>MTKY01071862.1_pt1 | contig 15943 bp, 10 predicted proteins | sample 1042731 | NCBI WGS metagenome assembly MTKY01 (sample SAMN06212206, study PRJNA360538) | anaerobic digester metagenome | biome: Wastewater treatment plant; material: sludge; isolation source: anaerobic digester fed with sludge from wastewater treatment plant | place: Denmark: WWTP Soeholt ... | reverse complement strand
GGAGTCGGGCCGCGCCTTTTTTGGGCCATTCGCGGTCATCGCTCATCGAAGACGCGCCGGATACTGGATTCAGAGCGTCACATCGGGTATTCTGCAGCATATGCGAGCGCTGCTGCTTGGGTTTCCGTTTTGCGGCGCAGGCGGGGTTTTTACGGGACGTGCGCGGAATGGATGGGAATCGGTTTGCTGAGCGAGTCGGCGGGCTCATCGCGATCGCCTGTGTTGCGGTGGCCGTCGTTGCGGGTGCGGATGAGGTTCGCATTGCCACCTGGAACATCAGCTACTATGCCGGCGGGCGTGTGGACGAAATACAGACCGTGCTCTACGGAGAGTACATGGGCCGAACCATGGCTCCGGACGTGCTGATCGGCCAGGAGTTCGTCAGCGCCGCCGCGGTCACGGAGTTCGTTTCCATTCTGAATACGGCTCCGGGCAGCCCGGGGGACTGGGCGGCGGCCGCCTTCGTTGATGGTCCCGACTCCGACAGCGCCTTTTTCTACCGCACGAGCAAGGCGATGCTTGCAACCGATCTTTCGCCCAACGGGGTTACCGTCGTGGCTGAGGGAGGGGTCGCCCCGAACCATCCGCGGCACATCATGCGGTACGATATCCGACTGGCCGCCGGCACGTCCGCCGAGACCGTTTTGGCGATCTACAGCACGCACATGAAGTCGGGCACTAAGGCCGCGGACGCACAGCGCCGGCTCCTGGAGGCACAACGGATCCGGCACGACGCGGAGTCTCTCCCGGCCGGCTGGCACTTTCTTATCGGCGGAGACTTCAACATTCAGTCCTCCAGCCAGGCGGCGTACCAGGAGCTGGTTGGTTCCCAGCCGAACAACGCCGGTCGGTTTTTCGACCCGATCCACACACCGGGTTCCTGGAACAACAACTACGCGTTTCGATTCGTGCATACACAGGATCCAATCGGGCCGGGGGGTATGGACGATCGGCATGATCAGATCCTGCTCTCCGCCGGCCTCATCGACGGCCTGGGCGTGGATTACATCGGCGATGCCTCGGTGCCTTATTCCACCTCCACCTGGAACGACGCCAACCACAGCTATCGGAGTTGGGGCAACGATGGGACCAGCTTCGACACCACGCTCACCGTAGCGGGTAACCAGATGGTCGGCGCGGTCATCGCCCAGGCCTTGGTGGACTGCGCCGCGGGCGCCGGGCACCTGCCCGTCTTCCTCGACCTGCGTGTTCCGCCGTGCGTCGGCGACTTTGATTGCGACGGCAACATCAACCTCGATGATTACGCGGCCTTCGCAGACTGCATGGCCGGCCCCGGCCAGACGCCGGACCCGACTCCGCCCGCCCTGCCGGAGCAGTGTCTCGAGACCTTCGATTTCGACTTCGACAACGACGTGGACGCCGCCGATTTCGCCGAGTTCCAGCTGCTTCTCGCCCAATAGTTGAGTCCGCTTCGGCCGGCGCACGTTCAGCGCAGCGGCTTCTGCCCGGCTTCGGCGCGCATCTGATTCACGCGAGCCCAGACGTGCGGATCGTCTTTGAAAAACGACACCAGATGCGCTGTCGAGACGCCCAGGCGGGCCGCGACGGATGAAACCTGCACTCCACAGCCGGCCAGCAGGTCCAGGATTTCGCCGACGGCCGTCAGGTACCGCGCATCCCGCCGACCCACGCAGAGGCGTCCCTGCTCGCTGATGCAGCCCGCCAGCAGCGGTGTCGGCCGATAGGCCTCTTCGTCGATCGGCGTCCGAACGTGCAGCGCAATGGCCCGGCGCAGCCGGCGGAGAGCCCGCGCGCGGTTCTCGTGCTGCGAGCGGCTTTCCGTGGCCGTCACAATCAGGCCGGTTGTCCGGTGCCGCAGCCGCACGGCCGAACTGACCTTGTTGCGATGCTGTCCGCCCGGCCCGGACGCCCGATAAACATCCACCTCACATTCGTGGAGCAGAGTGTCGTCCGGCAGGGCGAGCAGGCGGGCCGCCGTCTGTCGCTTTGCGTCGTCGGGCATGGGGTGTTATTGCTCCGTGGGAACCGCCGCATTACGCCGCCCATCCGCATCATATCGGGGCCCAAACCAGTCACAAGTCATCGTTCACGCGAACCGATATCGCTTTGGAGCGCGATTCTCATGCCTGAGTTCTCAACGAGGGCTATGGAGTAACGGATCATGAAGACATCCGTCGTACGATACTCGCCGGCGGTCCTGGGGATAGCGGCCATCCTGGCCGGTTGTATGTCCATGTATGATTCCAGCCCTGGCGGCGGCGGCGGCGCTGGAGGCGGCGGGGGGGGCGGCTCGGGCTCGAACATCCTCACCGAACCCGACCGCTTCGACGCGCCTGGCAACTTCGCTGACGGCAGCCACGACAACGACACCAGCCTGCCACCGGTCCTTCCGGGCAGCAACACCGCGGAGGAGGGTCGGGAGACCGCCAGTCACTTCCGGGCGATCCAGATTGACCCGGTGCTGGAGGACACCGCCGGCCCGAAATTTGTGCGGGCGGTGGACATGAACAACGACGGGCTCATCGATCTCGTGACGGGTTGGAATCAATCTCAGCCCGTTCAACTGCACCTGCAATACCGTGATGGCGACACCGTGCGTTTTCAGACCGTCAATCTTGGCGGTACGGCTCCCATCGCCATTTTGGGCGGCCTGGACGTGGCGGATCTCAACGGTGACGGCTGGCCGGACATCGCCCTGGCCATCAAGCATACGGGCCATGCGTCATACTGCGGGGATGCCGTCCGGACGTGGTGCGGGCTGGGGCCCGTCGCCGATCCGAGCCTCCAGGAAGCCGACGTGGGAGAGGTGATGATTCTTTTCAACCCCGGTTCCGCTGCCGCCATGCGTGATGGCTCGCGCTGGGCCGCCGTGGCCATTACCGAGTCCTATCTGGACGGGCGGCGCGACAGGAGCTACAGCGTGGGCAAACGCGAGCCGGAGTGGAACAGCTATACGGCTCTGGTGACCGGCGATCTGAACTGCGACGGTTTGCCGGACATCGCCGTGAACTTCAATCCCGCCACATGCGAGGAAGAGTGCGAGAAGAACCCCTGGAACCGCACCGTGCTCTACAGGAATCCGGGGCCGGGCGCCACGCCCGCCGCCTGGGCCGCTTCCTGGGCGAACGTGTCCGGCGTCTGGGTACACGCGATCACCGGGTCGATCATCAAGGATCTGGCAGTCAGCGACGTGGATGGTGACGGCGACCTGGACCTGATCGTCACGCATCCCAACCGGGCCAGCGGGAACGTCAGTTGGCTCATCAACCACTGTACCGGCGCGGCGAATTGGAACGAGTGCCCGATCGGCCATATCGATACGGAGGCGGATGTGGTTGAAGTGGGCGACGTGGACGGGGATGGATTTGAGGACGTGCTCGTCCGTTCGACCCGGGGCGCCGTGGTGCAGTGGTTCAAGCGGCCCACGAACGACGGCACGGAACCGATCTTCCCACCTACGGACCCGCCGACTCCGGACCGCGATCCGCCGTCGAACCAGGCGTTCTGCAGCTTCCCGTGGCCGGTCTTCACCATCAAGGAGTTTGATGGCCGGGCGCCTGAAGGTATTGCGCTGGGCGATGTGACCGGTGACGGCCAGGCCGAAGTGATCATCGTCGCGGGTGGGGCGGTGTTCTGGTATCAGTACGACGCCGCCGTCCCCGGCGGGCTTTTCGATTTGTGGATCGAGGCGTTTGTCGTGGACGACACCAAGGAACAGGGTGAGACGGCCGACCCCAACTCCCTGGATTTCCGCGACCAGGCCACCTACATCAATCGGGTGCTCGTGGTGGACCTGGACGGAGACGGATTCAACGACATCATCGCGACGCTGGACCGCCAGACACGCAGCGGCCTGGCCGACGATGCCCTGATATGGTTCCGCAACACGTTGGGAGATTCGCCGAAATAGGTGGCCGCGAGTTGCGCGTGAGGCCACGTGTTCCAATGACAGAACCAACCCATCCCGAGAGGTGATTCATGAAAACGGTGCTGCTCAAGAGCGCAGGCGTGGGAGCGGCCCTGACCCTGGCCATTCTCGGCTGCACGTCCATGTACCAGGGGACGGGCGACGGGTCCGGCGGAGGCAGGGGAGGCTCCGGTGATTTTCTGACCACCGGACAGACGGCCAGCAGCCTGTTCCACGCCATCCAGGTGGATCCACGAAGCGAGGATTCCGCCGGTCCGCAGGTGGTGCGGGCGGCCGACCTGGACGGAGACGGCCTGCTGGATCTGGTCAGCGGTTGGAATGAATCGCAGCCGATTCAGCTTCACTTCCAGCGGCGGACCACCGCGGGTGAGGTGTACTTCGTGACGGTTCCGCTCGGGGGCAGCACACCGGTAGCCCGGATCACCAGCCTGGAAGTGGTGGATGTGGATGGAGACGGGCGACTGGACATTGTCGTGCTGGTCAAGGATATGGGCGTTGCCGGATATTGCGACGCCAAGCGTCCAGACTGCGATCCGAACGAAAACAACGGCATCATCGACGGCGCGTTCATGGGTGAAATCGTCGTGTTTTTCGCCCCCGCCGATCCGGTGAACTCGATCTGGACGCCGGTCGAGCTGGCAGCCTCCCGGCTGGCGGGAGCGGGCGAGCGGACGGGCTTGCCGGAGGTCGGTGGCTACACGGCGCTGGCCGTCGGTGATGTGGACGGCGACGGTGATCTGGATTTCGTGGTGGCCTTCAACGCCGCCGAGCCGCTTCTGCGCACCACGGGCAGCTTCCAGCCGTCCGGTCAGACGCCGCCGGGCGTAGTGGACATCTATCCCAACCCGGGTGGGGCAGCGGCACGACAGCAGGGCAACTGGCAGCGGTACACCCTGCACGCCGGTTTGGTCTACCAGAACCTGGCGGAACCGGCCGCAGCCATCAAGGACGTGAAACTGCTGGATGTGGACCGCGACGGCGACCTCGACATCGTATGCACGTATCCGGAGGCGCTCAGCCGCAACGTGCGCTGGCTGGTGAACCCGCTCGAGATTGCCAGCTCGCCCGGCGACATCCTGCGTGACTGGGGCGAACCGGCGCCCATCGGGCAGGTGCAGACCGGCGCGGATATCCTGGCCCTGGGGGACGTGGATCGCGACGGCGTGACCGACGTGATCGTTCGATCCACCAAAGGTCGGCTCGTGCAATGGTTCAAGGGTCCGAACCTTCCTTCTTACGCGTTTTTGCGGACTCCCTGGCAGGTATACACAATAGCGGAGTTCATCGATCGTGCGCCGGGGGCGATCGCCCTGGGTGACCTGGACGGCGATGGCATTCTCGAAGCGGTGGTTGGGGCCGAGGGAGCCTTGGTCTGGTTCGATCCCGGTGCCGGCAGCCGACTGTACGATCAGTGGAAGGAGAACCTGATCATCGATGACTCCCCGCGGGAGCCCGCCGGCACGGGGGGCACCTCGGGGTTGAGCACGGACCAGCTTCTCCAGTTGTTGACGGATCCGCAGGCGCAACCTCAGGCGGAAACGGGCACCATTATCAACTCGGTGCTCATCGTGGATATCGACGGCGACGGCGATCTGGACGTGATCGCCACGCTGGACCGCACGGGCAACAGCGGCCTGACCAACGATGCCCTGGTCTGGTTCCGCAGCGGACTGGCGACGCGCTGACGGAGAGGGGAGGGATTGTCCGGTCTGTCGAAACGCCGGGCCGCCACAATCGGGTGGAGGGCGTTCGGGCAGACCGTGTGTTCGACGGGCACTGCCCCCCCCGCGCGACAAATGCGCAATGATCATGACCCGGGCGAAGCCCGGCGGAACACGTCGCGCACACACTCCAGCAGGGTACGCGGTCCGAACGGCTTGGGCAGCACACGCTCCCAGGACCGCGGCCGGTGCCCGAGCTCCATCCCATCGCCGAGGTATCCAGAGACGATCAGGCAGGGAAGCGCGGGAATCATCTCGTGCAATCGCAAGGCCAGTTCGCGGCCGTTGACTCCGGGCATAATCATGTCAGTGATGAGCAGGTCTATGGCGCCGGCGTGCGTCCGCGCCAGCTCCATGGCCGCCTCCCCGTCATGGGCCTCCAGCACGCTGTAACCGGCCGCGCGGAGTGTCTGGCAGATGATCTGCCGGACCGGAGCGTCGTCCTCGCAGACGAGTATGGTCTCCGTCCCGTGCTGCGGGCCTCGGTCGGGATCGACGGAGACGGAGACTCCCTCGATCGGCTGATGGATGGGCAGGAACACGCGAAACGTCGAGCCGTGGCCGCGGGCGCTCTCCACGCTGATATCGCCGCCGGCCTGTTTGATGATTCCATACGCCGTGGAGAGGCCCAATCCCGTTCCAGCACCGGGCTCTTTGGTCGTGAAGAAGGGTTCGAAGACGCGCTGGAGAGTCTGGGAATCCATGCCCACGCCGCTGTCGCGCACGGCCAGAAGCGCGTGCTCCCGGTCGTGGGCGAGCCCCTCCGCCAGAGTCGCAAGACCGCCGCAGGGAGTGCGCATGCAGGCGATTTCGATTTGTCCGTGTCCGGAAATGGCATCGCGCGCGTTGACCACCAGGTTGATGATCGCCTGCTCTATCTGGCCGGCGTCCGCCCGGATCGTGCAGGGTCTCGCTTCACAGCACAAGGACAGCTCAATGTCCTCGCGAATCAACCGTCGCAGGATCCCCTCGAGGTCGCGGAGCATCTGGGTCAGATCGAACACGGTGGGATTGCTCGGTTGCTTCCGGCTGAACGCGAGCAACTGGCGGGCGAGGTTGCTGGCCCGCCGGGCGGCGTCGTCAATTCGGGCGGCCCATTCGATCGATTCCGACGGCGAGGCCGGCGGGTTGGGGTTCAGCAGGGATTCCGTGCCGGCGAGAATGACGGTCAGCAGGTTGTTGAAGTCGTGCGCCACGCCGCCGGCGAGTTGGCCGAGCGCCTCCATCCGCTGGGCGTGGCGTAGCTGCTCCTCCGCGGCCCGGTGAAGCCGCTCTGCCCGCTCACGCTCCTGCATCTGCCTTTGCAGCTCGCCGCGGTTCTCCATGAGCTGCCGGTACAGACGATCATTGACAATGGAGATTGCGATGTGATTGGCGACGATCTGCAGGTGGTTCAGTTCGGATGCGGTGAACCGGCGCTCAAGCCGGGCGGAGTAGATTCCCAGGATTCCTATTGCCCGATTTTCCAGCAAGAGGGGTGCGCCCGCATAGGAGCGGAACCAGTACGTCGTCGGATTGCGGCGCGCATCCGAAGCCAGGAGGGCCGTAGTTGGCTCCGTTTCCACGTTCTCAATCGCGAGAGCTCGGCATTCGTGGATCAATTGACGGGCAATGCCGACATTGGCGGGCAGCCGCCGACCGAGCTGACAGGCGGGGATTCCGACCGCGGCCAGCAACTCCAATTCCTCGCCTTCGAGGGTCCGTACGACGGAGGCGTCTACGCCGTATGCCAAGCAGACCTGTTCCAGAAGCGAACGGACCTGGGACTCCAGCGGACCGGCGCCCACGATGGGGTTGGTGATCTGCGCAATCAGCGTGAGTCGCTCGAGCTCGTGAGCGGAACTATCGGACACGCCCTGCATTCGGGGACGATCAAGTCTCGTCACTTGCGTCGCCCTTCCCGCATCCGCTCTCATCGGGTCTGAGCCCGACGAGGCGCGTTGCCAAATGCGCGTTGCGCGAATCGGTGGGCCCCAATAGATGCCACCGGACGACTCCCGCCGCTGCCCTCCGCGTCCTGTGGCCCTATTATACAGACTTTTACCGGAACCACGCAAGACGCGGTGCGGCGCGGCGTTCCGTGTGCGAGAAGCGTCCGGTCCTTCCGATCGCGCGGGTTCGGCCGGCCGGGGACGCGGCCGCGCAAACGGAGACGGGCATTCCATCGGAAGGGCGTTCGCCAGCTCACGTGCCCGGGTGCGGGAACATCCGATAACCCCTGCGCGAATCCTTTCGCCCCTGTCGCCGCCTGCGGACCTTCGCTTCCTTTCTGCTTGTGTTGTCTGTGTCGGACAAAGGCCGACCGCAGGAACGACGATAGAAGAGAGTAGTCCGTCGGCTGCCCGGGGATGCTCCCGACGCCCATAGTGCGTCCGCAAGAGAACCGTAAGGAGAGGCTGCGCTGGTGAGCACGCTCTGGACACGATTGAAGCGATTCTGGTGGCAGGAGGAGATCCCGCGCTGGCTGGGTATGAGCCTGGTGGGCGTGTGCACGCTCAGCCTGTGCCTGGTAGCGGCTTCGGCCGTCGTGGAGACGCGTCGGGAAATGGTCGCGCAGAGCGAGCAGTCCATGCGCCTGGCCATCGAGCTGGTTGCGGAATTGCTGGCAGAAACAGATGCGGGCGATGTGGCGGCGCAACGCCGGGCGTTGCGATCGTTCGCCACATTCTATCGGTGTGACGAACTGCGGCTGAAGGATGCAGACGGAGTCATTCTGGCCTCCATCCATGCGCGGGAGATCGGCAAGACGCACGTGTCTGCGGCCGGAACGGCGCAGACCACTCCGGCCGGACCGGAAATCCGCGATGTGACCACCGCCACGGGCGAACGGCGCTGTGGCATCGTGACTCCCGTTCGCCGCGGACCGTCCGACTTCTGGGTACTGGAGGGTCGGGTTCTGCCGCCCGAGTCGGGAGTCGGTTCGGGGTTCGCCCGAAGCTGGACGCCGGTGGTCATCCTGGTTGCCGTGGGGGTCTTCGGGCTGGTGTATCGTCGACTCCGGCGGCATTTCCGCGGGGTGACCCAGATCGCACACACGCTGACCACTCACCACGACATGCTGGATCAGGAATTGAGCTCCCTGCGTTTGTCCGACGAGCTGGGAGCGGTGGCCACGAGCTGGAACCGGCTCATCGACCTGGCCGACGAGTTCCGGACGGAGGCCCGTCGGTCCGTGGCCAATGCGGAGCTCCGGACGGTGCTGGAGCGATCGTCCGGCGGCGATCTGGCGGAAGCGCTGCAATCCATGCCGGACGGGTTGATGGTGGTGAATGACGACGGCCACGTTCGATTCGCGAATGTCAAGATCAGCCGCTGGATCAGCGCCTCCGCCGAGGCGGGGCTCGCGGGGCACGGGCTGTCGGAGATTCAGACCTCGTCGCTTGGCGCGCTGATTCTCCAGGTGGTGGAGCGGGCCCGTTCGGCGACGGGGGCTCTCTCGGGCATTTGCGAGATCGTGCATGGCGAGGCCGGCGAAGGCAGTTACCGGGTTCGGGTTTCCACTCCGCACGGTCCGCGATCGCAGGGCGCGTCCGTGGTGCTCGTCAGTGACATCACGCAACAGTTGCGTGCGGACAAGGCGCGGGAGGAGTTTGTGTCCCAGGTGACGCACGAACTCCGGACGCCCCTGACGAACATCCGGGCATACGCCGAGACTCTCTCCAGCGGCATGTTCGACGATCCGAAGGTGATCACCGAGTGCTACAACGTCATCACGAAGGAGACCCAGCGGTTGTCGCGGCTTGTGGAGGACATTCTGAGCCTGTCCCAGTTGGAGGTCGGCACGCTCCAGTTGGTTCCGGACGACGTGGACCTGCATCGACTGCTGACCGAGGCGGTCCAAGATGTTCGCGGTCTGGCCGAAGAAAAATCCATTGATCTGCAACTGTCCCTTCCGCCCAAGCTGCCCGTGCTGCATGCGGACCGTGACAAACTGGCCGTGGTGTTAAACAACCTGCTGGGCAATGCGTTGAAATACACGCCTTCGGGCGGGCACGTGCACGTGGGCTGTCAATCGGACGCGGCGCAGGTGACGATTGTCGTGAAGGATGACGGGATCGGCGTCGATCCGGCGGATCAGACGCGCATTTTTGAACGCTTCCAGCGGGGCAGTGACCCATCGGTCATGGCCGAAGCGGGGACGGGCATCGGGTTGACCACGGCGCGCGAGATCGTGCAGCGGCACGGCGGCGATATCGAGGTGATCAGCCGCAAGGGTGAGGGAGCTGCCTTTGTCGTTCGCCTGCCTTGCCGCAAGGCGGGGGCGGGCGCGGGAGCCACGGCGGCGCCGTCGCCGTCTCCGGGGGTCGGGCGATGATCCGGAAAGCTCCAGATCGAGGATGGTGGATATGGCGAGAATTCTGATTGTGGAAGACAACCCCCACCAGGCCAGCCTGCTGTCCATGTGGCTTCGAAAGAATCGGCACGAGGTGGAGGTGGCTTCGAACGGAGCCGACGCACAGGCCCGATTGCAGACCGATGGATGTGGAAAGGGGGATCGGCCCATCGACTTCCTGATTTCCGATGTGAACATGCCGGAGATGACGGGGATCGAACTGATCCGGTGGGTGCGACAGGAGCGCGAACTGGACATTCCGATTCTGGTTCTGAGCTCGCGTTGTGATCAGGCCCACATGGCCGCCGAACTGGGCGCCCAGGATGTGCGGGTGGTGGCCAAGCCGTTCTCGCCGTCACGGCTTATGGCCGAAATCGAGCGGATGCTCGCGAGGCCGAAGAGCGAAAAGAACGCGACCCGGTCCTGAGAGATCGCTGTCACGGGAGCCCCGGGAGCCGACGAAATGCCGGAAAAAACCCACGCGAAGCCGCCGGAACCCAGCGCACGGCCGTCCCGCGCGTCGGAAGCGCCGCCTCCCGTGGAGACTCTGGTGGATCGGCTTCAGGAGGCCGTCGAGCGGCTGGAGACTGAACGGGACGGGATGGCCGCGGAATTGCTGCGGGCGTACGAATATCTGGGCATCATTTTCGAGGTTACGCGCCGGCTGCCCGCGGCCCGAACCGAGGAAGAGGTCATCAGGCTGTTTCTGCAGAGTCTGCAGCAGAGCTATCCGGACTGCACGGTCTGGCTGGTTCCCCGTTCGCGCGGGCAGGAGGGGAATCTCGTCGGCACCCAGACGCTCGTTCCCTGCGCCGACGACCCTCTGATCGACGACGCCATTGATCGTTGTATCACCGAACGCCGTGCGGTGGTCGTTCAGCAGACGGATCCGGAACGGGATCCATGGGAACCGAACCACATCCTCCATCAGGTTCTGGCGGCCCCGATTTTCGATGAGCCGGATCCGTTGAGTTGGTTGATCGTGCTTACGCAGGGCGCGGCCGGATACGCCTCGCACCCGTTGGAAGCGGGTGACATGCAGCTTGTGGAGTCGCTCTGCGTCTTCTGCGCCGACCTGATCCGTAACCTGCGTCTGGCGCGAGCGGTGCAGAGCATGTCGATCGACGTGGTGCGCGTTCTGGTGAGCGCCATCGACCAGAAAGATGAATACACGGCGGGCCATTCCAATCGCGTGGGGTTCTATGCCCTGATGCTGGGGCGCGCGCTGGGGCTTCCGGAAGACGAACTGCAGACGCTGGAATGGGCTGCCCTGCTGCACGACGTGGGCAAAATCGGTATTCGCGACGACGTGCTCAAGAAGCCGGGCAAACTTACACCGGAGGAATTCTGCCACATCCAGTCCCATCCGGATCGCAGTGCGGAGATCATCGGCCGCGTGCCGCAATTCAGCAACGTTGTGGCCGGCGTGCGCCACCACCACGAGCATTTTGACGGAACCGGCTATCCGGACGGTCTGCGGGGTGAGGGGATTCCCCGGCTGGCCCGCGTGATTCAGATCGCGGACGTTTTCGATGCCTTGACCTCGACGCGGTCGTATCGAAAGGCGTTCGCGTGGGACAAGGCGCTGGGCATCTTGCGGGCGGAGTCCGGCACTACTTTCGATCCGAATCTGGTTACCGTCTTCGATCAGATTATTCGTGCCTGGATCAGCAAGCATCCGGGCGCCCTGCACGAGATGCAGAGACAGACCAGCGAACAGAACGGCTCTCAGCAAAGAGAGCTGCCGCTCGAATCATCCGGGGAAGCTACGTTACGGGGAGCCGACACGTGAGTGGGGTTCTCGCATTCGAATGGGCGCTCATGATGATCATTGCCGGAGTGGCCGGTCGATGGCGGGGTCGTTTGTCCGGGTGCGTCGTGGCCGCGTGCTGCGCGGGCTTCTGGCTTGGACTCAGTCTGATTCTCCAGAGCGATGCCGGCGATCTCGACGCGGGAACAGTCGGAATCCTGACGGCCGGCACGATGGCGATCCTGATTGTCGCCGCCTGGTCCAGTCGTCGTCCGGAACGGTCGGAAGCCGTTGCGGCGGCCCGTTCGCGACGTCGCGAGGCCGCGGCGCCGGTCCTCCCCATGTCTGACGTTCGTCGCCTGGGCGAAGTATTGCGGCAGTTCGACGACTGGCTGGAGCGGTACCGACATGACGCCGACCCCTGGCCGGAGTTCGAGGAGCTGCTGCGGAGTCTGCTGCACGGAGCCTGTCGCGCGGCCCGCACGAAACCCTACCGGATTCTGTCGGAGGAAGACGCTCCCGTGCCGCTTCGAGCGGCGGAGACCGCCCATACCAACGAAATCATCACGACGCCCGCCGGAGTCATGAGCTACGTGATTCGCACCGGCCAATCCTGGCGGGCGAGCGATCCGGCCTGCCGGGCGGAGGTGCCGGACGCGGCCGTCACCGGACACGGTCCGATCGCCTGGGCTTTCCCCGTGCAGCAGGGAGGCCGCACGATCGGGGTGGTGACCGTCGGAGAGTTGCCGAGGGTTTCCGACGTCGGGCCGCTGTCCGACGATCTGCTTGACACGCTCGAGCGGCTCATATCGCAATGCTGGGTCATGCTGATGGAGGTCTGCCGCAGCCGGGCAACCGCCACAACGGACCCGGCATCCGGTCTGCTCACCTTCGACGCGTTCGTGAACGCGGCGGAGCGCGTCTGGGGTGCAGCGCGCCGCCGGGGTGAGCGGCTGGCCGTGCTGATCATCGCCGCGGAGGGCCTGCGCACGCTTGAGGAAGGCGGTCGATGGACGCAGGCGGGGTTGGTCATTTCCCGCGCGGGCAACCTGCTGGCGCAGCGATGTCGATCCAGCGATCTGCTCGCCCGATTCGACGAATCACGATTCCTCATGCTGTTGCGCCGCGTCGACCGGGACCTCGCCGTTCTGATTGCCAAGGAGCTTCTGCAGAAGCTCGCCGCCACGACGGCCGATGTTCCCAACAGCCGCTCGGTCCGGTTCCGCGGCGGCATCGCAACAGGGGCCGGCGCCGGGCCGGATCTGGACGGGCTGATTACCCAGGCCGTGGAACAGTGTCATCAGGCTCGGCGTCAGGGCGTGCTTCTGCTGGCGACGGATGCTTCGTCGGAGGTCGCGGTATGAAGATCGAATCCCAGAAAGTGGGCAGCATCGACGTTCATACCCCCACGGGGCCGCTGGTGGACGAGGATGCGGGCGTGTTCCGGAGCATGCTGATGGCTCAACTGGAGGCTCCCCAGCCCCGTTTTGCGATCGCCCTTCAGGACGTGCCCTACATGGACAGCACTGCGCTGGAGGCCCTGCTCGACGCGGCGGACGCGATGAATGAGCAGAACCAGCAGCTTAAGCTTGTGTCGCTCAGCCCGACCTGTCGAGAGATCCTGGAGTTGACCGGCCTGAGCGGGCGGTTCCAGGTCTTCGAGAACGCTCAGGACGCCGTGCGGAGCTTCATGTAGGAATTGCCATGATCGGACAGCCCAACCGTCTTGGTGAACAGCTTGTGGCGGACGGCATCATCACGCCGGACCAGCTCACCGAGGCTCTGAGCAAGCAGAAGACCACCGGGCAACGTCTGGGGACCAGCCTGCTGGACATGGGGGCGGTCTCCACCAGCGCCCTGGTGCACGCGCTGGGCAAGCGGCTCGGCGTCCAGGGCTGCGTTCTGCGACACGGATTGATCGACCCGAAGGTCGCCCGGTGCATTCCGCGGGAAGAGGCCGAGCGGCTTGCGGTCCTGCCCCTGTTCAAGGTTCGCGGGGAGCTGACGGTTGCGATGACGGAACCGCAGTCGGTGCCCGCGCTCGACCGGTTGGCCAGCCTGACCGGATGCCGGATTCGTCCGGTGCTTGCCCTGGAGGAGAATCTCAGCGAATTCCAGCGCAAATACCTGACCTCCGAGGTGACGGTGGATGCCTTCCTCGCTTCGATCGAGGAGAGCGACGTCCGCATTACCGAAACCACGGCCATCGACGAGGGACCGGTCACCGATCTGGACAAGATGGTGGACGGCAGTCCGGTGGTGAACCTGGTCAACCTGGCCATTCTCAGCGCGCTGCGGGACGGCGCCAGCGACATCCACATTGAGCCGGAGCGTAACGCAACGCACATCCGGTATCGGATTGACGGGCGGTTGCGCGAACTGCTGTCGCCGCCGCGCGGAATGCACGCCGCCATCGTCTCCCGCGTCAAGGTCATCGGACGCATGGACATCTCGGAGCGGCGGCTGCCCCAGGAAGGTCGCGTGCATCTGGTGGCGGACGGTCGAGAGATTGATCTGCGCGTCTCGAGTATGCCCACCATCCTCGGCGAAAAGATCGTCATCCGGCTTCTTGATCAGAGCAACCTCAACCTCGACCTGGGCGTGTTGGGTATGGCTCCGCAGGACCAGAAGGACGTTGAGGCCATGCTGCGGTCGCCGCACGGTCTGGTGCTGGTCACCGGTCCCACGGGCAGCGGCAAGACGACCACGCTGTATTCCGCCCTGGACCTGCTTCGCAGCGAGGAGGTCAACATCGTCACGGTCGAAGACCCGGTGGAGTACCAGTTGCCGCAGATCAACCAGGTGCAGGTCAATGACGGCGTGGGCCTGACGTTCGCCCGCACGTTGCGGTCCACCCTCCGTCAGGATCCCGACATCATCATGGTGGGGGAGATTCGCGATGAGGAGACGGCCCGTGTGGCGGTGCAGGCGGCACTGACCGGCCACCTGGTGCTGTCCACGCTTCACACGAACGATTGTCCGGGCGGCGTCGCCCGTCTGTTGGACATGAGCATTGAACCGTACCTCATCACCTCCTCCGTGCTGGGTTTCGTGGCCCAGCGCCTGGCCCGCACGATCTGCCCGGGCTGCAAGACGTCGTATTATCCCGCTCCCGTGCTGCTGGAGTCTGTCGGATGGGGATCGCGCACCAACGAGCTGTTTTCCAAAGGTGAAGGGTGCCGCCAGTGCCACAACACCGGCTTCCGCGGTCGCGTGGGCATCTACGAAGTGATGCCCTTCGATACCGGCATCCGCCGGCTCATCAACCAGGGAGCCAAGGAGGGGGATCTGCGGGATTATCTGCGTCGCAAGGGCTGGCGATCCCTGCGTGACAAGGCTCTCGATGTGGTTGAACGAGGCGATTCCATGCTGGAAGAGGTGCTGCGCGTCACCCGCTCGGAAGGGGGGGAAATGCCTGATGCGCGACCGGGCGCCGCCGCCGCGATCGATACGAGACACCGCCGGCCGGCACCGGCGCCGCTGGCAGAGGTTCTGGCCGGCGAGTGAGTCCGGTTCAGAATGTCGTTGAGGAAGGAATGGCATGATTGTTGCTCCGAAAACCATGCATCCGGCCGACAGGTACAGCCGGTCCATCCAGGCGGATTTCGCCGACCGGACGACGGAGCCGGCCAGCGAGGCCGTGCGGCCGGATGCCGCGGCGCCGAAGGGAGAACTATCGAGCGTTGCCGACACCGGAGATGTGCAACCCGCCACCCGGCTTCCCCTGCGCAGCCTCCTGCTGTTCACGCGTGAGATGGCCATGCTGCTGACCTCCGGGAGCGGCGTGGTTCCGGCGCTGGCGGCGATCGGTCGCCAGAAGACCCAACCGGCCCACCGCGCGTTGATCGGGCAGATCCGGGAGGACATTGAAGGCGGCCTCCCGCTGGCCGAGGCTGTCGCCCGGCGGCCCGGCGTATTCGATCCGGTGTACTGCGCCGTGGTAGCGGCCGGGGAGGCCAGCGCCACGCTCGCCGACGCGTTCGTTCAGCTTTCGGACATGATCGCCAAACGTCGCACCATCATGAACCGAATTGTTGGCGCGTTGGCCTATCCGGCGCTGCTTTCGATGCTTACTGTGGGGATCGTCTGCGTACTCCTGTTCTTCGTCATCCCGCGGTTCGGCAGTCTGTTCACATCGCTGGGGGTGCCGACGCCGGCGACGACCGCCGTCCTGCTGGCGCTGGCGGACTTCCTCCATGCTCACTGGTATCTGCCTGTCACCGGGCTGG
>MTKY01050995.1_pt1 | contig 15966 bp, 22 predicted proteins | sample 1042731 | NCBI WGS metagenome assembly MTKY01 (sample SAMN06212206, study PRJNA360538) | anaerobic digester metagenome | biome: Wastewater treatment plant; material: sludge; isolation source: anaerobic digester fed with sludge from wastewater treatment plant | place: Denmark: WWTP Soeholt ... | reverse complement strand
CCCCGCGCCCGCACGTCGCGCGCGAAGCGCGCGCCAGTGCGCCGAAGAACCGCTCAGCCGGCCTGCGTGACGATCTGCGCGCCCTGCGCACCGCGCCCGAGGGCAATGAAGTCCATCTCGGTTACGGCGACGCCCGTCCTTCGGCTGCCGCCTGGATCGACGTCAGCGGCTTCCACGGTTCGCCGTCCTTCCGCGCCGCCGATCAGCAGCGCTCGTATGTTCCCCACTGCGGCTACGTCTACCACCGCTTTTTCGACGAAAACGCCGCCGAGGTCGACCGTCCGGTTCGCGTCTGCAACTGATCCTGCTTCTCGTACTCAGGCCGCCCCATGTCCACCGCCGCCCATAGCCTCATGACCAACGCCACCGTCAGGTGGTTCGACCCTGTGCGCGGCGGCTTCGCGACCTCGCCGACTTTCAAACGCGATCTCTACGTCAAACCAGCGGTCGTGAAGGCCGCTGGTTTGAATTGCATCTCCAAGGACGACGCAATCGACATCGAAGCGTCCGAAACCGAGCAGGGACCGCTCGTCACCAGGATCCTGCGCCACACCACGGCGCTGGTCTTCCATGACGCTGTCATCAAGAGCTATTTCCCCAAGCCCGCCTACGGCTTCGCCGTGCTGCCGAACGGCCACGACGTCTTCGTCCACAAGTCGGTTCTCAAACACTGCAACATCGACGAGGCGGCGATGACCAAGGACGCTCGCGTCGAAGTGGCGTACGTCGCCCGAGAACACGGCCTCCGGGCTATCTCGATCCGCCTCGCCTGAGGCTGATCATGCGGCGCACGAACATCGGCGCCGCCATCGCCCCGCTGGCGATCGAACTCGCCATCCGGCTCGCTCTTCTCTTCGTGCTGCTCGCTACGTTCAAATCCGCGCGGCGCGCCGGCACTACGGAGAAACCTGCCGACGCAGGGCCGAGCGCATCCACACCGTCGCCGCCATTCCGGCAAGGCACAGCAGCAGCCAGATATCGACCGGCGCGCCGCTGAGAACGTGCACCATCATCATCAGCAGCGAGACGATGATGATGAAAAACGACACGCCGCGCGGCAGCATGATGCCGAACACGCCCTGCGGCTTGGCGGTCATCACGAGCCGGGCCAGGCACGGCCAGCCCCACACCAGAATTGCGGCGGACGGCGTCCAGACAGCCACCGCCGCGTGCATCAGGTAATAGACAAAATCGTGCCGACCCATCGGACAAACCTCTAACGGAATAATCGCCACGGGGAACTGCCGCCCCCAGCCTCCCAAATTCTACCGAAGACGCTTCCTGCGCTCAAACGCCGCGTCAGAGGCGAAAATTCCTTCAAGCTTAAAATTTCTTCTTCCCACGGATTTTCCTCCTCATATTTCCGCAATATCCTGACGGTCCAGCAACGTTGCGACCCGTGGGGCCTCAGCCGTTTTCCGCTGCCGTGCCCGCACATTCACCGAGGAAGGATTCCCAATGCAACGCCGGTTCCTGCTCCGCAGCGCCATCACCCTCGTCGAACTCACGCTCGGCCTCGCGATCGCGGCCATCGTCGTCTTCGGCGCCATCCGCGCCTACTATTTTTCGCGCGAGAATGCGCTCTACCATCAGACCGTCGAGATGATCGGCACCGTACGCGGCGCGATCGGCGCCCGTTACGGCATGACATCGGACTATTCGACCGTCTCGCCGGGCAAGATCATCGTTTCCCTCCCGCAGTCGCTCGTGAACTCCGACGGCACAGGCCTCATCACGCCGTACAAGAGCGATGCCGGCGTTGGCCCGGACACCGCCTCGAGGCTCGGCGACAGCTTCTACATCAGCCTCAACAATCTATCGTCCGACGCCTGCTCGCGCCTGACGCGCAGCGATTTCGGACGCGAAGCGATCGCCATGCGCATCGATGGCGCCAACGTTGTCGGGCCTGTGAATGCAGCAACGCCCTTGCCGCTCTCGAGCGCCGACCAGCAAACGGCCGCCGCCACCTGCGCGAACGCCAGGCTTTCTTCCGTCTCGATCCAGTTCGGCCTCGGCGCCTCTTCCGCCTCGGCTGGCGGCGGCACTGGCGGAGGGGTATCTCCGGTCGCGCTCGCCGCAGCGATCGCAACGCTGACGGGTATTCCGGCCACCGTGCTTGGCGGCGACGGCGCCCAGCAGAACCTGGCCGCCAAGATCGGCTCGCGGTTCGTCGGCGTTCAGCCCGGCAACGATGGCCAGGCCATGTCCATCATCAATTCCCAGATGTTCACCATCGCCGGCGCGCTCGGCTATGATCAGAATGCCGCCCCGACCCGGCAGCAACTCGACACCATCGCCGCGGTCGAAGCCCAGCTGATCGCCCAATACGTCGGCGGCGGCGCCTTCGGCGTCGATCCGGACCCGGCATATGCCAACCACCTGACCCAGATGCTTGGGACCGCCGTCAACGACATCGCTCGCGACCTCAAGGCCGCCGGAGTCCCCGGCTACTGATCGCCTCACCACCCGCCGGCGCGGCTCACAAACGCTGCGCCGGCCGCACTCAGGCCTGCAAGATGCTGCTCCGCTCGAATTCTACCGTCACGGACTAATCGCGCCGCTTAAATTTTTCTTCAGCCACGGATTTTTAGTCGAACGATTCCGCAATATCCTCCCGGTGCACATCGCGCCGCACCAATCCGTTACCGCCACTGGAGATTTCCATGCCCATGCTTTTGTCCGTCGTCCGCCCTCCACGTCGTGCGCTCACCCTGGTCGAGATGACGCTCAGCCTCGCACTCGCGGCCATCGTCGTCATGGTCGCAGCCCGCGCCTACGGTTCCGCGCAGGCGGCCCGACGCGTGCACACCGACTCCAACACGCTGATGCTGGTCAAGAGCGCGATCGACTCTCGCTATTCAATGGGCGGCGATCTTGTCGGCCTCGATGTCGAAAAGATCCAGACCTCTTTGCCGAAGAGCCTCATCGTCACCGACTTCAACCCACCGCTCGTCAAGAGCTAGGCCGGCACCTACATCGGGATCAGCTCGGTCGGCGGCGCATCGCCGCCACACACGGCCTACATGATCGAACTCGACGGCGCGCCCATCGACGCCTGCAGCAAGATCGTCAACGCCTTCTCTGCGTCCAAAGATCTCTACCAGGTCGTCGTCAACGGCAACATGATCTACGACACGATCAATGGCACAGGCGCGCTACCCCTGCCGGCGAGCGATGTCGCAGCCGCCTGCGACACCACCCTCAATCCATCGAGCGTTACAATGCACTGGTACTTCGGAACCCCCTACGCGCCGCCCGCGAACTCCGGCGGTACCGGCGGTTCGAGCGGAGGCGGCGGCCCGGGCCCGGGCGCCTGAGCCGTGCTTTCCAATGGCACCAAGGTCGCCCCGAGCTTCGCGTCTCGGTTCGGCCGCCCAACCTTCATCGAGATGTTCTGCGGCGGCGGCTTTGCGCGCCTCGGCCTGTCGCCGCGCTGGGCCTGCGTCTTCGCCAACGATCTCTGTCCCGACAAAGCCGCCGCCTACGCCCGTAACTTCGGCCCGGCCCACCTCGCCGTCGGCGACATCCTCGACATCGACCCTCGCGCCTTGCCGACCGCCGATCTCGCCTGGGCTTCGTTCCCCTGCCAAGACCTGTCGCTCGCCGGCCAGCGCCGCGGCATGACCCGCGCAACGCGCTCCGGCGCCTTCTGGCCGTTCAATGACATCCTGGTCGCCTTGCGCGCCGCGCAACGCGCGCCAAAACTCGTCATCCTCGAAAATGTCGTCGGCGCCCTGACCTCGGCCAAGGGCGCCGACTTTCGCGCGCTCGTACATGCGCTCTCGGGCGTCGGTTACCGCTGCGGCGCGTTGATCGCCAACGCCGCGATGTTCACGCCGCAGTCGCGGCCGCGCCTGTTCGTCATCGCCGTGCGCCGCGACCTCGACGTGCCATCCTCCCTGCAGGGCGACAACGCCGGCTGGTCTGCGCCCGCACTCGATGCGGCGGCCGAACAGCTCGCCGCCGCCGGGCTGCCGCTCATCCCGTTCGCGCCGCCCGCGCCCCGCCGCGCCAACACGTCGCTCGCCTCGATTCTCGAGGACGACGTCCCGAACTTCTCCAGGGCGCGCGCCACGCGCATTCTCGACACCATGTCCGCTACCGGCCGCGCGCAGATCGCCATTGCCCAGGCCACCGCCAGCGTCGCACAGCGCCCGGCCTACGGCGTGATCGCCATGCGCACCCGCGAACACCCCGACGGATCGCGTCGCCCGCGCGCAGAACCGCGGTTCGACGGACTTGCCGGATGCCTGCGCACGCCAGGCGGCGGTTCGTCGCACCAAATCCTGGTCATCGCCTCACCTGACGGCTCGATCGCGCTGCGCCGCTTCACGCCACGCGAATGCGCGCGCCTGATGGGCGCGCCGGACGAATACGTCCTGCCGGACAATCCGACCCGCGCCTACAAATTGTGCGGGGACGCCGTTGCGCCGCCCGTCGTGCGCTATCTCGACGACACGATCTTCACGCCGATCATGCAGGCCAATCGCGCGCCCGCTCAGAGCTTTCGGAACATCCAGAGCGCCAGCACGATCGGGATCGCCAGGAAATCGCCGTAGGAGGCCCGGATTTCCTCCATGCGACGCAGCCGCTGCACCCGGGGATCTTTCAGCGAAACGCCGCTGGTCACGATCTTGACGGCCGCCTGAAGATCGCTGCGCCGCAATCCGCCGCGCACATCGGCGTCGACACGGCGCTTGCGCCTCTCGCCTGAAAGCCGCAACCCCTCGAAGCCGCGCGCGACCGCCTTGGCGTCCGGCGGCCGATGCGCAAGATCCGCATCGATAAACTCTTCCTGCAGCCGCGCGAACAGGTCGGGAAATATCTCGACCAGCATCGTGCGGTCGTACGGCCGCATGCGCGCCATCACCTCATCGAGCGCAACGCCCGTCCGGTCCGCGATCGCCGTGCGCACCTTCTCGAGGAGGTCGGTCTGCCGGATCGCCGCGAATTTCGCATAGTGGGTCTGCGCGCGCTCAAGAGCATCGACCAGAGCGTCACGATTCCACCCGGCGCGCGTCGGCCCGCCGACGATCCCGCATCGCGTCAGCGAGTCGACCGTCGAGGTCGCGAAATAGCAAAAATGCAGGACCGAATGCGCTGCGCGCATCTCGTCGACCGACGAAAAATGCGCGAAACGCGCCGGCGACACGAACGGCAAGGTCGTAAACGACACCTTGCCCGATTCGACATTCATCAGACCGAAGCCGCTCGCGCGCGCCATGCGCGCGATCTTCAGGCTTCCCTGTTCTTCATGCGCGCGCAGCCACGCGAGGTCAGGGCCGCCGACCGCGTCAATCGAGCCCATCATCTCGTTGAACACGACGATGCGCTCGGAAACCGGCATCCTCACTTCATCGAAGGCCTCGATCGCTTCGCGCGCGTCCGCCAGCGCCCTCGTGTTCGCCGTCACCGGAACAACGAGAATCGGCGGCGGCCTGGTCTCGCCGAAATTCAGCCATTCCCGGACGCCATTCGCCTCCGCCCATTGGCAGAAGAACTGGATGACGTTTGCGCCGAAATCGACGACGCAGTCGCCCTCGCGCAAGATGCCGGCGAGCACGTCGAAGGGAATCCAGTATTTCGCCAGGTCCAGTTGCGGTTCTGCGATCTCGATCCTCGGCGATATCGCCAGATCCTCGACCTCCTGCGGACGCAACAACTGCGCGAGGCGCGAGGCGCCTTCGCGCGTCGTACGATCGACGCACACAGCACGCCGGCCGGCGCCCATCGCAGCGAGAACGGCCGCCAGCGTCGTCTTGCCGACGCCGCCGGAACGCGAGGCGACGATGATCGCCGGTCGCGGCGCTTCAGTCTCCTCCATCATCAGGCGCCGCTCCGCACGCCGCCGCGCCCTGTCACGCTCAATATTCCGCTCGACGAAAAAAACTTACGAGTCGTCACTGTGACCGCCTCTTTGAAGGAACATGAAAACTCCGTCCGGCAAAGACAGGCGGATGATCCATCCAGCATGACCCACGGGTTCGTTCCGTTCAAGCCGAAGACCACAGCATCTCGCTCCGCACCTAGCTCTTCCTTTGGGCGCAACGCGCCCGTATTCTCTACCTGACGGATTAATCCACAGGACGGACCGCCCTATCGCGTTCAAGACCTTTGCCGGCCTTTTATCCGCAATAACCGGCCGCCGTGCCGCAGACGCCAGCGCACCGAAAACTGCGCCGGCTGAATTGCCGTGGGAAGCTGACGGTGATTTTCAAAAGGGCGCCGCTGGCATGGCCATCATCGACATGCGACATTTCCTCTTCGAGGCTCTGAAGGACTCGCGCGGCGTTCATGTGGAAACGCTGCTCACCGTCGCTGGCGCGCTCGCCGGCTTTTCTGCCCAATACGCCATCCGCGAAACGATCGTCAAAACCGGCAAGCTACCCGAACACGGCGTCGGAACCGACTTCAACGGCGGGGCGTTCGTCGAGATCCGCACGGATGACGGTTCAGTCTACTATTTCGGCGACATTTTGAATTCCTACCTCGTCCCAACGCCGCTGAATAACCCTGACTTCGGCCCAGGAAACCACTGTCTATTCAATATCGTCGGCGGCGCTGTCGTCGCAGCGGGAGGTCGCATTCTCTCACAGGCTGACTACAGCGAGATCTTCAGGAGAACCGCCAGCACAATTGGAACGCCGCAGTTCGGCATCCCGATGCTTCCCAACAATCACAGCGCCGCCATGTCGCCATTCCAAGCGTTGAAAGCGTCCTGGCCGACCGCCAAGACGATCCTGACGCGCAGCGACCCGCGATTCTTCGACGGCGTTGCGCTGAAATCGCAATATTGCCCCGTCGTCTTGGCAGTCGTCATTAATGGCCTTGTCCAACAGGCAAAGGCAACGCTCGATCCGTCTCTCGCCATGCGAATTGTATTCGAAGCTGCAATCCCGATGTCCAAGATAAATCCGCTGCTTGTGGACGCATAACCGCATCCCGGACGCTCGGGTCGCATTCGTCATTTCACTCTGTTTTCGGATGGATCCGATCTACCCCTAAAGCGGCCGCTAAATCATGGATTTTCCCCTATCCGTAAAAGGCGCTGTCTGGCGCGCACGCCTTTCCGACGGCCAGACGAATGCCGCCCTCGACATCACGGAAAAGACCGGCTGCGACCCCCTCGTTGCCCGTGTCATGGCGGCGCGCGGCGCGACGCCGACCACTGCGCGCACCTGGCTCAACCCCAAGCTGCGCGACCTCATGTCCGATCCTTCGGATTTCGCCGACATGAACGCCGCAATCGACCGCATCGCCCGCGCGATCGAAACCAACGAGCAGATCGCCATCTTCGGCGACTACGACGTCGACGGCGCATGCTCCACCGCGCTCATCGCGCGCTACCTGTCGCTCGCCGGCGCGCGCCCGGCGCTGTTCTACATCCCGGACCGGATGTTCGAGGGATACGGTCTCAACGCCGGCGCGATCAGCCATCTCGCGCACAAGCAGGCCTCGCTCCTGATTTCGGTCGACTGCGGCACCACGGCCCACGCCGAGCTTGCCCATGCCCGTCAGATCGGCCTCGACGCCATCGTGATCGACCACCACGAGCCCGACCCCGTGCTGCCGCCCGGCCTCATCGTCAATCCGAAGCGTACCGACGATCTTTCCGGCGAACAGGCCTTGTGCGCCGCCGGCGTCGTCTTCCTGATGCTCGTCGGCCTCAACCGCGAATTGCGCCAGCGCGGATATTTCGCAAGCCGCCCGGAGCCCGACCTCAAGGCTCTCGCCCACCTGGTCGCGCTCGCCACGATCGCCGACGTCGCGCCCCTGACCGCGCTCAACCGCGCCTTCGTGCGCGCCGGCCTGCACATCCTCGACAATGCGCCCGGCGCCGGGCTTGCCGCGCTGCTCGCGCTCGCCGAGGCCAAGAAGCCCCTGACGCCGACTTCCATCGGCTTCCAGATCGGCCCACGGCTCAACGCTGGCGGCCGGCTTGGCGACTCTTCGCTCGCCACCCTGCTGCTCCTCACCGAAAACCCCGAGGAGGCGCGATCCATCGCCCACCAGCTCGACACCCTAAACGCCGAGCGGCGCGCGCTCGAGCAGGAGGCCGTCGTCAGCGCCATCAAGGCCATCGAAACGCTGGCGCATGAACGCGGCCTCGGCCCCGCCGTCTTCGCGACCGGGCACGACTGGCACCCGGGCGTCGCCGGCCTGATCGCCGCTCGCCTGGCCGAAGCCTACCAGCGGCCGGCCTTCGCCATCACGTTCCAGGGAGACGCCGGCGTCGGCTCAGCCCGCTCAGGCGGCGCAGCTGACATCGGACTCATCGTCAAGGAAGCAGCCGCTCTCGGCATTATCGCGCGCGGCGGCGGTCATGCGGCCGCTGCCGGCCTTGCGCTCACACGCGCGCAATTCGAGCCCTTCTGCGAATTCGTGTCGCAGCGCCTCGAAGAAGCCAAGGATCGCGCCGCCGGTCCGCCCTGCTTCCTGCACGACGGACAACTCGCTGCGCGCACGCCGCGCGATCTTCTCACCATGATCGGCGAACTCGAGGCGGCCGGCCCCTATGGACAAGCCAATCCCGAACCGACCTTCGTCATCGAGAACGCGAGCGTCCAGCACCTCAAGATCCTCAGCGGCGCTCACATCAAGTTCGCGATCCAGACGCCCGACTTGCCCTTTCACGTTTCCGCAATCGCCTTCCGCGCGGCCGACACCAATCTCGGCCGGTTCCTCACTTCGAGCGCCGCCGAACGGCAGGCTATCCGCCTGCTCGTCAGCGCCGAGATCAACGAATTTCGTGGCGAACGCACGCCGCAGGCGCGTATCATCGACGCTGCCGCTGCGCCCATCTGATGACGCCGCGTTCCTCCGTCAACAAATTTCCCAACGAACGGATCGATCCCATATTGCCTCTCCCTGACGCGGCGCCCACCATCGGGGTCGAGCACCCCATGACGCCGATTCGAACCATTCCCTCCGGCCATCGCGCCGTCGATCTCCCGTTCGACGGCTCGGTCGTCTACCTCGAGAACTGGCCGGACCCCTCCGGCGAGCGCCAGCTCGTGCGCCGTCTTCACAAGTGCCTGCAGCGCCAGAACACCAAGGCCGCGATTGCTCTGAGCAAGAGCGATCCTCACGGCGCGCGGCTGTTCTATCTCGACCGCAACAACCGCGAGCACCTCTACGTCCTGCGCTCGCCAATCGTCGGCCATGCCAAGACCCCACGCGGGGCGCGCATCGCCCTCGTCGTGCCTGCCGCCGCCGCCAGCCGCCTGGCCGCCGAACTGCGGTTCTATTCCCATTTCGACGTCTCGCCTTCCGACCAGTTCCATTAGCCGGCTTCCCCAAAAGCCCCGAGATCCCGATGACCGCCAAGAGCTTCAATCTCGGGGACGCGCTCTGCGTCCTCAATTCCCTGCGCGCCGCCGAAACCATGCTCGCCCGGCTTCCAGAGGCCCTGACCGACGCGCCGGCCCTTCATTCGGCCGCGATGCAGAGCGCCCTCAAGGGCCGGATCGCCGTATCGGTCGCCTCGCTGCACGATCTGACGCTGGAGATCGTCGAAATCCTCAGCGTCCACGGCTGCGACGCCGACCACTCGCACGTGATCGGCCAAATCGATCTCGATCGTCCGAACGGCATCGCCGTCGCGCCTGAGCGCTTCGACAGCCGCGCAGAAGCCGAACAGGCGATCGCCACCTTCAATTTTCAGCATCGCCTCACCAGGACCTATCGCTTCCCGATGCCCGCCGCCTTCGCCCCGTTCGTCGCCCAACTCCCCATCGCCGGCGCTCTCGCCTGACCCCGCCCAAGGCGTCTATCCTCGCCAAACGACGGTTCATCCGTCCTGCTCGCCCCGCCGGCTCACGGAATAACCATGACCAAATTCTCCGGTCCCTATCACATGCACAACGGCTCTTTGTTTCACGAGGACCGCAAGATCTGTCATTCGGGCGAGGAGATCGCCATCGTCTACGACAACGTCGACAAGCGGCTCTGGAAACACGGGCTCGTCTTCGACGTCCAGAACTGGTTTTCGCGCGCGGCCGCCGGCGCGCTCGACCTCGCCGCGCACGGTATCAGCGCGCACAAGCCGGATTTCCGCCTCGCCACGCTGCCAGCCAATGCCGCCACCTGCGAGCGGCTCAACGCCTGCCTCTCCGACGCCTCGACGCTGCGCGCGCTGATCGCCGCCGGCGTCCTGTGACGCACCGCGCCTCTCCTCAAGCCCGGACATCGCCATGTCGAAACTGACCGACACCTATGCGGCCGCATTCGCTGCCTGCACGACCGCAGCCGAGCTCGAACACGCGCTCCAGAACGGCCCGCCGCATCCGTTTCGCGGCGCGCCGTGGCGACGCATAAGCGACGCCCGCATCGAAGCGGGCCGCCGCATCTGCGCCGCCCATCCGCTCGGATTTTACATCCCCCTCGTCGGCGAGCGCCGCAAGCTTACCGTCTGCGGCGAAACCTACCGCGTCGGCTACGGCCAGAATGGCGCCGGCGAACGCTACGCCTGGCACGGCGCCCAATCCTGGGTCCAATCCGTCCAAGTCCGGCACGGCCTCTCGCGGCGGGCCACTTACGCCATCTGGGATACCGCCCTCGATTACCCGCACCGCGCGATCGCCATCGTAGCCGATGCGCTCGCCGGCAAGATCAAGGATCCCCGGCTCGGCTACCTCTACCGCCACCAACGCTTCGAAGGCGCCAAGCCGGTCCGGTATTCGGTCGAGGCAAACGACCGGTCGTACGACAAACGCGCGACCCGCCCCTGCCCGACATGCGGCGGCACGCTGTTCGACTGGTGTGCAGGATTTTCGCGCGGGTTCGACTTCATCAACTGGCATTGCAGCGGATGTCCGGACGTCTTCACCGAATATATGACCGGCGAAAAACTCCATCACTTGCGCAACCCGAAGCGCCCGCGCGCGCTCGCCGCGTAGACCTCGGCGTCGCTTCGCTACCGCGGACGCCCGGCTCAATGCGCTCAACGCTCGCCCTGCATCATCGCCCAATGATGAGAAATCCGACCCATGACGCCGATCATTGCCAAGCTCGTCCGCAAACCAACTGCAGATTGCTGCCATCCGGCTGATCGCGCCTACCCAACCGACGATCCTCCGTTCTCCTACGCACTCGTTACCGAAGTCAAAGGCGACGAACGCTTCGTCCTCTTCGATCATCAGGAGAACGGCGCTCCGGATCTCGTCTTCTACGAAGATCCCAACCACGTCTTCGACGACATCGACGGTGACTACGTGCCAGGCGTCCAGATCGTCTCCTTCGATCGCATTATCATCGACAATCCACGCTTCACCATTGCCGACGTCGACCCATGGCCGAACATCCGGCCAAAACGCGCCGGCTTTTTCGAAGCCATTCTCGAAGAAACCGGCGACATCACTCAATCCTTAGGCGTGGCGCGCGAGGCCGTTTTCAAATGATTGCTCACGACCTGCCGGGCTTTCTCGCCATTTACGCCACGATCAGCGAGCACCACGGCAAGGAATCCCTGCGCACCTGCCTCACCGACCATTCTTCCGAGGGCTACCGGCAGCGCCGCAGCATCTGGGCGCGCCTGCCCCGCGAGACGCTGAATACCTTCTACACGCAAGGCTTCTGCGGCGTCATGGCGACCGTTTTGCACCAAGTCACCGGATGGCCGATCTACGGCGTCGGCGAACAGGCCGACCTCGCACGCTGCACGTTCTACCATGTTTTCGTGCGCCAGCCTGACGGCCGCTATCGCGACGTCAGAGGGCCGGACCAAAGCGAAGCCGACATGCTGCGCGCCTGGTCGCACCCGGCCGCGATCCGATGTTCGTCGCTCCTTGGACCGCCGACCGGCTGCCGTTCGCGCGCCATCCGGAGGTCTATCGTCTCTGCCGCGACGTCGACCTGCCGCGGCTTTTTCCAGATCTTCAGTTCTCGAGGACCCATGCCATCGCCTGCTGAAGCCACGCCGGCTCCGGCGCGTCGCCCGATCAACATCGGCGTCGCAATCCGCATTGCCCGCCAGTTCAATCGCCTGTCCCAACGCGACGTCGTCAGGGCGTCCGGCATCTCGCAAGGCGTCTGTTCCGAGTACGAAAGCGGTCGCAAGCATCCCTCGCCCGAGAATCTCGACGCGATCGCCGACGCCCTGCACATGAGCCCCGCCACGCTGTACCTGCTCGCCGAGCACCTGGCGGAGCGCGACAGCGAAACGCCGATGCGTCATCTCGCCTCCATCAAACGCTGGCTCGCCGACACCGCGCATGTCGGGCGCAAGGACACCCCGTGACGCACGCCGATCTTTGCCGGCTCGCCGCACAATGGCTCAAGCGCCCCGGCTCACGGCAGGGCCCCGGCTGCGTCGTCGCCTTCAGTCAAACCGCCCCCATGGGCTCCACCGAGGTGACTGACGCCATCGGTTGGACCGGCTTGATCTCCATTGCTTCCGCTTCGTCTGTCCTCGTCGAAGCCAAGGTCTCGCGCGCCGATTTTCTCGCCGACCGCAACAAGCCATTCCGCCAGAATCCCGCCGAAGGAATTGGCGACTTCCGCTACTACCTCGCGCCGCGCGGTCTCATCGCCGAATGCGATCTGCCGCCGAAATGGGGCCTGATCGAACATACGGGGCGCGGTCTTGCCGTCGTGCGCGGCCACGTCCTCGAGCGTCACCAACCTCTTCCCGACGGCCGCTACAAGCGCGACCTCGATCGCTGGCGGTTCGCCAAGAACGCGCCCGCCGAGATCGCTTTCCTCGCACGCATGCTGCAGCGGGTCGGCGATCCAGAAGAAGCCCACGAGCGCATAGCGAGCGCGGAACGCAGAGCTTCCGCGCTCGAGCGCCGGCTCGCCGACGCAACCCAGAAAGTCCGCAAGCTCGAAGGCGAAGCGCTCGCCAGAACGCTCGCTTCCTTCGCCGAACAGGACCAGCCCCATGACTGACGCCACGCCTCATAATCCCAGTTCGCCGGACGATCTGCGCGCGCAAGGCTGGATGGTCGCCGTGCACAACGACTACCGGCTCAACGGCAAGCCGCACACCTTCTGGCTCCTGACCAACGCCCAAGGAAGGGCCCTCAAGGGCGAGGGATCCTCCGATGCCGAAGCCCTCGACCAGATTCGCGCCATTCTTGCCGGGGCGCGCGAACCAGATCTGTCGACTGCCGCCCTCTGGATGGCGACCGTGCATTTCCTCCTCGACTGCGACAGCGCCCAGGAATGCGAGCAGGCGCTCGCCGAACAGCTCGATCCGCTCACCCTGCGCTTTGCGCCCGACCCCAACGCCACCGCCATTCTCGAATGGCGCTTGGCCGCCAACGGCGGGCCGCAGCCGCACAACGGCGACGGCTTCTACAACGACGAACCTTTCGTCGCCTGACCAACGCCCGTTACATCTCCACGGAGTGATCCCATGCTTCGCCACGAAGATTGCGAATTCCTCACCGACCGCTACGGCGAAATTCATGGCGAGATCGACGCCTCCGCGCGCGCCATCGTCGACCAGCTCGTCGACAGCATGTTCGACGAAATGACCTTCGTCGTCAGGCGCGGCGGCCAGCCGGGTCTTCTCGCCGAGGTCGAGCTGACCACGCCGCCCGAGGACGACCATGAAGAAGTCCTCGCGTCCTGGGGCCGTCCGATGACGGAAGACGACGTTCGCACAGCGGCTGTCGAAAAGGCCGTGGCGCTCGCCGATCAGTTTCCGAACGCCGTCGCCTACGCCTGCCAGCATCCAGGCAACTTTTTCAACCGCGTCTGCGTTCGCGTTTTCATTCCCATGCCGCTCTGCGACGCGCGCACGGTCGAAACCATCGGCAACGCCATGCTCGACCGCACCTACGCAAAAGCCGCCTGATGTCTTCCGTCCTTCCGTCGAGCCTGCAATCGGCCCTTCGACTTCCGCTGATCGAAACAATCACGGAGGCCGGCGGCCGCGCCAAGCCCGGCGACCTCTACCAGGCGCTTGCCGACAAGCTCGGCCTCGAGGACGGCGCGCTCGCCGCCACGCGCGCGCCGGCGACAAGCCGTCCCTACCGAATCTTCCAGCAGCAGGTTCGCTGGGCCCGCCAGAACGCCGTTCTCGACGGCCTCATCTCGCGCGAGACGCGCGGCGTCTGGGAACTCACCAGAAACGGCCGTCGCTTCGCCGAACTCACCCGCATCAAGCCGGGCCACGTCGTCCTGCTCTACCGCCAGGACGACGGCCTTGCCCTCTGCGCGCACGCGGAAGACGCAGCCAGCGTCATCGAGCGCGGCAGCCTCAACCTGATCCTCACCTCGCCGCCCTACCCGGTCGTAAACCGGGCCTACGGGCGCATGAGCGTGCCCGACTGGCTCGCATGGATGTCCGAATTGATGGGCCTGTGGAAGCAATTGCTCCAGCCCGACGGCACCATCGCGATCAATCTCATGGACATCCATCGCGCCGGATCGCCGACGCTCGACCCCTATGTCGAACGCTTCACGCTCGACGCGATCGACACGCACGGCCTCAATCTCGCTGGCCGCATGCCCTGGCATTCGCCCACCAAGCTCGGGCATCTCGAATGGACCAGCAAGCGCAAGGTCCAGCCGCGCCAGACGCTCGAGCACGTGCTCCTCTTTTCGGCGAGCGACCACCCGGCGTGGGACGCAACCCGCCTGCCGCCGCGCCGCCGCAAGGCCCTGACCCCAGCGCAACTCGCCGCTGAAGCCAAGCGCGTCGACAAGATGACCAGACCATCCGGTCTCGTCATCCGCGGCGGCGCCTTCGGATCGGATCACCCGATCGCCGACAACCTGATCGTCGCCGGCGGCGCGCCGGGCACCGACCATTATTCCCGCCGCTGCAAGGCGACCAATTTGCCCGTTCATCCAGCTCGCATGCCGGGCCTTCTTGCCCGATCCACGATCCAGCTCACAACCGACGTCGGAGAGACCGTCTACGATCCCTGCGCGGGATCTGGCGTTGTCGCCCAAGCCGCGCGCGAGCTCGGCCGCCGCTGGATCACCAGCGAACCGGTCCTCGAATACGCCGAAGGATCACGTTTCCGCTTCGAGACGCTCCTCTAGATCGTCGCCGAATTCACGCTTCGACCGCGGCGCGACCTGCAGCTCGAGATCGAGCGCCGCGAGCACAGCGAGAAGCGTGTCGAGCCGCATGGCCGCATTGCCCGCCTCGATCAGCGAAATCGTCTCCTGCCGCCGCCCGCACCGCTCGCCCAGCTCAGTCTGCGTAAGCTTCAGACGCTTGCGCTGCCGGCGGATAATCGCGCCGGTCATCTTTGCGGTTCTGGCGAGCTGCATAGATCGATCTTCCTCGCCCCATTTATGCGTTATTCCCCATATCTCCGCAATATCGGATCTACCTCATAACGCCCCGAAACGGCGCTCCCTGCCCACGCAGGGAGCCCATCGCCCACCTTCATCTCCCGAAGCCCCGCTCAAAAGAGGGCGTGATCCATGTCGACCTACCGCTATCATTCCGATATCGTCCTGCCGTCCGGACGCCGCGCCCGGCTCTTTCTCGGGCCGCTGAAGACTGCCTGCACCGGCGTCCCCTATCATTGCGTGCGGCTCGACAACGACCGTCCAGTCTGCCTCTTTCAAAAGGGCGCCGATTTTTTCTCCGGCCGCTGCGAACCGATACCCGGTTGCACGATGCGCATCAGCCTGCGCCCGCAACGCGGCGAGATCACCGTCTCGTTCGACGGTGTCCACAACCCGCAGACGAGGCGCGCTACATCGCCCATCGCGACCAACGCGATCCGCGACGCCGCCCGGACGCTGATCGCGATCGGCCGGCCGGAAGCCGCCAAGCATCTGCGCCGCTACCTCGCGCTCGCGCTGCATCCCGACCGCGGCGGCGACTCGCTCCTGATGCGCGATCTCAACGCGCTGATCGACAGCCTCGAGTACGGCCGACCGCTGCCGGCCGCCGCCTGATCTTCCTTCCCTCCCAGACCAAGGACATTCCTCATGGGTTCGACCGTCACCTGCGGCCGCTTCGTCGGCGCCTTCCGCAACAAGAACGCCGAGACG
>MTKY01053877.1_pt1 | contig 15967 bp, 9 predicted proteins | sample 1042731 | NCBI WGS metagenome assembly MTKY01 (sample SAMN06212206, study PRJNA360538) | anaerobic digester metagenome | biome: Wastewater treatment plant; material: sludge; isolation source: anaerobic digester fed with sludge from wastewater treatment plant | place: Denmark: WWTP Soeholt ... | reverse complement strand
GGTCGCCAGGCGCGGTCCCGCTTCCGCTGTGATCGACGGGTCTTGTCTTCTCGGCGGCGGTGTTTCACGGAGGCCGGAACACGCGTCTTTCGACGCGGCTTGGCCCGCTCCAGCGCCAAAGTCAACAGCTCCACCAGGCGGCTCACCGCGGCTTCCTGGTTGGCTCGCTGGGTTCGCTGGGCGGACGCGGTCACCCGCAGCACGCCCTGCTGGTTAATCCGCGTGGCCAGCCGCCGCCGAATGCGGGCCGTCTGCTCGGGCGTGAATGCCGAACACGCGGTCAGGTCCAGTCGCACCGTGACCCGCGTGCTCAGTTTGTTGACGTTCTGCCCCCCGGGTCCGCCGCTGCGGCTGAATTCGAACATAAGCTCGTCCGGATGCAGCCTGGCATGATGACCGATCTGGAGTGATTCCACCAACAGAATCCCGGTTCAGAGCAGAGAGGGTCCTTCGTCCATGCCGGGCACCAGCCCGTCGTCGGCAGAAGGAAACTTCATATCCAGCACCTGCATTTCCACCGTCCGATGGTTGTTGAAATCATTGATCATCGGTTCGAACGCCAGTCGGCAGCGCCGGTTCTCCTTCAACGGCTGTTCCAGCGAAGCCTTGCCGAAGCCGATGGAACGCAACTGCACGGAGCCCTCCCGAAAGGTCGCGGACAGGTGTTCCCCGCTTTTGCCAACGCACCGCGGCTCACCCGCCAGCTCAACCCACCCGGTGGACAGACGCGGCGTGGGGTTGCCCGGGCCGAACGGCCCGAGGTTCAACATCGCCTGAACCGTGCTCACGTCCAGTTGTTCAAGCGACACTTCAGCATCCAGGCGGAGTTTTGGCCGGATGTCCGCACCGGTCAGACGGGCGTTTGCAACCTCCGTGAACGCCTTCACGAAAGCGTCGAGCCGCGCAACGTCGATCCGAAGGCCGGCCGCCATGGCGTGGCCGCCGAATTGCAGGAGGTGTTCCCCACAGGCAGCCAGGGCCTCATGCATGTGAAACGACGGAAGGCTCCGGGCGGAACCCTGGCCCACGTCGTTTTCAATCGCAATCAGCACGGTGGGCCGACAATACCGCTCCACGATGCGGCTTGCCACGATACCAATGACCCCGGCATGCCACTTATCGCTGGCTAGAACGATTCCTCGAACAGCGTCGGAATCCAGACGCCGATCCTCAATCATCTCGCAGGCCGTCCGGAAGATGCTCCGCTCTTTGGCCTGCCGGGCCCGGTTGTGCTCCTCCAGATAGAGAGTGATCTCTTTGGCTCGTCCCGCGTCGGCCCGCGTAAGCATTTCCACGGCCAGTCGAGCGTGTCCCATCCGGCCCGCTGCATTCAGCCGCGGGGCCAGTTTGAACCCCGCGTCATATCCGCTGATGTTGGCGCCGGCCAACCCGGCGGATTCCAGGAGGGCAGTCAAGCCGAAGTTGTTCGGGGATTTGAGTCTGGCCAGGCCGTGTCGGGCCAGAACCCGGTTCTCGCCCACCAGCGGAACCACATCCGCGATCGTTCCCAGGGCGACCAACGGCAGCAGGTCCAACAGAACCTGTCGATAGGCCGGGGCGACCCGGGCAGAGCCGGAAAGCTCCAGCCCCAGGGCCCACGCCACCTTGAACGCCACTCCGGCTCCACAGAGGGCCGGGTTCGGATAGACGTCATTCAACGCGGGATGGACGATGGCCGCAGCCTCCGGAAGGATCTCACCCGTGGCGTGGTGATCGGTGATAATGAGGGGCAGGCCGCACTCCGCCGCGACTCGCGCCTCGTCCAGTGATCCGATACCACAGTCCACGGTGATCAGCAGATCCGCTCCGTCAGCCGCGATGCTGCGGATCGCCGCGCTGTTCAGGCCGTAGCCCTCCTCGAGCCGGTGCGGCACGTAGAAGCTCGGCGACGCACCGGCAGCCCGCAGGACATGCCACAGAACAGCCACTCCCGTGATGCCGTCGACGTCATAATCGCCGTAAAGGACGATTTTCTGGCGCCGCCGGACCGCTGTGGCAATGAGCGCGGCCGCCTCGCGTGCTCCCGGCAGCAGATCTGGCGGGTGGAGGTCGCCAAGCTGCGGATTCACAAATGCCCGAGCGGCCTGGGGGGTGGTGATCCCTCGGTTCTGCAGGAGCTGGACGACCACCGGAGGGAGGTTCCACTCGCCAGCGGACGGTTGAGTATTGGGCAATGAGCGAATGATCCAGTCCCGAGCGATACTCATCATGGTTGCTGCGGCTGTTTCGGGTGCGAGACGTGCGGCATCGCCCGCCTCAGGCGGCCAATGTAGCGATCGGCCGCGTCGGCGTAAACCATCCGGCGGCGGCCGACGCCGCAAATCGGGTTGCCAGTCACTTGGAACGCGTTAGAATCCGGCAGGTTCGGGGGCGTTCGGAAGGTTCGGCAATCGGCCTGCAGGTGGCCGACACCATGCACCAGGATGGAGCGCGGCAGTGGGCTGCCGACACCGTTATCCAATCACGATTCGTATCCTGGCGATCGGGGTCTGTATGCCGTTTCTCTGCGGGTGCAGCCTGGATCTGCCCTATCTGGTACCGCAGATCCGCGGTCAGCTCGATATCGTCACCAACGCCATTCCGATTGAAGACGTACTTAAGGACGGCGTGCTGACGCAAGAGCGGGCCAGTAACATGGAATTGCTGCTGGAAGCACGCGATTTCGCCGGAGAGAGGCTGGGGCTGGACACGCACAACGCGTACAAGTTCTACTTCGATACGGGGGACGGTCCCGTAGCCTATAACGTTTCGGCCTGTGTGAAACACGCCTTCGTGCCCAAAACCTGGCAGTTCCCCATTGTCGGCACCGTCCCCTACCTGGGATATTTCAACTGGCAACAGGCGGCTCGCAAGGTGAACGAGCTCACCGCACAGGGCTACGACGTGTTGCACTACGAGGTGGACGCCTACAGCACGCTCAGCTTCCTCCCCGACCCCGTTTTCTCCGGCATGCTGGACCGCAACGCGTTGAGCATTGTGGAGACCATCTGTCACGAACTGCTTCACCGCACCGTCTGGCACCCGGACAACACCACGTTCAACGAAAGCCTCGCCACATGGGTCGGACAGACCGGCGCCGTTCAGTTCTTCCAGGAACGCTACCCGGATCTGCCCGAGGCGGCCCAGACGGCCATAGACTGGTACGACGACCTGGCTCGTTACAACGCCTTCATCTTCAGCCTGTATCACGACCTGCGCCAGTTCTATGCGCAGAACATGCCCTGGAAAGACAAGGTCGCCGGCCGGGAGGCCGTCTATCAGGCGGGCCGCGATCGATTCGTCCGCGAAGTGCTGCCGTTGATGCACCGGCCGGACAGCTTTGCCGGTGTGGCAGACCTGCCCACCAACAACGCCTGGATCCTTGGCAACGTGCGCTACAACCAGGATCTGGACGTTTTCGAAGCCGTCCACGTCGCTACCGGGCGGAGCTGGCCTGAATCCATACGCCTGTTCCGCGCCGCCGCGAACGCCGGTGACCCGTATCGGTACCTTCGCGACTGGCTGGCGAACCGACCGACGGGCACAACCGAGTTCACGGAGGGCGCGGCGACGCCTGAGGCGGTTGCGGAACCGGCGGAGCCGGCCGATACGGACGCCGCGTCGATCCATGATGGTGGACCACTTCCGCAGCCCTGACCTGTTATGACCGTGCTGTTCTGCGTCCGGACCTGTCCATGACCGCCTGGAAAACACGCCTGATGGCCGCCGTGCTCTTCGCGACCGCCTTCGGCTATGTCGAGGCCGCCGTCGTGGTCTATCTGCGGGTTGTGTATCAGCCTATCCACCAGGGACTCCATCCGAACAATGCGCCGCATGACCTGCTGCCGGCCGTCACGCTGCATCAGCTCAGGGCCCGCGGCTGGGAGATGGAGCGGCAGTTGTACGTGGAACTGGGGCGGGAGCTGGCCACGCTGGTGATGCTGACATCTGTGGCATGGGGGATGTGCCGATCACGCCGCGAGTGGTTCGCCCTGTTCGCCCTGATGTTCGCGGTGTGGGACATCCTCTACTACGTCTTTTTGTGGCTGACGATCGGATGGCCCCCAAGCCTCCTGACCTGGGACATCCTCTTTCTTCTGCCGGTGATCTGGACGGGGCCCGTGATTGCACCGATGCTCGTTTCGTGTGGATTGATCCTCGGCAGTGTCTGGGCGCTGGTGCGTGAAGGACGCAATCGGCCGTTGCGACTGCCGCTGTGGTGCTGGTTGGGGATGATCGCGGCGGGGCTGGTGGTGATTGTGGCCTTCTGCTGGGATTGGCGCACCGTCCAAGCGGGCGGCGTGCCGGAATCGTTCCGCTGGGACGTGTTTCTGGGGGGCCTGTTTTCCGGGCTGGCGATCTTTTTCCTTGGCGTGGTTCACGACAGAAAAAAGACCGCACGCTCCTCGCCTGTTCTGGCCGCGCCGGATGGGTGAACGCCGGACCCGCCCGCCCCAGACCGCCGTCCGCGGCGAGGCACCGGCGTTCTGCGTGACGGCGAAACCGTCAGAAAGCCTCAGACATGCGAATCTGGACCAGGATCAAGCACCACCCAAAAACCGCTCTGGTAGTCCTGACCTACGTTGCGTTCATTGCGCTGGGGATGCCGGACGGCCTGCTGGGGATCGCCTGGCCTTCGATCCGGGCCGGCTTCTGCATCCCGTTGGACGCCATCGGCCTGTTGCTCGCGGCAACCGTGACGGGCTACCTGACCACCAGCTTCCTGAGCGGCCCTCTGACCGCGCGCTTGGGCATCGGCAACCTGCTGGCGGCGAGTTGCGCCATCACCGGCGGCGGGCTGATCGGCTACACCCTGGTCCCCGCCTGGTGGATGATGGTCGTGCTCGGCGTGGCGGCCGGCCTGGGAGCCGGTGCGATTGATGCCGGGCTGAATACCTACGCGGCCGCGCATTTTGGCGAAGGGCTGATGCAATGGCTCCACGCGAGCTGGGGAGTTGGCGTGACGCTGGGGTCCGCGCTGATGACCCTCGCCGTGAGCGCGCTGGACTCGTGGCGTGTGGGGTATTGTGTCGTGGGCGCCTTTCAGCTTGCGCTGGCGGCCTGCTTCGTACTGATTCGGCCTGTGTGGAATCGAAAGGAACCGCCAGGGCCGGGCGAACACTCCAAAAGCCTGACTGAGTACCGAACACCTTTGGGGGCTACTCTGCGCCGCCCCCGGGTCTGGCTGAGCATACTGCTGTTTCTCCTGTACGCCGGCAGCGAGGCCTCGCTCGGAACCTGGGCCTACACCCTCCTCGTGGAGTCGCGGGGCACCCACCCGTGGATGGCCGGATTGTGGACGGGCAGCTATTGGGCCACCTTCACCGTCGGACGGGGCGTGGCCGGCCTCTACGCCCGACGGCTGGGGGTCGATTTCCTCATGCGTGCCAGCCTCATGGCGGCGATGTCCGGCGCCGTGCTGCTGTGGTGGAATCCGGCGAAGGTGACCAACCTGGTCGCGGTGGCAGTGATCGGCTTTGCGATCGCGCCGATTTTTCCGGCATTGATCTCCGGAACCGCCCAGCGGGTGGGCGTGCGCCATGCCGCGAACACGATTGGCGTGCAGGTGGCCGCGGCCAGCCTGGGAATGGCGTTCATCCCTGGTCTTGTGGGCGTCCTGGCCGGCCGGATTTCGCTGGAGGTTGTTCCCGTCTGTCTGGTCGTCTTGCTCGTCGCGTTGTCCGGTTTCTACACGCTGGCCGTGAAGGTCGGAGTCAGATCGTGATCGAATAAGCCAGCGTCTCAATCAGGCCGCGCATAACGCAGGCGATCCCAGGCAATCGCGAACGCCCGTCGACTCAGTCGAGGCGCAAAGGGAGCAACCATATCAGCCTGGACAACAGGGTGATCCACACCAGCCAGATCACCCGGGACGCTGTGGGGGCATTCGGCACGCGGATCACGCTGCCACCTCCCTCCGCAGGGCGTCGTTAGAGAGCGACATGAACCAGTCCAGCTTCATGATAAACGAGTTCAGGAATCTTGGCGTAATCATGGCAGGCCGTCACTTATGTTGATCCGGTGCGGCTGGCATAAATCATCCATTTTGCGTATGGCTTCATGTCGGCCTCTCGTCGGGGTCTACAATTCTGCTCAGGGTACAGGGTGTTCCTGTGCCGTGCGGGCCAGGCTCGGTCCGCAGCTCTCTGTTCTGCTCTCAAGCGTGGAGGAGGAGTCAAGATGAGATTCACAGGATTGGTGGTCGTTCTAACGCTGCTGGCGGCGGCACCAGCGTGGGCTGCTCAGTTGACTGTGACGGCGGATGTCGCCGGCACCGTGGGGGGGGATCCTTTCTATAGTGGACCGCAGGCCTGGTACGCCGACTTGCCGCAGTTCGATCCGTCGCTGGGCACGCTCGACAGCGTCGAGTTCCACGTGGAAGCGTGGCATAACGGTACGTTCGCGTTCCAGAACAATAACCCGCCCGGCGGCGTGAGGATGGGTGTCAAAGTCTCCTGGATTGACTACTCGTTCGAGGTCAATGCGTTCGGCGGGACGGGCGGCAACCTGATCTTCGAGCCTTGGGTTACCGATCCCACCCCCGATGATCCATTCGGCTTCCCGCCGGGGCACTGGAATCTGCCGCTGACCTGGGTTGAGGCGGGCGAGGCTGCTGGCCCGTTCCCGTTCGGTACCCAGCTCGATTTCGACGACACGTACTTCCCGGCCGATCCGGAGCTTGCCTCGTTCATCGGCTTTCCGATCTTGCCGATCGAAATACTCGACTGGGCGGTCTACTCACTCACCACCTATGGGCAGGGTGCGAGCGCGTGGCAACTCGATAGCGAGTGCGGGATTTACGTCGAGGCGACGTACAACTACACGATTCCAGAGCCGAGTGCCCTGGCGCTGTTTGCCGTGGCAGGGCTCTTCACCCTGAGGCGTCGTTAGCAGGACCTGCCGCTCATTCCCAGCCTTTTTCGCCTTCGTCCGTGGGAGCCGTGCGTCCTGCGCGGCTCCCGCGGCGAAGGTTGATATACAATTCCCCGTTTGGCACATCATCCCCCCGCGCGTCACACGGGAGTGTGATCCAGAGGGAGGTATCGGATGTCCCGAAGCGCTAGTGTTGGCAGCGTCCTCGCTTTCGTTCTGGCGGCCTCGACGGCACTCGCTGAGCATGTCACGATCGACTACACGTTCGAACGCCCACAGATTCAAGCCATACGGGTGGCCGGGGAGTCGTACGACCGGGTGATTTTGCCGGGGGCTCCAAAGGACGGACCTGCGGGCGCGCCGCGTCTGCCGGCCCGGGGGGCGTCGATTCTGCTGCCGTACGGTCAGGAGTTGGTGGGTGTAGAGGTCTTCGCCGGGGAGCGGGTTTTCCTGGGCAGCGGCTACCACATCGAGCCGGTGGGCAAGGCCGTGCCGATCTCCGCGATATCGGACGAGCCCGAAGCTCCGCAGCCGGATGCGGCGATTTACGCTTCGAATCAGCCGTATCCGGTGGAGCGGTTCGTGAACGTGGGTGTGCAGCGTTTCCGCGGGTATCCGCTGGTGATCCTCCGGCTGGAGCCGACGGAGTATGTCCCGGCCAGGGGCGAGTTGTACTACTACCCGCGGCTTCGGGTGGTGGTGGAGACGCGAGCGGCGAGTCGCGGGGAGGCGTTATGGCGTGGTCTGGAGAAGGACCGCGATGAGGTGGTGCGGCGGGTGGACAATCCGGAGGCGGCGTGGAGTTATCCGGCGGCGGCCCGGGATGGGCGGGGGTATGAACTGCTGATCATCACCACGCCGGAGCTGGCTGCAAGTTTTGTGCCGCTGAAGGCGTACCACGACAGTCACGGCTTGCCTGCGGAGATCCGGACGACGTCGGAGATCGGGGGCAGCGATCCGGATCTGCTTCGGGCGTACATTGCGAATGAATACAGCACCAACGGCATTGAATACGTGCTGATCGGTGGGGATGACGACTTACTGCCCGCGAAGGACTTGTACGTCGATTCATTGGCGGGTCTTGTTGTCGAGGACATGCCGTCGGATTTTTATTACGGCTGCCTGGACGGCACGTTCAACTACGACGGAAATGATCGCTGGGGGGAGCCGACGGACGGCGAGGGTGGGGCGGATGTGGACTTGGTGGCGGAGGTGTACGTAGGCCGGGCGGCGGTGGACAACGCTGCGGAGGTGGCGCGTTTCGTCACGAAAACGCTTTGGTACCTTGATCGTCAGCATCAGTATCCGTCGAAGGTTCTGCTGGTGGGCGAGGATTTGGGCGGGATCGGGGTAAGCATGTATGCCAGCCCGTATCTGGAGGAGTTGGTCGACGGGTCGGACGCCCATGGTTACACGACGGTCGGCTTCCCTTCCGAGATTCTGAGCGTCGACCGCCTTTACGATGACCCGGAGTACAGTTGGCCTAATTCAGAGTTGATCGCGCGGATCAACAACGGGGTTCACATCGTCAATCACCTGGGGCATGGCAGTATTCAATGGGCGATGAAGATATCCAATAACGATATTTCCCAGTTCACGAATGCCAACCTCTGCTTCCTCTATTCTCAGACGTGCCTGGCCGGGCACTTTGACGGTCCCAAAGAGTGCTGGGCGGAGACGGCCCACGTCAAAACGGATTATGGCGCTTTCGCCATCATCATGAACGCCCGGGAAGGCTGGGGTGTCTACGGCAGCACGGACGGCCCTTCCCATCGCTATAACCGGGAGTTCTGGAATGCGATTTACCGGTCAGACGAATACTATCCCGAGCTGGGTCGGGCCAATGCCCATTCGAAGGAAAAGAACATCTGGCGTATCGACTCGCCCTGTATGCGCTGGTGCTTCTACGAGCTCACGCTGTTCGGTGACCCGACGCTCCGGCTGGCAAGTTGCCGTGACGACGGACTGCTGACACTGGATCGGGGCCACTATGCCTGTGAGGATGTGGTTCATCTTCGTCTGGCGGATTGCGGGTTGAATCTCGATAACGGCGCGATCGAGACGGTCGCGATTCACGTTGCCTCCGACACGCAGCCTTCCGGCGAAACGGTGGTGCTGAGCGAGACCTTCCATGATTCGGCCGTGTTCGAGGGCGAACTGCGTATCGGTCCGGCAGGTGTTCCAGGGTTGTTGCGGGTGAACGAGGGCGACGTGCTCACGGCCACGTACATCGACGCGGACGACAGTCAGGGCGGCACGGATGTGCCGGTCACCGCCACGGCGAACGTGGACTGCACGCCTCCCGTGTTGAGCAACGTGCATGTGACCGACGTCGGTCCGCACAGCGCGGTGGTGGCCTTCACGGCAGATGAACCGGTGTTTGGCACGGTGCGCTACGGGCCGGAGTGCACGACGCAGTTCTTCATCGCCTCCAGTAGTGGCTACTCGACGCCGGTTCAGATACCGCTTACGGGCTTCAGTGAAGATACGAGCTGGTTCTTCACGCTGGAGGCGCGGGATGAAGCCGGGAATCTGGCGATCGACCCGCTTTGCCACGGCTTCAACACCACGCCGGTGCCGGACTATCTGACGGAACAGTTTTTGACCGATAACGATCTGGACTATACCAGCCTGGTATTTGTTCCCAACAACAGCGTGAGTTTCTACTATCGTTGCAGCGAGCCGATCTCGAATCTGCCGACAGATCCTGCGGGCAGTACGAACCTGACGTTCACCAACAACGACGACGGATACGCCCAGATCAGCCTATCGGGGGGCGCTACGGTGCGTCTGTTTGGGGAGAGTTACAGCACTTTCTACGTCGGCACGAACGGGTACATTACGTTTGTGACGCCCGACACCAATCCGCTGGAATCGCTCGTGGCGCATTTCAACCAGCCGCGGATCTCCGGTTTGTTTCACGATCTCGTGGCCGGTGCGGGGGGGTCGGTGAAGTGGAAACAGCTTTCCGACCGCGTGGCGGTGACCTACAACAACATCCGGGAGTTCGGCTCCACCAATCGCAGCACGTTCCAGATCGAGATGTATTTCGATGGACGGATCGTGCTCAGCTACTTGTCGATCGGGGTGGCCGATGGTCTGGTCGGCCTCTCGGCCGGAATGGGCCTGAGCCCGGACTACCGGCCGACGGATCTGTCGGCGCTGGGGAGCTGTGTCCCGACGCCGCCCGTGGCGCACGACGGTGCCCTTTGTGTGGGGCAGGGAAGCAATGCGCCGATCACGTTGCGTGCGAGCGATGACGGGCTGCCGAATCCGCCCGGGGCGTTGACCTGTGTTCTCACCAGCCTGCCGGGACATGGCACACTCAATGACCCCCTGGGCGGGCCAATCAGCGTCGTGCCGTACTCGTTGATTGGCTACGGGAACCGGGTGGACTACGTGCCGGAGCCGTCCTATGTTGGTCCGGACAGCTTCGCGTTCTACGTGCAGGACGGAGGCGTTCCGCCGGAAGGAGGCGATTCAAACCCCGCGACGATTTCTCTGACCGTTCAACCGCTGCCCGAATTGATTTATCGTTTTCCGTTGGACAGCGATCCGGGCTGGGCCACGACGGGGCAGTGGGCATGGGGGCGTCCGATTGGCGGCGGCTCACACGCGAGGGATCCCCATCTGGGGTACACGGGGCAGTACGTGTACGGCTATAACTTGGAAGGTGATTACGCGAATCATATGCAGACGCCCGAGTACCTGACGACCGGAGCGCTGGATTGCAGCTCTCTAAGCGGCGTGCAGCTCCGCTTCTGGCGCTGGCTGGGGGTCGAGGCGCTGGATCAGGCCGGTGTGGAAGTATCGAACGACGGGCAGACCTGGGTTCCGGTGTGGGCAAACGTGAGCACCCATGACGAGTCGGAGTGGACGCCGCATGGGTACGACATCTCAGCGATCGCCGACGGTCAGTCCACCGTGTACATCCGCTGGAGCATGGGCCCGACGAATGCGTCGATTACGTATCCGGGCTGGAACATCGATGACGTGGAGATCTGGGGTATCGTGTCGGCACCGGTTCCGGGCGACCTGGATGGCGATGGCAACATAGATATTGAGGATTTTGTCATTCTGGCCGGCTGCCTGGTCGGGCCGACTGTTCCACCCGCCTTCGGCTGTGAGAACGCGGACTTGGATCAGGATATGGACGTGGACATGGCCGACTTCGGCGTGTTCCAGTTGTACTTCGGAAGGGACCGATAGCGCCCGCGCCGCTGGCCGAAAGTTGTTGAAACAAGGCGAGCGGACCGGTCATGGGCCGCCGCTGCGCGTCGCCGCAGAGCGGCACATACGGGCGTTGCTTGAAGGCAACCGGCTTCAGCCCAAGGCAAACGCCTGCCGCAGCCGGACGATTCGTTCCGTGGCGTGTTCGGAGATGCCGCCGAAGCGCATTCGGTCGTAGCGGGTCTGGATGCGGGCCATGCGCTTCCATCCCTTGTTCATGCCGTGGATGAACAACGCGGACGTCAGACTTCGCGTTCGGATCAGCGTCCGCAGCGTGCGGCGCCAGACCCACGGAACGGTTGCCGCCGTGTGGCGAAGCTCGTAGATCGCCTCGTCCAACTGCTGCGCGGAGACGTTTTTCGGATGGTACACCGTCTCCACAAAGGTGAAACGCTCCCAGTCTTGCGGGTAGTTCGTGGCGAAGATGCGACCTTCCGCCATATAGCGATCGTACATCCGCGTCCCGGGCAACGGAGTCAGGTTCGTGATCTGGATCGTATCCACGCCGAGCCGGACGGATTCCAGAGCCGTCTGAGAAACCGTGTCCACGGTGTCTTGGTCCGCTCCGATGATGAACGCGCCGAACACGCTGATTCCCGCGCGGTGGAAGCCTTCGATCAGGTCGCGGTACCGCTGGGCGTTCTTGCGGTTGACTCCCTTGTGAAAATCCTTGAGTGATTCGGGATTCAGGGATTCAAACCCGATCAACATGCCCCGGCAGCCGGCCTTGTAGGCCAGTTTCAGCCCGTCGGCGTCGTCCCCCATGTTGATCGTCGTCTGGCTGAACCACAGCCGCCGCTTGCCGTGCTTGATGATGGCCCGGAGCAGTTCTTTGGCCCACTCCGCATGCCGCGGCCCGACCCCGAAGAAATTGTCGTCCGTTACGAAAATGAACCGCCGGGGCGTCTGGTTCCACTCCTCGAGGATCGAACCGATGTCGCGCCGGCGAATCGGCCCGCCGTTGAAAAGCGTCACGCTGCAGTATTCGCACCCGACCGGGCAGCCGCGCGAGGTCTGAATGCTCGACACGTCGTAGCGCCCGTTGATCGGCTGGAGCGATTGCAGCCCCGCCCCGAACCGCGCCCCCAGCTCGCTGAGCCGGCCCTCGTACCGCGCCTGCAGCCGGCCGCCGGCCGCGTCTTCCACGATCTGCGGCCAGATTTCGTCGCACTCCCCGACGGCCACTGAATCCACATACCGGGCCGCCTCCTCAGGGACCGCCCAGGCGTGCGGGCCCCCCATCACCGTGCGAATCCCGCGTTGGCGGCACAGGCCGGCGATTTCGTAGGCCCGGGTCGCGCCGCTGGTGTAGGAAGTGATGCCGACCAGGTCGTACTCGCGAGTGCGAATCGCGTCTTCGGTGGAAGCACTCCCGAAAATCTCGTCGATGATCTCGACCTCGTGCGGTGGCGGCACCAGCCGGGCCAGCACCTGCAGGCCAAGCTGCGGGATCTTGCTGCCGATGGTGTGATACCCCTGGGTCCGCCGCGTAATAGGGTTGATTAATGCTATACGCAAGAGCACCTGCTTCCTTCGGAAAACCGCGCCACTGATTGCAGAGCGTACGTCCGGCCACTGGCGAAGTCAACGGAACGAGCCGGCGGGGGATCCGATTCTCCCTCCGCGCTTCGTTCCTGCGGCGCTGTTTCCGCCGGGCTGCCGCCCCGTCAGTCGTTGCTCGCTTCGCGAGCCGCGTCGATCCGGCGAGTGACAAACCGGAAAAGAAGCAGCCCGAGGAAGGCCAGCACGCCGATTGCCGCGAAGACGTACCAGATGTAATGGGCCTGGGCGTATCTGTCGGGCAGGGGGGTGGCATTGGCGATGGCCTCGAGCCGCGCCTGCTGGACATCCGGCGGCAGCGTGTTCGGGTCCGGACAGAACCAGTCCAGCAGATACCCCGAGATGACGAAGCCGAAGAGGTAGGCGAAAAAGCTGGTCAGATGCATGTAGCCCATGTAGAGGCCTACCTCGCCCTTGGGAGCCTGCTTCGACGCGTACTCCAGCCACTTGGGCGACAGAAAACACTCGGCCAGCCCCTGAAGCCCGATTCCCAGGATGACCATCAACGTGATGGGATGCAGGTGGCACCCGAATCCCACCGACACCGATCCTCCGAAAGACGCCTGCAACGCCGGACTCAGCGAAATAACCAGGGAGGAAACCGGAATGATCGCCAGCGAGATCCCGATCGTGTTCACCGGCCGCATCCGCCGCACCAGATGCGTGATCGGAACGACCAGGATCACCACCACGAGCGGATTGATGTTGGCCAGCCACTCCGGCTTGGCCGTCTCCCCCAGCATCCGCAAAATGTACTTGGGCATGGATGCGTACAACTGATGCTGGATCGCCCAAAACCCGGCCACGATCAGGATGAGACACATGAAGCGGATATTGCTCACAACCCGGAGCAACCCGTTCATCGCGTCGCGCAGCGTTCGCGCCTTCGCCGGCGCCTCCACGTCACGGTACAGAAGGGCCACCCAGATCAGGGCCAGCCCGGCCATCAGACCGGCGTAGAAATTGATGTATTCCAGGCCCAAGTGCTGGCGCACCGGGGCGGCCAGCGATTTTCCCGTGAACGAACCGATGTTCACGACGGCGTAGAAGATCGAGAATGCCCGCGCCCGATGCGCCTCGTCGGAGCAGACGGCCGCCGTCCCGGTGATGACAGGCTTGATGATGGAGCCGCCGACCATGATGATGAGCAGCGAACAGAGGACGATCGCCTTGCGGGGGAATTCGGCGAACAGGGGGGTTCTGACCGCATCGGCTCCTACGATCTGCATGCCGCCCAGGCCCAGCACGCAGTATCCCAGCGTCAGCAGGGCGAACGCCAGGATCAGTGCCCGACGGAAGCCGATCCGGTCCGCCATGAGTCCGGTGAACGTCGGCAGCAGGTACAGCACGGAGGTGAAGGCCCCGGCCACATACCCCGTCGATACGTCCGTGAAGCCGATCTGATCGGTGAGATAGACCGCCAGGGCGATCGCCATGCCGTAATAGGCCGCACGCTCCAGCAACTCCGCACCGTTGGCCACCCAGAACGGCCACGGAAACCGCCAGCTCAGTCTCCCCTCTGCCTGCATGCGCACCTCACCGCTTCGAAGCGTCCAATACCCGATGACCGAATCTCAACCGCCGCCGCGCCTCTGGCCTGTTTCGGCGGATGTGAGTCACTCGCCATTCGCGGGAATCCCGTATTCCCTCCACCGTCGCGTCACGAACTCCTTCACGCCGGCCGTCATCTCCAGCTCCGCCGGCCACTCCCGCACCGGGCCCTCGCCGGGCACCTTCCGGGTCGCATCGATGCCCATTTTGCCGCCGGCGCCGCAGAAGGGCGCGGCGTGGTCCAGAATGTCCAGCGGACCGTCCACGATCATCGTGTCCCGCCGCGGATCCCAGTTGGCCCCGACATGGAACAGCACGTCCTGCTCGTCATGCACGTTCACGTGTTCGTCCACCACGATGATCAGTTTGGTGAACATCATCTGACCCGCGCTCCAGATGCTCATCATCACCTTGCGGGCCTGCATCGGATACTCTTTGCGGATCTTCACGAACATGCAATTGTGGAACGCGCCGAACATCGGCAGCGAGTAGTCCAGAATGTCCGGCGCCAACACCCGCAGCAGCGGCAGGAAGATGCGCTCCGTCGCCTTGCCGAGGTAGTAATCCTCCTGCGGCGGCTTGCCCACGACCGTGGCGGGATAGAGCGGGTCGCGGCGGTGCGTGATGGCCGTCACCTGGAACAGCGGATACTGATCGGCCAGCGAGTAGAAGCCGGTGTGGTCCCCGAATGGGCCTTCCAGGAGCGTCTCCTTCGGATCCACGAAACCCTCGATCACGATCTCTGCCCGGGCGGGCACCTCCAGAGGGATGGTCCGGCAGGGCACCAGTTCGATACCACCGTCGTTCAGGAAACCGGCGAACAGCAGCTCGCTTACGTCCGGCGGCAGGGGACACGTGGCTGCATAGGGCAGCACCGGCTCCCCGCCCAGCACGATCGCCAGGGGCATCTTCTCGCCGCGGGCGGCGTACGCGCGATGGTGACGGGCTCCGTCGTGGTGCATGTGCCAGTGCATGGCCGTACGTTTACGATCGAACACCTGGACGCGATACATGCCGACGTTTCGCACGCCGTTGTCCGGGTCACGCGTGTGAATGCCCGCGAAGGTGATGTACCGGCCGCCATCCTCCGGCCAGCATTGCAGGATCGGCAGATCGAACAGATTTGCGTCGTCGGTGTGTATGACCTGCTGACACGGGCCCGTGCGCACCATCTTCGGGGCGTAGCCGGCCAGCCGGGCCAGGTCCGGCAGCTTGCGGATCTTGTCCATCCACGAGGCGGGGACCTCCGGCTTGAGCATGGCCTGGATCCGGTCGGCCAGGGCCTCGAAGCTCTCGCAGCCCAGGGCCATCCGCATTCGCTCGTAGCTTCCGAAGAGGTTGATGACCAGCGGGATGCCGGACCCCTTGACGCGCTCGAACAGCAGTCCGCACCCGCCCCGCCCGCCATGAATCGGGTCCGTCGCCGGCGGGGGCGCGTGGCCGGCCGCGGGTGATTTGCTCACGCGGTCGACGATCTCGGTGATCTCCAGCACCGGGTCCACTTCCGCCCGAACGCGCCGGAGCTGTCCCTTGCTTTCCAAATCCGCGACAAACGATTGCAAATCCGGATACGGCACGCGATTCCCCGTTTCTGCAAGACCATACGGCACAAACGTCCATCCCGGCGCCTGGCCCCCGCGGACCGGGTTCTGCGCCGATGCCGCCATCTGCCTCCACGCCGCGGCCATCATAGCCACAGACTCGCCCCCGGCAACTCGCCGGCTGGCATCAGAACCTCAGATGGGGGCGCAGCCGTTGCCGCCCGATCGAGAGC
>MTKY01047049.1_pt1 | contig 15998 bp, 13 predicted proteins | sample 1042731 | NCBI WGS metagenome assembly MTKY01 (sample SAMN06212206, study PRJNA360538) | anaerobic digester metagenome | biome: Wastewater treatment plant; material: sludge; isolation source: anaerobic digester fed with sludge from wastewater treatment plant | place: Denmark: WWTP Soeholt ... | reverse complement strand
TTTTCCGCTCGCCAAGAAACAGACCGCCCAGTCCGGCGCCGCCGCACAAGGCCAGCCAGGCCGCCACCACCGTCGAACTGGTGAGCCAGGCGTACATGGTACACCCCAGCCGCTTCATCACCGCGTTGAAGTCTAGATCGGCGGTCGTGGCCGGTACAACCGGTTCGGCCGTCTGCCGTGTCGGTGGCGTCGGGGTTGCCGGTCGCGTGAGCGGGTGTTCTCGGCACGGCGGTTCGGACAGTGGGGCGGTTTCGGGAGGATGGGGTGGCGCGAGGATGCCGGGCGGCGTTGGATCCTCATTTCCGGATTTGTGTGGAAGACTGCCCGGCGGGTCCGACCAGAGGAACGACCAGTCGATTTCGGGGGGCTGCGCGAGGGCCACTTTGACCATCCCTCGAACCAGAAACCGGTCGACGGGGAACCACGTGACGTAGATCCAGCCCATGGCGACCACCAGGCTCAGCAGCCCGACCAGCCGAACGCGAACCCTGGCGGCGGTGGAGGGGGGCGGAGAGGGCGGCCTCGGACTCTCCGAGGTATAGACGGTCCTGACGTCAAGATCGTGTGGGTCTGTCATCGTCCGCTGTGCCGATGGCGGTTGCGGTCAGTTGCTGGCGGGCCAGTTCCGCGGCCCGACACTGATCAAGTACCCGTCCCCATCCAATGGATACCGCCGGAAGCTCTCCAGGATGCTCTCGGCCCCGATGGCGGCCACCGAGGCCTGCCGCTCCTCCACGGTGCGGGGCCGGCCTCGGTAATCCACGTCATCCATCACCTGGGTGAGCCGATGATACGGGGCTTCGCCCTCGACGGCCAACAGGGTCCGCTGTTTGTTCCGCACCCGTTGGATTTCGTGGTCGGCCACCGGCTCCCGGCAGATGAGGGCGGCCTCCGTCCGCAGGGCGTCGGTCAGCTTCGCTGCGTTCTCCGGCTCGGTAACGCCGTAAAGGATCAGCAGAGCGCAGTCCTCGTAGGCCAGCCGGAGGGCACCCGCCCGGGAGCTGATGCCCGTCTGCACGATGTTCCAGAAGATGCGCGAGTTCTCGCCACCCAGAATGACGGCGGCCGCGCTGGCCGTATCGTGCAGCGGGTCCACCGCAGGCGGGCCGGAGAAGCACAGGGCGATCACCTGCTGGTTGAACCGCGTGACCTGGTGGACGGCGGTCCCGGTCCGCACGACCGGTGGAACGCGCGTCCGGCGGTATCCGGAGGGCTTCCAATCGCCGCACCAGCGCCGGGCCTCGTCGAAGATCATCTGCGGTTCCACGTTGCCGGCGCAGAGCAGGATCATGTTGTCCGGGGCGTAATGCTCCTGGAAGTACGCGTGCATCCGGTCGCGCGTGAGCGAGCCGATGGTGTCCTCATAGCCCAGTACCGGCCAATGCAGGGAGTGCCCCTCGAACACCCTGTCCAGCAGCAAGTCAAACGCCACGCTTTCCAGGTGGTCGTGGGACATGGCGATTTCGTTCAGGACCGTGTGCTTCTCCAGGTCGAACTCCTCCGGCGGCAGGATCGATCGCATCAGGTCCGCCAGAATCTCGATCTGACGGCCCACGTCCGATGCCCGCGTGACGGCGTGATAGAACGTCCGGTCCTGCGAGGTGAAGGCGTTCGGCCGGCCGCCCAGGTTGTCGAAGTCCAGATTGATCTGCCGGGCGTCACGGTTGGGCGTGCCCTTGAAACACATATGCTCCAGGAAGTGTGAGACGCCGGCCACATCGAGCGTCTCGTCGCGGGCGCCCGCCCGAACGAGAAAACCGGCGGCGGCCGTCTGCACCCCGGGCATGCTTTCCACTACGATCCGAAGCCCGTTGTTCAGGGTGTGGCTGTGAAAGCTCGACGTCATTGCGGGCCCTCCTGGATTTCCCTGGGGCCCAGCGTGACCACGCTCCGCGGCTGCCAGTGATGCTCGTGGAAATACTCCCGGATGTCCTCCAGGGTGACCGACCGGATCCGGGCGAGCTTCTGGGCCGTGGGGACCAGCTCGCCGTAGTGAAACAGATCGTCCGCCAGCTCCCGGCTGCGGGCCTGCGTGCGATCGCCGCGGATCACCAGGTCCACCTCGATCTGGGTCCGCGCCCGATCCAGCTCCTCGAGCGTGATGTCTCCCGACAACCGATCCAGCTCGCGCAGGATGGTGGCATAGGCCCGGTCACAGTGTTCCAGCCGGCTGGAGGCCCCGACAAACACCATGCCGACCCCGCGGGGGAACTCCGGCCACGCGCTGATCCAGTACACCAGCCCCTGCTTCTCGCGCACCTCGGTAAACAGTCGCGAACTCATGCCCGCCGTCAGAACCGCCAGAACCACCGCCTGAACGTAGTAGTGCCGATGGCCCTTGGGCAGACCCTGGAACGCCAGGGCAATCTGCACCTGCTCTGTGTCTTTCTCCACGTGCGTGCGGATGGGGCGGAACTCGACGGACCGCGGTTGGCGACCCTGCGGCTGCGGCGGGCCGAACCCGTCGAAATGGCGGCACAGGCAGTCGGCCACGCGGTCGGCCTCGATCGGGCCGGCCAGCGACACCTGCATCCGCCCGGCGCCGAACAGCGATCGCCAGAAGGCACACACGTCCTCCCGGGTGATACGGTCCAACGCATCAGGCTCGCCCAGCGGATGCCGACCCAGCACGGGGCCGTAGGCCTGCCGCCCGAGGTGCCGGTCGGCCAGGGCCTGGGGATCGTCCTGAAGGGATTGCAGTTCCTGCCGGCCAAGCTCCAGGGCGACGTCCACGAAGTTCTGGGGGAAGGCCGCCGTCCGGAGGAACTCGGCGTGAAGCTCGATGGACGCATCAACGTATTCCGGCAGGGCCAGGGAGGAAAAACGGATGCTCTCGCGTTCCGTCCACGACGCATGCGAGGCGCCGATCGCGTCGAAGGCGTCGGAAACGGCCCGGGCATCCCGTCTGGCTGTGCCCTTGGACACCGTCTCTTCCACCACGCGGGCCAGGCCCAGCCGGTCCGCGGGCTCGTCCACCGTGCCGGCCAGCAGGCGGAACTCGATGGCAACCGCCCGTCGGTGCGGCAGCGTGGCGCATGCCAGTTCGATGCCGTTTTCCAGATGCAGATGTGTGGTACGTTCCGTCATTCGTGCGTTGTCGTGCGTTTGCCGGTCCACCGAGTCCGGCCCGGCTCCTCCGCGGGCCGACGATCGTGCGGACCGGCCAAAGAGCCTTCAATGGGCCACCGGCGTGCCCAGCAGCCGGGCCACCTCCGCCAGTTTCGCCTCCATGAGTCCGGGGTTTTCGGCCTCCAGGTTCAGCCTCAGCAGCGGCTCGGTGTTGGACTTGCGGACGTTGAACCACCAGTCTTTGTACTGGATGGTGATGCCGTCAAGAAAATCCACCCGACCGTCTTTGTACACCTCCTGAAGCTTCTTGATGGTCACGTCCGCATCCGGGTTTTCGAAGTTGCGCTCGCCGCTGGATGCGTAGCGCTTCACGGGGGCGATGATCCTGCTGAGCGGTTTGTTCTCGCGGGTAAGCAGATTGATCAGGTGTACCAGGGCGAGCATGCCCGAGTCGCAGTTGTAGTTGTCCCGGAAGTAGAAATGGCCGCTGAGTTCGCCGCCGAACGGGGCCTTGGCGTCGGCCAGGGCCCGCTTCATGAAGGCGTGTCCCACCCGCTCGCGGCGGGGCACGCCGCCGGCCTTCTTGATTTCCTCCGCGACGGCGCGGCTGGAGCGCAGGTCGTACACGATCGTGGCCTTGGGAGTCTTCGCGAGGAACTGTCGGGCCAGCACCGCCGTCAGCATGTCGCAACGGATGATCTGCGCCCTCTCATCCACCACCATCAGACGGTCGGCGTCTCCGTCGAAACACACGCCCACATCCGCCCCGATCCGCGTGATCTCCTCCTGCAACTGCCGCAGGTTCGCGTCGATGAGGGGGTTGGGGTCGTGCACGAACTCGCCGTCGTGCTCCATGTTGATGCACGACAGCGTCAATTCCGGAATGTCGCCGAAAACCGCCGGCACCCAGCGGCCCGCCATGCCGTTGGAGGCGTCGATCGCGATCTTGAGCTTCCGCGGCGGATCCAGGAACTGCCGGATGAACTCCCGGTATTCCGCCTGCAGATCGAGCGATCGCAACTCGCCGCGCTGTCCCGTTTCGTGCCGCGTCAGGTTGGTGACGATCTTGCGGATGTCGTCCAGACCGGTTTCGCCGCCGATGGGCACGCCCTTGGCCCCGGATATCTTGAAGCCGTTGTAGTGACCCGGGTTGTGACTGGCCGTGATCTGCACGCCCCCGCACGTTCGCAGATGGTTGATGGCGAAGTAAATCTGCGAAGTGTCGATCATTCCGATATCGATCACCGTCGCGCCGGTGGACAGTGCGCCGTCGATGAAGGCCTGGGCGAGGCTGGAACTGCTCTTGCGCATATCGCGCCCGAGGGCGATGGCCGAGGCGTTCGGATCCGCCCGGTCCAGCCCGCGGACGCTGGATTTCAGGAAGGAGGCCGTGCCGTGCCCGATCCGCCAAGCCACCTCCTCGTTGATCATGTCGGGGTAGGTGCCGCGAATGTCATACGCCTTGAATATCTTCTCGAGCATGAAGGATCTCGCTTTCTCCTGCTGATGTCGGGTCAGGACCAGACCGGGCAGATCGATCCGGCTGCCGCCGCCTCGTTCGTCGTCGTTGAAGCGGCAACCCTTGCAGAACGGATAGTTGGCCCGCCGCCGACCCAGGCAGATCGAGTCGGATATCTTCACCTTGGGCTGATTGGGGCAGAACCGGTAGTACTCGGTCGTGTTCTGTGTGTTCACGGTTCCGTTGTGCTCCCGCGTTCAGGGGCAATGCTTGCCCGCAGGGACAAGCGGGCGGATTCTACCGGACCCGGGGCACGGGGGCCAGCGCGGGGCGGAAACCGAGGGGGATGGCGAAAGCGCCTCCGGGGCGGGCGGTCGCGCGCGGCGGCGCATCGTTGACGCCACACACGGCCCGCCGATAAGATTCCGGCGTCGTCCCAGCTTGGCGCGATGGTGCGGCGCGGCCGGCGGCCACGGGGCGATTCGGCGAAGAGCGTTGCGACCGTTCGCGCCGAGGGTATCGTTCTCCCGAAGGAAAGGGATTGGCGGGTACCATGTCACGATTACTGAGATCTCTCGGTCCGTGGGTGGCCAGTGCCGCAATGGGGATTGCCTGGACGCCCGCGGCGGCCCGGACACAGTCGGAAGAACCGGCGCTCGAGCCGGCGGTCGAGGCGATGAGTCGTGAGCCGGCCCTGCCCGCGACGGCCATGCCCGTCGGCGACCTGGTGTCGACGACGGGAATCGAGCCGCAACGAATCGTCCGGCATCTGCCCGATCCGCGCGACCTCGCGGCGGTGATCGAGGCCCAAATCGCCCAGTGGGAGACGGACGTTCGCGAGGGGCGGCGGCAGGAATCGGACATTCGCGAGGAGCGGGATTACCAGACCCGGCTCCTGGAACTCCTGCGGTCGGAGCGTCGACCGCGCCAGATGGAAATGAGCCGCCAGGCCGTCCTGCACCGGACGCTGGCCAACAGCTACGCCATCCGGGTGCAGAGTTACGCCCCGGCCATTGAACAGACCCGGATCGTCGAGGCGGAGGCGGCATTTGACGCCACCTTCTTCTCCACCCTCAACAGCAATCGCCAGAACGTTCCGGTGGCCTCGCCCCTGCAGGGCACCAACGTCGAGGCCCTTCTGATGGAAAGCGGACTGCGGCAGCTTCTGCCCGTCGGCATGCAGGTGCAGACCAGCCTGAACCTGCAGCGGCAGTCGAACGATTTTCAGTTCCAGACCATCAACCCCGTGTACGAGAGCCAGTTCCGGGTCGAGTTCCGCCAGGCGCTGCTGCGCGGCTTTGGGCTCGATTACAATCGGACCCAGATTCTGCTGGCCAAGAACGACAAACGCATCAGCGATCAGGAATTCGCCCGGCAGGTGCAGACGACCCTGTTGAACGCCGAGACGGCCTATTGGCGGCTGTATCAGGCCCGACGCATCCTGGGCGTGCAGGCCCGCATGCTGGCCACGTTCGAACAGTTGTACCGGAAGCTGGAGCAGCGACGCGAGTTCGACGCGATTCCCGTACAGATCAACGAAACCCGGGCCCAACTGGAATCGGCGAAGGCGGATTTCATCCGCATCTGCAACGAAATCCGCAACGCGGAAGACAACCTGATCGCCCTGGTGAACGACCCGGCCCTGAACCTCGCCGACGACGTGGAGATCATCCCCACGGACGTGCCCCTGCTGGATCCGATCATTCTGGACCGGCTGGCCGAGGCCCAGGCGGCGCTGGACCACCGGCAGGAGATCGCGCAGGCCAAGCTGCGGATCCAGTCGTCCCGCATTCTGGTCGGGGCGGCGAAAAACCAGGTCATGCCGAAGTTTGACCTGCTGTTCCGCTATGCCGTCGACGGTCTCGGACGCAACGCGCACAACGCTTTCAGCGAGGTCACCAAAAACGACTTCCACGAGTATTTCGTCGGCGTGGAGTTTGAGATTCCGGTGGGCAACCGGGCGCGACGCGCGGCGGAGCGGCGGGCGCAGCTTCAGCAGGGCCAGGCCATAGCCGCCCTGAAATCCGCCTTCGAGCAGGTGCTGCTGGACGTGAACGTCCGCGTCCGCGAGGTGATCACCCAGCAGAACCTCATTCAGCCCAACCTGCATTCCGCCGATGCCAGCGAGGCCCGCGTGGATTCCATCCGCGTGCGGGCGGAAACCAACGACTACCTCCAGATCAGCAACGAACTGTCGGCCATCCGCTCGCTGGCCGTCACCCGGAACGACCTGCTGCGATCGGTCGTGGAATACAATATTGCCATGGTGGAGCTGGAGCGCTCCAAGGGGACCTTGCTGGACTACTACAACGTGGTGATCCCCGTGCATGAACAGCCCATGACCGAAGCCGCGCCCTGAGGCGTCTGCCGGCCGCCGGACCACTCGGCGCAACGGTGCGCCGGATCGGAACGGAGGCCGCGCCAGTTGGACACAGAGAATCGGAATCGGGAACCGGCCGCCCTCGCCGGTTCCGCAAGGACGGGAATGCATCATGAGCACGAACACCTGGAAGACGGCAATCACGTATATCGCGCCGAATGAAGTGCGACTGCGCGGCTACCGGATCGACGAATTGATGGGACGGGTGGATTTCGGACAGGCCCTTTATCTGCTGCTGCGGGGCGAACTGCCGGACGAAAAGGTGGGCCGGCTGATGACTGCCATCCTCGTCTCGTCCATCGACCACGGTCCCACGCCGCCGTCGGTGGTGGGCGCGCGGAACGCGGCCTCCACGAGCGCCCCGCTGAACGCCTGCGTGGCGGCCGGCGTGCTGGCCATCAACCGCTCCCACGGCGGGGCCATCGAAGATTGCGCCCGCACCCTGCAGGACGTGCTGCGCGAAGCGGACCGGGCCCAAGCGTCTTTGGACCAGGCGGCCGCGACGGTCCTGGCGGAATACAAGAAACAGGGCATCCGCGTGGCCGGGTTCGGGCACCGCCTGCACACGGCCGATCCGCGAACGGCGCGGCTCTTCGCTCTGGCTCAGGAGGCGGGAGTGGCCGGTCGGCACGTGGAAGCGTGTCGGGCGGTCGAATCCGCGCTGGCGGCCCAGACGGGCAAGCGGCTGCCGATCAACGTGGACGGCGCGATCGGGGCCGTCCTGTGCGAGCTGGGGTTCGAGCCGGAGGTCATGAACGGGTTTTTCATACTGGCCCGGACGGCCGGTCTGATCGCCCATGCCCGCGAGGAGATGACCCGGGAGAAGGTGATGCGGCGGATTGATTTCGCCGCGGCGCAATACGACGGACCTTCTCCCCGCGACCTTTCGTAATGCGATCGCTTGTCAATCGGGTTTCTGGAACAGGATAAAACCATGCGTGACCGAATTGTCGAACTGCTCCCCGAGATCAAGGAAATTCACGATGCGTCGCTCCGTGACAAGGTCATCGCCGTCTGGAAGGATTCGCTGACCCGGGGCGGCTGGGAGCCGCAGGAGCTGGAGGCCATTCCCTTCACCCTGCTCGCCGGCAAGATCGATATGCGCTTCATCGAACACGTGCGTTCGTGCGCGCAGATGTGCCTGGCGGTGGAAGCCGTGCTCAATCGCATCTGGGGCAGCCGCGTGCCGATCGATCACGACACGCTGCTGGCCGGTGCCCTGCTGGCCGACGTGGGCAAGCCGCTGGAATACGCCAAGGAGGCCGGCCAGCCGGTGAAGGGGCATTTCGGCGACATGCTGCGCCACCCGTTCAGCGGCGTGGGCCTGTGCTTTCTGCACGGCATTCCCGCCGAGGTGATGCACATTGTGGCCACGCACTCGAAGGAGGGCGACCACGTGCAGCGAACCATCGAGTCGATCATCTTCCACCATACGGATTTCATCGACTTCGACATCGCCAAGGCGATCGGCAAGAAATGAAGCCCGGCCGCAACCGGGTTGCCGTGGAAACCGCGAGGCCGACGTGGCAGACCGACCGGATTGGGGTTTCCAGAACGTTCTGGACCTGCCGCCGCCGGATGCGCCGCTGGAGGCGTCCGGCCTGCCGGCCGGCGGCGGGGTGTACGCCCTGACCGATGAACACGGTCGCGTTCTGCTGACGCTGGGCACACAGAGCATCCGCCGCTCGGTCATGCACCGGCTTCAGCCACCGCCCGCCGAGGGCCCCACGCGGCGCGTGGATCTGCGGGCGATCGCACACCGACTTCACTGGGTTCCCACTTTTTCGGTGTTCGAGACCTACCTGATCTACCTGGCCGCCGCGAGACGGTTTGCGCCGGATCGCTACCGAAAGGATCTCGCGTTCGGACCGGTCTGGTTCGCCCGCATCGATCCGTCCGAGCGGTTTCCCCGTTGGGAAGCCGGCGTCCTGGCGTTTCGCGGCGGGGTGGACATCGGGCCGTTTGGGCAACGCGGTCCGTGTGCCGCTTTCATCGAGCTGCTGGAAGATTTGTTTGATCTGTGCCGCAAACACGAGATTCTCGTGAAAGCGCCTCACGGACAGGCCTGCGTATACCACGAGATGGGCCGCTGTCCGGCGCCCTGCGACGGGTCCATTCCGCTGGAAGGGTATCACCAGCAGATTCGCCGGTCCGTGGACTTCGCGGTCGGCGGTCACGAAGCCCATCTGCGGTGGCTGGAAGACCGCATGCGGGCGTACGCCGCCGCGCAGGCGTTCGAGCAAGCCGGCCGGTTGAAAGGGCTGTGGGAGCGGGCTTCGCGACTGTTGAAGCGAGACGGTCGACTGACCCTTACGCCGGACCGGTTCCGGTATCTGGTGGTGCAGCGCGGCGGCGGAACCGCGCGGGTCAAGCCGTTTTTCGTGAACGCCGGAGCCATTGAGACGGGCGAACCGGTCTTGCTGCGCAAGCTGGACGAGGCGGTTCCGACCTGGCTGGAGCGCCTGGCGCGATCGGGATCGGATACCATCGTCGATCCTGTGACGCGCAGCGAAGGGATCTGGCTCGTAAGTCATTTTCTGGGCAAGGCGGACAAAGCGCCGGGGCTGTTCCTGCCCGAGTCATCCTGTGGGGATGCGGCGGAGGTGGCCGGACGGATTCGCGACCGGTTGGGCCGGCGCGACCGATCGTCCGAGAATATGCGCGATGCCGCCGCGCCGGCCGAGGATGTTGAATCATAAGGGCGGCTTTCTACAATGAATGGAATGAGGGGTCCGGCCGTGCCGTGATCGGGTGCGTGGGGTAGCGGCGCGGCGGACGGGAAGCGCGTCGCGCCGGTTGCGTGCGGCGGTTCACTCGACCCGCGGCGTGACGCGCCGGCAGGAAGACGCGTTGTAACGGTGAGTGAGATTGCCGCTCCGGAGCATCCGGAGCGTTCGGGGGAAGCATCCGTATGACGCTTCGGCAAGAACAACGCACGGCTGCGCGGCCGAAGCTGCCGCCGCCGCTGGTCAAACGGTTTTTGGATTATCTTTTCGTCGAATGCGGCCTGTCCGGGGCCACGGTCACCGCGTACCGCGCGGATCTCACCGAGTTCTGGAACCATCTGACGTCACACGGCGTCCTTCCCGGCGAGCTGGGCCTCGAACACATCCAATCGTACCTGATGGCCTTGCACCATCGGGGCCTTTCGCTGGCGTCGGTGGCCCGGCAGCTTGCGTCGCTCAAGATGTTCCTGCGGCACCTTCTGGCCGAAGGCCGGATCCAGCGCGACCTGGCCAGCCTGCTGGAGACCCCGCGCAAGTGGCGGAACCTGCCCAAGACCCTGCGTTATGAACAGGTGGACGCGCTGCTGGCCGCCCCGGACCCCAGCGACGACCTGTGGCTGCGCGACCGGGCCATTCTGGAGACTCTGTACGCCACCGGCATGCGCGTCAGCGAACTGACCGGACTGACGGTCCAGCACGTCAACCTGGACGTGGGTTACCTTCGCTGCTTCGGCAAAGGAAGCAAAGAGCGCATCATCCCGATCGGGTCGTCCGCCCTGCAGGCCCTGCGCGAATACCTTACGCACCTGCGCCCGGGACTGCTGCGTGACGTGTCGCTGGATGCGGTGTTCCTGTCCCGTTCCGGCCGACCGCTGGACCGGACCAACGTCTGGCGGCTCATCCGCAAGTATGCCGAGCACGTCGGGCTCAAAGACGTCTCACCGCATACCATTCGCCATTGCTTCGCCACGCATCTGCTGGCCGGCGGGGCGGATCTGCGGGTCGTCCAGGAACTGCTGGGCCACTCCGATATTTCCACCACGCAGATTTACACCCATGTGGACTCCTCGCGACTCAAGCAGGTCCACCAGCAGTGTCACCCCCGCCAGTAGTCGCCGCGCGGCGCGGGTTCTGGCCAGACGGCCGCGATCGGAGACTCCGCCCGGCTACGACGGAACGCTCACTGGCTGAAGACGACGCCCGCAAACCGCGAGATCTGCCATCCGACACATGCCAGGACCGTCAGCCCCACGACCGCCGCGGATCGATTTGCCCTTGCGGACCACGCCAGGACGCCGGCCAGTCCGATGGCGAAGGCCGGCGTCGCCGACATCAGGTATCGGTTGCCGTAGCTTGTGAAATCCCACCACACGCACGAGACCGCGTAGTAGCTCAGGACGAACCCGACGGTCACCGCCGTCAGCATTCGCTCCCGACGCCACGGCAGGCCCAGAACGCCCGCCATGCCCAGCAGCGCCAGCGGTGCCGTTGGGCCGAGCCCTGTCCGCGGATGGACCAGTGGCCGCAGCAGATCGGGCGCGGTCCAGCCCAGCACTGCCGGCCGGCCATGCACCAGGACCGAGGCGTACGTGTTGACCACCGGCGACCCGAGGTGCCGGACATTCACCACGGCCTGCGGCGCGTAACAGAGCGCGGCCGTCGCAATCGCCGCCAGCACGCCCAGTCCGACTCGGCCCTTCCGTTCGGATCGCCGCCACCTCGCCCACAGCGTCGGCGTCAGAACAATGAGCGGCACAGACACCCATAGCGAGTCCTGCGGTCGTGTCACCACCATCATTCCCGCGAACAACCCCAGCGACGGGAACCACCACCACGACGGCCCATTCCGGCGAATCGTGTCCGTCGCCAGCATCATCAGGCCCACCCATCCCACGCTCGCCGCGTGCGAATGCGTGGACTCATAGCCGATGTAGAAGACTGCCGCGGTGCCGGCCCAGGTTGCCAGGGCGGCCAGGGCCGCGGCCCAGCCGGCGATACAGCGGGCGGCGACGGCGTAGGCGCCCAGCAACCCCAGCACGCCCAGCACCGTGTGCCCCATCGAGGTCACGAACTGGTAATACGCGCTAAACCCGTCGCGTGGCAGCGGCCTCAGTCCGACGGCGTTGTGCAGCGCCGTCAGTCCGTCGGCTGCGGCGATCAGCGGATAGGACACCATCGCCGTGCCCGTCTGGAAGTGGTTGCGCACGTACCCGTTCGCCGTGCGGTCGGCGATGTACAACGGCGCATTGGCGAACCCCGGCGCCATGCGCATGTCGTTTTCGTAGTCGCAGTCGCGATCGAAATACCACGAGCGGGCCTGCACGTAATAGAAATACTCGTCCGTCAGCCGGATGGTCCGGCCCACACGCACGAAGCTGAAGACCTGCACCAGCACCGGTCCCAGCACCAGTGCCAGCAGCGCCGCCCGGCGCAGCCGCCGCTGCCACCGGCTTTCCGAGCGAACGAACGGATTCTCCTTCGCATCGTGGCGCACGACTGTCTCTGCTCCCGCTCCGCCACCCCCCGGACCGCCCGGCGGGACCGCGGGGCGTGTTCGGTATGGGCACAGAGTGCCCGCACCGTTATCGGCACCCCGCCGGCGCGGGTCCAATAAGCGGTCGAATGCGCGCAACGCTTCGTCCCGGCTTCTTCAGCCGCCCTGTTCCGGTGCCGATAAGTCGGGTGCCGCGCAGGTCCGGAAACCCGCTACCGCGGCCGGAAGTCTTATGAAGCTGATCATCCAGATCCCGTGCTACAACGAGGAAGCGGTGCTGTCGCAGACACTGGCCGACCTGCCGCGCCGCCTTCCCGGCTTTGATACCGTCGCGTTTCTCGTCGTCGACGACGGCAGTACCGATCGCACCGTCGAGGTGGCGCGGGAATGCGGGGTCGAGCATATCGTCCGTCTCAACGGGAATCAGGGTCTCGCCCGGGCGTTCATGGCCGGGCTGACGGCCGCCATCCAGCACGGGGCCGACGTCATCGTCAACACCGACGCGGACAACCAGTACGAGGCGGCGGACATTCCCCGCCTGATCGCGCCGATCCTCGAGAACCGGGCCGATATTGTCGTCGGCGCCCGCCCGATCGACGACATCCGCCACTTCTCTGGCGTCAAGCGTTGCCTTCAGCGGCTCGGCAGCCACGTCACGCGCACGCTCAGCCAGACCGACGTGCGCGACGCGCCCAGCGGCTTTCGGGCCATGACGCGCGATGCCGCCCTGCGGTTGAACGTCTTTAACGGTTTTACCTATACGCTCGAAACGCTCATTCAGGCCGGCCGCAGCAATCTGCGCGTCGCGAACGTGCCGATCCGCGTGAACGCGCCCACCCGGCCCAGCCGCCTGATGCGCAGCATGGTGCAGTACGTCTGGCGCAGCGTTTGAACCATGGGCAGCGCATACCTCGTGTACCGGCCCACCCAGGTCTTTCGACTCCTCGCCGCCGCTCTGTTGGGGCCCGCCCTGGTCCTCGCCGTCCGGTACCTCTACATCGCCGCGTTCCTCGGAGACGGACGCGGTCACCTTCACTCCGTCGTCGCCTCCGGCGTGCTGGCCACCTGCGGTGTGCTGCTGATGGCTGCCGGTTTCCTCGCCCACCTGCTGGCCATCAACCGCCGGCTGCTCGAGGAAATCCGCTACATCGAACGATCACGGCAATACGCCGCCGGTCGCTCGTGCGACCGGCCGCCGGCCGAGTCTGAGACTCTGCCCACCCACACGGACATTCTGACCGTCGAGACCTACCACGGCTCTCGGCGGCTGTCGGCGACCCACGCATGACATCCGTCTGCCCCAACCCGGTACCGCTCACGCCGTCGCCGACCGCCGACGCGCTGGATCTCCCGAACGGGTTTGTGGCCGGCAACTATTTTGACAAGTACCGATCCACCCGACGCATTCATCGCATTCTCATGGACGGGTTCATCCGGACCGCCCGCGCGTTCATGCAGGCCGCGCAGCCCCGCCGCGTGCTCGAGGTGGGATGCGGCTCGGGCGATCTGGCCGACCGGCTGCTCGATCCGGCGGTCTGGCCCGCCGCGCGGGTGCCGGAATACTGCGGCACCGATATCTGTCCGGATCAGATCGCGCTGGCGTGCGCCCGCTATCCGGGTCGGGCCTTTCACACGTGCAGCGTGTACCGATTGCCTTATCCCGACGCCTCGGTCGATCTCGTTGTCGCGTGTGAGGTGCTCGAACACCTGGCCGACCCCGCCCGCGCCCTTGAGGAGATCGCCCGCGTCACCCGCGGATACGTCCTCATCAGCGTGCCGCGAGAACCGCTCTGGCGGGGCCTCAACCTTTGCCGGGGCGCCTACTGGCGGCACCTCGGCAACACGCCCGGCCACGTGCAGCATTTTTCCGTTCGGTCGCTGCGACGGCTTGTCGAGCGCCAATTCAGCATCGAGGCCGAGCGACGACCGATTCCCTGGATCATGTGTCTGGCGCGGCGGCCGGAGTCGTTCGCCGGCTTCCGCACGGAGGTCTAGGTCCGAGCTATGCCCAATCAGGCTTCCGGAATCCTGTCCCCCGTCCTGCGCGGGTGCCGGTTGCGCGCCGTCCGGCCGTTCATCGATGGTGGCCGCGTGCTCGACATGGGGTGCGGAACCGGCTCGCTGGCCGGCGTCGTGGCCCCGCAGCGGTATCTCGGCGTGGATATCGACGCGGAATCCGTTCGTCTGGCTCGCCGCCGCCATCCCGAGCACACGTTTCTGACGCTGGACGAGTTCCACGACGGCCGGACGCTGCCGGGTTTCGATCTCATCGTAGCCCTGGCCGTCATTGAGCACGTGCCGGAACCCGGCCCCTGGCTGGCCCGCCTGGCCGCCCACCTGAATCCCGGTGGCCGGATCGTGCTGACCACTCCCCATCCCGCGTGGCGGCGTGTTCACGATCTGGGCGCCGCCGCCGGCCTGTTCAGTCGCGAGGCCGCCGAGGAGCACCAGACGCTGCTGGACCAGCCGACTGTCGGCGGACTGGCCGTTCGGGCCGGGCTCGAGATGGTTCACTCGCGCCGATTTCTGCTCGGCGCGAACCAACTGTTTGTTCTTTGCCCGGGGCGGTCGGACTCCGCTTTTGGCGGTGTCGCACACACGCCGCCGCGGGTAGCGGCCGCGTTCGGGCGATTCGGAATGCTCGCGGCCATCAGCGCCGCCCTCAGTTTCGGGCTGACCATCGGGCTGCACGAACTGGCCGGCGTGCGGGCACACGCGGCCTACGCCGTCGCTCTGCTGGTCGCGTTTGTCGTGAACTTCCTGGCCATGCGGCACGCGGTTTTCCGCGCACAGGCCGGCCCCGCGCGCTGCCAGCTCGCTCTGCACGCTCTGACGGCGATCGCCTTCCGCGTCGGCGAGTACGCGGCGTTTCTGCTGCTTCACTGGTGCCTCGGCCTGCACTACGTTCTCGCGATGGTGGCCATCCAGGGCCTGAGCTTCCTCGGGAAGTTCTTCGTCTACCGAAACGTCGTGTTCCGCCTGCCCTCGCACGACCGAGCCGCGCCGGCGGCCCCCGCCTGAACCGCCCGCCGGCGCTGCGACGCCGTATTCTGTTTCCGGAATCGGACGACGGCGGACGCCGTGTCGGGAGCCCCTATCCATCGCACGGTGATGGAGTCACGGATTGGCGGCGGCGGTCTCCACGCGTGGTGCGTCGGCGGGGTTGCCCGAGCGGAAGGCGTAATCCGCGTTGACGAAGAGCTGGTCCAGTGCGGCCGCCACGGAGTTCGGAAAATCCGCGAACCACTCGGACCCCAGCGACAGTCCTCCGGCGGCGTTGTTGAAGCGCTGGACGGAGCCGTCGCGATACAGCACCTGCGCGCGGCGGGCCTTGTGGTTCGCGCGCCGCAATCCGTACTGCACGGGCCCGAACGTGTTGCGGTCCAGCGCGATCGTCTCCACCGGAACGCGCCGGCCGTCCACCACGTTCACGCCGAGCTGGTTCAGCCGGCCCGACGCGGCGGACTCCGGCAGCATGTCCAGATGTCGATAGAGGTACGAACTGTAGGCGTCGAGTTCCGTGTTGATGCGCGGGAGCTCTTTCACCTGGTCCGGCGAATCGTCGCCGGGGCAGAAGAAGATCTGCGGCGCGGGCGCAACGGTCCGCAGCAGCAGCCCCAGCCCCGTGTGCTGCCGCGGATGGCTGGAGGGGACCGCCTCGCCGATCCAGATCTGGTTCGTCCCGAAGGGCGCGGCGGCGAAATCGAACGGATGGTCGGCATCCGGGCCGCGCGGGAGGAAGTCGTCGTGGTCCGCCGCGTACAGGCAGACGCCCGCGCCCAGTTGGCGCAGATTGCTCGCGCAGACGGCGTACTTCGCGGCGTCCTGCGCCCGCTGCAGCGACCCTGCCAGTATGCCCAGCAGCAGCGC
>MTKY01051087.1_pt1 | contig 16000 bp, 11 predicted proteins | sample 1042731 | NCBI WGS metagenome assembly MTKY01 (sample SAMN06212206, study PRJNA360538) | anaerobic digester metagenome | biome: Wastewater treatment plant; material: sludge; isolation source: anaerobic digester fed with sludge from wastewater treatment plant | place: Denmark: WWTP Soeholt ... | reverse complement strand
GGCCTGCCGACCCGCGATGACGTCCGATTGGGCTGCGTCGCTCACCGGATCGCCGCTCACGCCGCCGACGTCGCACGCGGGCTGCCGGCCATTCGCGAGCGCGACGACGCCATGGCCCGTGCCCGGGCCGCCCTGGATTGGCCGAGGCAGTTTGAGCTGGCGTTCGACGGCCAGACTGCCCGCACCCTGCGGGACACGGCTTTGCCTGAAGAGGCCGACTACTGCGGCATGTGCGGCCGGGACTGGTGCGCCATGCGTATCACCCGCGATCTGGAGCAGGACCGAACCGAGTCCTCCGTAGCCCATCCGGCACCACGCGGCGAATGAGGCAGGCAAAAAGGACCGTCTCCTCCCGCATCGCCGCCGGCGGCCAACCCCCCGGTCTGCCTCCTGCACCGGGATGGCCCGCATGAAAAAACCGGGATATGTGATGTCGCGTTCCCCACCGGCGGCGGGATATTCCTCGTGGCTTTGGATGACCTGCCCGACTACTTCCTGTCGCCCCCCGATCATGCGGCGTTGCACTGCCCCATATGCGGCGGGCACGGGTTGCCCCCACTGTGCGGGGTCGTCCCCGGCCGAGGAGTCCACGCCATAGTCTCTCGGGTCGGCGTCGGAAAACAGCATCCGCGGAGCGTCGGCGAACCGGCGCTCCGCGGATGCGGACGCACCAGACGGGCCGACCCGGTGTCGACCCGTCGTCAGGCTGTGCCCGTGATCATTCCACGAGCATAATCGTCTCGTTCTGCGGTTCCTGCATCGGCGACTCGTGCACCGTTTCGGTTCTCTTGACGGTGCGGATGTCATCGCCGCAGCCGGACACGTTCGTCACGACCATCATGCAGGCCGTCACCAGTACCGCCGCGATCCAGCGTTTCATAGCTACCGCTCCTCTCTGTCAGCGTGCCGCCCGGCTACTGCCGCTGCACAATCAGCATCTGCCCGTGTACCACTCGCCACACTTCCATGCCCGGAATGCTCACGGTCACCCGGCACACGCCGTCGCCGAATTCCGTCTTGTCCACCATGGAGCCGGCCAGCACGGTGTTGATCTGGGCGTTGATCTCGTCGTACTGGGTCACAAAATCCTTCACCAGCGTGTCCGACGCGATTCTCATGCCGTACACCCGCTCCACCAGCTTCCGCTTGGCGTCCAGTTCCGCCGCCCGTGCCGACTTCAGCTTGCCCAGAGCGCTGTCAAATTCCGGGTCCGTCCCCTCACCCATCGCGGTGATCCGGCTCGTGGTCCAGTCCGGATAGGAAACAGCCTGCTCCTTTTCCACCACCCTGATGAACTCCGGCGGCGCCACGCCCATGCCGGTCGCCTCGAAAACGTCGCCCCGGATCTGGTTCTTGACGTTCACGATGTCGGTGCCGGTCACGCGATCGCCCTGGTAGTGCCGGGTGTGAATCTCCTTGATGGTGGTGATCACCTGCTCCACCGGGATCGAGTACGTCACCTCCACGATGGGCTCGTCACTGTGGTAGTACTCCGGGCGTGACTGGGTCGCCCCCCTCAGGTAGTCCGAGGCACGCGTGCTGATCACGTCCCATTCCGTCACGAAATCCCGCACCTGCGTATCCGAGGTGATCCGCAGCCCCTTGATCCGCTCCAGCAGCTTGCGCATGGCGTCCAGTTCGGCCGCCCGCTTGGCCTTCAGCCGGCCCTGCGGTCCGATCTCCTTCCACAACTGCGGCAACGGCGGCGCGGGCAGGGAGGCCGTGTCCACCGCCTCCAGTCCCTGCGCCAGCTCATCCGACAGCGGCGGAATGTCCGGCCGGGGCGCGCCCATGCCGGTCACCTTGACCACGTCCTTCTTGATCTCCTGCCGGATGTGTTCGAAATCGGTGCCCTGGATGCGATCGCCGTGATAATGACGGGTGTGAAGCTCCTTCAGGTGCGTGATCAGCGTCGCCACGGTGATCTCGGCGTCGATCTCGCAGGAAAGGTCGTCGTACCAGCGCGGCGTTCCGAACCGGGCGCCGCGGATGAAGGTGTCCAACTCCGCCCGAATCACGTCGCTTTCCGTCACGAAATCACGCACCAGCGTGTCCGACGTGAGATGCAGTCCCTGGATGGTCTCGGCCAGCCGCCGGTAGGCGTCCGCCTCTGCCGCCCGCTTGGCCAGCAGCTTGTTCTGCGCGTCTGAAACCGCTTGCGCGCGAGCCGTCTGGGGCCAGGCCAGACCCACAGCGATGCCCGACAGCAACGCGACTTGTAACATGCGTACCATGCGAGATTCCTCCTGTATCTGTTAGTCTGTGTTCGCCTGCATTGAGGGCAACGGCGGGCACCCGGCAACATCCGTCCCGCCGGCATCTCCCCGGCCATTACCCGTAAGACACCGCCGCGTCACGACGGTTAGCCCGCCTTCCGAATGCGGGCCATGTTGGCGTCCAGCCGCTTCTTGGCCGCCAGGTACTGGGGCTTGTCCGCCTGGCGGACCGCCTTCTTGTAGTAGCTCAACGCCTCGTCGTATTGCCCCATCGCCTCACAGGCCACGCCGGCCGCGAAGAGCGCGTTGTGGTTCTCCGGATCCTCGGCGATCGCCGCCTTCAAGCACGACAGCGCCTCGGGATACTCGTCGGCCCGCAGGTGGGCCACCCCCTGGGCGCACGCCTTGGCCCTGCTGGATTCCACCTCGATCTCCGTCGTTACCTGGCACGGCATGAGCATCGCGATGAATTCCCGGGCAACCCGCTCGATGAGCGTGCCCGCGATCCGATCCGTCGGGGTCAGCCCCGCCTCCCCCTCACCACTGCCGAAAAAGAAGCTCGGGTCCGTCTCCTCCGTCGAGGTCAGCCTATCCCCGTGAAGGGCCCACGTTTCACCCGTCTTGATATCCACCAACTGGAACGTGGCCTGGGCCTCCACGTTCTTCTTCACCTTGTCGACCTCCCGAGTGTTCATATGACCACCGCCACCGCCGCCATACCGCCAAGCATGGGCAAACCCACCCATGCTGGACATCGAGGTCTTTTTGCCGTGCGCCACCTCTTCCTTGATATTCACCTTGCTGGTGATGACGGCCTGGATTCCCATCAGTTTCGGCGGCGCGCCGCTGGCCACGGCCTGGGTCAGCCCGGCCGCGTTCAGGTCCGCCTCCTGCATCACCTTCTTGGTCTCCGCGCGGGCCGCCACCCGCAGCGGAATCCCGTACTTCTCTTTGGACTGTTCAATCAAGGCCTGCAGAAGGTCAGCCGTCATGTCCGACCACTTCGCGTCCGTGGCCGGCCCCAGCTCGGCCGGTGCAATGTCCACAGCCTCCAAGCCCGCGGGCAGCCCCTTCGAGGCGTTGAGCGTATACTGAAGAGTGACCACGGCCCGCTCCTTACCACCGCAGCCGATCAGCGTTGCCAGCATCACCGCCGACAGAGCAGCACCCACCCACATCCTGTACGTTCCGCGCATCTGAATCATCCTCCTTAAAGCGTGACTTAAAACCCGGTCGCGTCAGGGTCGGGCAGCAGCCTCGATTGGAGCGTTATGGTTGCCCAGACACAAGCTCGGCCTGCGCCATCGCCGATGCCATGCCCTGAACCCCCACACCAAGTCGAGCTAGTGAACCACCATCCCCACCGACCGTCAACCCCCGCGGTGGGCGTTCGTTTGACACTCCGCGGAACACCTCTTACCATTCGACGACTGCCCGTTTCGCACCACCGGCGCCACCAGAGGGGGCCATGATCACCCGACGTAGTACCCGAACCGTTCGCGTGGGGAACGTCTGTATCGGCGGCGGCCATCCCGTCACGATTCAGTCCATGACCAGCACGTGCACCCACGACATCCCGGCCACCCTCGCTCAAATCCGCGGCCTGGCGTCGGCCGGGGCGGACATGGTCCGGGTGGCCGTTCCCAAGCGGCAAGACACGGCCGCGCTGAAGGATATTCTGGCCGGCTCGCCGGTGCCCATCATCGCGGACGTGCATTTCCACTATCGCCGCGCGCTGGAAGCGATCGAGGCGGGCGTTCACAAGATTCGGTTGAATCCGGGCAACATCAAGGATCGCCGGCAGGTGGATGAGGTGATCGCGGCCTGCCGGGAACGGAGCGTCCCCATCCGGGTGGGCGTCAACGAGGGCAGTGTGGTCGAGCGGGCGGACAAACAGCGGCGATCCGCGCAGAAGGCGGCCCTGGCCCAAGACCCTCACGGTCGCCTGATCCAGTTGATGATGGATACGCTTGAATCGTACCTCGACATCTTCCGCGAAGGCGATTTTCATGACGTGGTGCTGGCGGCCAAGAGCATCGACCCTGCGGTCGTGATCGGCGCCTATCGGGCGGCCAGTGATCGCTTCGACTATCCGCTGCACCTGGGCGTGACGCATGCGGGCCCTCCGGAGACCGGGCGCATCCGTTCCGTCGCGGCGTTGGGCACGCTCCTGGCCGAGGGAATCGGCGACACGATGCGCATCTCCTATGCCGCCGATCCCGTGCACGAGGTGGAGGACGCCAAAGAGTTGCTCTGCTGTCTGGGCCTTCGCCGCCGCAGCGAACCGGAGCTGATCGCCTGTCCGACCTGCGGCCGCATAGAGGTGGACCTTCTGAGGCTGGTTCGGGACGTGCGTCACCGGCTGGCCGACATCCGCATTCCCTTGAAGGTGGCCGTCATGGGCTGCGTCGTGAACGGTCCGGGCGAGGCCGAGGGGGCGGACGTGGCGGTCTTCGCCGGGAAGGGCAAGGGCGTGATCTGCGTCCAGGGCGAGCAGGTTCGCACCGTCGGCGAAGCGGAGATCCTGGACGCTTTGTACGATGAGTGCGTACGTCTTGCCGCCCGCGTGGAGTCTGGCGAAGTGCGGTTGGCGCACGCCGCTCCCCGTATTACTCCGCCGGGTCCGGGCGTCAGCCTGTAAGCAGATATCCCGCCTGCCTCAGTGCGGCACGCCTTCCGCCAGGCCGCGGAACTGCAGCGCATAGAGCATTTCCAGGTATCGGCGCGTTTCCTGTCTTTCCGGACTCGTCACGTATTTCCAGAAGCCGTAAATGCGGGCCAGCGTCATCATCCGTTGGCCGTAGAGTTTCCAGGTATAGCTGGATTCGATCCGCTTGATGGCGCCGTTGGAGATGCGCTCCCATTCCTTGGGGGCCGCCGCAGCTCGATCCAGGAAATCTGCGATTTTCCGGGCCGCCTGGTCGCCGTGGTTCGGGTCGATGTGGAACCCGGACACGTCGTCTTCGATGATCTCGAGCGGCCCGCCGTACCGCGTGGCGAACGTGGGCAGCCCGGAGGTCATGGCCTCGATCACACTCAGGCCGAACGCCTCGAACAGCGCCGGTTGGACGAAGACACCCCGGGTGTCCGCCACCCGCCGGTAGAGGGCGCCCACCAGCCGCCGGTTGGACTGAAACCCCACCCAGCGAATCTGCCCTTCCAGCCGATGTTCGTCGATGAGCCTGTGCAGGGTCAGGATCTGATCGCGCTCCTCGTTGTCCAGCGAGAGGTTCGGGTCGATGTGTCCGCCGACGACCAGAAGATTGGCGCGTTCCCGTAACCGCGGACACCGGCCAAACCAGTCCACCAGGCCGTTGATGTTCTTGATCCGATCCAGCCGGGCCATGGTAAAGACGATGGGTTTGTCCGGATCCTTGAAACGGCTTCGCGCCGGCGAACCGTTGCCGTCGCCGAAGATCACCGCCTCCGCTTCGCCGCGTATCCGCTTGGTCCGCCGTTTCTTCAGCGTGTAGGGGAAATAGATGTCCGGGTCCGCGCCGGGCGAGACCACGTTGAACTTGGGATCGTACACGTCGATGCCGTTCACCACGCGGTACAGACCCGGCATGGTGAAGGAGGAGTAGCTTTCGTACTGGCCCACGCTGTCGGGCGTACCGGCGATCTCCTGGTACGTGCTGGTGACGATGAAGTCCGCCGTGTTCATGGCAATCAGATCCGCGGTGAACTGGCACGCGAAGTGGTAGCGGTCGTCATTTTCCCGCCAATACAGATCGGAGTAGAGGTACTTCGTCTTCTCCAGGGCGTGTGCGATGTTGCACTGAGTGACCTGCATCCGGCGCGACATGAGTGAGGCCACCAGATTGCCGTCGGAGTAGTTGCCGATGAGCAGCGCAGGCCGGCCGCCCAGTTCCGCCAGAACCTCCTTCTCGGCTTCGAGGGCGAACTGCTCCAGGTAGGGCCAGATCTCGAAACGGCTGATCCAATGCGGCACGATTCCACCGGCGCGGTCCCGAAACGGAACCCGGAGGATTCGGGCGTGGGTGGTGCCGCTGATGTGCTCGATCCGCTGGTTGCACGTGGTGTTGTCGGCGTCGGGAATCAGCCGGGTGACCACCAGGATACGCGGCTCGATCTCAATGCCCTGTTCTTCCATCCGATGGTACATCTCCTTCTCCAGGGCCCGCACCTGGTCGAGGATGTACACCACCTGCCCGCCCGTATCCGGCTTTCCCAGGACGTTGGCCTGGCCGAAGTATCCGTGCGGCGAAAGGATCACGATGCTGAAGATCATCGGGATTCGTGACACGAACTCCTCGAACACCTGCGGCGACGGCGCCTCCAGAATGTCCGAGAGCAGCCGCAGCGTGCTGCGCATACGGGCAACCGTCTTGCCCCATCCGGGCTCGAAACCCAGGTCGGCCATGCGCTCGCTGACGTCGTCCCAGCCGGCGTCCTGAGGCCGGGCCGACAGGAACTCCTCCGCCTTTCGCACAGCGTGTCGCAGCTCCGCCACATCCCGCACGCGTCGGTTCAACATGAGCCGCACGCCCCGCACGTGATGCATGCGCAGAAATTCCAGCAGCGTCTGGTCGTCCGAATCCAGGTTCCGGAGCATCTCGCCGGAAAGCCGGCGATTCAGAAACTGCACCCCCTGGCCCACGGATCGGGATTCGCGCAGGTATGGAAATCCCCGGTTGAACGGCGTCAGATCAATCTCCAGCGGCCAGTCGTCCGGCGCTCCGCCGCGCACCATCCGCTCTTTGAACGCCAGAAACTCCGATACGGAGATTTCCTCGACGTCCGCGGACTCCGCGTGAAACCGCAGGTACTGCCAGCGGCCGATCGCCGGCCGGACCGCCAGCACCACCCAGGGCGGATCCAGCACGGCCTCCTGCGTCGCGTTGATCGTGTGCCCCAGAGGCGAATGGGCCAGGTCTTCCTCGCCGTTGGCGGCGCAGTACGTCCGCAATCCGTCCACCAGATCGGATCGAAGCAGAAAGGGACGGCCCAGCGAGTTGAATTGCTGAAACAGCGAATACGCCTGCTCGCGATGCGACGCAAGATACTCCGTCAGACGATCACTCATCCTCGCGCTCAATTCGCTTGGGAATCCGGATGTCTCCGAAGAAGTTGTAGTGGTCGATGCCTTCCACGATGCCCCAGGCATAATGCCCTCCCGCAAAGTAAACGCGCGGTTCGCCGCGCAGATGGTCCAGCTCCCTGGCGTGATTGCCCACCACCACGCCCAGCGTGTTCCCGGTCACCATCTCCTCGTCATTCCCCGAGTCGCCCGCCACCAGGCAATGCTCCAGCGGAAAACCCCATTTGTAGGCGAAGTAACGCAGGGCCATGCCCTTGGACGCCCGGATGGGCAGCAGATCCAGATAGGCCTCGTGAGAATAAATCACGCGGGCGTGCAGATTCGATCGACGGAGCTTTCGCACGATGTCGCGAACCTTCGGCGGGTTGTTTCGAGTCGTGAAATAGCTGATCTTGTACGGCCCCTGCCCTTCCGGCGGCTGGAGCTTCAGCCCGGCCATCCCCTTCATGGCCTTCCGAAGTCCGTCCGGGTTCCAGCGATAGTTCAGGTGCTCCGTCCAGGCCGTATCCTCCACCAGACGCGATCCGTAGTGAATGGCGCTGCCGACGCCGGTAATCAGCAATTGTGGCGTCGGAATCTTCCATTCCTTCAGCACGTCCAGCGTCAGTTTCAGGCTGCGGCCGGTGGCGATCCCGAACGCCACGCGGTCTCCCGCTTCCCGCAGCCGTTGCAGCAGCGCCTGCAATCCTCGGCGGTCGCCGATCAGCGTGTTGTCGATGTCGGACACCACAATGCGGTCGGCGGTGATCAACCGGCTCTTTTTGCTGTAGAAGGCCCGTCGTCGCTCGACCTGCGCCATGGTGGGCCGAGCCGCTTTCATGTACCGACTCACGTGCGCCGACCACGAGAACGTGTTGTGAGCGCCCCTGATTCCCGCCCGGGACCAGCGCTTCCATTGCTCGCGGTCCGACACGGCCTTCAGCAAAGCCTCGCCCATGGCGGAGGCGTCCAGCGGGTCAATCAACACCCCGTTCTGGCACGCCTGCACGATGTCCCGCGGGCCGCCGTCCTCCGTCGCCACAATCGGCAGTCCGCTGGCGGCAGCCTCAATCAACGTCAGTCCGAACGGTTCCGTCAAGGCCGGATTAATGAAAACGCCGCGCGTGCTTGCGGCCAGCCGATACAGGTCGGGCACGTCGTCGGCGTGGTGGGACTTCGGATACGCGATCCGGCCGTAGAGGTTGTGGCGATCGACGAGGTATAGGATTTCCTGAAGCACTTCTCGCGCGCCCCGATCCATTTCCCGCAGGTCGTCACGAGTGCCTGCCACCACGACCAGGTTGGCCGCTTCCTGGAGACGTGGGTTCTCCCCAAACGCCCGGACCAGTGTCGGAATGTTCTTGCGCGGATCGGGGCGGGACAGGGCCAGAATCATCGGCTTGTCCGGATTCATCAGGAACGGCACGATTTGCCTTAGTATCGGTACCGCTCGAGCGTCACGCCGTGAGGGCGGACGAAACCGGCTCAGATCCACGCCCGGCGGAATGACCACCATCCGGTTGGGCTGGTAGTTGTCGTACCGGGCATACTGATCATCCACCTCCTGCCGGGTGCTGGCCACGACGAATCCCGCGTGATCCAGAGCGGTCTCCTCCGCCTCGATACGTCGCGAGATCCGATAGCGTTTTTCAATCGTCTCGGCCTTCATTCCTCCGTCGAGGAGACGTTGCCGTTTGACCCGACCCAGCGAGTGGCCGGTGAATGCCATCGGAAGGTGCAGCAGGGCCCCGAGCTGCGAGCAGACGAATCCGGCATCTGCGTAGTGGGCGTGCAGCAAGTCCGGAACACGATCCTGCGATCGGAAGTACTGAACGATGTTGTCCACGAAGCCGTCCAGGTGGCGCCAAAGCGACTCCTTGGGCATGTAGCGAGCCGGTCCGCACTCGATCCGGACGATCTGGGCCCCGGAAGCCAGATCCTCGAAGGGCTCCGCATATCCGGCGTCCACGCGCGGATCCTCGATCAGCCGAGTGATCAGATCCACCTGGGCCACGTCCGGATGCTCGACCAGGGCCTTGGCCAGCTCAACCACGTACGTCGTCTGACCCCCGGTGTCGGCATCCCGACCCAGTTCCAGGTTGGTCCCGCGAATCAGTCCGTGCGGGCTGATCAGCACAATGTATCGCCCTTCGTCGCTGGGCATGTCGGTCCTCCCGCCATCCAGCTTGTCTGTGCGAACCTCCACCAGATGCGAAAGAGCACGAGACCGGCCCCCGCTTGCCAGGCGACGCCACGGCCACGCTCAACGCTCGTTCGACGTTTCCGAAGGGTAAACGGCCAGGCCGGCGCTGGGAAGGGGGTTCCAGAGCCATAGTCATCACTGCATTTGAGTGAGGTCCGCCACTTCGCACCACGAAGGAGCCAGGCGGGTTGACGAAGCCCCCTCGTTTGCGTCAGCGCGATCGCTTCGACGCAGCAGTACCGTGATCCCTCACTTCTGTCGTTCTTCTGGGACAGTCCTGGGAATCGCAGATCAAATCCAGCCAAAGAACCCATCTTTTTGCGAAATCCGCTTTCAGCACGCAAATGGGCTCCTGATGGCGTGGCCACGGCGGTCGAGATGACGGGAGGGAGCAAAACACTGACGTTTGTGTTATACCTGTGTTAACATTCTGCTACAACACATGTTAACAGGTTCTCAAACAGTGGCGGAAGGCGGGCAGATGACCGGGACAGCTAAGACTCGCGATTGTGAACGGGATAACGAATAGACTCCGCCCCGGCTGTCACCAGACGACGGCAGCCGCTCACTCCCCCGACCCTGGCTTGAATCGAGCGACCAGTTCGGCCAGTTCCTCCGCGATGGTCGGCATCGCGCCCGGGCGGGTGACCATCAGCGTGCCGACCTCGTTGGCCAGGGCGGCCGCCGCGCTCAGAGGCCACTGGCGAAGGATGCCGGAAATGAACGCGGCTGTGAACGCATCTCCGGCGCCCACGGCGTCCAGCACCTCAACGTCCCGGCCCCGCACGTCCGCCACTTCCTGCGGTCCGACCACCAGACAGCCGTCCTCGGATCGCGTGATGCAGACGATCTGGATCCCGAATCCGCGCTGAAGAGCCGCCGCAAACTGGCGAGGCTCTGAAGTGCCAAGCTGAAGCAGACTGGCCAGGACGCTGACTTCATCGCTGTTAAGCTTGACCACCGCCGCGGCGTGCAACGACTGCTCGATCCACTCCCGCCGGTACCAGAGCTGTCGCAGGTTCACGTCATAGACAATCAGCGCGTTGCGGGCCACCGTCAGGCAACGGTGGATGGTCTGGCGGCTGATCTGGCTGCGCTGGGCCAGCGTTCCGAAACAGACCGCCGAGGCCCCAGCCAGAACCTGTTCCAGCTCTTGATTGAACTCCAGGGAATCCCAGGCCGCGTCTTCGTGGATGATGAATGTGGGCCGGTCTGGATTGGACGTGTTGACGGTGACTCTGCCGGTGGGGCGATCGGGATCCGTCTGGATATACTGCGTGTCCAGACCCCGTTCAGCGAGATATTTGCGGAGTTCCCGTCCCAGCACGTCATCTCCCACCCGCGAGACCACAATGCCCCGATGTCCCAGTTGAGCGGCATGGTACGCCACGTTGGCTGGCGCCCCGCCCGGCCTCCGCGAATCCGGGAAGCAATCCCACAGAACCTCCCCCAAGCCGATCACCACCTGCCCCGCGGTATCCATTCACACAACCTCCAATCAAATCTCAGGATAGGGATCGGATGGCACTACGCAAGGAAGACGTCATTCCGGCAGGCATGTCCCCACTGAGAACGCGGCTGACACCGGTGAGGTGGCCGAGTCTGCCCGCGTGGCCAGCAGGGTGCTGGACCGTCAGAAAAAGAGTGAAGCCCACCGGTGGTGCCGTACGTCCGCCGGTGGGCTTCGCCGCTCTTACCTGGGACCGTTCGCTAGAGCTGCGCGTTCCCAATGCCAAAGAGCGCAAGAATCGCAGCCAGGAATGTGAAAATACACATTGGCTTACTCTCCTACCAATAGACTCTGCGCGAACCCAATACGCCGCACATGCGGACGATCGGCTGCGACCATGTCGCTATCGCGCTGATACACTGATCTTCGGCCCGAACTCTCGGCGGGTCATTCTGCCGCCTGCATCGTACCCGTCGGCGCACCATCTGCACTCCGGTGCCGCCATCTCCTGCCAGCGGGCGGTAGCGCCCGCTTCCGAGCAACCGGACGGGGCTGGGGTCCCCACCGCAGGAAGACGGAGTGTTCTACTGGATATCGTCCAACTCGCCAAGCGCGCTTTAGCACGCAAAAATGAGTCGGGGAAGCAATATGACCACGGGAAGGCGGGATTCCCTCTACCCCCGGAAAAAACACCATGTGTCGCATTATTGGCACAGCATCCTGAGGGAGAGTGCCCTCCCGCCGATGGGCCTGCCCACTCGACCGATTGGCGGTCGAGGCGGCTCTGGGCAAGACCATCGTGCGGGAGTGCTTCGCGAGTATCCGTCTGTCGGCATCAGGGACTCTGGTGGACCATGCCGTTGCGGGCGCGGAAGTGCGTGATCAGTCCGTCCCCCAGACTTCGCGTCATCCAGTAGGATCGTGGCAGCGGAAACCGACTATCGTCCACCACGTCCGAGGCCATCTGTCGCGGGAACTTCTTCGCGGCCGGATTGGGCCCCGCGCTCCAGACGGCGTAGGTGACCGGGCTGACCGGCTCATCGGCGAAGTTGTGGTAGTATCGCCCTTCTTCCTCGGCACAGGTCGGAAAATCATCCGGCACCCAGATCTTCGATCGGGGCTTCCAGGGCTGATCCGGCTTATCGAAGAGCGTCCCGTTCTGGTAAATCGCCCCCGGCGCGACGTACTGATACGTTCGTCGCGAGTCGAAGCGATCACGCAGGTCCGCCTGCGGAATAGCACTGGGAGCCGGCGCGAGAAACCGCTCCTGCGCCAGCTCGATCGGCAGTTGGTAGTTCACGTCCGTGCCACAGGCTACGCGGGTCGGTGGCACGCGGTCCTGACAGCTCAACGCGTAGGCATCCAGGGCCAGCGTGATCTGTCGCAGGTCCGAATGGACGGCCACCATCCGCGCCCTCATGCGGGCGGCGCGCAGACCCGGCATCAGCAGCGCCAGCAGCAATGCGAGGATGCTGGTTACCACCAGCAGCTCAACCAGCGTGAACGCCCGCCGCCTCCACAGATGTCGGGGCCTCAGGGGCACGCCACCGGGTTGTCCGGCCCTCCAAGACACATTAGCACTTCCACCAGATCGTTCTCATCGACGTCCCCATCGAAATCCAGGTCGAAATCCTCGCACCATGCGTCGGCGGGCGGCGCACCGTCACCCGCATAACACGATTGAAACCACGCGAGGTCTCTCAAATCCACGTCGCCGTCCCCGTCCGTGTCACCCGGTTGCATCGGCATGATGAAGTCCTGCCCGTCAAAGCCCATGACCCAGAGCCGATAGCCTCCCTTCCAGCCGTCCGAACCGTCCGTGTCCTCCTGATCGAAGATGCCCACAATGGAAAACGGCCCGGTCGGCGCGGGCTGATCCACGAAACCGCGCGACCGCCCCAGAAGGGCCGGCAGCGTTCGGCCGGTCGCATCGGTCAGCGTCAACAAGGCTTCGGGACCCCAGCCGGTGGGATCAACGAAACTTACGCCGGAAATCTTGACGAGCGAGCCCTGGTAACGCTCCGCACCGGTCTGCCGGGTCGGATCGAACAGGAATTCGTCCGCCGCATCCTTCACATCCGAAAGCGTGATGACTGTCGGATCGGGCAGCCCGACTCCCGCCTCCAACAAGACCACGTCAAAATCCTGCTGGGGGGCCTTGATATGCTGCTCGTTGATGTTCGCCTTGCCACGGAAAAAGAGTCCCGGCGCGCGAGCCCGGACCTCCACCCGATCCCCCGGCCGCATTCGGCGCCCGGTCGCCTCGTCATACGTGATCCGATCCAGTTCGGCCACCCATTCCGCATCGCTGTAGCTGCCGGCCGGGTGTGTGCCGGTCATGCGGCCGATATACTGCCCCATCCAGAGTGCCGTGCCGCCAAAATCGCCGACCGCGTCGGCCTGGAGAAAGACTTGCCACGTGCCGCCCATGTAGACCGGCGCGGCGGCCCGGGCCGCCAGCATGTCCTGTGGCCGGTTCAGGAGAATGCCTTGAATGCGAATAGGATCGGTCATGGGAAAAGTCCCGGTCCCGTTTCCATCTACCGCTTGAAGCTGCGCGTGAAACGTCTCCGGCAGATTCGGCCAGTCCGGTTCTTGCGCAACTGCCGTAAAAACAAAAAGTAACAACACAAGACCAACCTGACTCACTCGTAGCATGTTCTGAATCTCCTTTCCCGTTGTTGGACGTACGTTTGGACGCAACCGCCGTGCTATGATTTTCCATATCGTAGCACGGGCATGTTAGTCTCCCACCCTCCCCAAGTCAAGCGAGTTCGAAGAGCCAGGCGGGCTGGCGGCAAGGGGACCTCTTGGCGGCGCTCGTTTCCGCTCGATGCGTGCCTGGCGGCTCTCACTCCTCCGCTTTCTTCTTTCCGAACTCCGGATCGATCGTCACCAGCGCTGCGACAATGAAACCCGGGATGGTGGAAATGACCACCCAGAGGAAGAAGTTCCGGTACCCGATGTGGTCCTGGAGCCAGCCGCTGAGCATGCCCGGCAGCATCATGCCGAGCGCCATGATGCCCGTGCAGATCGCATAATGGGCCGTTTTGTGGCGGCCCTCCGCTATCATGATCATGTACAGCATATACGCGGTGAAGCCGAATCCGTACCCGAACTGCTCGACGGCCACCGCGGCGCCGATGAGTGCGTAGCTGGTCGGCTGCGCCCAGGCGAGGTAGACGAACGCGAGGTCGGGCGTGTGCATGATGATGACCATGGGCCACAGCCAGAACCGCAGGCCGTGCTGCGAGATCAACAATCCGCCAAGAATGCCGCCGGCCGTCAACGCGGCGACGCCGATCGTCCCGTATATGAGGCCGACTTCGCCGGTCGTCAGGCCCAGACCGCCGATGTCGCGCGGATCGAGCAGAAACGGCGAAACGAGTTTGACCAACTGAGCTTCGGCGAACCGGAAGAACAGAAGGAACGCCAGCACGATGCCGATGTCCCGTCGGCGGAAGAACAGGACGAAGGTGCGAAAGAATTCGGCCACGAAACCGCCCGAATCCCGCGAGCCGGCGGGACCGTCGGCGGCCGGACGGGGCAGCGCAAACTGGTGGTAGATGCAGAAGACCGCGAACAGTACGGCCAGGACGACGGCCACCGTGGTCCACGCCAGGGGGATGTTGCCTGCGGTGGCCTCGAAACTCGCCGAAGCCTCGTCCGCCAGTTGCGGATCGGTCCTGAATACGACCCGGGCGGGCGCATTCCAGTTGGCATCGTTAAAGGTCAACCGGGCGCCTTCCACGATGTCGATGCGATCGTCTCCGCTCTTGCGACTGACCAACACCACGATGGTTTGTCCCGGGGGCGGCTTCTGTGTAAGCCGCAGCGTGCCGACGCCGAGACTCCCACTGCCGGCTGACCGCGCCTGGCGAGGGCTGCCGAAATGGGCGGCGTCCGTGGCCGTACAGAAGCCATTCCGGACGTTCTGGGCTCGCGCCTCGGATAAGAGGGCATCGGCCTGCGGTCCGGCGGTCACCGTCGTGCGGATTTCCACCCGCTCCGGATCGCTGAAGAGCTTCAGTTCGCCCAACGAAGGGGGTGGCCAGGGGGTCGATTCGTCCAGAACGGCAGGAGAATCCGGGGCGCCGGGCACCGTGGCGACAGAAATCTCCACGGGCGGAAGGCCGCTGCTGGTTTCGATGAAGCCGGCGAGCATCACGAGCAGCCCCTGCCCCGCGATGGTCGCGATTCGATAGAACGTGCTGCGAATGCCGACGAAGGCCGCCTGCTGATGCTGCGACAATCCGAGCATGTAGAAGCCGTCAGCGGCAATGTCGTGCGTGGCCGAGCAGAAGGCCATCATCCAGAAAAGGGCGATCGTGTATTGAAAAAAACGGGGCGCGGGGATGGCCAGCGCCAGCAGAGCCAGGGCCGCTCCCACCACGCCCTGCATGACGACGGTCCATCGTCGCTTGGTGCCCAGCAGGTCCACCACCGGGCTCCAGAGGGGCTTGATGACCCAAGGCAGGTACAGCCAGCTCGTGTAGAGGGCGATGTCGGTATTCGAAATGCCCAGCCGCTTGTACATGATGACCGAGACGGACATCACCATGACGTAGGGGATGCCCTGGGCGAAATACAGCGTGGGAATCCAGACCCAGGGGTTTCGGCGTGAGACACTTGCGGCTGGCGCGTCGGACATCAATGGCCTCCGGAGATGGCTGGCGGCATGTTGACCTCACGTGCGTTTCGGTCGCACGTTTTCGACATTCCTCGCTATGCCTTGGCAGCTCTACAGGGCCTTTGGATCCACCGCAGGTCGTCGTGCACCGCAGCAGCCGCGCCAGCCGGCGATGGCCAGTGTAGCCAAGGTCGCACGCCCCGCACAGCCTGACCGGTTCAAAACGGCACGTGTGGCTGAAGACGCCGGATTGGAGGGAGCAGCGACAGCCAACCTATCATGCGGCGAGAGTCTCCAAACTGACGGAACCCGTTGCTTGACAAATGATTAGAGGCGGGCCCCGAGCACGGCCGCTCCAGGAGAGAGCCCGAGTGATTCCGGTCGCCCCGGCCCAGTGCGCGACGAGCAGATTGAGGACCGGGACGGCCAGCCAGAGCAGTGCCGTCCAGACCGCCAGCGC
>MTKY01053075.1_pt1 | contig 16008 bp, 13 predicted proteins | sample 1042731 | NCBI WGS metagenome assembly MTKY01 (sample SAMN06212206, study PRJNA360538) | anaerobic digester metagenome | biome: Wastewater treatment plant; material: sludge; isolation source: anaerobic digester fed with sludge from wastewater treatment plant | place: Denmark: WWTP Soeholt ... | reverse complement strand
GAAGGTTAACGGCCTGAAGGCTGGTCCGTTGTATCATCACGTTTCCCAGTTGCGGCTCGCCCAGTTGATCCGACCGAAGCAGCGAGATCTGTATGACCTCACGCGTGCCGGCCGAAATGTGGTGGTCGTGGGCGCACTCCTGGGCTCCTTGAGCCGGGACGCGCGAGCCCGCCCGGCACCGGTTCTGGCTGACAACGGGGGGCAACCATGAACGGGGACCGGGAATCGGGCCGGGCTTCCCGTCGCGTCCTGGTGTTGGAGCCGTACTACGGCGGGTCGCATCGGGCGTTTCTGGAGGCCTGGACGGGCCGCAGCCGGCATCGCTTCGAGTTGCTCACCATGACGGCGCGGAAATGGAAATGGCGGATGCGGGGGGCGGCAATATGGTTCGCAGATGTCCTGTCCGCAACGGAACCGGCCGTCGATCTTCTCTTCACGAGCGACATGCTGAATGTGGCCGATTTACGGGCTCTTCTGCCCCCCGCGTACAGCCGGATCCCGATTGTCTGCTATTTTCACGAGAATCAGCTCACATATCCGCTTTCCGAGCACGACTACCGGGACTACCAGTTCGGGTTGACGAACCTTACGTCCAGCCTGGCGGCCGATGCCGTCTGGTTCAATTCGGCCTGGCATCGGGACGCGTTCCTCCAGGCGCTCAGCGATCTGTTGGGCACGATGCCGGATTACGTGCCTCCTGATCTGCCGCAGCGGGTGGCAGGGCGGGCCGAAGTGTTCTGGCCGGTGGTGGATGGCCCGCCAGCAGACGTGATCCAGGCGGCCACCCGGCAGGGCGACGATGAACCGCTGACGATTCTCTGGTGTCACCGTTGGGAGTATGACAAAGGTCCGGAGACGTTTTTCCGCACGATTTTCCGCCTGGACGAGTCGGGTGTTGATTTCCGGCTCATCCTGGCGGGTCAGTCTTTCCGGTCGGTGCCGCCCGCTTTTGACGCGGCCTGGGAACGCCTGCAGCCCCGCATCTTGTTCGCCGGCTACCTGGAGAATCGCCCGGATTACTGGTCTTGGCTGGCCCGCTCAGACGTGGTGGTCAGCACCGCGTTGCAGGAGACTTTCGGTATCGCTGTGGTCGAATCCCTGCTGGCCGGTTGCTGGCCGGTCTTGCCAGATCGGCTGAGCTATCGGGAGATTCTTCCGCGGGAGTTCTGGCAAACCTGCCTGTATGCGGACGAGGCAGAGCTATATGCTCGTCTGGCAACCCTTTGCAGAAATCGGCCCGATGCGGAGGTGGGCGGGCGGCTCCACCGCGAGATTCGGTCTTTGCACGATGCTCGGATTCGCGCCGCCGCCCTGGATGCCGCGATTGATCGGGTCATCGAGGGGCATCGAGGGAGTCTATCCCGCTGATCCAGGGGGCGTTGGCCGGTCGCCCTCCCCCCACCACTCTTATAACGTCCGATAATACATCTTATGTTGCATTGAGCCCGGCAGGGGGGATACCCAGGAGCTGAGCCGCCCTGGGTGCACCGCCCGCCTTGAAAATGCGGGCCATGTATTCAATGGCATACGCAGTGGCCGTCGGGCCACAGACCGGTTGGCCTGCCTCGCATCACGCACCGCGTCATGGACGCCGTCCGGATGGGGCCCCGGCAGCGCTTTGGGCCATGGCCCGCAGCCGGCCGAGATCCTGCTGCCCGCCCGGCGGCAGAACCAGAGCGCCGCTTCTGATGTCGAGGCAGTAGCTGTTCATGCCGTTGACGGCCGTGTCGATGACGTAGAGCGCTTCGGTACGCGAATTGATCTTCCCAACAGCCATCACATAGTCGCCGGCCTGGACCCCCACGCCCGCCGCAAGAGCCGGTTGCGTCTGACTGTGAAGAATGAGCAGCCCGACGAACAGAATCGTCGCGGTCGTACACAGAACGCCAATCGCGAAGTCTTTGGAATCCATGAGAGTGCAACTCCTATGGCCCGTCCGCAAGCATGCGGTCGGAATCGCCGCGTGAGACAGTCAGCGCGTCCGGAAATCGTTCATCAGGCTGCGGGTTTGTGCGTGCCTTAACTGACCGGCCCCGTCCCCCACAGGCATGAAGCAATGCAACAGCCTGCCGGGCGAATCGATGATGTACACAGCGTCCTCCTGACTGGTGACGCTGCCCGTGGCAATCATGAAGTCGCCCGGCCGCCCGGGGGCGACTTGGGCGATTGCCGCCGCGGGCGAGGCCGCGCTGAACACCAGTGCGGCGAACAACACGATGTTCACTCCCGCGAGAAACACAATCCAAGAGCGTTTTGAATACATGTGTGCTCTCCTGCCAGAGTCCGCATCGGGCTTGTCATCCGAGGTGCGAACGTCGCGGATTCTTGAACGCGACGGCGACACAGACGATCGTTATTCCCAGTGCGAACAACCACTGAAACACCGGCTTGGACGGCTCCGGTGGATTCACCGTTTCCTGGGCCAGCAGAGGCGACACCCACGAAAGGCACGCCAGCAGCGCCAGGGCCACGGTCGGTTTTCCCACACTCCGCCCGGGGGCGAGACGTTTTTCGCCGTTATCCGTATCATTCATATGCATTCTGAGCCTTCCACCATTCCACGGTTCCGTCCGTGCGAAGCCCGCCAAGTCACCTGCGGCCTTCGCGTTGATATTATACGCTCCCGTGCAAGTCGGTAAACCGCCGCGGTTTCTCACAGCCTCTGGATCGGTTTTGCAACCTGCCGGAACACGGCGACCGGCAACGTCACGGTCCCCCACCGTCTGGAACGGGTGCGACAATGCCGTCGGTATTCGGCCAGGGAAACGCACAGAAACGCATATCGACGGTCGCCGCAGCCGTGGATGTAGACGGGTGGAACACGCTCCTCGTCGTGGGTCAGCCAGTAGGCGAAGACAAGCATGCCCTCAAACCCCGCGCCGAAGACCGTCTGCCAGTTCGCCAGACCGTCCAGGTCCGACTCGGTGACCCAGTTCTCCCAATAGCGACGCCCGGTGCGCGTTATGTAGGGGTATTGCCGCCCTTTCACGTCGACGATCCACCGGCGGTCCGGATCGCGATATACCAGGAAATCGAACGACTTCACACGCGATCCGGCGAAAATCACCTTGCGCTGCTCGTCCACCGCAACATATGCAATGCCCTGAGATCGAAGGTAATCCTCGAAAGCCGTTTCGTAGTGGATGTGCCGTCGCGTCACGGCAAAGCCCCCCGTGCCCACCACGCCGACGAGACTACGGAGTGTCGATTTCTCCCGCATACACCTGCCGTCGGCCGGTGCGGTCGTACACGTAGAATTCCCAGGCCGTCTTTCCTGTCTCGTTCACCTCGTTGGCTGTCGGCTCGTAGCGGATCCGATACACCTGTTCCTCCGGGCCGGACACCTGGAATCCGCGCCGGGTGGGTCGGTCCTGGTAAACGGAGGTAGCGGTGCCGTCCGACTTGCGGATCTCCAGGCGAGCGGCCCAGAAATCCGGCGGCTCCGCCGCGGCAGGTACCGTCAGCTCAACAACCGACTGATAGAACTGAAGCCGTACGGTGTCGCTCGCCACCCGCCGATCAGGCTCGTTGGCGGTGAAATCGTTCCACGACGTTCGGTGCCGGCCGCGGTCACGTCCTCCGATGGCCCGATAGGCCGTCGCTCGCGCCCGCAGTACGGTGCCGGGCGACTCGGTCTGAAAGTGATGGGCAAACTCAAAATGACCCCGGGGGCCGGCCTCGGACAGTATGCTCGCACTCCCCAGATCGAGCACGGCGTACGTGGCGATTCCCTCGGGATCGAGTGGATAATGGGTGAACGGCTTGAAGATCACGAAATCGAATCGGACCTCCTCGCCCACATGCACCATCTGGGTTCCCGCGACGGACCAATCGCCCCGCGCACGCGGTCCGGTACTGGTGGCCAGAGAACCGTCAAAGCACCCCGCCTGACCGGCCAGGCAGATCCATGCCGGGGCAAACCCGCCCCACCGTTTCCAGGTCACGTCAGGACTCTCCGCGCCCGTTACGCCGCACCGCGCCACGCGCACCAGCACCCTTGCGACCGTTTGACTGCGAAGCCCTGGCGGAACGGCGCCCGCCCCGCTTACGCTTCTCCAACCATGCGGCCAGGTCGGCTTCACACTGGAAGATCGCCTCGTAGCCGTACGTCCCGCCGGCATAATCGCACTCGCCCGCCTTGTATGCCCGGCAGATTTTCGGTCGGGTTTCGTACGTGCCGCAAAGGTTGTCCGGGCGCAGGTGTCGGCACGTTGTGGGAAACTGAATGTACCAGTCGCCCTCTTCCACGAAGACGGTGATACCCTCGTGCATCAGATACCAGCGAATGTCGTCGAAATCTCGAGCCGTCTTCGGTTTGTCCAATGGCAGCGCCAGGTACTTACAGCACGCGCCCGTGCAATGCTCGCAGCATACCGATCCCATACTTCCATCCTCGCGGTCGGACGCGCACTGCCGCCCAGCGCAGACAGCTCCTCGCCTGACACAGATCCGGCACCGGACGTCCGTCTCGTCAGTATCGTTGCATTGAACAGAAGCGCCAACCCCGCCTCAGTCGCTCGCACGGCCTGTGCGGTTTGGCGCTCCCGGAACGCGGCGGCAAGCCACAGCCATACCATCAGTCCGCCCATCGCCCACGCAGCGCACCGCCGATATCCGCCCCATGATCAACACCACACTCCTCGGTTCCCTCCCCTACTTCTGCGTGCCTCTGCCTGAAACAGCACACCGGCACACTGTTTTCCACAACATTTGCGGTTAATTCCGTCATATACCACGGATTCTGGGAGAACGCCATATCTCTGCAAGCAGCCGATACCGTTTCGTCCGGCTGTCGCACTCGTCAGGTCCGGTTTGACGTCTGCGGCACGTCTGCGGGCTGGATTTCCCGGTGGGCCATGTCATGCTGGGCCGGCCCAGGGAAATGCCGTGCGGTCGAACGATTCTTCGGATTGGCAGTCCGTGCGGAGTGGAACGCATCGCATCGGAAGCAGCAGACGCCTCGTGATTTATCCAACGGACACGATCATCGGCGCGGAGCAAGCACGCACTGCAATGCACGAAGCCTGTGGGAGGCCGTCCGGCTCATGAACCTCCAGCCCACTACCGAACTGCTTCTCCGCAACATCAGCGCCCTGCATGGTCCGGACATCCTGGTCGTTGACGCGCCCGGCGGGCAGATCGCCCCGCTGCTGCTGGCCGACCAACCCGCCGCTGAGATCCTGCTCTGGCAGTCGGATTACTCCGATTTTCGCCACGGCTGCCGCCTGGCCGGAGTTCCCCCGCCCTCCCGACCGGACCTCCGCCACCAGGCTGCCGGACGCTGGACAGTCGTCTTCGATGCCTGGTATCACCGGAAAACGGGCGCGCACGACCTTGCCATCGTATACCTCCCCAAGGGGCGGGAACGTTTGCGGCTTGTACTGGCCTCGGCAGCGGCCGCGACGAAGCCGGATGGGCGGATTCTGCTCGTGGGCTCCAAACGCGGGGGGATTCGGTCCGCGAGGCAGGAATTGGAAGACGCATTCGGACATGCGGAGTTGCTGGACGCCGCCCGGCATTGCGTACTTCTGGGCGCGCGGAACCGTCTGAAGAGAGCGGATGAGCGGACGCTCCCCACGGATCTGAGGGAGTTCGGCGTCGACTTCACCATCGAGACGGCCGACGTCGTTCTGCGCGCGTGGTCCTATCCCGGCGTTTTCAGCCACGCGCGACTGGACGAGGGCACCCACGTGCTTCTTCAGACTCTCGATCGGCCCCTGCCGGGTCCTGTGCTCGACTTCGGATGCGGATGCGGGGTGATCGGAGCGTTTCTGGCTCGGCGCTGGCCGGGCACGCGCGTGGATATGGTGGATTCCGATGCCCTGGCTCTGGCAGCCGCGCAACGCACCGTGGAAACCAACAGCCTTCCCGTTCGCGTGTGGGCCTCGGACGTGCTCTCCGACGTTCAAGGGGGTTATGGCCTTATCGTGTCGAATCCTCCCTTCCACCGAGGCGTCCAGACCGACATGCGACTGGCTGAGTCTCTTTTCCACGAGGCCGCCTCGCGTCTTCGCCCGGGAGGGCTCGTGCGGATCGTGGCGAACCGCTTTCTGCGCTATCCGGGCCTATTTGAGGCCGTATTCGGCGAGTGGCGGATCGTGGCCGAGAATTCCCGGTACCGCATCTATGAAGCGGTATTGGCCCGCAAGAAGCGCTGATCTGCCTGCTTCAGCGCCCCGCCACACCCGTCCGGCGCCAGCTCCAGCTCGCCGCAGACCACGGGTACACCCAGTCTGCGGCTCGGTGCCTGGTGTTGCGTGCCGCGGTATCGCGGTATCCGGAATCGATATAAGTAGCGTATTTGGCATTGGTTAGCGCAATTTCTTTTTTTGGATGTCCATCGGCCGTTATTTTTTTTGAGGACCAGCTTGACAGCGGCTCAAACCGTGCTATAAATAGAACCTGTTGGGCCCGCTGGTGGGCCCGCGCAGAGGTCGACGTGACAATCGGCTGCCATGCGGCCGCCGTGCGAGCAACGGCGGATCGGGCCGGATTATGTTTTCGGCCGCGAGCTGGCAGACCGGCGAATCGTCGACTTTTTCTTTCGCCTGAGCCCGGCGGAACTCGCAAAATCGCGGATTTGGATATTGACACCCGCGTTTGTTGCGGTACAAGTGTAGGGCTCTTCGGCCGGTTGCCGAAAGCGGCTCTTTGACAAGTGAACAGGTTGTTCGTCGTGAGGATGTGACACTGCCCGTCCGGGCGCTCAACCGGGCGGGGGTGAATGCCGTGCGGCCTCGGAGGCACAGCACCGAGTACGCCGGCGAATTGGTGTGCGGGTCTGGACCCATCGGGTTCGGGCCGCGCCTGCATCCTTACGAGCGCTATGGATGTAGGCCTTCGTCTATCGAATTTCGCGCCTTCGCCTCGTCGAAGGTGAGGAAGCCGATAATCAACCGAAGAGTTTGATCCTGGCTCAGAACGAACGTTGGCGGCGTGGCTAAGGCATGCAAGTCGAACGGGCCTGAGTTGAGAGCAATCAAGATTCAGGTTAGTGGCGGACGGGTGAGTAATACATGGGTAACGTACCCTGGACTCTGGGATAGCGGCGGGACTTCGGTCCCTTTGCGAAAGTGCCGGTAATACCAGATGACCCGGCGGAGTCGCATGGCTCTGCGGGCAAAGCTCCGGCGGTCTGGGATCGGCCCATGGCCTATCAGCTTGTTGGCGGGGTAACGGCCCACCAAGGCTACGACGGGTACCGGGTGTGAGAGCACGACCCGGCACATCGGAACTGAGACACTGTCCGGACACCTACGGGTGGCTGCAGCAACGAATATTCCGCAATGGGCGAAAGCCTGACGGAGCGACGCCGCGTGCAGGATGAAGGCGCTTCGCGTCGTAAACTGCTGTCAGGGGTCAGAAATTTTGATCAGCCCCAAAGGAAGCCTCGGCTAACTCCGTGCCAGCAGCCGCGGTAATACGGAGGAGGCAAACGTTGTTCGGAATTACTGGGCTTAAAGCGCGTGTAGGCGGAACGGTAGGCGTCTTGTGAAAGCCCCCGGCTCAACCGGGGAATGGCTGGGCGAACCATCGTTCTTGAGGCAGGTAGAGGCGAGCGGAACCATGGGTGGAGCGGTGAAATGCGTAGATATTCATGGGAACGCCGGTGGCGAAAGCGGCTCGCTGGGCCTGTTCTGACGCTGAGACGCGAAAGCGTAGGGAGCAAACAGGATTAGATACCCTGGTAGTCTACGCTGTAAACGATGCGCACTAGGTACGAGAGGTTCTGACGCCGATCGTGCCGAAGCAAAAGTGCTAAGTGCGCCGCCTGGGGAGTACGGCCGCAAGGCTAAAACTCAAAGGAATTGACGGGGGCTCACACAAGCGGTGGAGCATGTGGATTAATTCGAAGCAACGCGAAGAACCTTACCTGGGCTTGACATGCACGGATGCTCTTCCCGAAAGGGGAGTAGGCTGCCTTCGGGTGAAACGTGCACAGGTGCTGCATGGCTGTCGTCAGCTCGTGCTGTGAAGTGTCGGGTTAAGTCCCTTAACGAGCGAAACCCCTGTCGCTAGTTACCAGCGGTTCGGCCGGGGACTCTAGCGAGACTGCCGGCGTTAAGCCGGAGGAAGGTGGGGACGACGTCAAGTCCTCATGGCCTTTATGTCCAGGGTGTCACACGTGCTACAATGGGCGCTACAAAGCGAAGCGAGACCGCGAGGTGGAGCAAATCGCATAAAAGCGCCCCCAGTTCGGATTGGAGTCTGCAACTCGACTCCATGAAGTTGGAATCGCTAGTAATCGCGTATCAGCCATGACGCGGTGAATGTGTTCCTGAGCCTTGTACACACCGCCCGTCAAGTCATGGAAGCTGGGAGCACGCGAAGTCCGCTTAGCTAACCTAACGGAGGCGGCGGCCGACCGTGAGCTCGGTGACTGGGACTAAGTCGTAACAAGGTAGCCGTAGGGGAACCTGCGGCTGGATCACCTCCTTTCTAGGGGATTACCTGGAACGGTCCGCCTTTCGCGGACCGCTACGAGGTCAGCGCATACTCAGGTCGTTGATCCCAACGACCGGCGCCCGGGGAGACCCGGGCGTCCGACGACAACCTGTTTCTTGAAACGCAGCCACCCGTCGTGTCGGCATCACCGGTACGATGGGTGGTTTTTTTGTGCCCGCGATGTGGCCGTTCCGTCCCATCCTCGCCCGCCCGCGCCCACGTGCAGCGTCCACGGAGAGCGGGGGCTTGCTCAAACCATCCCGGTTCTGCCCAGCACCCGGACCTTGAAGCCCAGCATCTGCGACAGCGACACCATCTCCTCAAATATGTCCCCGTACGCTACGGCAATATGGTTGCTCATGTAGTGAGCCATCAGCGTATCGCGCGTGATGCCCAGGTACGCAGCCATGAACGGCCATTCCCGCGTCGTCCCTCCCCACCAGGCGTCGCGCTTGGGCTCGGGAAGCTTCACGACCTCGCCCCGGCCAATGTCCATCCACAACTCCGGGGTCGTCCGAGCCGCGCCCGGACTGGCCGTATTGCGGATCCACGCCCGCGCCCAGGTGATCGCGCCGGGAAGGCTTTCGCCCGTGAAAGTTCCGCCTGGAACGGGGAAATAACCCGCCGGCTGGCGGTAGCTGTGTACGCCCTTGAGCGTGTTCGCATCATGGTTGAACGCATACGCACTGCAGCTCCCGGAGTTCAGCAGCACCCACAGGAACCGGCCCTCGTGCTCGCCCCCCCAACGCACGTCGTGGAACATGACGCCCTGGTGCAGGCCCTTGGCTTTTAGCAGCCGTTTCATCAGCTCCATGGGCACCACGTTGCCCTGGTCCCCTTCCGTGCTGTCCACGATCGTGTCGCCGTCGCCTTCCGGCCGGCACGTGGAGTTGAACAATCCCTCCGCGAAATCGCTCGGCGGCCGGAGCGGCTGCAGGCCAAGCTGGTATTGCCATCCAATGCAGTCCGCCCGGAACTCCCCCGCCAGGTCCAGCACAGTCAGGTAGTCGCGAAGCTGCTCCTTCGTCGCGTTCTCATCAAAATCTTCCGCCCCCCCCTGCCGGTAGTGGAAGGTGACGCCCCGGTCCTTTACGAAGGCGAACGCATCGTCAATCCGCCTCTGCGGGATGTCCCGACCACGTGCGATGATCCACGCCTGGTCCACCTTGTGCTCGGTGAAGCCGATGGGGTTCAGCAGCCGCGGACCGAAGTACCCGTTGATCATGCCCATCGAGGTGTCGCCCAGCATGAGCACGAGAGCACGCCGATCGCGGATCCCCCCCGCCACTTCCGAAGCCAGGCTGACCGCGGCAGGGGAAACGGACGCGGAATACGAAAGCTCGTCCTCCGCATATCGGATCCGTCCGGTTGCGCACCACTCGTCCAGACGCGCCATGAACGTATCGTCCTGGGTCCAGTCTTCCGCGTCCGTCCAAACCCGCGAGCATCTTCGCCCGACGCTCTCCAGGCATGCGCCTGTGTTCAAGAGCCCCACCAGGCCCGGCCATTGTCCGGAAAAATTGCTGGCCAGCAGGACGGGGTTCTCTTTGCCAACCACGCCGTCTGTCGTGTGGGGACCGTAGACCCAATGGACATAGACTCCGATCATCGGATCGTCGATGGGCCCAAGCCTTTCGATTGCCTCGTGCGGCCGCGTCAGGTATCCCTCGACCCGGTAAGAGGCCCGGCCCAGCCGCCCCAGCGCGGCCTCGAGCTGAGCCGTGGCGGATCGGATGGCGGGCAGGGCCTGCTCGTTTGGCTTTGAACGGTAGTCTCCCGGCCAGAAGATCGCGATTCTCCGCGCCATTGCTTGGAACTCCTTGCCCTACAGGGCATTGTGCGCAGCCGAACAAGACGGACAACCCGCCAACGCCCTGCCTGGCGGCGCTCCGCCCTTATAGCCTCCACTGGGGCACAACTCAACGTCAACGCGCTGGCGGAGGCGTGAACCCCTGCACTGTGTCCGGGGGACCACACTCACTTTCCAGGAATGGTTAGCGCAAAAGCCGGGCACGACCGGTCCATCTTCCGGTCGTGCCCGGCTCCCCACCTCCGCGCCTGCTTGCGGGCACCGTGGTTGTCGAGACCGTTTTTCCCGGCGGTCCCTCAGCCATCCGCGGCACAGAGATCTGCTTCCACGGGCAGCGTGTCGGCCAGAAAACTCTCCACCACTCCCCTCACGTCGTGTCCGCGGCCCCCCACCACCACGCCGATGCCCCGCGACGTGAGCCGGTCCGGACTCAAACCGGTCGTATCCGGGGTCAACAGGACGTCCGTTCCATAGTCCGCGAGCCATTGGGAAAGTGCGGGGCCACAACACACCGGAGCATGCACGATCTCTTCTCTGAGTACGTGCCCGTTTGCTGGGTTGGCGTCCAGAAACGCGAAATGAGAAGCCTTCTCGAATCCTCTTGCCACATTCCGTCCTTCGCAGGGGATTGCAAAGCGCATGTGCCGGTCTCCTACCCTCCGCTACGACGCCGACAACCTTTGCCGGCTCGCGAGCGGGCGTTCCTTCTTCGCTTCCTTCCCCTCCGACTTCACAGACCTAATGTGTGTTCCGAGTTGCACTCCCGGCCGCCGAGCTTCTGGGGGATCCTCCATACTCCCCTACTGAGCGTGCGGCGTCTGGGATGCACCCGCACATTGCCCACTGTCTCCGCCGCGCCTTTGCAGAAAGCTCCGCCCGATGCCGTGTCCCTTTTGTGCTGAAATCGATGCGCTGGCTGCTCCGCAAATGAGGCGTCCGAGCAGCCCACTTCCCTCAATTTATTTATCGGTCAAACGGCAAGATGCGTGCCACAAAAATTCACCACAACCGTAACCTCTTGATTTGTATGATATAACGAGATTGACCGATTTGGCGAAGGGTTGCTCAATAAGTTACTGTTTTGTAACTAAGCTAGCTAGAACAGTACTAGCCTTTTAATAGAAACTGAGTTATATCAATGCACAAGTCGAAACACGCAGTTGCGTTTCTGCCACCTCTAGCTTGAGATACCAAGCTTACGCATCTTGCGCCAAAGGGTTGTTCGGCTCACCCCCAGTTCACGACTGGCAGCCACTTTGTTCCACGCCAGGCGCTCCAGGACCATTTCGATGGCTCGCCGCTCAGACTCCTCCAGGATCGAGCGAGCGCTGGGGGGGCCGCCCAGTCCGCGGCGGACGACGGCGCCCTGGATCACCTCCTCGGGCAGGTGCTCGATTCGGATGGTGTCCCCCTTCACCAGAACAAAGACGTGTTCGATCGCATGTTCAAGCTCGCGCACGTTGCCGGGCCAGGCATACGCCAGCAGGGCCTGCATTGCGTCGCCCGAGACGCGACGGACCATTTTGCCCGTCCGGACGTTGAAACGGTCCATAAAATGTTCCACGAGCAGTGGAATGTCCTCGCGGCGTTCACGCAGCGGCGGCACGTGGATGCAGACGGTATTCACCCGGTAGTACAGGTCCTCACGGAAGCGGTTCTCCGCCACCAGGGATTTGATGTCGTTATTCGTGGCCGCAATGACGCGGGCATTGCTGTGGCGGGTTTCACCGGAGCCGACCGGGACGAACGTTCCGTCCTGGAGAACCCTGAGTAGCTTCACCTGCATCGCCGGCGACATGTCGCCGATCTCGTCGAGGAACAGCGTGCCGCCATCCGCCAGTTCGAAGCGCCCCGGGCGATCCGTACGGGCATCGGTGAAGGCGCCGGCGACGTGTCCGAAGAGCTCCGACTCCAGGAGTGTATCGGGCAGCGCGCCGCAGTTGACCTCGATGAACGGGCCGGCACAGCGCGGACTGGCCGTGTGGATGGCGCGGGCCAGCAACTCCTTTCCCGTTCCCGTTTCTCCCTGGATCAGAACGGCCGCATGGCTGGCGGCAACGTCCGGAATCAGCGAAAAAACGCGCTGCATGCGGTGGTTCTTGCTGATGATGTCCGCCAGGGTGTGCCGGCCGCGGATCTCCCGGCGCAAGCCTTCTAACGCGGTCAGATCCCGAAGCGTCTCGATGCCCCCCACGATTTCGCCCGCGTCGTTGTGAAGTACGCATGCGGAAACGCAGACCGTCCGATCCTGGCCGTGACGATTCCGGATCGTGACTTCCTGCCCGATGACCGGTTCGCCCGTCTGCATGGTTTCGCTCAGAGGACAGCCGGACTGACAGTTGCTGCTGCGCAGGATCGTGTCGCATCGGCGCCCGATGGCCTCATCCGCGCTGAAACCGGTCAACCGTTCCGCTGCCCGGTTGAAACTCGTGATCAGGAACTCCCGATCCACCGTGAGCAGACCATCGCTCAGAAAGTCGAGGATGGTGTCCAGCTCACGCGTGGAAAGAGGGCGTCTTGGGGGGCGTCGGCTTTGTGTTTCCTGGGGCGACATGGCATTTGTAATTCTACCACACATCGGAGGGTCGGGGTACCCGATTCCGTGTGTTTTCGTCTTCAGTGGGTTTGTGAGCATCCCCCCGTATCTCTGGACGCGGCGGCGCGGGCGGTTGTCGGATTGCCGGTCGTATGCTCTAATCGTGCCTCGACGCGCGCCATCGGATCCCGATCTCACGCGGGTTGTGCGCGTCCGTGCTGCCCGCGATGCACCGCCGAGGCGGATCGGCGTTGGCAGTGCTGGTGTGGGCCCCAGCGCTCCGTGGCGACCCCAATGGCCGCGGAGGAGTGCGCTCCGTGAACTCGACACGTACGGATGGTCCGATTGCAATGCTGCTGAACGAACGGACGCGAGAGCCCTACCGAACCGGGGCGCTGGTGTCCCTGGTGCGCCTGCGCTGGTTCATCCAGGCACGCTGGGCAATCGTCATCCTCGCCTTTGCCGTCCTGGCGATCGAGCACGTGCTCTTTCCGGAGGTGAGCCGTCCCCTGGGGTTGCCATTGGTGATCGTCGCCCTGGCCGGTGTGAACTGCCTCTGGACGACCTATTCCTACTTTCTCGTTCGACGGTTTCATCTCCATGAACAGATCGACCCCGATTCGGCTCGCGGCGCCATGCGCTTCGCCAACGCCCAGGTCGGGGTGGATCTGCTGGTTCTCACGCTGATTCTGCGGTACACCGGAGGCGTGGAGAACCCGATGGCCATTTTCTACCTGTTTCACATGGCCATCGGATCACTTCTGCTGCGCTGGTGGCATGCCGTCCTTCAGGGAGCCTGGGCGATTCTGCTGTTTGCGCTTCTTGCCGTCGCGGAGTGGTCGGGCTGGATTCAACCGCACTACCCGTTCTTGAGCAGCATGGCGGAAACGGACCTCCATCGGCACGGGGCGTATGTCGCCGCCTCCATTGGCGTATTGGCGGCCGGCGTCGCCGGAACGTTGTTCTTCATGCTCCAGATTGCGGCGCGGCTGGATGAAGGGGAACGCCGACTGCATCAGGCCATGGATGCCCTGGAGACCAGCAGACTGGCGATCGCAGATCTGAACCAGCGACGGTCCCGATTCATGCAGACGGCCGCCCACCAACTCAAAAGCCCCCTGGCCGGAATCCAAACCCTCACGAACCTGATCCGCGACGGAGTCGTTCCGGCGGACTCGATGCGGAGCATGTGTGACCGAATCGTGGAGCGCTGCCGTCTGGGCATCGCCCAGGTGACCGAGATGCTGACCCTGGCCCGCGTTCAGGAATCGGACCCGCAACGGCATCACGACGCGCCTGTGAACGTGGGCGAAGTGGCGGACGAGGTATACAGCCGCCACCTGCTGACGGCCGTGGAGAAGGGGCTGACCATGCGCCGCCTGATTCTGGAGAACCAAGATCTGCGGGCGTACGTGAATCGTCAGGACCTGACCGACTGTGTGACCAACCTTCTGGAGAACGCGATCAAGTACACGCCTGCGCCGGGCACCGTCACGATATCGGTGCGGCGGGAGACGCCGGCTCCGCGCACTGCGGCCGAAAACCCCGCCGATTACGTGGCGGTGACCGTGGCCGACACAGGCATTGGAATCGACAAGGAAGCGCTGATCGGCAAGGAAGGCCCCGGGAGCGCCGGATCCGTGTTCGACGCGTTTCGGCGAGGCAATTCGGCCCTGGCCGCACGGATCCCGGGCACGGGCCTGGGTCTGTCCATCGTCCGGGAGGTGGTCGAACAGGCGGGCGGCCGACTTCGCGTACACTCTCAGTTGGGGCGAGGCTCCAAATTCACGGTGCTCTTTCCAGCCGAACAGGCCCGTCCCGCCGGCATACGCGTGCGGGATACACGGGTCAGCGAAATCGTTGTGGATATGGAATCCGGCGGCCAGCCCCCGGCCTCACCGGCGCGCGACACCCCGCCCCCCCTTTCCTGATCGGGCCCGTCGCTCGACCCCGGCCTCGGCGTCATCCGCTTGCCGTCCGTCCGGCGTTCGTGGATCGGGAATCGGGTCGGATCTGGCGGGGGTGCGGACCGCGTTTCGAGGATTCGGGCTGCGCCTGGTTCCGGCGCCGTTCTGCCCCGAGAGCGAGGGGCGGTTCGGCCTGCTCGTTCCGTCGCCCGAACGCCGCCCGGCGGCGTCAACTCACCTTCGCCACTACCAGGGTCAGATCGTCCGTCTTGTTGGCCAGGCCGACGAAACGACGCACGTCCCACAGAAGCTGATTGGCCATGGCCGGGGCGTCCAGATTCCGGTGCCGGCGCGCCGATTCGATCAGCCGCTCGCGCCCGAACGGCTCTTCATCGAAATTCATTGCGTCCAGAACACCGTCCGTCACCATTACGATGATGTCCGCGCTTTCCAGGTGTACGATGTCCGTCCGGTACGTCTCGGTGGGATCGATCCCCAGGACCATGCCTCCGCTGCGCAACCGGACGGTCTGGTCTCCTCGCAACAGCAGCGGCGGCTCGTGCCCGGCGTTGCAATAGGTCAGTTGTGAGCCGTCGGGCGCAAACACGCCGTAGAACAGCGTGACAAACTCGCTGATCAGCGTGTCCCGGCACAGGCCGCGGTTGACCTTCTCCATGATGTCTTTGATATGATACGTGTCGTGTGCGTGGGCCCGCAGGCCCGTCCGGACGGACGCCATCAGCAGGGCCGCCGGAATCCCCTTGCCCACCACGTCCGCGATGCAGACGCCCAGGGTGCCGTAGGGCAGCTCGATGAAATCGTAGAAGTCGCCGCCCACCTCCAGACGCGGATCGTAGACGGCCCCGAAGGATATCCGCGAATGCCGCGGCAGCGGAGAGATCATCCGCCGCTGAATCTCGGCGGCATACGTGAGCTGCCGGGCGTATCGCTCATTGGCCAGCCGCTGTTCATAGAGTCGCGAGTGCGTCACCGCCGCCGCGATCTGCGCGCCGATCGCGCGCAACAACGCGGTCTCCAGGCTGGAGAAGCGCTGTAGTCGACCGCTGTAGATCCGCAGCACGCCCACCACCTCGCCTCGATACGACATCGGCACGCACAGGCTGCTCACCAGCCCCTCACGCCGCGCCGCCTCCGGATACCGGAAGCGCGGGTCCGTTGTGGCGTCTTCGACGTATACCGTCTCTCCACGAAAAACGGCCTGGTTGATCGGATTCTCCTCGAGCGTCACCACGCCCTTGTCCAGATATTCGCGCGACAGGTTGTGCGACGCATAGAGAACCAGCTCCGTT
>MTKY01072802.1_pt1 | contig 16010 bp, 12 predicted proteins | sample 1042731 | NCBI WGS metagenome assembly MTKY01 (sample SAMN06212206, study PRJNA360538) | anaerobic digester metagenome | biome: Wastewater treatment plant; material: sludge; isolation source: anaerobic digester fed with sludge from wastewater treatment plant | place: Denmark: WWTP Soeholt ... | reverse complement strand
AGTCCACGCATGGCCGGTACTAAGCCAACGCGTCCCACAATCCAGCCGCCCAGCGGCGTGAAGAAAGAGGAGCATATTCCGAAGATTGTGATCCAGGTCCAGATGTGAACCAGATGACGTTCCTCGGCATCCTCGATCATCAAGCAGGTCCAGGCTGTGTGCGAGATGCGGAACAGGCCGTTTAGCATCGCGGCGGCGAGAAAGAAACGCATATCCTGCGCTATGGCCCAAATCAAGCAGGGTACACCCCAGGCAATCAGATCGGCCACGAATAAGGTCGGACGGCGACCGTACTTGTCGACAATCGCGCCGCTGAGCAGCGCGCCGAGAATCTGGAACGCCAGCCCTATGCTGGCGATGGTCCCGATCCCCTGGTCTGTGACGCCCAGGGCCAACATATAGACCGATAGAAACGGTGAAAACAGATTGTGCGGGATGCCGAACATCAATTCAGTAAGCACGCTGATGCGCGGGTTGCCTTTTAGCTCGCGTAATGTGCGGAAGAGCGAGTGGTTTGCGATGGTGGTCAATGTTCCTCCAAATAGGTTGCTGGGTTACCAGTACTGGATTGTCAGGTTATGATTCCAGCGCACTATACCGCAAACTCAGGAATTTGCACTCCTCTCGCTGTTTACCGTCAACCGTCTACTGTTTTTGTCAATATTTTGTGGTAGCGTGCCACCTGGAGCGCGATTTCGACGCGATACTGGTCCAGGTAAGCTTCGATCAACGCCTTGTGCTCTGCTGGATCAGACGGCGCGGCCAAATGGTGCTGGTCATCCAGATACTGCAGAAAGCGCGCCAAATTCTGCTCGAGGTATATGCGCGCCCCCGACCCCTTCACAGTCACCGCGTAACGTTGGTCGCCCAGGCTTTCGATTTCCGGCTTTCTGAACCACAGTTGGTAGGGATTGCCGTAGCCCGAAAAGGTCGTCGGGTGTTGCGAGAACAACGGCTTGAGGGCGCGCAGTGCGGCCTGTTTTCCTCCCGGTCCACGCAGCACGATGCGTACCCCGTACACGTATCCCTCGGATGCGCCCCATTCGTCGTGAACGTCAACGTCCTCGATTTCGAAATCACCGATGGTGTCACCGGGAAATGGAAAATCCATCATCGCGCGGAATTTCTTCGCAAATGGCATATTCTCCTCCTCACGCAAGCGCGTATTCCACTGCTGCAACGGCGTGAATTCTCGTCGTATCGAACAGCGGCACGCGGCTGTCCTCATCGTGGACCAGCAAACCTATCTCTGTGCAGCCGAGGATAATGCCTTCTGCACCGGACTGCACCAATCGCTCCATAATCCGCGCATAGTGCGCCCGAGATTCCGGCCTGATGTTGCCGAGCACCAATTCGTCGTAGATGACGCGATGGACGATCTTGCGCTCGTCATCGTCAGGTACGATAACTTTGAGACCATAGCTATGACTGAGACGGCCTTTGTAAAAGTCTTCTTCCATCGTGAAACGCGTACCCAGCAGTCCTATCGTTTTGATACCGGTCGCACTCACCCTCTGCGCCGTCGCATCGGCGATGTGCAACAAGGGGATGGTGATATTCGCCTGGATGTCATCGGCCACTTTGTGCATCGTATTGGTGCACAGCACAACAAAATTGGCCCCGGCCTTTTCGACGTTCTGCGCTACTCCAATCAGATGTTGAGCGGCTTCTTGCCATCGCCCTTGACGTTGTAGTATCTCCATCGCCGCGAAATCCACAGAATACATCACACATTCGGCGGAATGAAGACCGCCCAGTCTTTCTTTGACCGTCTCATTGGTGATGCGATAGTACTCGAGCGACGACTCCCAACTCATACCGCCGATCAGGCCGATTGTTTTCATGGGTGACTCCTTTGCTCACACGGGTCAGTCGTACACTCTTAAGGATGGGCTGCTTTTGTCAAATGTCAAACGCGCTAAAACTGGCGTGCGCAAAACTATTGACGGTTTCCAGATTTAGGGCTATCATAAAACTTGAATGAAGGCCATCAATCAGCGAGGAGAAGCTACAATGCCGATCACTAATCTCTCCGGTGCACCTAACGCCCGCCGTGCGTTTCCCCAACTGGAAACCAGAGGACTGAAAACATGAACACCGAATTTGTGCGAATTTCTATTGAACAATTGCAGGACTTTTGCCAACAGGTCTTTCAAGCCTGTCGTCTCTCTGAGGAAGATGCGATGATTGCCGCTGACGTGTTAGTGGCAGCAGATGCGCGCGGCATCCCCTCGCACGGGACAGCACGGCTGGCTCGCTACGTAAACGGCCTGGAGGCGGGTATCGTGCGCCCCAACGCCGCCGTCGAAGTTGTGACGGACACGCCGATGTCGCTCGTGGTGGACGCCCACGGCGCGATGGGCGCGCCCGTCAGCGCCAGGACGATGCGGCAACTCATCGCCAAGGCGCGGCACAACGGCGCGGCGTTCGGCTGTGTGCGCGATTCCACGCACTTCGGGATCGCCGGATACTATGCGATGATGGCGCTCGAAGCCGACATGCTCGGCATTGCGATGACCAACACCGCCGCACTCGGTGTGCCCACATTCGGGCGGCAGGTGATGTTCGGCACCAATCCGTTGGCCTTCGCCGCGCCCGCTGACGAAGAGCGCGCCTTCGTACTGGACATGGCGACGACGGTGGTGCCGCGCGGCAAGATCGAGGTATACGACCGCCTGGGAAAGGAATTGCCGCCGGGATGGGCCGTGGACAAGCACGGACGCACGGCGAAAGATACGGCGTCGCTGTTGGACGATATGTTCCACAGGGTGGGGGGCGGCATCTTGCCCCTCGGCGGTGAGGGTGAGTTGTTCAGCGGGTACAAAGGCTACGGCCTGGCGGTGATGGTGGACATCCTCTGCGCGGTGCTGTGCGGCGCGCCCTTTGGCCCAGACGTTGCCGACACAGCCACCTCGTCGGGCCGCGTGAGCCACTTCTTCGGCGCGATCAGCATCGCCGCGTTCCGCGATCCACGCGAATTTCGCCGCGATATGGATCGGATGCTCCGCGACTTGCGCAACACGCCCCCGGCTGAAGGCGCGGAGCGCGTCTACTTTGCGGGGCAGAAGGAGTTCGAAGCCGAAGCGGAATGTCGCCGCAGCGGCATCCCGCTTCTTGAGCAGACCTACGCGCAGTTTTGTGCTATTGCTACGAAGTACGGCCTGGTTCCGCCGAGGCAAAACTAGGGGGTGGGGATTTGGGGGCGGGTGCGCCTGCCCTCAAACCCCAGCCAACAGTTACCCGAAGAACACGGCGGCTTCAGCGATGCGCGAAACGGTAGGGATGCCGAATGGGCAGCGTTTCTCGTACGCGCCGCAGGCGATACAGTCCGAAGCGCACGTTGGCATCGCATCGTAAGCGGCGCGGATTGCCGGAGTGAAGTTCTGTTGCGCCATGTCGAACAGCCGGAGCATCTGTCCAATGTCGATCTGCACCGGGCATGGCAGGCAGTGGTTGCAGTAGACGCATTCGCTGGACACGTACTGCTCGAAATCAGCGATGACCTCGGAGAAGTCTTTCTCCGCCTCTGTCGCATTCTCGTAAGCAAGGACGCCGCATACATCCGGCCCGCCGCGCAGTTCCTCCACGTTGGCGCAGCCGGGGATCGCCGCGCAGACCCCAACCTGCGAAAGCGTGTAATGCAGACATTGTATCGGAGTGATCGGCACATTCTTCTTGATCTGCTGTGCCTCGCCGCCCATCTGGTAGTGTGCCATCCGCACGGTACGCGGGCCTTGTAGCAGCTTTCCGCCGCCTAGAGGCTTCATTGCCACGACACCTACGCCGCGCGCCTGGCACGTCTTGAGCAGCTCCTTCTTGCCGGGGTCGGCGTTCCCTGCCATGTTGACAGGGAACATGAGGATATCGATATAGCCACTCTCGACTGCCTGTAACGCCGTTTCGACGGTGTGCCCGCTGAAGCCGATAAAGCGTGTCTTGCCCTGTTCCTTCAGTCGCAACGCCAGCCTAAGCGGGCCGTTCTCGCGGAATAGGGCGTCGAAATCGTTTTGTCGGTCGCAGTTGTGCAAAATGAGCACATCCGCGTAATCCGTCACGTAGCGGGTGAGAAAGTCCTCGAAGAACGTCTCGCAAAGCTTGAGTGAGCGCGTCTTCAGATATTGTCCTTCCTCATTGATGGCGCGCCCAGGTGCGCCGCCAGATAGACGTGCTCGCGCCGTCCGGTGAACGCTGCGCCCATCGCCTCACGAAACCCGGGTTCCGCGCAGAACAGGTCGAAGTAGTTGATGCCCGCATCCAACGCTGTGTGGATGACCTCAACGATGTGATCGTGGGGTTTGCCGATCAGATACTCGGTCCCCAGACTGACTTCGCTGACCTGTAAGCCGGTTCGCCCCAAAGTACGATAGCGCATACTTTACTTACTCCTTGTCACTCAACGGATTGAACGGATGAAACGGATTGTCTCATCCACTAAATGACCCTGGCGGCCGTTTTGTGACAGCCGCCAGGGTCATCTCGTTGATCTCCGTTCCGCCTTATTCCGCGTCGCTGTTTTCCACAGTCGCAGGAACGTCTACGTTGGCGTCTTCGTCCTCAATCTCTTCGAAATCTGTTTTCTCGTCCTCTTCGTCATCTGTATCAGCCGAAAGGACTTGCACAATTCTCCCCAGTGCAAACAGGGTGATTGCGAAAAATGCATATTGGGCAAAGTTGGACATCAGGAAATTGACGACTTCAAACTCGCTTCCTTTTAGCACCAACTGGTTCGCCGTAATCATCTCGCCGATATAGGTGAAGGCGTAGATCGCTGCCCAAATCGTATACGCTGCGAACAACACTGCAAAAATGAACAGAATAATGCTTACAACCGGAAATTTGACCCTGCGCATATTAACCACCTTTTTGAGAATTTGTTTTCCTGTCGGTTTACAGCGACAATAGAATCGGGGTTGTGCGCCAGCTTGCACAACCCCGATCGTACACGTTGCTGTCTTCCGCCAGATAATCTCTACATTTTACGACCTACTGCTTGTTTGTCAATCCTAATTTGACCGATTCCTGGCCGGCACAGTCTGGCGCGCTATAAGTCGGCGAGGGCAGCCTCCGCCATGCGGATGTGCTGCAAGTCGTGCTTGGCCATCCCTTGCAGTACGCCGCCGATGTAGCGTTGCCCGAAGTCCACGTCGCTCGTGTCGCGCTTGAGGACTTCGGGCGTGATCTCAGCGACGAACGCCTGCATCCCGGCGTGAATCGTATCCCATGCCGCCAGCACGGTTTCCAGATCGTTGGTGGATTCGTCGCCGACGCCGGCATAGGCCGGATTGCCTTCCAGGAACGGCGGCAGAAATCCCAGCTTGCACCACGGTCGATCGTTGCGCAGCAGCCAATGGTTGAGGTACAGATCTTCAGCGAACACGAGATGTCGCACGTGTTCCAACGCCGACCAACGGTCCGGGCCGGGATGCGCCGCAAGTGCTTCCGGCGGCGTGGCGCGCAGGCGGGCGTAGAATTCGGCGCGTACTTCGTCGAGGTGCGCCAATACGCGGCGCACCTCCTCGGGAGCGAAGATGTCGTGCATCCGCAGCCGCATGCGTTCGGGATCGCGCCGGTCGAATTCCGCTTCGATCAGCAGGTCCACGCGCACACCGAAGATCGTCAGCCCGGTGATGTTGGCGTCGTCGATGGTCATCTTGCTGAGATTGGCGTTGTAGATGCGCGCATTCTCCAGGTTGACGTCATCGAACGTCGTTCCGTACAGGTTGACGTTATGGAACAACGTTCCGGCCATGTCGCGGTTTTCGAAGCGCTCGCCCATCTTACGCCGCCCTCAATTGCTCTAGCGTCTCTCGCGCGTTTGGCGCACCCGCGAGAAAACCCTCCAGCTTGGCGCAGCCGTAATCCGTACAGAATGCGCAACTGACGACATTGCGCTCCAAAGCGCAGGCGCGAATCTCACACATGCCGCAGTAGCCGGCCAGCCGCCCGCCGATACTTGCCAGGCAACCATCACAGATAATCGACTCCGCAGTCATGTCGGGTGCGTTGAACGCCACGCGCCATTCCGCCGCCACACGCTCCAGCGCCGCCGGATCGCCCGATTGGGTGGCGAGATAAGCCGGACACTCCGCGCAGTTCAGTCCACAATAGCCAATGATCTTGTCCATCGCAATTCTCCTTTTTTTACATCCCAGCGACGACGACCACACCAACGATACCGGTCCCGGAGTGAATGGACAGCCCCGGCGTAAATTCGGCGGTGATGACGTCGGCAGGGCACGGTATCTGTTCGCGCAGGAGCGCTTCGAACTCGCGCGCCTTCTCTGGCGCATTGACGTGGATGATGCCTATGCGTTCAATGGGACGTCCAGCCAGGCTCTCCACGGTCAATTCGACGACACGTTCCCAGGCTTTGTGCTGGGTGCGCACCTTTTCGAGCATGTCGAGTTTGCCGTCTCTGACTGTGAGGATGGGCTTGATGTTCAACAGATTTGCCATCCCGGCTGCCAAATGACCGACACGCCCGCTCATCGCCAGATATTTGAGCGTTGCCAACGCCGCGTAGACGTGCGTGCGTTCGCGTAGCGACTCTGCGACGGCAATGGCTTCTTCCACCGTTGCGCCGCGATGAATGGCTTCGGCGGCGGCGATTGCCATATACCCTTGACCGAGCGAGAGTGTGCGTGAATCCACAACGGTAATATCGTGGTCGGGCAACAATTCGCGGGCAGTGATAGCTGCGTTGTACGTCCCGCTGATCTCCGCGCTGACACAGAAACACAGAATCGACTTGGCCTCGTTATCAAATGCAGTTTGATAGGCCTCGACGAATTGTCCCGGCGTCGGTGCGGAAGTCGTTGGCAGTTTGCCGTCGCGGTCGATACGCACGAATGCTTCAGCATCGTCGATGTCCATAGCGGCCTGGAATGTCTTCTCGCCGAAGTGGATGTTGATCGGCACTTGTTGGATGCGGTATTGTGCTGCTATGGAGGCCGGTAAACTCGAATCCGTATCGGTGATAATCGCAATGGGTAGCATAAATTCCTCCTGAACTATGGATAAAATAAGGATACTGCTAGTGTAATTGAAAATGCTGTAGGAGCAAGGAGCAATCGTCGGTTAGACAAAATCGTAAAGAAGACCTATAATGGCGTATGCGCGAATTAAATCATCTTGTGAACAAGAGTGAGTCTATCTTCGATGTCCAAAGCTAGAACAGTTTTATTGGTAACACTGTGCCTGATACTTGCGTCATTTTTGGCAATGCTGCTGTTCAACATCGCACGCCTGGCAGGGCAGACAACTCCGTCGGTGTACGTGATTGTGACGCCGACTAGCAACGCTATCCCCCCCACGCACACTGCGACGTCTGTTCTGCCTTCGCCTATTGCCGAGCCTACGTTGGTCCCGACGTGGACTCCGACCTTCACCCCTTCGCCGCGTCCGACCTACACGCCGACATCCACGCGCACCCCGACGCCCACGATTACACCCTCGCCGCTGCCGCCACGCCGCCCAACTGCGATTCCGATCACTCCGGTCGCAGAAATGGAGATCACAATGACTGCGGCGTATTCCGGATATCTCCCGATACCTATCCCGACACCCGTGCCGCGTTATCCTATTCCTGCGGAAGCGCTGACGATTGTGCTCCTCGGCAGCGATCAACGTCCGGACTGGAATTACTGGAATACCGACGCGATTCAGTACGTCGTCGTTTATCCTGACGTCCCGTCCGTGTCGGTCCTCTCGATCCCGCGCGACCTCTACGTTTACATTCCCAATCTCCGCATGGCCCGCATCAACACGGCTGATTCTTATGGTGAGAATTACGGCTTCGACGGCGGTGGGTTTGGTTTGCTCAACCAAACGTTGTTGTATAACCTGGGCATCACCGCCGACTACTACGCCAAGGTCGATTTCGACGGTTTGATAAGCCTGGTGGATATGCTGGGGGGCGTGGACGTGCCGGTTCACTGTCACATCCACGACTACTGGCCCATCCCTGACGAAAATGGCGAGTATCACATTCTCTCGCTGGAACCCGGCATGCGCCATATGGACGGGGAACTGGCGCTTTGGTATTCACGGACGCGCAAAACGACCAGCGTCTTCGACCGCGAAAGGCGCCAGCAACAAATCCTGGAAGCGATGTGGCGCAAAGCGAAGCAGTCCAATTTGTTGACGATGATCCCTGAATTGTACGAGCGGAGCCGCACCCTTTACCAGACCGATCTGGGTTTGGGCAATATGCTCGAGTTGGGCATCACCGCGATGAAGATCGACAGCACCGACGTGCGTTTTTACAATATCGGATATGCGGAGACTGAGTTCTACATCACGGGGCAGGGGGGCAACGTCTACTTGCCCGTGTGGGAATCGATGGAAACGGTGATTGACGCCGCCGTTGCGCGACCGGCGCCAAGTCGCGCGGCCCGCGCCGATATTCTCATCGAGGTGTGGAACGGGAGCTATGCGCCTGACCGGGATTGGCTGGCAGCAGACACGCTTACGCGCTGGGGCTATACGCCCGTTGTGGCTTCCGCCGACCGTCAGGATTATCCTCAGACGCAGATCGTCGTTTTCAGCAGCACGACCAAGGGCACCGGCCTCAGCCACATCCAACAGCTTTTCCGCGTCTCCGATGCGAACGTTGTTTATGCGGAAGACCCCGCCAGCAGTGCGAAACTGCGTCTCATCCTCGGCGCGGACTACGATCCTTGCCGGTGAAAAACCATTCAAGCGCTTCCATCATCAGCCGCAACATTCGAGTCGGCGCGTTTCAAATGTGTGGATAACCGGAGCCTGGCCCGTTGCGGACGCCCCGTCCGCAACGGGCGCAAGGCCACGGCTACGCAATTGCGCTGAACCAGGCTAAGCGTAAGAATCGAAGAGCGAGCGCATCCACAGCGCGTCGCGGGCATCGTCCAACGTCCACCCTTGCGGCAGCGGGCACGTTACCTGCACAGTGCGTCCGGCGGGAACGTCGAAGCTGTTGTCGCTGAAGACTACGTCCGCGCCGAACAGCCCTACTTCCACGAACCGCGCCAGCGACTTCGCCGTCACTTCGATGACGAGCGCGCCTTCCCACTGGCTCACTGTCGCCGACAACTCCGGCTCGACCAGCGACAGGTGCTTGTCGGGAACGAAGGTCGCCACGCGCTGCGCGATTTCCGTGTCGCCCTGCCACAGCTCACACACGAAGACGACGTCGCGGCAGTTGGCGTCGGTGACCTTGTCGCCGAAGTTCAGCGTGCGCACGTGTGTCGAGGCCAGCGGCGCAGCCGTCACCGGCTCGATCCCGGAGGCCAGTTCCGCGCCGCCCACCGTTTGCAGCGACCAGTGAACGGCGCCTTCCCACGGCGCTTGCAGGTCGCTGGTGACGTGCATCCCCATCAGCGTGCCCACATCTTCGACGGAGAGCAGCAGCGGCGCGTAGAAGCGTTTGGCGGCGTAGTGCAGCGTTTTCCAGCGCCCGAAGTAGTCGATGCTCGCCCACGACGCCACGGGCCAGCAGTCGTTGAGCTGCCAGTATAGCGTCCCGCTCACGCGCTCCCGGTTGCGCCGCCAGTGTTCCACGCCAAAGCGGATGCCTTCCGCTTGCAGCAGTTGCGAGAGGTAGACCAGCGACGGGAAATCCTTGGGCATCCGGTAGTGGTCGGTCATATGCGCGATCATCTTGCCGTTGCCGGCGGCGTTGCGCTGGTGGTGTTCCATAATGTACGAAGTCATATTCCAGTCGGCCTCGTCGGCGTAGGTCTGGATCGTCGCCAGGGTGGGGAGCGCCTGGAAGCCGAACTCGCTCATAAAGCGCGGGAATTGCCCGCGATACGCCGAGAAAGGCTTGCCGCCGTGCCACACGTCCCAGTAGTGGGCGTCGCCGCGCTCCTGTCCGTGCGGCGGCTGGAAGGGGATGCCGGTGGAGGGGGAGCTGGGCCAGTAGGTGCGGTCGGGGTCTTCGGCGGCAATCCATTCGGGCAACAGATGGTGGAAGAAACGGTCGTAATCGGCCTTCGAATCGGCGAGTTCGGGACGGTCCCAGCCCCAGGAGGCCCAGCCGGCCTCCATTTCGTTGTTGCCGCACCACAACGCCAGGCTGGCGCGGTGCCGCAGGCGGCGGACGTTTTCCACGGTCTCGATGCGCGTGTTTTCGATGAAGGCGTCGTCCCACATCGGATAGATGCTGCACGAGTAGACGCAATCCTGCCAGACCAGGATGCCGTACTTGTCGCACAGGTCGTAGAAGCGCTCCTCCTCGTAGAAGCCGCCGCCCCACACGCGCAGCATATTCTGGTGACTCAGCGCCGCGTCGCGGATCAATCGCTCCAGGAACGCATCGGTCATGCGCGTGGGGAACGAATCCGCCGGAATCCAGTTGGCGCCTTTGGCGAAGACCGGCACATTGTTGACGACGAAGGTGAACGACTCGCCCCAGGCGTCGGGTTCGCGGCGCAGTTCGAGCGTGCGCAGCCCGAGTTGATAGTGGGCGGCATCGCACGCGCCCCCCTCTGCCAGCAGGAACACATCGATTGCGTAGAGCGGTTGTTCGCCGTAGCCGTTGGGCCACCAAAGTTGTGGGTTTTTAACCTGCAAGGCGAGCGTCTGGGCGTCGCCGGCTATGGCGACCTGCGCCTGTTGCGTTGTCCCGTCGGGGGCGGTGACGCGCAGCAGCAGTTTGAGCGGGACGGCGTCCCACTGTTCGAGCGTAACGGTCGCCATCAACGTGACCACGCCGGCGTTGTGCTGCTGGCGCAGGTGGACGTCGACCATGCGCGCGTTGCTACGCCCTTCGAGACGGATGTCCTTCCACACGCCAATCGGCGGCAGTTGCGGACCCCAGTCCCACCCGAACTGGCAGGGCGCTTTGCGCAGATACGGCCCGCCAGGGATCGCCTGCGAGACGCCGCGCAGCGGTCGTTCGGCCTGTTTGGCTGTGATGTACTGGACAGGCGAACGGAACAAAATCACCAGTTCATTTTCGCCTTCGCGTAGCAAGGGTTTTACATCCCACGTGTACTGCCGGAACATATTGTCCGTCTCACCGAGGCGCACGCCGTTGAGCGTGACCTCTGCCAGCGTGTCCAGCCCGTCGCAGACGAGGGAGACGCGCTGCTCCGCCATCAGCGCCGCGTCTGCCGTGAACGTGCGCCGGTAGACCCAGTCGCTTTCGGCGACCCACAGCACGCGCTTCTCGTTGTCGGCCACGAACGGATCGGGGATCAAGTCCAGCGCCATCAAATCGGTATGAACACCGCCGGGCACGCGCGCGGGCAACCAGGTTTCGTCGTCATTTTTATGAAATTGCCATTCCCCAGCCAAAGATTGGATATGCATCACAAATTCTCCTATTTAGTATTAGAACTTCTTTGTCAGCAGACAACATAAACTACGCTTTCCACGAAGATGAAAATGGGAGCTATTTTCGGAATAGATTTAGCGGATCAAGCAGATTTTTTTTGTTTGCAAATTGAACAATCTGCTAAATCTGCTAAATCTGCTGATAAAAACGTTAAGACTTTATTGAAACACGCATTTTGGATTCCGCGCTTTCGACGGCGCCGAAGACCATCGCCAGGCTTTTGATGTTGTCGGTGCAGACGGTTTCGGGAATTGCGCCGGTTTGCGCGCAGCGGATGAATTCGCGGATGACGCCGTCGTGCCCGCCAACCTTGTCAGGGTTGTCGTAAGCGGGCACAGCGACGGTTTCCCACTCGGAGAAAAAACCGCCCCGTTTGGCAACGATTTGCGCTTTGAAATCAGTTGCGCCATCCCAAATCACCGTCCCCTGCTCGCCGATGATGCGCCACGCACACTCCCACGTCGTGTTCAAGCCTTCCGCGCACCAACTGCCCCGGTACGAGTAGACCAGGCCATCGCTCATTTCGAAGGTGGCAATGGCCGAAGCGCCGTGGTCGTACCACGAGCCGGCGGGGTTCCACTCGTGGCAGTAGACGGCGTGCGCGTCCGCGCCGGTGAGCAAGCGCGCTACGTCGAACGTGTGGATCGCCATATCGACCAGCAGCACGTGCTTCATACGGTCGCGGAACCCGCCGAAGTGCGCGCCGATGTAGAAGTCGCTGTCGATGGTGGTGATGCGTCCGAGCGCGCCGGAATCGAGGAAGGACTTGAGCCGCCGGAGGTTGGCGTCGTAGCGGCGATTCTGGATGACGGCGTAGATTTTCCCCGCCTTCTCTGCTGCCGCTACCATCGCCTGCGCGTGTTCCATCGTATCTGCCAGCGGCTTCTCGCCGAGGACGTGGCAGTTGTGGCGCAACGCCGTCAGTGTGACGTCGTGATGGGCCTCCGGCACGGTGCAGTCGAAGACGACGTCCGGGCGGGCTTGTTCTAACGCCGCCGTCACGTCCGTCCCGATCAACGCATCGCTCCAGCCGTACTCTTCCGCGCGCGCCCGCGCGGCCTCTTCACGCAAATCCACAAAACCTACCATCGCCACGTCGGGCAGTTCCTTGATCGCGTTCAGCCACGCCCGGCTAATGCCGCCGCAGCCGACCAAAACCGCTTTTATCGTTTGGGTCATACGTACTCCTTGAAAGTCGCATAGTCGTTCGTCGAATCGTCGTGTAGCATTCGTCACATCTGCTGAATCCGCTCAATCTGCTGACTGATAAACCACGTCCGGCAGAAGCTCACCGGAGGGCGAGAGCAGCATCGCGCCGAAGCGCCAGTGGCGATCCGCCTTGGGATAGTGAATCAGCAAGGTGTTCGTCCCGGCGCGCAGGTACAGTTTACCGGTGAAGCGTGTGCCGGTTACGAACAACCCATGCACTGAATCGATCTCCGCCCTGACATCTTCTCCAACTTTCGCGCCGTTCACGTAAACCGTGACCGGCCCCATAGCGGTGAAGGCGAGCACGGCTTCGCGCGCTTCGGGACTCACCACGGTGGTCGTCAGGTACGCCGCCCGTGGCGCTTCAGCCGTGGTGGGAGACCATCGACTGCGTTCCAGGTAGGTGAAGTAGGCGCGTCTGTAGTTTTCGGTCTCTGCCAGGCTCTGCGCCAGTGTCCGCCACACCAGGTTGGGATTGGGATTTCCGGCGGTATCTAGCACATCGGTAGGGGTGGGCGCGATTTCATCGAGATTGTAGAGCGTCGCGCGCCAGGCCGGGATGGCGGGGAACAGCGTTGCGCTGCGGAAGTGCGTGCGCGTTGCCGCGTCGCGCCAATGCAGGATCACTTCTGCTTCCCACGCCGTCTTCGCGATGCCATTGCAGGCAAAGGGGGCGGGGATCACGCGCGATGTCGTGGTTTCGGTAATGTTGACGACCTGGGTTTTCGTCGCGCCATTTCGATGAACCGTGAAGGCAATCTCGGCGGTATAGGGATCGCCATTGGCCGGCCCGGCGAGGATGACGTGACCTAATTGCTGCGTGGCCTCTTCGGGAGTGCTGTACTGGACGAAATGGGCAAACGGCGCACCCCCGCGCTGCATATCCAACGTGACGATCGCCCCGATGCTCGTTGCGGTCACGACAACCGGCAACGACTTCGGTTGTTTGGGGACGACGATTCGCGCGGTCAGTGTTGCCGCTTCGTACTCCCATCTAGCCGCTGTCCCGTTCACCGTAACTCGCACTGGGCGGGCGCATCCTCGCACCGTGACGGTGTAACCGCGGGCCTCAGGCAGCGCGTCGCAATGCCCTTCGACCGGCGCAATGTTGACCGTCCATGTGTGCGCATCCGGCTGTTGTGTCTCGATGGCCGTCCATTCGTACTGCCCGCGCAAGTACGCTTCGGTGAGGCCGTCGTCCTCGTAAAGGCGGAATGTCCCTGTCCCCGGGAAGACGGCCAGTTCGAGTTCGTCGCGGGGTTGCGTGGCGGTCGTCCCCGATTTCAGGTGCGGTTCGGACTGTGGGACAAATTCCGGTGCGAGCGGCAAAATCGCTCCGGCTTTCATCAGCATTGGCACGCGGCTTATATCGCCTGTCAGCCGTACCCAACGCGGCCCGCTGAAGGTTTCCAGCGTTTGATAATCGATCCACGTCCCCTCCGGTAGCCACACATCGATGGAGGCCAGGCCCGTCTGTGGATCGGCAGGGGTGACGATGGGCGCGACGATCATCTGGTCGCCGAAATAATACTGGAAGCGGGCGACGTAGGCGTCGTCGGCTTCGGGGTGCTCGAAGTGCATCGGGCGGCACAGCGCCAGCCCCGTGTCAGAGGTGATGCGCGCCATCGTATACAGGTAGGGGATCAGCCGGTAGCGCCAGCGGAAGGCGTCCATCGCCGCCGAACCGTAAGGTTCGGGATAGGCCCAGGGACGTCGCTCGGTGCGCGGGTCTTTTGTGGCGTGCAGGCGCAAAACCGGGCTGAGCGCGCCGAACTGCACCCAGCGCGCGTACAGTTCCGGCGGCGTCTCCCCGCCCATATGACCCCCGATGTCGTGGCTCCACCACCCGTAGGCGACGTTCGCCGCCGTCGCGGTGAGGTACGGCTGGAATTGCAACGCCGTCCATACCACGTAGGTGTCGCCGGAGAAGCCGATGTAGTAGCGATGGTTGCCCAACCCGCCCCACCGGCTGTAGAGCATCGGGCGCACGCCCTTCCTTTTGATGTCGTTGAAGTGCAGGTGATTGATCCACGGCAGAGGATCCAGCCCCTTGACCTCGGAGATTTCGCCCTGCTGCCAGTCCATCCACCAGAAATCGACCCCGTCGTTTTCCATCGGGTGGTGGATCATCTCGAAGTAGCGGCGGACGTAGTTCTTGTCCGCGATGCGGAAGGGCACCGGCTCGCCGCTCTCCGGGTCGATGCCGAGCGTCTGGGCGAACTGCGGATAGACCTCTTCGTGGGGATGGACGCCATCGGCGGGATGCAGGTTGAGCGTGATGCGCAGCCCCTTCTCGTGCAGCCACTTGAGGAACGCCGGCGGATCGGGGAACAGCTCGCGGTTCCACGTGTAGCCGGTCCAGCCTTTGGGCGTGTGCCAGTCCATATCGATGACGAACACGTCCAGCGGGACGTTGTGCGCCTCGAACTCGGCCACTAGGTCGCGCAAATCCTGCTCGCTGTAGGCCCAATAGCGCGACCACCACCCGCCGAGGATGTAGCGCGGAATCAGCGGAATCTCGCCGCCGAAGCGCAGATACTCAGCGATGGCAGCTTTGTAGTCGTGCCCATAGCCGAAGAAGTACCAGTCTTGCAGCGCAAAGTCCGGGCGCGGCCCCACCCAGCCGTCGTCGTCGAAGATGACGTTCTTGCTGTCGTCGAACAGCGTCCAACCAGCGCGGGAGAGCAGCCCTTCGTCGAGCGCCGCGTCGCCCTCGCACTCGTCGAGCGTGCGCCGCGTGCCGCGCAGGTTCGCCGGATTGGGCATCCCGGGCGTCCAGGTGACCGCTTCGCCGTTGAGGGTGAAGGTGATGGAGAGGTTTTCCGCTGTAAGTTTTCCGTCAGCAGATTGAGCAGATTCAGCAGATATAGGAGCGGTTGCGTAGCGTAGTTGTAGCGCGCTTGTGTCAATAATGAGCGCGTCAGCTGTTTTCTCCACGGTAAATTTGGGCAGGGAATCCGTGTAGCGCGTGGGGAAGGCGTAGGTGCAGCGATCCTCGAAGACGCCGGTTTCCGACCATTCCAGGCGGATCAGGCGCGGCGCGAGGACGGTAAAACGGGCGTTGCCGCATGTTACTACTGCATCGGGATGCGCCACGGGTTGCCCGCGAAAACGGATACGTTCGTACAGTTCGGACATAGTCACCTCATTATGAGTTAGCAAATTGTAAGGTACAGTATACACTTGGTTGCGTTGTATGCGGATGGAACCGTCCGGCTTTTGCCACGGCGGTGGAAACAAACCCAAAGCCCATCTTCGTCCAGTTCCATGCCGGCAATCCAATTGGAGCTTTGCCCAGCAGTTCAGACTCGGAGCGACCGCAGAGATCGCAGTATCTCCGTTCGGGCAAGTGGGCCTCCCTGAGAGCAATAAGTTGGCGGGATTAATCAGTGCCTATCATCACATTTGACGCTTTGATGATGACGTAAGCTTCTTTTCCCACCGCAAGTCCGAGATTCTCGCACGATCTTTTGGTGATGATCGA
>MTKY01052346.1_pt1 | contig 16031 bp, 13 predicted proteins | sample 1042731 | NCBI WGS metagenome assembly MTKY01 (sample SAMN06212206, study PRJNA360538) | anaerobic digester metagenome | biome: Wastewater treatment plant; material: sludge; isolation source: anaerobic digester fed with sludge from wastewater treatment plant | place: Denmark: WWTP Soeholt ... | reverse complement strand
GGTACTCAATGAGATCACGAAGAGGCTTGCGCCAAGCGTCGCGGTTCCATTGCCAAACACCTGGGACGGCCCAATGGAACGTGCCGACCCGTCGGCGTACCGAGACCGTACTGTTGCCGCGTTCGAGGCCCCTGTCACGCGAGAGCAGTGACCAATCCGTGACTCAGTTCTTGTCGCTGTCCTTGACGGCTTCCATGGCCTCGGTCTCGGGCCCGTCGTCCTGAGGCTCTTCCTTGGCTTCGGGCTTCGTCTCTGCCTTCGGGCCTGACTTCGCTTCGACCTTCGACTCTTCCTTCTCAACGACCTTGGCCTTGGAGTCGGACTTGGCGGCCGCATCCTTGCCGACCACGCTGGGCGCGAAGGTCGAGACGATGTCGCGGAGCTGGCCCATTTGCGCCATGATCCCGTCGCGCTTGCGTTGGAGATCCTCAACTTCGGCCCGAAGCGTGCGGGTCTGGCGCTCGACCTCAGTCGTCGCGCTGACACGTATCTGTTGAGCTTCCGAACTGGCACTCGACATGATCGCTGAAGCCTCGGCTTTGGCGCCCTCGAGTACGCGCGCTGCCTCGGCTGCTGCAACGTCACGTGCCTTGGAAGCCTTTGCCATGATCTCGCGTGCCCGTTCGTCGGCGGAGCCAGCACGAGACTCTGCGTCGGCCACGAGCTTGGCGGTCTGCGAACTGGCGGATTCATGGTTTTCTGACGCCTCGCGGGCGAGGCGTTCCTTCTCGACGGCCAGCACGCGGCGAGCCTCGGTGACCTCGCGGTCGGCAGCTGCTCGGGCCTGCTCGACCTCGCGGGTGGCGCCGAGACGCAGGTTCTGCGCTTCCTGCTCGGCGGCGATCTTGAGCTGCGCCGCCTCGCGCTCGGCGTGCGAGCGGAGGTCTTCGGTGTGCGCCTGAGCCTCGGCGTGCATGGCCTCTGCATCCTCGAGGAGCTGCTTACGCTTCTCCTCCAGCTCGGTCACGGACTTCGTTCGCATCCCTTCGGCCTCATGGGTGGCGGCCGCGCGGACCATGGCGGCCTCTTCCTCGGCCTTCTTGATGAGTTCGTCTGCCTCGCGCACGGCGCGGCTACGTACGTCCTCGGCCTCCTGCTCGGCCAGACCCAGCAGCTGTGCGGCGTGGTTGCCGAGGCCCGTGTAGCTCGGCTTCTCGACTGCCTCGACGCGATCCTTGAGCTTCTCGATCAGGTCGCGGAGGTTCTCGTTCTCATCGTTGAGCGACTTGACGCTTTCGGCAGCGCTCTTGAACTCCGCGGACTGGGTGCGGACCCAGGCGTCGACGGCGTCGCTGTCATATCCACCTCGGCGTGCCAGGGGGAAGGAGGCGTCGGCCGCCTTCTGCGCGGCATCGAAGATGGACAATCCGGTGTCTTGGGACATGCGATTCCCTCGTAAAAATGGTGGCTAGGTGTTGTTCCCTTACACCATACCTCCCGTGTAGGGCAGCAAAACAGCCCGATCTTGGGGGCCAACTTGTCCAGCGGACCAGGTCGCGCCCTAGATCCCCCTGAACCTATTGATTGCGTCGATGTGCTTGGCGCGCTTGTCCTCGTCCTTGACTCCGAGCCCTTCTTCCGGCGCCAGACACAGCACGCCCACCTTGCCCTGATGCAGGTTGTGATGGACGTCGAGCGCCGCCTGACCAGTGTCTTGCAGTGCGTACACGCGGGACACCGTTGGGTGGATCAAACCTTTGTCGATGAGCTTGTTGGCTTCCCATGACTCGCGATAGTTGGCGAAGTGCGAACTGATGATGCGCTTGAGGTTCATCCAGAGGTAGCGGTTGTCGTACTGGTGCATGAAGCCGGACGTCGAGGCACAGGTGACGATCGTGCCGCCCTTGCGCGCGACGTAGACGCTGGCGCCGAACGTCTCGCGACCCGGGTGCTCGAACACGATGTCGGGGTCGTCGCCGCCGGTGAGCTCGCGGATCTTCTTGCCGAAGCGCTGCCACTCCTTGGGGTCCTGGGTGTTCTCGTCCTTCCAGAACTTGTAGTCCTCCGCGGAGCGATCGATGATGTGCTCGGCACCCATCGAACGCACGATCGCTGCCTTCTCGGGTGACGAAACCACACACACCGGCGTGGCGCCGCCGTTGAGCGCGAACTGCGTCGCGTACGAGCCGAGGCCACCTGAGGCGCCCCAGATCAGCACTGTGTCGCCCTGCTTCATACCGGCACCGTTGCGTGAGACGAGCTGACGGTATGCCGTCGAGTTGACCAGCCCGGGCGATGCGGCCTCTTCCCACGTGAGGTGTGCTGGCTTGGGCATCAACTGGTTGGCCTTGACGATCGCCAGCTGTGCGAGTCCGCCGAAGTTGGTCTCAAAGCCCCAGATGCGCTGCTCGGGGTCCATCATCGTGTCGTTGTGCCCGTCGGGAGCCTCAAGCTCGACCGACAGGCAGTGGGCGACCACCTCGCGGCCCGGCTTCCAGAGATTGACGCCGGGCCCCGTACGCAGGACGACGCCGGCGAGGTCGGAGCCAACCACGTGGTACGGCAGGTCGTGGCGCTTGGTGTACTCCGACAGACGGCCGTAGCGCTCAAGGAAGCTGAAGGTCGATACCGGTTCAAAGATCGAGGTCCACACGGTGTTGTAGTTGATCGCACTGGCCATCACGGCGACGAGGGCCTCGCCCGGTGCAAGCTCGGGGATCGGTACGTCGTCGAGGTGCAGGCTCTTGCGCGGATCCTTGTCGCGGCTCGCCATACCTTCGAACATGCCCACTTCGTCCTTGTGGACCGTGATGCCCTGATATGACTGGGGGAGCGCGATGTTGGCGAATTCCTCGGGGGCGGTGTCACCGGCGAGGATCGCGTCAAGGATGTTCTGCACGGGGTTTCCTTCGATTTCGGGGTCTCCGCGATGTTACTCGGGGTTAACTTCCGCGGCTACGTCGTCGGCTTGTGATCCTGACCTCAGTGCGGCCTCCCGCGACCTACAGGCGAGCCTTCGCGGTGTCGTGGTCCGACCTGCCTACACTCGATCGAGTGATTCGATTCGACAAGGTCACGAAGACCTATCCCGGCCAGAAGCGCCCGGCTCTCGACGCCCTCGACCTCGAAATCGAGAAGGGCGAATTTGTCTTCCTGGTCGGCGCCTCCGGTTCTGGCAAGTCGACCTTCCTGCGACTTATCCTGCGTGAGACCACGCCGACGACTGGCCGGGTGTACGTCGCCGGCAAGGAGATCAACAAGCTATCGAGCTGGAAGGTGCCCAAGCTGCGCCGCCAGGTCGGAACGGTGTTCCAGGATTTCCGCCTTCTGCCGAACAAGACTGTCTCGGAGAACGTAGCGTTCGCGCTTCAGGTCATCGGCAAGTCGCGCAGCGAGATCGCCAAGGTCGTTCCCGAGACGCTGGAGATGGTCGGCCTCGAGGGCAAGGGTCATCGCATGCCTGACGAGCTCTCGGGCGGTGAGCAACAGCGGGTCGCTGTCGCCCGAGCGTTCGTCAATCGACCGATGATCCTGATTGCCGACGAGCCGACCGGCAACCTCGATCCGGCCACCAGCGTCGGCATCATGAAGCTGCTTGACCGCATCAATCGCACCGACACCACCGTTGTCATGGCGACCCACGACTCCACGATCGTCGACCAGATGCGCAAGCGCGTCATCGAGCTCGATGGCGGGCTGATCGTGCGCGACGAGGCACGCGGCATCTACGGCTACCAGAACTAGGAGGTTCCGGCATGAGAGCGACTCTGAGCGAGCTGGGCGCGAGCCTGTCGCGCAACAAGTCCATGACGATCTCGCTGGTCGTCACGATGACGGTGTCACTCCTGCTGGCGGCACTGGGTCTGCTGATCCAGGGCCAGGCCGACCGTACGGAGAAATACTTCGGTGATCGTCTCCAGCTGCAGATCAATCTGTGCACCAAGAACTCACCGAGCTCCAACTGCCTTGGCGGCGTTGCCACAGACGATCAGAAGCAAGCCGTGCAAGCAGCGCTGAAGGACAACTCCGAGGTCAAGACGTTCAACATTCGCACTCCGGCCGAAAACTACAGTCAGGCGCGCGAGCTTCTCGGACAGACCGACACAGGCCGTGCCCAGCTGGAGACGCTGGGACCTGATGCATTCCCCGAGTCCTACTTCGTGACCCTGAAGAATCCGCAGAAGTTTGACGGCGTGGTCAGTCAGGTGTCCGGTATGGACGGCGTCGGCAACGTCAACTCTTTGCGTAAGCTGCTTGGGCCACTGTTTGAGATCCTGTCCAAGATGCGCTGGGCGGCGCTGGCGACCTCGTTGCTGCTGATCATTGCGGCGATCCTGCAGGTGTCCAACACGATCCGGATGACGGCGTACGCCCGACGACGCGAGATCGGGATCATGCGACTTGTGGGAGCATCGAGCTGGCACATCCAGCTGCCGTTCATCCTCGAGTCAATGTTGGCCGCACTCATCTCCGCCGCGCTGGCCGCCGCAGGGCTCGCGGCGTTCATGTACTTCGTCGTCTACGGCTATCTCCGAGACACCCTCGGAGAGATCACAACCTGGGTCAGGTGGCAGGAAGCGGTCGTGGTGATGGGCTACACGACAGTGCTCGCGTTGCTCTTGGCGCTGGTCCCGACACTCGTGATGACTCGCAAATACCTCGACGTGTGAGCCAGATGAACTAGAGTCTTCGTTGTCACTGCTTTCACAGTGGTCACAAGAGCATCACGCATCGACAGTCTCGTACGCGAGATCCTTCCCCCAAGGTCGAGGTCATGATCAGGTCAAGACGCACGTCCCTGACGGCAGTCCTGCTTGCCGTGGTGATGCTGGCGGCAGTCACCAGCCCGTCCGTTGCCGACTCCAAGAGTGACTTGGAGAAGAGGCAGAAGGACGCCAGCTCCGCGGCAAAGGATGCCAAGAAGGCTCTCGACGGCTCGACCAAGGAATACACGGCAGCCGTGCTTGCGCTGCGGGCTGCTCAGGGCAAGCTCGATACCGCCGAGAACCAGCTTGGGAAGACTCGAGGGCTGCTCGCCGTCGCCAAGGAGCTCGACACTCAGATGCAGGCCAAGCTTGTCGTCAGCCAGGCCAACCTCGACACAGCCGTAGCCAAGCTCGAGCAGGGCGAGACCGAGCTCAAGGCGTCCGAGGCAAGGGTTGAGCAGTTCACGGTCCAGAATCTTCAGCAGGGCAATCGCGGCATGCGCGCGTTCGGAGACCTGCTGCGTGGCGAGGACCCGACGGCATTCACCGACCAGATGAATCTCAACGACTCGGTCGGTGACGCGCAGCTCGCCACGATGCAGAACCTGGCAGCAACGAGAGTGCTACTCGAGGTCAAGCGTGACGACGTGCAAAAGCTGCGCGACCAAGTCAAGAAGCAGCGCGCCGAAGCCGCGGCAAACCTGGAGCGCAAGACTGCGCTGGAGGTGAGGGCAGAGTCGCAACGCAACACGATTTCCGGACTCGTCGACGCCCGCCAGACAGCGCGCAACTCAGCAGCAGCGTCGAAGAAAGAAGACGAAAAGCGATATCGCGAAGAGGTTGCCGAGCGCAATCGAGTTGCGGCACAACTGCGTGCGCTGGCCGAGAAGGAGCTTGCCGGAGGTTCCGGTGGTGGCTCCGACGCTGGAGGTGACGGCGGCGGCACCCTGTCACGCCCGGTCAACGGCCCGATCACGTCGCCGTACGGGATGCGCGTGCATCCCATCACTCACGTCTACAAGTTGCACGACGGCACTGACTTCGGTGTCCCATGCGGCACCCCCGTACATGCCGCAGCGAGCGGAACGATCATCAGCCAGTACTACAACGGCGCGTACGGCAGCCGTGTCCTCCTCAACAACGGCATCATGCGCGGCAAGAGCGTCGTGACGATCTACAACCACCTCAGCCGATTCACCAAGAGTGTTGGCCAGCACGTCAACCGCGGCGACGTCATTGCCTACTCCGGCACGACCGGCTACTCGACCGGGTGCCACCTGCACTTCATGGTGTTGCTCAATGGCTCGACGACCCAGCCGATGAACTGGCTCTGACCGAGCCTCACGTCCGAGATGAGAGAATCATCTGGTGGCCAAAGAAGTTGGGCGCAAGCTCGTTGCGCAGAACAAGAAGGCGCGCCACGACTATCACATCGAAGACACGTTTGAGGCCGGTCTGGTCCTCACTGGCACCGAGGTGAAGTCGTTGCGCGCTGGTCGCGCATCCATCGTCGACGGGTTCGGCGAGGTCGAGCGCGGCGAAGCGTGGCTGTTGCACGTCCACATCCCCGAATACACGCAGGGTACCTGGACCAACCACGAGACGCGCCGCCGCCGCAAGATGTTGCTGCATCGGACGGAAATCGAGCGTATCGAGCGCCGTACGACCGAGAAGGGGCTGACAATCGTCCCCCTGTCGATCTACTTCAAGGACGGTCGGGCCAAAGTGGAGATCGCGCTGGCACGAGGCAAGAAGACCTACGACAAACGCCACGCCATTGCCGAGCGCACCGCCACCCGTGAGGCGGAGCGTGACCTCGGGCGCCGTCTCAAGGGAATGCACTAGTGCCACTGGCCGACGACGAGCTGCCGGCGCTGTCGGCTGCGCTCGGAATTCCTGGTCTCTTCGACGTGCACGCGCACTTCATGCCGCCGGCGATCCTGGCCAAGGTCTGGGCCTACTTCGACTCAGCCGGCCCGTTGCTCGGGCGGACCTGGCCGATCACCTATCGCGGCACCGATGAGGAACGTGTCGAGCAGCTGCGATCGATGGGCGTGAAGAAGTTCTCGTCGATGTCCTACGCCCACAAGCCAGGCGTCGCAACGTACATGAACGACTGGACCCGCGGATTCGCTGAGCGCACGCCCGACACGGTGTGGTCGGCAACGTTCTATCCGGAAACCGATGCGGCAACGTACGTGCCTGAACTGATCGCCGACGGCGCCGAGCTGTTCAAGGCTCACCTTCAGGTGGGCGACTTCGCGGCCAACGATCCGCTGCTGGAGCCGGTGTGGGGCGTGCTCGCCGAAAGCGGCACGCCGATCGTGCTCCATGCCGGGTCGGGACCTGCGCCAGGGACTCACACCGGATCTGCTGGCATTGGTGATGTACTCAGCCGTCATCGGTCTCTCAAGGTGGTCATCGCGCACATGGGAATGCCGGAGTACGCGGAATTCCTTGACCTCGCCGACCGTTACGCCAACGTGCGACTCGATACGACAATGGCCTTCGTCGATTTCTGGGAGGGGCCGACACCCGGGGATATCACTCCACGGCTCGTTGACCTTCAGGATCGGATCCTGTTCGGGACCGACTTCCCCAACATCCCGTATGCGTACGCACACCAGGTCGAGGTGCTCCAACGCCTCGACCTCGGAGACGAGTGGATGGCTGACGTGCTCTGGAACAACAGCGTTCAACTCTTCGGTGAATCATGAGGCTGGCGAGCACGCAGGGCAAGTGGTTGCTCGCCGCGATGATCCTCGGTTCGGGGATGGCGTTCCTCGACGGCTCAATCGTCGGCCTGGCGCTGCCAGCGGTTGACCGCGACCTCGACGCCGGCGTGGCCGGGCTGCAGTGGACCGTGAACGCATACACGCTGACCCTTGCAGCGCTGATCCTCGTCGGCGGGTCACTGGGTGACCGGCTTGGTCGACGCAAGGTGTACGTCGTCGGCGTCGCGTGGTTCGCCATCGCCTCGGTGATGTGCGCCGCTGCGCCAACGATTGAGGTGCTGGTCGCCGCGCGCGGACTGCAGGGTATCGGCGCTGCCCTTCTCACCCCTGGCAGTCTGGCCATCATCTCTGCGTCGTTCGTCGAGGAAGATCGCGGCAAGGCGATCGGTGTGTGGTCCGGTCTCGCGGGTGTCACCACCGCAGTCGGACCGCTGCTTGGCGGATACATGGTCGACGCCATCGGTTGGCGATCGATCTTTTGGTTGAACGTGCCGCTCGCCGTTGCGGTGATCTGGCTGTCGGTTAAACATGTGCCCGAGACCACGGGGGAACAGGGCAAGCTCGACATCACGGGTGCTGCGTTTGCCGCCGGCGGCCTGGCGCTGCTGACCTACGGGCTGGTCGAGAAGTCATGGCCATGGTCGCTCGGTGGGATCACCCTGATGGTCGTGTTTGTCGTGCACCAGAAGATCACGCCGCATGCACTGGTACCGCTCGGTCTGTTCGCGGATCGCATCTTCACCGCGGCCAACATCTGCACCTTCGCGATCTATGGTGCGCTCAGTGGCTCGATGTTCCTGCTGGTGCTGCAGCTGCAGTACGTCAGCGGCTACAGCCCTCTTGAGGCTGGTCTGGCGACCATCCCGATCACGATCTTGATGCTGCTGTTCTCATCGAAGGCAGGTGAGCTCGGCGCAAGGATCGGGCCACGATGGCCGATGACGTTCGGGCCGCTGGTGTCAGCCGCGGGCCTTGTGCTCTTGTTGAGAGTTGGCGAGGACGCGAGCTTCTGGCTAGAGGTGCTGCCCGGCGCGGTCGTCTTTGGTGCCGGCATCACCTTGCTGGTTGCGCCGCTCACGACGGCTGTGCTGGCTGCGGCTCCGACGGAGCAGACCGGTATTGCCTCGGGCATCAACAACGCCGTAGCCCGTACGGCATCTCTGCTCGCCGTCGCGGCGATCCCGCCGATCGCCGGTATCGCCGGCGCGAACTTTGCTGATCCCGCCATCTTCTCGCCCGGCTATCGCACCGGCATGTGGATCTGCGCCGGAATGCTGGCCGTGGCAGGCATTCTGGCTGCAACGCTGATCCATGGTCGCAAGGTGAGCCCGACGGCGTTGCACACAGACTCCTGACGAGTGGGGTCTGTCGGCTTGCAGGAGTAGGATGGGTTTGTCGCCGCGGCGGCATTTGAAAACTCAAGAGGGGCTGATCGGTTTCGACTAAGGTCGTTCGATTCAGGAGAAGCGGGTAGAGGATCCAGGGTTATCTCTTAAACGATCTCTGGAAACCAACAAGTGCCGATTCCAATCGCACTGACTTCGCCCTCGCTGCTTAAGCGATAGGTGAAGCGTTGGCCTGGGAGAGTTCCCGTCCCAGATCACCAACGTCATCTAGGGGACTTGCTGCTCACACCACGTCGCAGGGTGTGATCGGGACTTTTATGCGGCTGAGCCTGTCGGAGATGCGTTTGTCCAAGCTCCGGGGCTGAGAAAAGCGCCAGATGAACTACACCCGTAGAAGGCCTGGCTCAGCGCCATAGGACCCGGGTTCGATTCCCGGCAGCTCCACGAATGACAGAGCCCCGCTCGCCCCGGTTTTGGGCGAGCGGGGCTCTGTCATTCGTGAAACAAGCGAGTGAATCGAGTCGGGCCCCACCACCGCAACGTCGCATACGCGCGAAGCGCCACTCCCGACGTTGCCGCACGAGGGATCCCGGCAGCTCCACGACGAAGACTGGACCTCCGCCCAACGGGCGGAGGTCCTTCGTCGTGGAAGTCTGCGAGTCCGTACTGCGTGCGGCCGATCGTCGGGCCGAATCGCACACATTGTGGGTATTCGGCTCTTGCGCCCTGGCGTACCGTCGACAGCATGAGTCCCTTCACTGCCGACGAGATCGCCACTGCGCTTGAAGGGCTGCCGGGATGGTCAGCCGATGGCGACGCGATTGCAAAGACTTACGAGTTCGCGGACTTCAGGGCTGCGCTGGACTTCATGAACCGTGCGGCGGGCCCGATCGAGGAGGCAAACCACCACCCGGAGTGGTCCAACGTCTACAACAAGGTCGAGGTCCGGCTCAGCAGCCATGATGTCGGCGGTGTCACCGACCGGGACGCCAAGCTTGCCGTCGTGCTCGACCGGGTCGCCGACGCGACGTAGTCACAGCGATCCGAGGATGCGTTTTCGCTGAGCGGCAAGCTCCTCGTCGGAGACCTTGCCGGCCTTGTGCAATTGGTCCAGCTCCTCGAGCCTGGCGGGCACGTCGCCCGATGGCTCAGAGCTGCCGTGTGCGGCGATCGGCTGGTCCCAATGGATGACCATCGAGGTGGGCTCGTCCGGTCCTTCCACCAACGCGGCGAAGCCGTCCCCGACCTTGAGGGAGCCCAGGGCGGTGTACGGGACGGTGGCGAGCTTGGTGACCTCGTACGACACCACGCCGGAACCCGGCTCCGGCTCGACGGTGAGCTCAAGCTCCAAGCGAGGGCGCTCGTTGATGAATGTGCCGGTCTCTTTCGTGGACCTGATCCGGATCGTGGCTGGCACGGTCGCCTTGGCTGTGGAGCCGGCCCTCGCCTCGATCGACGAGCCCAAGGCGTACAACACGCCGCCGACCCCGCCGATGGCGACTGCGAGTCCGCCGATGACGAGTGGGAGCCAGCGCCAGTTGGTGTGCTCGGGCGAGATGCCCAGCTGAAGTATGCCGACCAGCAGTGATGGCGCCCCCAGGGCGAGCCATAGGAGGGTTCCGATTGCGAAGGTTCGTCCGTCCGTAGGCGGTTTCCCGTGTGTGTCTTTCCGCTCTTCGAGCTTGCGACCGTACTGGCGCATGATCGGGCCGAGGAGCACCCATAGAGCTCCGATGGCGATGAGTCCGTTTTCAGACAGGACGAGGCCGGCGGCGATGGTTGCCGCACCGAGGACTGCAAGTTTCATGGGACCAGTCTGGACTGTCTGGCGTCTAAGCCCAGAGGTTCTCGCCAAACTTGAACCAGATGGCTGCGGTGACGGCGACGTACCAGAGGCCGATGATGAGCACGGTCCAGTCGGTGAAGAATCGGGTGAACCGGCTCGCAGGGTGGAATTCGCGGAGCACCCAAGCTGTCACCACCACGAAGAGTGGGATCATCACGGCCCAGACGACCATGCAGTAGGGGCAGAGCTTGCCGATCTCGTAGATGCTCTGGACCTGAAGCCAGGTGACCATGCTGACGCCGAACACCGCGCCGAACCACAGGCCGGCCTTCACGAACGCCGGCAAAGCGACCCCCAGTATGAGAGCCAGTCCGGTGAGCACGACACCGGCGAAGCCGAGGATTCCGAGATAGGAGTTGGGGAAGCCGAATGCCGACGCCTCTTCTGAAGCCATCACTCCGGCACAGCTCACGAACGCGTTGATGTCGCAGTTGAACGTCTTGCTGGGATCGTCGGAGAGCCGAGCCTTGTCGATCGTGAGAATGATCGATGCCCCAAGTCCGATCGCGCCGAGGAAGAGCAGGGTCCAGCGCGGTGGGTAGGTCGGCTCGACGAGGGTCTCCGTGTCCGCGATCTGCTCGGTCATACGGGAATCCTAGGGTGACTCGACAAGGCTGGTGGAGCCAGACTCGTGACCGATGGGAAGATCTGCGTTAGGATTTCGCATACCGGCGGTATGCGAGATGAGGAATCATGGTGACGGAACACCAAATGAATGCCCACAGCGACGTCATCATCGTGGGAGCCGGCCTGTCGGGCATCGGCGCGGCCTATCGCCTGCAGACCGAGTGCCCCGGCAAGACGTACACAATCCTCGAAGAGCGAAACGCCATCGGCGGGACATGGGACCTGTTCCGCTACCCGGGCATCCGCTCCGACTCGGACATGTACACGCTGAGCTGGCCGTTCCGCCCTTGGAAGAACGCCAAGGCGATCGCGGATGGCGACGACATTCGCACCTATATCCGGGAGGCGGCCGACGACTTCGGAATCGTGAAGTTCATCCAGTTCGGCACCCGCGTCACGTCAGCTGCCTGGTCGACCGAGGAAGCCCAGTGGACCGTGACGTCGACAGTCAACAGCAAGACGGTGACCCAGACCGCATCGTTCGTCTATCTCTGCAGTGGCTACTACAGCTACGACAAGGGATACACGCCCGAGCTCCCCGGCATCGAATCGTTCGATGGCCAGGTCATCCACCCGCAGTTCTGGCCAGAAGACTTCGACTACGCCGACAAGGAGGTGGTGGTCATCGGCAGCGGCGCCACCGCCGTCACACTGGTGCCGTCGATGGCCGACAGGGTCAAGCACATCACGATGCTGCAGCGCTCACCGTCGTACGTGATGGCTCTACCTGAGGACGACAAGCTCGCAGACATCATGCGCAAGTTCTTGCCGGACGGCTTCGCGCATCGCGCAATCCGTCGCAAGAATGCGATGTTCTCGATCGGCATGTACCTGTACTGCCAACGCTTCCCCAAGGCGTCCCGCAAGCTGTTGCTCAAGATGGCCGCCAAGCGGTTGCCCAAGGACTATGACCTCGACCCACACTTCACTCCGGCGTACGACCCGTGGAACCAGCGGTTGTGCATCGTGCCGAACGGCGATCTGTTCCGTGCGATCCGTCGCGGCAAGGCCTCGATCGTCACCGACCACATCAAGACGTTCGACGCCACGGGCATCGAGCTGGAGACGGGCCATCGCCTCGACGCCGACATCGTGATCACCGCGACGGGTCTGCAGGTCGTGGCATTCGGACAGCTCAAGCTCTCGGTCGACGGCAAAGCCATCGACCCACACCAGGTATATGTCTACAAGGGATTGATGTTCAGCGGGTTGCCCAACTTCGCCTGGTGCGTCGGATACACCAATGCCTCGTGGACGCTGCGTGCCGACCTGTCGTCGCAGTACGTCTGCAGGCTCATCAACCTGCTCGACAAGCTGGGTGTCGACTACGGCATGCCCGACCCCGAGGGCGCCGGAGAGGACGCGCGTCCGATTCTCGATCTCACGTCGGGCTATGTGCAGCGCGTCGTCAACGAGCTCCCGCAGCAGGGGACGAGGTCGCCGTGGACGATCCGACAGAACTGGCTGCTCGACTCGCGTGACATGCGGCGCACCGACCTCGAGCAGGACATGATGTTCGGCAAGGCCAAGGTGGCTGTTGCCTCACACGCAGGCTAGGTCTGGCAGCACGGGCACCAGAAGGTGTTGCGCATCCGGGTCGGCGCGTGACCGAGCTCACCGCGCTTGATCGTCGTGCCACAACGTCTGCATGGGTGACCACCTCGACCGTAGACCCATTCGTTCTGCCCACTGCGGGCGACGCCGGTGAAGGTGCGGATCGTGCGCTCGCGGTTGGCGCCAATGATGGTCTGACCGCGCGTGATCATGCGGCGTGGGTCCGGGACATCGGCCACGGCGCGCGTGGGCAGCACTCCGAAGAGGAAGCACAGCTCGTTGACGTACTCGTTGCCGAAACCGGCGAGATTGCGCTGGTCGTGGAGCGCGAGGAACACCGGAATCGCTGGATCAGAGCTCACCCGCCGGACAGCTTCATCGAGGTCCCAGTCCGCCCCGAGCAGATCTGGGCCAAGGTGCGATAGCGCCTGAGACTCTGCTTGACGGTCGAGAACCTCGGTGATGCCCAGCCAGAAGCCGACGGCCTGGGTGCTGGCGGTCTCCAGCACGACCCGGGCGCTGTGGGCGGGTTGTCTCCAGCGCGAGCCCAGTGGGTGGATGTGCCACGCGCCTTCCATCTTGAGATGGGTGTGGATCGAGTGCCGACCCACCCTGATGAGAATGTGCTTGCCGCGGCTCACGGCTTCATCGACGGTTTGTCCTGAAAGGTCCACAGTGGCGAACTCGGGTACCCGGAAGTCGCTGAGGGTCAGCACGTCCCCGGCCAGCGCTTGGTGGAGGTGGTGGGCGGAACGCCAGACGGTGTCGCCCTCAGGCATCGAGCCTCACACCTCTGGGAGTGCGCTCGAATCCGACCTCGCGGAGCGCCTCGCCGAGTGCGCTGTCGGTGATCGGCTCACCGTCGACAGTCTCGACGCTCACGCGCTGCACTCGCCGTGCTCGTACGGTCGACGCCAATGACTCAGCTGCTGCGGCGAGGCGGGCTGGCTCGCCGTCGAACACGAGAGCCTTCTTGCCTCCCCGCTCGAGGTAGAGCACCAAGCGGCCATCGTGGATGACGACGAGCGAGCCTGCCTTGCGTGCCGGGCGGTGCCTTGAGTCTGTCGTGCGCGTGGGCCACGGCAGCGCAGCACCGAACGGATTGGCCGGATCGGTCGCGGCAAGGGTCACAGCTTCAGTCTCGGTGACCGCGCCGTCGTCGTTGACGAATGTACGCATGCGGTCGACCGTCGACGGCGCGGCGAACTGGGCGGCTCCGAGCGTGTCGATGTAGTAGCCGCGAAGGCAGGCACCGGTTTGTTCGAGCTCGCGGAGCACGCGGTAGACCCCCGCGAATCCACCGGGGGTGCCCTCGGCCATCACCGAGCCGCGGGTGACAACGCCATAGCGACCGAGCAGCGACTCGGTACGGGCCAGCTGCAGCGTGGTTGAATCCGTCGGCCCGTCACCAAGTGCGAACCAGCGCCCGCTGACGGTGGGTGGCCCTTGTAGTGAAACGCGTGGCTGCACCCGGCGACCGTGGATGCGTCCGCGTGGTGCCGGCCGTGCGGTGCGATGGGCACCGCCGCGACCGACGAGTGTGCGCATCGGCGCGAAGGTGTCGTTGCTGACTCGTCCCGCCCATACGAGGTCCCACAACGCCTCGGCAGTGGCGCGGTCGTCACCCTGCGGGAAATCGAACTCGGACGGGGCGTCAAGCTGATCGATGAGCTGGCGGAACAAGAACGCGCCTCCACCTCCGAGCGCTGCGAGGATTGCTGCGTGAAGCGGTGTCGGTTCAAGTGGTGCCGCGGTCGGCGGCAGCACGAGATCACCCGGCGAGATCTGCACCCAGCCGTCGTTGCCCGGCAGCGACCCGGCACCTGACCACACCACCTCGCCGGCTGAGGTCAGCTCGTCGAGCATCGCGGGGGAATAGTCGGGCACGCGGGCCGGCAGCACCAGCGACTCCCAGGCTGACGCGGGCAGCGGGAGACCGGCGAGCTGGTCGATGGCCGACAGGAGGCCTTCGGCGCCACGCAGCGTTGAACCCACCCCCTGCCATGTGGGCAGGAAGCGCGCAAAGGCCGCCGGATCAACCGGCTCGACCTGCTGTCGCGCGGCAGCAAGTGATCGAGACCGTATACGGCGCAGCACGCCAGGCTCGATCCACTCGGTGCCGGTGGCCTGCGGTCTGAACTCGCCTTCAGTGATTCGTCCGTCGCGAGCCAGGCGACGGAGCACCTGCAGTGCCACGGCGCTGCCCAGACCGAACCGTGCTGCGACCTCGTCGGTGGTGAACGGACCGTGGGTGCGCGCATAGCGGGAGATCAGGTCGCTGAGCGGATCGGTGACGCCCTGCAGGAGCGCATCGGCGATGCCCAAGGGCAGCGAAACGCCGAGCCCGTCACGGAGCCGACCGGCATCCTCGACCGCGGTCCATCGCTGGTCGCCAGCGATGACGACTGTGACGGCCCGACGGGCCTCGCGGAGCTCGACGAGCCATGCCTCTGCCTGCGCGACGACCTCAGGTTGGAGCCGATCGGCAACTTCGTCCACCGATAGCGGTCCGAGCATCCGAAGAAGGTCGGCGACACCCTCCATGTCCTTGGCGAGGCGATCATCAGCGACTCGTTGAAGCTCACGCTCGGTGCGCTCGATCACGTCGGGATCGAGCAGCTCCCGGAGCTCGGCACGGCCCAGCAGCTCGGCGAGCAGGGTGGGATCGAGGGTCAGTGCCGACGCGCGCCGTTCGGCGAGGGGCGTGTCGCCTTCGTAGAGAAATGCCGCGACATAACCGAACAGCAAGGTCTGGGCGAACGGTGATGCCTTGTCGGTGGTGACCTCGATGATCGAGATGTCCCGCGAAGCGATGCGACGTACGAGTGTTGTCAGCGCGGGCAGGTCATAGACGTCTTGGAGGCACTCGCGGGCGGTCTCGAGCAGGATCGGAAACTCGGGATAGTTGCGTGCAACTTCGAGCAGCTGCGCCGAACGCTGACGCTGTTGCCACAACGGTGCGCGCGATCCGGGATTGCGGCGGGGTAGCAGCAGCGCCCGCGCAGCGCACTCGCGAAAGCGCGAGGCGAACAGAGCAGAGCCGCCCACCTCCTCGGTGACGATCTTGTCGAGCTCATCGGCCTCGAACACGAACAGCTCGGCGCCGGGTGGCTCGACCTCAGTGTCGGGAATGCGGGCGACGATGCCGTCATCACTGGCGACGACCGACCCGTCGATGCCGTGGCGCTCGACGATGCGCGCCGCGACCGCGAGGGCCCATGGAGCATGCACGCGACGTCCGAAGGGTGAGTGGAGGACAACCCGCCAGTCGCCCAGC
>MTKY01051782.1_pt1 | contig 16065 bp, 11 predicted proteins | sample 1042731 | NCBI WGS metagenome assembly MTKY01 (sample SAMN06212206, study PRJNA360538) | anaerobic digester metagenome | biome: Wastewater treatment plant; material: sludge; isolation source: anaerobic digester fed with sludge from wastewater treatment plant | place: Denmark: WWTP Soeholt ... | reverse complement strand
GAGCCACTCATCGAGGCCGGCGTCCACCAACTCCTCGGCGTCGGCCAGCCGGTAGGCGTCGGCATGGTAGAGCCACACGGGCCCCGGGTGTGCGCGCATGATGATGAACGAGGGGCTGGCGACGCGGCCCTCGACACCCATCCCCTCCGCCACGCCGCCGACCAGGCACGTCTTGCCCGCGCCCAGCGGCCCGGACAGCGCCAGGCAGTCGCCGGCCAGCAGGAGCACGCCGAGGCGCCGGCCGAGTTCATGCGTCTGGGCCGGGTCCGCGGCAACAAACTCCGCGTGTTCGTTGTTATCCATACAGTCAGCCTGCACACACGCGGCGCGGGTGCCTCTACCGGTGCGTGGGGTGTGTTGGCAACTCGCTCGGGTCTTGTGTTCGGTCGGCACATGGCCGGCACATGGCCGGCACCTGGCCGGCATGCGGGCGGTAGAGAGCGTTGACCGCGCGCGCTGTCGATTCTATACTAGCGGCCGGGCTACTGCAATGGCAGGAGGCGTTTCGTGGAGAAAGCGGAAGGTGGGCGGAAGACGCAGATCGCACTGATCGCCATTGCCCTGTTCGTTGTGGTCGGCGGAGTCGTACTCGGCCTGGTGGCCACATCCGGGCGGCAGGGAGACCAGTCCGTGGGCCCGAGCGCCGGGGATGCGCTTCCAGGTGATGGGACCTCCGTTGTCGCCGATCCGGCCGGGGCACCGGGGGATGATGCCGCGAGCCGGCCTGCTGGGGAATCCACGGAGGTCTCCGGTGGCGCAGACGGCGCGGAGCCGGACGCGATCAGCCACGATGATATCGACGCGTCCGGGCAGATATCCGAGGAGCGCTACATCCGCATCTCGGTGCGCATCATGATGGCGGCCGTGGGATTCCAGAATGCCGGGCAGGGCCATGCGGAGTTGGAGGCCTACATGCCCGAGCTGCTGGCGAAGGAGGGCGTCACCGCGGAGGCCCTGCAGCGGGCGACCGATGAGCTGATGAAGGACCCCGAGCAGGCGGAGCGGGTGAGCGACGAGGTCGTCAAGCGCGTCGAGAAGATCACCGGCGTACAGATGGACATGAAGCTGCTCCAGCAGCTCGACCCCAACTGGAAGCCGGAGGCCAGGTAGGGCTAACCGAACACCTGCCGCAGCAATTCTGTGTTCCCTCCGGGCTGCAAACGGGGTATACTGATCCTGTCAGGTGCCGACCGACACGTGTCGGTCCGCATTTGTCATGTTCAATGCAACTACTAGAATGGAGGAGTCCTATGAACCGCAAGTCCGGTTTCACCCTGATCGAACTGCTGGTGGTTATCGCAATTATCGCGATCCTCGCAGCAATCCTCTTCCCCGTCTTCGCACGCGCAAGGGAGAAGGCCCGCCAGACCAGCTGTCTGAGCAACCTCAAGCAGCTGGGTCTCGGCGCAATGATGTACGCTCAGGACTACGACGGGTTCTTCCCGACGATGTACTGGATTCCGATCGCAGGATATGACAGTGGCGTCAGTCGGGGCGGCCTCACGGTGCTGGATGCCATCAACCCCTACGTGAAGAATGCCCAGATCTTCCGCTGCCCGAGTTCCACGCCAGTCACGTATACCGACACCGCCACGAGCGTGCAGCAGATCAGTAACTACATGTTCAGCTGCTATGTGGTCGGCGCCGGGGGCGCAACCAATACTGCTCTAAGGAACAACGTGTTCTCCGGCGCCACCGGCAGAACCGACTACCCCGGGCCGTACACCTTCGATCCGGCGAACGTGCTGCTCATGTCTGAATACCCCGGCACGTACCGCACATGGGTACCCTACTGGGGCACGACGAATCCGACCCCGCATAACGAGGGACAGAATATGGCCTTCGGCGACGGGCATGCGAAGTGGATGTCGCGCAGCCAACTCATCTCAATCACAAGCACCAGCCTTGGGGTGTATCAGTTCACGCCGTAAGACCCCGACGCCACGCCAGCCGGTGGAGCGCAAGCTGCTTCGCCGGGTGCAATCGGAGCCTTGCGCCCCGATTGGCGAGCAAGTAGCCATCGACCAGACACCTCCCGCAGCGATGCGGGAGGTGTTCTTGTCTGCGCCCATGCATGCGCTGCCCGGCACCGGCGGGCCGTACTATGACCCATCATACGGACTGGTGGCAGGCAGTGCACAGGCGTATACTGGGGTGGCCATCGATGCGTGGCAGAAGTACGATGCCGGTCTCGACGAGTACGTGTGGCGACAGGCGCAGGGCGACACAAGCGAGGTCCGCTTTAGCACCCCATAGAGAGGAGGAGGCCGAGATGCTCCGTAGCGTAGTGGTGGCTGCTGTCTTGTCGGTTCTGACGTACGCCTGCGGCGCAGCGGACGACGCGCAGGAAGTCGAGCAGAGAAGCTTCCAGTTGACATCGATGCGGCAATCTGGTGAGCCCGAAGTAGTGGCTGAGACGTCGATACCGGCCCCAGGGCAGCCTCCTGGTCAGGCCATGGTCCCCATCCGGCTGACCGTGACACCCTTCGACGTGGTCGGGGATGTCCAGCGCAACGAGGCACGACTGCATTGGGAGCATACCGTGATGCTGTACCGCGTGAGTCCTACCACATCGGAGGCGGGGTTCGAGTGGCGGCTCGCCTGCCCCTGGTCGAGCGTGGGTCGCTCGAAGATCATGGTGGACAGCAGTGCGGGAGTGGCGTACTTCGTCACGTACCACCACGCCCATGTCGTGGCAGTACCCATTGCCCGCGAGACACGCACGGTTGAGCAACTTGTGACCGACTGGGTGTGCGGCCGTCTCCCACAGGGCGCAACGATGGTCAGTCTCGGGGCGGCTCTGGGTGACACGATGTTCTCACCCGTGGTTCTCGGACCCAAGGGTGACGATGGCTACCTCAACACCAGGGCTGACTATCTTGACAACCTGCGGGTCGAGGCGGTCGCGCGCGCGGAGGATGGGACGTGGTCGTTCACAGTTACCTCCGCGCTCCATGATGTCAAGTACATGATGATCGGCCAGGGCGACGACTGGCACTGGCAAGCGATCGAGGCGGAGTAGTCACCTACGCCCCCCCAACCAGCGCCGTGGCCTCGCCGGCAGCAAGCACACCTCCCGCGTGCAGCGGGAGGTGTTTTTGTTTGCGCCCATCCATGCGCTGCCCGGCGCCGGCCGGTCTTGCTATGACCCATCATGCGGACTGGCGGCAAATGACGCACAGGGGCATATTGGGATTGCCATCGGCAAGTGGCGGAGGTCCGGCGTGGGCCTTCGCGAAATGGTCGGGCGAAAGCCAGAGAGCGCGACAGGCGTGGTCTGCCTGGAGCCCACAGAGAGCACGCGCCCACCATGGCCCGAAGCACATCACTCATGTTCGCATTGATCGTGGCGGCGAGCGCTCACACCGCAGCCGACCACGCGATGGATGGCTCGGAGGTGAAACCGGTGTGGTCAGACTGAGAAGCGAGCAGTGGCGTGTGCTCCGGTCTGCCTGCCTGGCGCTGCTGATGGGCGGGCTGCTTGCAGGCTGCCAAGCGCCCCGGATGTCGGCAGAAGAGGAGCAGACCCTCCTCAGCCAAGCGCTAGGGCTGCCGCGGGACCAGGTGCACTTCGAGGGCTCCACCCGGTCCTCTCCGCCATCGAATGCACGGATATGGATGCTGTTCGATTCGGCGCGAGATGGGGAACGGATTGGGAGCGTGTTTACGCAGTTCTCCCAGATACTGATCTACACGTCATACTACCTCGGTGGATCGGCGGAGGGCTTCCCATTGCGCTCTGCTTCGGCGCCGCTCACGCGCGAGACGGTGCCGGAGGCAGCGTTGCAGGTCAGTCAACGCCTCTGGCCGCGCGGTGCCGACGCCCCGCCGCCGGAGATCGTTGACGTGAGTGAGAGACGCGCTGACCCCCGCGACGCTGACAGCGCGCTGATCTTCACTGTCAAGCTGGTGTTCCCGGAGGCCACCCGCTATTCCCCCCGAGCGGCTGACGTGGACTTCGATGCGGCTTCCGGTGTTTGCATCAGAGCCACTGCCGAATTCGGCAAACAGAAGAGACGCTGACAGGAGCGACGGTGCGCTGCCCCGCCCCGGTGGGCAGACTGAGGAGGCTAGAGCATGCCGTACCTGATTGTGTTGGTGGCAGGCCTGGTGGTCGGTACACCTGTGCATGCTCAGGCGCTGCAGCAAGGCGGTCTTCCTGACGAAGTTGCTCAGGTTGTCAGGTCATTCGTGGCCGAGGACTACGAGATCGTCACCGACCTCGCGCAAGTGCAGGTGACGCGGGGGACGGATCCCGTGACTGGACGCGAGAGCTATGGCTTCGGTGTTGTGGCCGTGGCTGCTGATGGCACCGAGTGGACCATGTCCTTCTCGGTAGATGCCGCCAGAACCTACGTGGCACGCTACCATGCGACTGCAGATGATCTGCGGCTGCGCGGGCCTGAGTTCTCGCTCTCCCGTGACGAGAGCGCACAGATCGCGTGGGAGTTTGCCCGTGCGCGGTTCCCCCGACCATTCCAGGATATGGTGCTCATGTTCGCGTCGGAGCCTCTGCCTCCCTCGACCGGGAGGCCGCCTGCCTTCGGGTTCTTCTGGCGGGCGCGCGCCGGTGAGGCCTGGACCGGCGACTGGGTTCAGGTGCGCGTATCACCGAACACAGGGGATGTGCTGTCCTTCATGTGTCGTCCGGCACTCGCCTTCACCGAGGATGACGTGACCATCCCGCGCGATGATGCTCTCAGGGCCATCCGCGCCGCCGTGAAGGAGCCGGGACTCGTCGATCTCAACGAGGTCACATTCAAGGTGGAGCTGGTGCTCAGCCATGAGCCCACAGAGAGCACGCGCCCACCATGGCCCGAAGCACAGCACTCATGTTCGCATTGATCGTGGCGGCGAGCGCTCACACCGCGGCCGACCACGCGATGGATGGCTCGGAGGTGAAACCGGTGTGGCCGGACTGAGAAGCCGGCAGTGGCGTGTGATCGGGTCAGTCTGCACCGCACTGGTGGTGAGTGGTCTGCTTCCGGGGTGCCGGCCCCCCGAGAAGCCTATCGAGCAAGAGCAGCTACTGCTGAGCCAACTTCTGCGCCTGCCCCCGGACCAACTGCACTTCGCCGGCACCGCAGCCGACGAGCCGGCCCCGCGCGCACGCATGTGGGTACTGGGTGATTCGGAGCGACGGGACGAACGGCTCGGGAGTGTGTTCACGCAGTTCTCCCAGATACTGACATACACTGCGAATCTCGATGGGGAGTTGGGGCAGGAGAGACCATTCTACATGCCTCCGGCGCCGCTCACGCGCGAAACGGTGCCGGAGGCGGCGTTGCAGGTCAGTCAACGCCTCTGGCCGCGCGGTGCCGACGCCCCGCCGCCGGAGATCGTTGACGTGAGTGAGAGACGCGCTGACCCCCGGGACGCTGACAGCGCCCTGATCTTCACTGTCAAGCTGCTGTTCCCGGAGGCCCCCCGCTACTCACCCCGAGCGGCTGCCGTGCAGTTCGATGCAGCCTCCGGGGTCTGCTGTACGGCCACTGCCGAATTCGGCAAACAGAAGAGACGCTGACAGAAGCGACGGTGCGCTGCCTCGCCCCGGCGTAGTTGCCCACGGCTTCCCCAAGAAGCGCACACCTCCCGCAGGAAGCGCGCACCTCCCGCACTCCGCGGGAGGTGTTTGTGTGTCTGGGGACAGAGTGGGCGAGGGTGTGGAACTTTTTCACGGGTGAGCAGGAGATTGCGCAAGGGCGGCGAAAGGTGTACACTGGCGGTACTTGTATACCTGTCTGGACAAGTAGCTCACGGAGGGATATCAATGCGAACCCGCACCGGTTTCACCCTGATCGAGTTGCTCGTCGTCATCGCCATCATCGCCATCCTCGCGGCGATACTGTTTCCCGTCTTCGCACGCGCCAAGGAGAAGGCGAAGCAGGCGACCTGTCTGTCAAACCACAAGCAGACGCTGCTCGCGTTCGTCATGTACATGGCCGACTACGACAACATGACGATGCAGTACTGGATCCCGGGCCCGCTCAACCAGCGCTACTGCTTCCAGAGGCTGCAGCCATATATGAAGAGCCTCGAGATGATGATGTGCCCAACGCATGACATCTCACGCTTCGGGGCCAATGTGTGGTACGCCGACAACGGCTACACCATGTGGGCGGCCGGCGGCGGCACCGGCATTGGCTACAACCTCGCGCTGGGCGCATGGCCGCCCGAGGGCGGCACGCCCTTCGCCGGCACCAAGTGGGAATCGCCAATCAGCGAGACTGAGATCGACTACCCCGCACAGTGCATCATGATCAGCGACTGCCGCTATGGCGGCAAGTCGTTCTACCCCGATACCGGCACCACGTACATTGCGGCGATCCACAATGACGGCGGCAACGCAGGCTTCTGCGACGGCCACTGCAAGTGGCTCGGGAGTACGGACAGGGCCTTTGTGCGTTCGACCAACAACGACTCCTGGTATCCCAACAACAGCCGCAAGCCGTAACAGGTCTTCCTGCTCGATTCCCTCTGGGGCGCGGGAGTATACCCGCGCCCCTCTTCGGCTGTTCTCCTGCACCCACCTCTGAGCGACCGACGGGGAGTGATCCATGTGAGAATGCAGCACATCGGTCTTCTGCTGCTGAGTGCAATCATCCTGGGGGTGATCCCGACCATGGCCGGCGCGAAGACATGCCGTACATACTACGACGACGAGCGGCTTGCCGTGATGCATGAGAACCTGGCCAACCACGAATGGGCGCGCACCTACATGAACAACCTGCTCGAGGGCGACGGCGAGGAGAAGCCCTGGAAGTGGGGCGGACATCGCTTCTCCGTCCGCCTGTGGGCACAGCGCGATGAGGAGTTCTTCTGGGACCTCATGCCCACGACCAAGGTCACGATGATGTACCCCACCGACAGATACGGCATATCGCCGAAGCACGGAACCGCCGTCCGCGAGGGTCGCGCATTCTACCACCCCTGGAACTACGACCCCTTCAATCATCCATACCGGATTCAGGACCCCGTCGACGGTGAGTGGTACCCCTCCAATGACTTTGCCGCAGGTGACATGACCTCCGGCGAGTACCCCGACGACGGCACCGGGATGACCTACAACGGAGAGAAGCTCTACCCGGTCCGCGAGGCCGCCATATCCACCTACCTCCACTGCATCGTGCCGCTTCTCGAACGCATGTCGCAGGCCTACCTGCTCACTGAGGATGAGGAGTATGCCCACAAGGCGGCCATCCTGTTCTCACGCGTTGCCTACGAGTTCCCCAATGATACCGACAAGGCCGACAGGTGCCAGAAGAAGCCGTGGGGCGTGCGGTCGGGGCTCGTCACCGACCACATCTGGGAGTGCGGCAAGCTGACCTCCCTGGCACTGTCCTACGACGCGCTCTACGACGCCATCGGCAAGGACACCGCGCTGGTCGAGTTCCTGAAGGCGAAGGGCCTCCCGGTGCAGACACCCGCGGACGTGCGCCACTACATCGAGGAGAGCATCTTCCGGGTCGGGATGCAGGCGCTCAAGGAGACCGTCATCGCAGGCAACCAGGGCATGCACCAGCAGACGGCCATGGCCCTGGCGCTGGTGATGGATGATCACGAGACCACGGACGGCCTCAACAGCAAGGACATCGTCGAGTGGTGCATGTACGGCGACGGCGGCATGGCCTGGATCATGCCCAACGGGCTGTTCCGCGACGGCGGCGGCTTCGAGAGCCCTGGCTACAACACCATCAAGTTCGAGTTCGTCGGGGCGGCCGGGTTCTTCGAACAACTCCGCAAGCACCACCCCGACATCTACCCGCAGGATGCCTATCCGGACGTCTGGGCACACCCGAAGGCACGCGCGATGTGTGACTACTTCATCGACCTCGTGGTGATGGACCGCTTCACGCCCTCGATCGGTGACAGTGGCGGATCGACACTCGTGCCCAGGCAGGTGGCTGAGCACTGGCAGTACTCCTTAGCGCCCGGGAGCTACCGCTTCGCCTACGAGAAGTACGGTGACCCGCGCTACGCGCTGGCCTACACCAACGGTCGCGCCGAGGCGCTCAGCGGCGACCCCTTCGAGCCCTACGACGGCGGCAAGCTCTTCGAGGCCGCACAGAGCCCCGAGGCGGCAATCCGCAAGACGACCCGCGTGCTCGACGGCTACGGTGTCGCATACCTGCACTCGGGAGAGGGCGAAGACGCTCGGGAGTTGTTCATCAACTACTCGAACCACTGGGGACACCGGCAAGACGACATGCTCAACCTTGCCCTCTATAGCAGGTACACAGACCACCTGCCCGACATGGGCTATCCGTTCACCTGGGAGTACCGAAGCACGTGGGATGCCGGCCCATACATCCACAACACCGTCGTCGTGGATGAGACCGCCGGGCGCTTCCCATACCCGGCCGGCCATCTCGTGACAATCGCCGAGGAGGGCCCGCTGCACCTGGCGACCGCCGCCCATGATCCCTACACCTTCCACGCGCAGCACAACCCCGAGGCGCCCGAGGTCAAGCTGTTCGAGCGCACCTGCCTGCTGGTGGATGTCTCGGAAACCGAATACTACGTCGTGGACCTCTTCGCCGTCGCGGGGGGTACTCAGCACGACCAGAGCTGGCACGGCTGCATCTGCCCCATCGATGACGCGGAACTCGACTGGCAGGCGCAGGCGGGCGGGACGTTGGCCGGCCCCGATGTGCCGATGTTCGGCGAGTGGACCGACAGCCGCGGCCGCAAGCAGACCGGCCCGTTCTCCTTCCTTGAGCATGTGCGGCGAGCAAGCACCGACCGGCCCGCCACATTCACCTGGAACATGGGGCTCGACTATGACGCGAAGGTGCGGCTGACGGTTGTGCCGGTGGAGGGGACCGTCGAGCTGGTGCGCTGTGACGGGCGCTCACCCGCGCGCCCGCCGGACTGGTCGCTCGACTACCTGTTCGTGCGACGAGCGGGCGACGAGGGGCTCGAGACGCGCTTTGTGACGGTTCTGGACACCGCGCCGGGAGACACGCCCACGGTGCGCAGTATCGAGGTCATCGGCGCCGATCCGTTGACACTGCGCATCACCCACTCCGGCGGCAGCGATGACATCACGCTCAGCATCCCGACCGATTCCGACGGGCTGTTCGCTCATCGAGAGATCGGCGTGAGCCTGAGCAGGGACGGGCGGACGTACCGCGCCGGGGCGGTCGCCGGTCAGGAGAAGAGCTTCGCGAGCGGGGAGATCGTCGCCTGTGACTACCCGGCCAACTCGATCACCGTCGCCGGGCTGGGGGAGGCCGATCTCGTCGGGCGCTGGGTCAGGCTCTACTCGGACAGCCGCTCGAGCGCATACCGTGTGCTCGCCTCCGAGCGGCTCGAGGACGGCAACACCCGGCTGGCACTCGACCAGACGAACATCCTGTTCGATATCCTCATCAGCGACTTTGGCGAGGGCATGCTCCACAACAGCGTGCATGTGTTCAACTGGACGGAGCGCGAGGATGAGGGCACGCTGCGCGAGTTCAGGCTCTGGAACAAGGACGCAGTGCTGGTCAGCGAGGACGGGACGAAGAGCCACCGGGTGCTGGCCCTCGCCCACGGTGAGAGGGTCCACCTGCAGGAGCAGGTGTCGGCCGAAGCGCTACGGGCCGAGTACACCGACGCGAACGGCGACGGGCGCATCACGGCGACCGCGTACGACTACGGAATCGGCATGCGGGTGGAGGCCATCATCACATCCACGGTCAATCAGTAGAACGTAAGCCGTGAGTGCCATGCCACGCGGCACGACACGTGCCGGTGAGCGGAACTATCGACGGACCCGGGAGGTAGGTATGGTGGCTGATATATGGATGGGGTGCAGTCTGATCTGCGTCATGGTGCTACTGGCGCTCGGCGCGCAGAGCGCGTCGGCACAGGGAGGGGACGGCTGCATCGATCACGGCGTGGCCGCCGATGTTTCAAACTCACGGGGCGCGGCCGCCACCGTCGACGGCGACGGCAACCGCGTTGTGCTCGTCTGGCTGTCGGACCACCGGGCATGTATGTCGGTGCTGGTGATTGACGCGACCACGGGTGAGACCGAGCAGATCGAGTTCGAGCGCACAATGGCCGATTCGCCCTTTGCGGTCATCCTGTCGGGCCGCAACAGGTGGTACTCGCAGTTCGGCGGCCGGTTCCATGAGTTCGACGCCGCCACCCGCAGCTTCACATTCAGCGGAGACTGCTCATCAACCTGTGCCATGTCGATGAGCGAGGACCCGCACGGTGTCATCTGGGCAGCGCTGTATCCCGGCTGCCACCTGGTCAGCTTCAACCCGGATACGCGGGAGCTGATCGACCACCCTCAGCTCAACGAGGAAACATGGCCCCAGTACCCAAGCTACACGGCGCATGACGATGCCGGCTGGGTGTACGTGGGCCTGGGCAATACAGTCGGGCAGGTCGTTGGCTTTCACCCGCCCAGCGGCGAAATCCGCAAGTACATCGCCCGGGAGCAGCGCGCCCACGGCTGCGGGCGGGTGTTCCGGGGCACGGACGGCAAGGTCTACGCGAACGGGCCGGGCTGGAGCTGGCACATCCTCGACAATGGCGTAGCCACGCCGCTGGAGGCCGAGGAGCCGCCGGTGCGACCTGCTCCGATGAAGGCCGCCTCGTGGACGGTCGTCTTCAAGGGGTTCCCCGACGGCAGCAGCGTCCAGGAGTTGAACGTCCCGGAGAGATATCTTAAGATTCAGGACGCCGATGGGACGGTCAGGGAACTGGCCTTCCACTATGAGTCCGAAGGCTGCCACATACAGTCAGTCCACCTCGGGCCTGATGGCGCGATATACGGCTCGACGGGCCATCCGCTGCGGGTGTACCGCCTGGACCCGGCGACCGGCCAACTGACCAACAACGGCCTGCTGCGCGACAACGGCCATCTCAACGCCATGGCCACGCAGCGCGGACGCATCTTCGGCGCCATGTACGGCGGCGGAGTGCTGTTCGACTACGATCCCGCCAGGCCGTGGCAGGATGCCGACCCGAACGCACCCAATCCCCGTCGGCTCGGGATGGCCGATCCACACATCAATCGACCCGCCGTCCTGTTGGCGCACCCCGACGGCCGCCATCTGATCATGGGCGGCACGCCCGGGTACGGCTATACGGGCGGGGGGCTGTACATCTACGACCTCGAGACCGGGGCGGAGCAGTTGCTCACCCACGAGCAGATGCTCGAGAACCTGAGCACCTCCGCGCTGGTGGCATTGCCCGACGGCAACCTCGTCGGCGGCACCACAACCGCTGCCGGCACCGGCGGGCAGCCGCTGGCAAAGGAGGCCGAACTGTACCTGTTCGACTTCACCTCCCGGCAGGTCATCTGGCGTGAGGTGGTTCTGCCCGGCCGGGAGTGGATATTCGACCTGCTCACCGGCCCTGACGGGCTGGTATACGGATTAGCCTCGGACTCGACATTCTTCGTCTTCGATCCGGCTCAGCGCAAGCTCGTGCACCAGGAGCCCCTCGGCGAGACATACGGCACCCGAAGCAGCGCCCAGGGACCGCGTGTGATGACGCTCGGGCCGGATGGGAACATCTACATCCTCTTCAGCCGTTGCGTCGTCCGCGTCGAGCCCGGCACATTCCAGCACAGCAAGGTCGCCGAGATGCCCGTAGCCAGCTACGGCGGGCTGGCCCTCGTCGGCGGACGGGGGTACTTTGCCAGCGGCTCCCATGTATGGAGTTGCCCCATCGCGGGCCTCGACGCGCAGTAGCCCACTACGGAGGCACACCCGGGGCAATCCGTCGCGACGGTGATGCATCCACGCGCCGACCGAATGGGGCCTGCCTCGGGCCATGACGGCCTTGGTCCGCTCAGGCGGGGTCATAGCGTGAATCTTGAATTGCCTGCGGCCCGGTGCGCATCCCGACCTTGACATGGGCAATTCAAGATTCGGGCTGTGACCCCGACCGTTTGATGCCCCCCTCCACGGCGACGGTTGGCATCCAGGTGCTGCGTTCGCAGCCACGCGCCGACCGAATGGGGCCTGCCTCGGGCCATGACGGCCCTGGTACGCTCAGGCGGGGTCATAGCGTGAATCTTGAATTGCCTGCGGCCCGGTGCGCATCCGGACCTTGACATGGGCAATTCAAGATTCGGGCTGTGACCCCGACCTCTCGATGCTCCTTGCGCTAACATCACAGCTCCTGATACCGGTCCTCGCAGAGATGTCCGTTTCCGGCGCCTCGGAAGCCCTTGCCGGGCGGCCGGGGTCAGGCATTCAGAATTCAGTTTTGCTCAGCCAAGGGCGGATTCCAGCCGACTACGCGCAAAAGTGAATTGTGAGTGCCTGACCCCAGCCGTTGTCCTTGAAGCCCTGCGTGACGTTGAATCCGGACGTCCACCTCCCGAGAAACCCAACACGCGGGGCCTGCTCCCACAGCGGCTCATCGTATCAGGCCCCGGCGATATCAGGAGTTCCGATGTTAGCGTCTGTGCCGTCTGACGCCCCCCTCCACGGCGACGGTTGGCATTCCCCTGCCGGGTCGGCATCCACGCGGAGGCCATCACCTGACCCACGGCCAATAGGTATCCCGTGGAAGTCGATACCAGGGCCGATGGATGGTGGTGTCATGCGACTGCTCGTGTGCATCAACGTGCTCCTGTGGTGCGTGCTGTGCCTCGGTGCGCAGCCGCCGGAGCTCAGGCAACTGGCTGAGCGGATCGTCCCCGTGGTCGCAATCCCCGATACGGAAGCCGAGTTCTTCGCCGCCTGGAACCTCGAAACACAAGGTATGGAGACCGTCAGGGCAGCGGTCGAGGCCGGCGACTACGAGCAGGCGAAGGTGGCGCTGAAGGACTACTTCCTGGCGCGTCGCACCCCGCCATGGAAGCGCAACCACTGGGACATGCCCGCGCAGCCTGCCGGCAAGCCCGAGGACCACTCGCGGTTTGCAGAGGGCGAGAAGGTGCTTGCCCACCAGTTCTCCGCCGGCGGCTACGAGGTCGATTTCGGTGAGAAGATCGACTGGAACTACTTCCCCAAGACGCTCCCCGACGGGCGCATCGACTACGAGTACCCCGTGACCCACACAATCAACCGCTTCGGGCATCTGGCGTACGTGCTGGGGCCGCTGTACTGGTTCAGCCACGATGAGCGATACGCAAAGGAGTTCGCGGACGAGGTCACCGACTTTGTGCTCAGCTACCCCGCGCCCGAGAAGTACACGAGCGATGCGCCGGGCCCCTGGAGGCAACTGACGGCCGCGGCCCCGCTCAATGGCACGTGGCTGGATGCCTACAACTACTTCCTCCCATCGGAGCGCTTCACACCGCAGGCGCATGCGGTGATGCTGAAGGGCTTCATCGAGAAAGCGCGCTTTGCCGTCCGCAACCCCAATGCAGTGAACCGCTACATGATCCAGCTTGCGGGCATCTACAACGTAGGCGCGTACTTCCCTGAGCTCAGGGAGGCAGCGGCCCTCCGTGAGTTCGCCGTGCGTGCGATGGAGCACGCAGTAGATGACGAGTTCTACCCCGACTCGATCTCGAAGGAACTCTGCCCCGGTTACCACGGCGGCAGCCGCGGCGCCATCAACCGGATCATCGAATCCGCGGCGCTCATGGGCTACGAGACCCCACAGAAGCTGTTTGACGGGGTCAAGGCCACATACGACGTCTACCCTCTGCTCGCCACGCCGCTGTGGGGTCTGCCGCGCTTCGGTGATACGTGGAGCGCGGGGGACATCCAGAAGGTGTTCGCAGCTGTCGAGGGGCGGTACGATGACCCCGTCTACACCTGGTTCGCGACGAGCCGGAAGCAGGGCACACCGCCGGATTTCACCTCGACCCGAATGCCCTGGGCCGGTTTCTACGTCATGCGTTCGGGCTGGGAGCCCGAGGCGCTGTACCTGTGCATGGATGCCGGGCCGATGGGGCGGGATCACTGGCATGAGGACTTCAACAACTTCGAGTGCTACGCCTACGGGGAGCCGCTCATATCCGAGGTCGGCATCTACTCGTACACCCAGAGCAAGTGGAACCAGTACTTCCGCGCATCCCACGCGCACAACACCGTCATCTGCGACGGCTACAGCCAGAAGCGCGGGGGCACAGGCCCCTTCGAGGTGAACGCCCCGCGAGAAAACGACTGGCACTCTGATGCGGTGTTCGACATCGCATGGGGAATCTATGACGGCCGGTGGTCGGCCTTCGACGACTACCGCGGCAAGAGCCCGACCGACCTCGTCGCCACCCACAGGCGCGATATCTGCTTCGTGAAGAACAGCTACTGGATCATCTGCGATCGTCTCGCCTCCGCGGGGGAGCATCTCTGGTCGCAGCTGTTCCACTTCATGCCGGATCGCGCCGTGACTGCACCCGATGACGCGCCGGCCGGGACGGACGACCCCGGCCGGGCCAACATCCGCATCATCCAGGTCGATTCCGTGGCACCCCAGATCATCACGGGCCGCGAAGAAGAGCCGCCGCAGGGTTGGTATTCGGCCAAACAGGGCGAAATCGAGCCCGCCGCGATGCTATCCTACGACCAGACAGCGCTCGATACAGCGCGCTATGATACTATCCTGCTGCCGCTCCCGCCGGGTGTCGAGGCCGAAATCAGCGTCGAGCGGCTTCCGGTGACCGATGCGGAGGGCAATAGAGTGAGCGCGGATGACGTCTGTGCGCTGAGGATTGTCACACCCGCGGGGATGGACTACTTCATCAACGACCTGCGTCAGGCCGAGATCGGCCCGGCGAACGGGACAATCAAGCACGCCGGTCCGGTGGTCACTGACTGCCGCGCGGCGGTCATCCGCCTCGATGCGGCGGGGGCTGTCATGGGCGCTTCAGCCGTCGGCGCAATGACGTTGACGCTGGATGGCAAGGCGATGCGGTAGGCAGGCGGCGCCCGCACAGGGTCGCCCGCGGTGTGCCGTTGGCTTGACGAGCGGTATGCGCGTGCGTCGCGCTCTCCGACTGACCGCGCGCGCGTGAATCCTCGTTGCGGGCCCGCCTATCGTCCCCCTGCCAACCCCGGTACCTCGTAACTCCACACGTGCGTGCCGGAGGCGAAGTACAGCGTCCCGTCATACAGCGCCCCGCCGGCCGAGATGGTCACCGGGCTGTCGGCCAGCTTCTGATGCTCCGTGCCGCCCGGCATGATCCGCACGATGGCCTTCGTCATCAACGCGTACAGGTTCCCGTCGGGGCCGACATGCAGGGCGTGGCGGGGTACTCCGCCGTACTCGGCGAAGCTCTCTTTGTGCACGACGGTGCGCGTCTGCGGGTCGAAGACGAACAGTGTCGAGTTGCCCGAGAGCCCGTACACGAGCCCATCCGGCCCGACCTCAATGCTGATGATCCTGACATCACCGGGAACGGGTATGGTGCGGAAGGTGATCTTTCGTGTCTCCCAGTCGATGATGAACAGCTCGGCCTCGGTCGCTATCTGCTCCGCCCATGCCGAGACGACATCCGTGCCGCCGATGAGATCACCACTCGGCAGGCTCTTCAGGGTGATGCAGCCCTGCCCGCGCAACAGGTGCTCCTCGGCGGTGAGCAGGCTCTCCTCGTTGGTCTCTATGTTGTAGATGCCGATCCCGCCACCGATCAACCCGTCGGTGGCATACCCGGCCATGAGCAGGTGCTTGCCGTCGGGGTGCGCGAGGATCGTGCGGGGCCGCATGATGTCACGCGGCCACTTCGCCAGCCGCCTCGGGTTCTGTGCGTCACCCTCGCCAGTCGGCTGCCACGGCTTCTTTGGGTCCACCTGCCAGAGGCCTCCGCCGGAGTACTGAGTCCCGTAGACATACTCGCCCAGGTATGTGATGGCACAGAAGTTCCCATCACCGATCTCCGGGACGCCACCGTGGTCGATCAGCTCGCCGGTGGCCGGCTCGTAGCTGAAGAAGCGCATGGTGTGGCTCGTCGAGCCGTATATCTTCCCGAGCGGACCGGCGGCCATGCTGGTGATGTTCGCTCCGGTCGACTCGTAGTCAAATCGCATCTCGCGTTCGGTTCCATCGGCCTCCTTGATCACCAGCACTCGGTTGGGGACATCGAGCGTAGCGATGCTGCTGCCGTCACCGAACTCGCGGAACACCGAGGCCTGGGCGCCTGCGCGTATCGGCGCGCGTGCGGGC
>MTKY01055672.1_pt1 | contig 16085 bp, 12 predicted proteins | sample 1042731 | NCBI WGS metagenome assembly MTKY01 (sample SAMN06212206, study PRJNA360538) | anaerobic digester metagenome | biome: Wastewater treatment plant; material: sludge; isolation source: anaerobic digester fed with sludge from wastewater treatment plant | place: Denmark: WWTP Soeholt ... | reverse complement strand
GCTCGCCAGGTTCTTGATGTCGTGCATGATGAAGGCAAAGCGGCGGTTAAACTCGTCGAACCGTCGTGCCTCTGACAAGGCCGCCTGGCTTTGCGATTCGGCCAGATAGCTCGCCGCCTGTTGCCCCGCGATGCGCAGCACATCCAGATCTTCCCAATCGAGCGCGCGCGACACCGGTGGTCGGTGCAGGACGACGACTGCGATCATGCGATGGAAATGCAGGACTGGTACGACGACCCAAGCGCGCGGGTCGGCGAGCAGCCAATCGGGAAGCGCCAGATCCTCGCCCGCCCCATCGCTACCAGCCGGTCCGCGGCGTTGCGCGTCGAGATCGACGATGTGCCGCGTCTCCTGCAACATAAACGCCGACCGCACCGACAGCGTCGCGTCGTCGGCATCAACATCGACCGGCCAATGCCACTGATCGGCAACGCGAAAACTGCCTGCAGCGCCGAGCACCATTAGCAACGCGCCGGGGCTGCCGGTCAGTTCGGCCAGCGCCTTGGCGACGCGGCGATGCAGGTTACAATCCTCCTCGCCGTCCCCCTGCCCCAGCGTCGCGGTAAAGCGCATCCATTCGCTGCGATAATCATAACGATGCTCGAAAAAATGCTTAGAGATCATCACCGACAACCAGGCGCGCGCGCGCGCCGACGCGATCAGCACGCCACCGGCGCCGAGCGCGACGACCAGCGAGGCGCCTTGCGCTAATTCGGCATAATCGCCGCCGACCAGGCGTGCGATCGCGCCAGTCAGCCCGATGACGACCAGATAGGCGGCGCCACCGAGCAGGGTCAGCGTCCGCATCGCCGCGGTCCGCGACAACCGCATCCGCTCGCGCCCGATGTCCATCGCGGCAACAACGTAGGTCGGTAAGGTCAGCAGCACGACCGCGGGAAGCAGCGCGATCAGCGTCGATGCTGTCTTGCCGGTCAGCGCGCCGATCAGCTGGACGTTGAGTTCATACGCCCACAGCATTGCGAATCCGCCGGCAACCGCCATCAGCGGCATCCGCAAACCCGCGCTCGCATGACGGACCCCGCTATCGACGATCAGCAGCCCGCCCACCGCGACAATCATCGCCGCAAACACCAGCGTCGGTGCCATCCATGGCTCCGCCCCTGCCCCGGCACGCCAATAGGCGGCGGCGCCCAGAACGAACGTCAGGACGGCGATGGTCATCAGCATCCGCAGGATCAGGCGCAGCGGCCGCGTCATCGGCGCCGCTGCCGTCCAGAATGTCGCGCTCAACCACCCCAGCATCGCCAGATCGCGCAGCGTCTGCACCACAAAGGTCAGCGACGATCCCGGCCCGAACTGTACAAGCGCGGCGCACCACATCGCTGTGGCCACAGCCGTCATTGTTAGCAGCCGGGGCGCCGGCATCAGCGCCACCATCCGCGCTTTGGGCCGCGCTAGCAACCACAGAGCGACGACCGAAAACCCGACTAGCGCCAGCACCGAAAAAATTTCGGACAATCCCGTCAGCATGTCAGCGAGCGCCGTCAGGCCACAGCACGACGCGCACCGTCTGCAACAGGATCAACAGGTCGAGGAAGGGCGAATAATTTTTCGCATAATAGAGGTCATATTCCAGCTTTACCCGCGCATCCTCGACCGACGCGCCGTAGGGATAATTGATCTGCGCCCAGCCGGTCAGCCCCGGCTTAACCATGTGCCGTTCGGCGTAAAAGGGCATTTTCTGTTCGAGTTCGTCGACGAAGCTCGGCCGTTCGGGGCGCGGCCCGACAAAGCTCATCTCGCCCTTCAGCACGCACCACAGCTGCGGCAGCTCGTCGATCCTCAGCTTGCGGATAATCCGCCCGACGCGGGTGACGCGCGGGTCGTTTTCACTCGCCCACACCGCTTTGCCCGCGGCTTCCGCATCGGTGCGCATCGACCGGATCTTGTAGATGTCATAAGGCTCGCCGAACAGGCCGACGCGCGGCTGGCGGTAAAAAACCGGGCCGCGGCTGTCGAGCACGACCGCGAGCCCTGCGACAACAATCAGCGGCAAACCAACGATCAACACGATCAAGCTGGCGACGATATCGAACAACCGCTTGCCGACCTTCGAAATCCGCTGGCCCGCCGAAAAACCATCGGAAAAAATCAGCCCGCTCGGGTTCGTCGTCGCGAGATCGACCCGCCCGGTCTCGCGCTCGATAAAGCTTGCGATGTCGTTGACATGCACCCCCGTCGTCTTGACGCGCAGCAGGTCGTTCAGCGGCAATGCATTGCGCCGTTCCTCCAGCGCCAAAACCACCTCGCCCGCGCGCAGCGCGACGACATGTTCGGACAGATTGGGGATCGCCTCGCGCAGCACCGCGCTGGCGATCTTTTTCTCGACCCCGCTCATCGCCACAAAGCCGACGATCTCCAGCCCGCTGCCCGGTTCGTTGGCCAATACCGCCAGCCGCGCCGCGCGCGGTCCGGCGCCGAGCACCAAAATCCGGCGCCGAAACGCCTCCGCCCCAGCCGACTGCGTCAGCGCCAGCCGGATCAGGAAAAGCGCCGCGATCGCCAGCGCCATCGCATACAGGCTGTTCGCACGCCACAAAGTCGCGCTCGGCAAAAGAAAGCCGAGTACCGACAGGAAAATTACCCCGAGCGAAATCGCCGCGAGCAGGCGCGCGGTGGCAAAACGCATCGAGCGCAGCCCCTCGTTCCCGTACATCCCGGTCGCCATCATCGCGAGCGAATTGGACACCGCAAACGTCGCCAGCGGCAGCCAGCGGTCGATCAGCGGCCCAGCGTCGAACGCCGCCTGGTTAGCATAGAGGTGCCACGCCGCTTCGGCCGAGCCGAGCAGCGCCAGAAATTCGATCAGCGCCAGCCAGACTACGGCGTGCGGAACATAATGTTTGAACAGCCGGAACATGAAAAATTAGGAACCCTTTCGCGTCGCCTGATACTACAATCGAGGCGTCAACTGTCGGTTAATTTTACACTTGTCATATACGCAATCGGGGGTGACCCGCGTTTCCCGACGCGATACACCGGCGCGATGACCGACATGATCCAACCCGTAATTTTGTGCGGCGGCGCCGGAACGCGCCTGTGGCCCGAATCGCGTGGCCACCGCGCCAAGCAATTCCTACCGCTTACAGGGGCGCAGAGCCTGTTCCAGCAAACGATCGTGCGCACGTCCGCGGGCGCCGGTTTCGGTTCCCCGATCATCCTGTGCGGCGACCCCCATGTCGCCGCGGTGCGTGATCAGTTGGGCGCGTGCCATGCAACGCTGCTCGTCGAGCCGATGCCGCGCAACACCGCCGCGGCCATCGCGCTCGCAGTCGCGCGCGTCGCCGCCGATACGCTGCTGCTGGTGATGCCCAGCGACCATGTTATCGCAGACGTTCCCGCCTTCCACGCCGCGATTGCCCGCGGCGCGCGGCTGGCGCAGCAGGACTGGATCGTCACCTTCGGCATCACCCCCACCGGCCCCGAAACCGGCTTCGGCTATATCGCCAACGGCGCGGCCCTCGGCGACGACGGCTTCGTGGTCGACCGCTTCATCGAAAAGCCGCCGCTCGCCGATGCAGAGGCGATGCTCGCGGCGGGCGGCTATTGCTGGAACGCCGGCATCTTCCTGTTCCGTGCCGGACGGATGCGCGACGCAATGCTCACGCAATGCCGCGCGATTTTCGAAGCCGCCGACCGCTCCATCGCAGCGGGAATGATCGACGGCGATGCACTTTATGCCGATGCCGTCCATTTCGCCCAGGCACCCTCGGATTCGATCGATTATGCGGTCATGGAAAGGGACGAGCGCGTCGCCGTCGTCCCCGCATCGATGGGCTGGTCCGACCTCGGCAGCTGGCAGGCGGTGCACATGCTGGCGCCCAAGGACGCCGCGAGCAACGCCGTGACTGGCGACGCCTTCTTGCACGACAGCCAAAGCAATCTCGTCCGCGCCGGCGGCAAGCGCGTGTCACTCGTCGGCATGGACAATATCGCGGTGATCGTCGATGGCGACGACATCCTCGTCATGCCGCTCGTCCGCTCGCAGGACGTCCGCGCCGCGGCCAAGGCGCGCGAAGCCGCAAACTAAGGCGCCGCGTCGGCTTCCGGTTGCGCCGCCAGCACCCGCGCGACCGTCGCGGGCCAGTCGTCGAAGCGCCAGAATTTCTGACTCGCGCGGCCCAGGATCCGTGGCTCGCGCATCGTTGGCGCAATCTCGCAATCAAACGGCGAACATTCGGCCAGCAGGTCGCAACTGAAAAACACGCGCACCGCGATCGCCTCGCCGCTCTCGCCCGCGCTGCCGGTGACGATGCCCAGCATCCCGCCCGACAGGGTCACCAATGTTCCGACCGGAAAAATGCCCAGACTGTCGGCGAACCGATCGAGCAGTTGTGCGTCGAAATGGCCGGTCCAGCTTTTCATTGCGGTGAGCGCTTCGCACGGCGTCCACGCCGCCTTGTACGGTCGGTCCGACGTCACTGCGTCGTAGACATCACAGATGGCGCCCATCCGCGCATAAAGCGACAGCTCGCCGTCGCCCAGCCCATCGGGATATCCCGACCCGTCCATCTTTTCATGATGGCGCATGCACACCTCCAGCGCCGCCGCCGGAATGTCGGGCGACTGCGCCAGCAACGCATGACCCGCCCGCGGATGCCCCTCGACCGAACTCCGTTCGCGCAGCGTCAGTTTGCCAGGTTTCAGCAGCACATCGTCGGCGATCGCGACCTTGCCGACATCGTGCAGCAGCCCCGCGACCCCCAACGCCTGAATCTCGGCCTCATCGAGCTTCAGGTGGCGCGCGAAATTGATCATCAGCGCGCACACCGCGACCGAATGGAGATAGGTATATTCGTCCTTCTGCTTCAATCGCACCATATTGATCAGCACCCGCGAATGGCGCGTGATCGAATCGCCGATCGCCTCGGCCAGCGGCGCAATCTTGCCGCCATCGACCGCGCGCCCCAGCCGCGCCGATTCAAACAGATCGATCACCGCGCCCCGCGATTTGTCGATCACGCGCGCCGCGCGCCGCCGCTCCTGCGCATAGGTGGCAGGACGCACCGGGCGCTCGCGAGGTGGTGGCGCAAATATTCTGGCCCGGCGCCGTTCGACGCCGCGGTAGGGCGGGCTCATACCGCCGACGGCTTTGCGGCGATCCTCGCCAAAGGCTTCGTCGCCGGTACCGGGTACCATTTGGCTCCGGCTGCGATCGACGATCACCGCAATCACCCCCGACTCGCGGATGAGCGCCAGTTGCTCCGCGGTTTCGACCAGGAACCGGCTGCGCCAGAACGGATGATCAATCCAGCGCCCGTCGAACGCATCGACGAACATGCCGATCTCGACTTGCTCGGGTTTGAGATGAAGCAACATGTCTGACATCGGTCCCAAGTGCGGAAAGGTGAGCTCCTTCACAGGATTAACGGCGTGGCCAGCCATATATTAAAGCCTGGTGTTCCAAAGAAGGCGCATCGCAGAATATCGATGCGGCGGCAGGCGCAATCGGTGATACCCGATGCGGGAACGCCTGCTTCGCGCCGCATCTTGGCCGTTCGGCCCTCGCCAAGCGGCATCGAAAAGCGACGTTCGATCATTCACTTCGCGGCCAGTGGGTGCTGGATGCTGCAATCCTCAGCATTCACAATTTCAATCCAGCCGATCGACCGTGTGCGGCGGAAGTAAACCGCGCAGCAAGCCATGCCAAACTGCCTCAACCAGGCAGATTGCGAAGTCGAGAGCGCGGCTCTTGTGCAAGCTGCATCGGATGACGGATTAGCCTTGTCGCAAGGCTCGGTACTTATGAAAGCAAGGACTTACCAAGATCAGGACCCAGACGGCGTCTGGAGTGGGTTATCGATGGGTTGTTGCAGTACGCTCTCGGATCAGTTCAACGGTCGCCCATAGCTCCAGGCGCTGTAAAGCACTTCACAATCATTCCACGTTTCGCTGCAGCGCTCCAATGCTTGACTGCTAACCGTCGGCAGTTCAATCGCCGATGACGATATCCCGCCGCTCGATCCCCACACACAGACGGCACACTGATAATAATAGGTGATCGATATTTTGCACTCGGCATCTTTTGTTGCTGCCGTGGACTTGCATCGACTTAGAGCCGCCGTTGCCGCGCACGGCCTCCGGCGCCGACGGGAGTTTCATTTGATTCTCGACCTGTCGGCCCGGCGGCTGAAGCTGTAAAACGGCGGCTCTTGCATCACCATCCGCCCACCCATCATCAGCAACTCCCTCTGATCTCGGCGATTCTGAAATCAGGACTGGCGCTTTCACTGCAAGCGGTACTTTTTCAATACCATCGGCCACAATCGCCCCCTCAATCCCCCGCAAAATCGAACGCGCTGACGCCACGCTCGCCATCCCTAAACCGCAAGGGCCGGCCCAGCGGCGGCATCGATCGCTGGACGCAGCCGGTGCGCGTGCAACGGCGACAGCCGAGGCCAATCGGTGTTGCGGGGTTTCGCATCAGGTCGATTCCGCGTGCGGCGATCAATGGTGCGGCAACTTTGGCATCGACCCCGACGCACACCGCGAAGCGCGCTGGAGTGCCGCTGCCGGTTGCGCCAGGTGCCGCGACGGACCGCGATTGCGTGAACCAGCGCGACCCATCTTCCAGTTCAACCAGATCGGCGATCACTTCGCCGGGGCGCGCAAAGGCTTCATGGACACCCCATAACGGACAGCGCGTGTCGCCATCGACCAGCGGCGACTGGCTCGCCCCGGCATAGCGTTTGCTCCCCTGCCCCGCGCGATCGATGCGCAGCATGAAAAAGGGCAGCCCGCGCGCCCCGACGCGCTGGAGTGTGGTCAGCCGGTGCGCGACCTGCTCATACCCCGCGCCGAAACGCCGCTGAAGCAGCAGCATATCATAACCCGTCGCATCGCAGGCGCGCAGGAACCGGCTATACGGCATCATCAGCGCCGCAGCGAAATAATGAACCAGATGGCGCTCGAACAATCGCGCCGCCGCGGCCTCGGCAAATTCGGCCCCAGCAACCAACGCGTCGATCTCGGCCTTTGCCTCGATCTGCGCCAACGTTGCCGCCGCCTGGAAGGTGCGCGACGCGGGCCGCAACAACTCGCTCAGCATAAGTTGCCGCGCGTGCCAGTCGAGCCAGCGGAGGCGATCGGGCATCACATCGCTCGGCAGGATGCGGATGCCCAGTTGGTGACGCGTCCGCAAACGCTCTGAAATCGTGCCATAAAGATCGCCGCCCGCCAGCCGCAATTCGTCGGCCAACTCCTCGGCCATAGCGTCCAGATCGGCGAAATGGTTGCGCCATTTTTCGATCGCGCGGCGCACCGCGGCAACTTCGGGCGCTTCTTCCTGTAAAGCCGCGCCAGCTTCGGGCGCCGCATCGAACAGGCGGGCAAAGGCCGCGGCGGTCGTCGGCGCGGTCGCGAGCCACTCCTCGACCTCCTGTACGCCGATCCCCAGATCGGCGAAGCGCGGATCGGACAATCGCCGCCGCAGTCCCGCCAGTCCGCCCGGCAGCGCATCGGCGCCCAACGTCGCGGCATCGAAGCCGAAGCGTTCGGCCAGCTTGACGATCACCGTCGCGCTGAGCGGCCGCTGGCCATGCTCGATCAGATTGAGGTAGCTCGCAGAAATGGCGAGCGCCTCGGCCATCGCCGCCTGCGTCATCCCCGCCTCGCGCCGCACCTTGCGCACCGCCGGCCCCGCAAACACCCGTCGCTCCGCCATAGTTTGTAACTTTCTTTACTACTTTACATGCCAATTTACACCGATACGCCATCCTTCACAATTATTATTGACAAAGCTTTTCACTTTCCACGGCACATTCGCCAACATTCACCCATCACCTCCTCTCAAGGATAAAAACGATGGGCTACCAAGAAGACATGGCGCAGACCGGCCGCCTCATCCGCGACCATGACGGCGCTTGGGACGGCATCAGCGGCGAGAGCATCGCCCGCATGCGCGCCCAGAACAAATTTCGCACCGGCCTCGACGTCGCCCGCTACACCGCGCGCATCATGCGCGCCGACATGGCCGCCTATGACGCCGACCCCGCCAACTACACGCAGTCGCTCGGCTGCTGGCACGGCTTCATCGCGCAGCAGAAGATGATCTCGATCAAGAAGCATTTCGGCACCACCAAGGGCCGCTACATCTACCTCTCGGGCTGGATGATCGCCGCGCTGCGCAGTGAATTCGGGCCGCTGCCCGACCAGTCAATGCACGAAAAGACCAGCGTTCCAGCGCTGATCGAGGAAATCTACACCTTCCTGCGCCAAGCCGACGCGCGCGAACTCGGCGGCCTGTTCCGCGAACTCGACGCCGCGCGCAGCGAAGGCGACGAGCTGAAAGCGAAGCAGATCCAGTCAGCGATCGACAGCCATGAAACGCACGTCGTGCCAATCATCGCCGACATCGACGCGGGCTTCGGCAACGCCGAGGCGACGTACCTCCTCGCCAAGAAGATGATTGAAGCTGGCGCCTGCGCGCTCCAGATCGAGAACCAGGTTTCGGACGAAAAGCAGTGCGGCCACCAGGACGGCAAGGTCACCGTGCCGCACGAGGATTTCATCGCAAAAATCCGCGCCTGCCGCTACGCTTTCATGGAACTCGGCGTCGAGGACGGCATCATCGTCACCCGCACCGACAGCCTCGGCGCGGGGCTGACCAAGCAGATCGCCTTTTCGAAAGAGCCGGGCGATCTGGCCGACCAATATAACAGCTTCCTCGACTGCGAAGAGGTCGAAGGCGCGGGCAACCCCGGCGACGTGCTGATCAACCGCAACGGCAAGCTGATGCGCCCCAAGCGCCTGCCCTCGAACCTCTATCAGTTCAAGGCTGGCTCGGGCGAAGACCGCTGCGTCATGGATTGCATCGCCAGTCTCCAGAACGGCGCCGACCTGTTGTGGATCGAAACAGAAAAGCCGCACATCGAACAGATCGCCGGCATGGTCGACCGCATCCGCGAAGTCGTCCCTAATGCGAAGCTAGCCTATAACAATTCGCCCAGCTTCAACTGGACGTTGAACTTCCGCCAGCAGGTCTATGATGCCTGGGAGAAGGACGGCCAGGACGTCAGCGCCTATGACCGCGCCCGTCTGATGAGCGTCGATTATGACGGCACCGCGCTAGGCGACGAAGCCGACAACCGCATCCGCACTTTCCAGCGCGATTCGGCGAAGCGGGCGGGGATCTTCCACCACCTCATTACCCTGCCGACCTATCACACCGCGGCGCTGTCGACCGACAATCTGGCCAAGGAATATTTCGGCGACGAGGCAATGCTGGGTTACGTCAAGGGCGTCCAGCGCGCCGAGATCCGCCAAGGCATCGCCTGCGTCAAGCACCAGAATATGTCGGGCAGCGACATCGGCGACGACCACAAGGAATATTTCGCCGGCGAAGCGGCGCTCAAGGCCGCGGGGAAAGACAATACGATGAACCAGTTCGCTGCATAATCCTCGAGCTTGGCGCGGGGGCCCGTTGCACCCCCCGCGCCTTCCTTCTTGGTGCGGGGGCTAGCGACCCAGTCCCCGCGCCTCCCGAGCTTTCCTGGGGAGGAAAGCCTGTCCGTCGGAAGCCGCAAGGCCTCCGGCGGACATTTTATTGCGGCAGCGCGCTGTCTTCGCGCGTCTTGACCAGCGACCAGATCACCCCGCCCGCGATCAGTCCGACCGTCACGCCCAGACTGACCAGCGGCGGGAACTTGTCGCCGCCCAGAATGAAATCTGCGACGAAGATCTTCGACCCGATGAACACCAGCACGAGCGCGAGCGCATATTTGAGGTAGTGGAAGCGGTGGACCATCGCCGACAGCGCAAAATACAGCGCGCGCAGGCCCAGGATCGCCATGATGTTCGACGTATAGACGATGAACGTGTCGGTGGTGATCGCAAAGATCGCCGGCACGCTATCGACCGCGAACACCAGATCGGCGAGGTTGATCACCACCAGCGCGAGGAACAACGGCGTCGCCGCCAGAACGAGTTTGCCCGACTTGCTATCGGGCACCCGCACGAAGAATTTCTCGCCGTGCAGCTCGTTAGTGATGGGAATATGCCGCGACAGCCATTTGACCACCGGATTGCCCGCGACGTCCATCGGGTTGTCGCCGACGAACAGCATCTTGATCCCCGTGAACACCAAGAACGCTGCGAACACATAGAGCAGCCATTCATATTCGGTGACCAGCGCCGCGCCGCCCGCGATCATGATGCCGCGCAGCACGATCACCGCGACGATGCCCCACAAGAGCGCGCGATACTGGTAGCGCGGCGGGATCGCAAAGGTCGCAAAGATCAGCGAGATGACGAAGATATTGTCGATCGACAACGCCTTTTCGATAAAGAAGCCGGTGTAATATTGCAGCCCCGCTTCGCCGCCCTTCGCGGCCCACACCCAGGCGCCAAATGCCATCGCAATGCCGATGTAGAACGCCGAGAGCCGCAAACTCTCGCCAATCCCCATCTCCTTGTCCTCCTTGTTGAGGACGCCAAGATCAAAGGCGGTGAGCGTGACGACCAGCGCGATAAACGCCAGCCAGAACCAGGCCGGGGTGCCCAGCCAGTCGGCAAACAGAAATTCCATGGTGATTGTCCCTGGATACGCCAGAAGGCGCCGCCCCGGCGGGGCGACGCTTCCGGTCTTGGTTAGGCTGGATTACCGCGCGAGCGCCGGACGCAGCGACAGCGCCGTCAGGCGCCGCTTGACCGCAAGCTTCAGCGTTTTTAGGCGCAGCAGCCGAAATGGATCAGCACCCTGCCGCCGCGCTTCGCGCCGCGCCGCTTCGTCAAGCTGGCGGTGCAGCAAGGTGAGCCGATAGAGATTGGGATTAAGCGTCATGAAAAGGGCCTCCTGATTGAAAATCAAGCAGGTGACGCCGATGCCGAACCCAGGGTTTAAGGGGGGAGGTAGGCCCAGAGCATCGGTGTCACCCGATGCGGTCCGACATCACGTGGCAGGAAATATCCTGTCGACGCCAGAGGGGCCCGGCCCGCATGAGTCGGACTTAAGATCGCCGCATCGGCGTTTCAAGACCCCGCCCGATCATGCTACCCAAAAAATATCGCGTCGCGCCACAGGGAGCTTTTATGTCCGTCATCATCACCCGCGATGGCCCCGTCACCATCGTCACCATCGACCGCCCCGCGCGCCGCAACGCGGTCGATCCAGATACCGCCAACGCGCTGCGCGACGCCTTCGCCGCCTTCGCGGCCGACAGTGACACGCGCGTCGCGATCCTCACCGGCAGCGCGGGGAATTTCTGCGCCGGTTTCGACCTCAATGCCGTCGGCGCTTCGCGCTACGACCCTGACGGTCCCGGTCCGATGGGGCCGACGCGGGTGCTGCAAGACAAGCCGGTAATCGCCGCGGTCGAGGGGCATGCCGTCGCGGGCGGACTCGAACTCGCGCTGTGGTGCGACCTGCGCGTCGCTGCCGCCAGCGCCGTGTTCGGCGTTTATTGCCGCCGCTGGGGCGTACCGCTGATCGACGGCGGCACCGTCCGCTTGCCAAGGATTGTCGGCCAGGGCCGCGCGCTCGACATGATCCTGACTGGCCGCCCGGTCGCCGCCGAGGAAGCGCAGCGCATCGGCCTCGCCGACCGCGTCGTCGCCGACGGCGAAGCGCTGTCCGCCGCGATCGCCCTCGCCAAACAGATCGCCGCCTTTCCGCAACTGTGCATGAACAGCGACCGGCTGAGCGCCTACCGCCAATGGGACTTCGATCTCGCCGATGCGCTGACGCACGAAGCCCACGCCGGGGCGGCCCCATTGCGCGAAGGCGCCGCTGCGGGCGCGAAACGCTTTACCGAAGGCGCAGGCCGCGGCGGCGCGTTCTAAACCTGCTGCCCTACCGTCATACCGGACTTGATCCGGGGTCCAAAGCAGCGGGGGTTGCATGGACCCCGGATCGAGTTCCGGGGTGACGCAGGGGACATGACCCTCCCTGTCGCGAAGCGATGGGGAGGTGGCAGCGCAGGAATGATTTCTTTTATCTTTTCCTTGGTTGGGGAAAGATAAAGGTTTCCAGGTTCCTAAACCCCGTTAAGCAACAGCTGATGACAGGGAGGGTGCCTATGATCATGGTTCCGGGCTGATACCCTGTTAGGAGTTCAATATATGTCACCGATGCTTGCAAATCTCGCGATGGGCGGACCGCGCGGGCGATGAGTGTCTCGGCCGTCGCTGCGCTCCTTTTGCTGTCCGGCGCACCGCCCGCTGCTGCCGACGCTACCCCCGAAAGCCTGACGGAGAAGACGTCGCAGCCATATGCGGGTGATGTTTTGCCCCCGAAGGTCGTGCCGACGATCGGGACCAACCCAACGCCAGCGCCGATAACGCCCGAACCATCCGGCGGCGAGCAGCCGACCCCAAACCCGGGGGCGCCGAACGAAATCGTCGTGACAGCGCGCGGCGATGCGCCGCCGGGCGATCCGCTGCAAGCGGTCAACATCGAATCCTATCAGGCGGTCCAGGCGATCGACCAGGCGCTCGTCGGCCCGATCGCGATGGGTTATCAGGGCATTGTCCCGGAACCGGTTCGTGACGGGGTGGGCAACGCGCTGCGCAACCTGACCGAACCGGTCAATTTCCTGAACTATCTGTTACAGTTCAAGATTGGCAAGGCCGCCGAAACGCTCGGCCGCTTTGCCATCAACTCGACCTTCGGCGTCGGCGGCCTGTTTGACGTGGCCAAGAAAAAGCCGTTCAACCTGCCCTATCGGCGCAACGGTTTTGCCAATACTTTGGGCTTCTACGGGGTCGAGCCCGGTCCCTTCTTCTACCTGCCGCTGTTCGGCGCGACGACGTTGCGCGACATGGCCGGCAACGGCCTCGACATGCTGGTCCTGCCGACCGCGATCGGCAAGCCGTTCAACCGCACCGCTTATGCGGTCCCAACGACGGTGGTCCGGGCGCTCAACGACCGCATCGAACGCGATGCCGAAATCGAGCGCCTGCAGCAACAAAGCCTCGACCCCTATGTCGAGACGCGCACCCTCTATCTGGAAATGCGGCAACGCGAAATCGACGCGCTGAGAGGCAGGCTTCCTGCCGTCACCGCTGTCCCGCCGATCGAAGCTGCGGCCCCGCAGACCGATCCCCTTCCCGATCCGGAAATTCCGGGGGCGCCCGCGGACATCGAAACGCCCCCAGCAGGTGCTCCCCCGCCACCGTGAGTGAGACCCGAGGTGCGATGGTTTCCGACGACGGCCTCGCCCCCGGCACCGACGCGCTCGCCGAGGCTATCCGCAAGGACGGTGGGACGAAGGTGAAAACACTGCACGTCGCGACTGACCCTAGCTGGTCGGATGCCAGGGTGCGGTTGCAGGCGGAGGTTTTTGGGGTGGTTGGGGACGTCGCAAACAGAATGATTACCTAGCCGCACGGGGAGTGCGCTAGACATGGTTCGAGGGATGCCCGCGCAAAAGGCGCCGCGCATCAAAGAACAGGAATCCGACACACGGGTCGCGTTTCAACGCCGCGTAAAACGACGAGGCGGACGCCGAGGCTGACCCGGCGCCCACCCAGGATAGCGACGAACGATCACCATCCGAAGCCGGAGTAAAGTCGTGATCAACCAATGCGTTTGAAATACGTCGTTTCCAATTTTGGAAGATTATCGACCGCCCAAACTATTGTTTCGGTCATGGATTCGCGATCCTTGGCGACGGTGTAAACTCGCGTCGCCACCCGGGCACCGTCCTTCCCGAGGGTCATTACCAATGTGTTTGGCGCCGGCTGACGCAGCGCCACCGTGTCGATGAAATCCATGTTGCCGGTGATGGGTACCGGAATGCCATCAAGAGCAGCGGTCGATTCAGCATGTCGGCTGGAGCCGTCAGGCGCGACAATTTCGACAAGCGTTGTCCATTTCCCGTCCTGCGATGCGCGGAACGTCATGGTCACTTGCTGCGGCCGCTCGTTCTCCGGAAGGCGCGAGACGTCCAACGACCAGCTTCCAACCAGCAGCAACTGCTCAGATGCAGCGCTGTAAGCGGTTGCCAATGTTGCGACCTGATGCACGGAGGGGGCCGCCGCGACAATAAGTCCAACGGTGGCCAGAGGTATTGCGATGAACATGACTGTCATTCCTTTCGAGCCGCGAACCCCGATGGCCGCGGTCTGCGCCAAACTGTTCACCGGGGAGTTCCGCGTCGAAAGATCGATATTTTTGTCACAATTTTCTTGGCCGTCCAAAAGGCGCGCCAGTTCCCGGCTACTGCCGATGCCCGTCTTACGGCGGGCAGTCCGCAAACGCTCGTTAATCGAGGTTTCCGAGCGCCCGAGGCGCACAGCAATAGTCTTCACAGTATGTCCGGCAGCCAACATGCGCAGAACTTCCCGTTCGCGGTCTGTAAGGCACGCGAATGAACCGGCATGGGTTTGCTTGGCAGACATATTTTTGCTCACCACAGCCACTGGAACAGGTCCATCCCAATTTTTTTGTGTCGCGCCGGTGTTGCCAAATCGAAATTTGCGAAAACGGGACTTTTGTACCATCGCCAGGATCGCGAAACTCCAATGATATTCATATAAACCCACCGCAGGATCCAACGCCCCGTTCGCGTCCGAAAATGACCTTTTTTCCTGGCAGTGCGCGACCGGACTACTTCTTCCCCATCAACTTCAGCGTCATCGCCGTCAGCGCCTCGGTCGCGGTCGCGATCACCTTGTCCGCCTCGGGCGCCCAGAACGGCGAGTGCAGGCTCGGCAGCGTCCGCCCTTCTTTTTTCGCCGCGTCATATTCGGCCTGCGGCACCCCGCCGACCCAGATGATCAGGCTTTTAATGTCCTTGTCGTCGCGCGAAAAGCGGCCGAAATCTTCGCCGCCCATAACTGGCGGGATCTGCATCACGCGCTTCTCGCCAAAACTGGTTTTCAGATGCGCCGCCATCTCTTCGGTGAAATCGGGGGTGTTGAAGGTCGAGGGGGTAAACTCGTCCTTCTGCACGCTCACCACCGGCATCTTGTCCACGGGAATCCCCGCTGCCATCGCCTCGCCCTTCGCGATCCGGGCAATGCCTTCGAGCAGGTGATTGCGGACCTCGTCGGAATAGCTGCGCACCGTCAGCTGCAGCCGCGCCTCGTCCGAAATGATATTATGCTTTGCCCCGGCGTGAAAGCTGCCGACGGTCACCACAGCGCTGTCGAGCGGGCTGATTTCGCGCGACACCAATGTCTGTAACGTCGACACGATGCGGCTGGCCAGCACGATCGGATCCTTGGTCGTCTGCGGATAGGCGCCGTGGCCGCCGACGCCCTTGACCAAAATATCGACGCTGTCGACATTGGCAAGGGCATAGCCCGGCGTATAGCCGATCATCCCCGCCGGAAACTGCGCCGCGTCGTGGAACGCGAGAGCGTACTGAGGTTTGGGAAAGCGCGTATAAAGCCCGTCCTCCAGCATCATCCGCGCGCCCGCGCCGCGTTCTTCGGCTGGCTGGCCGATCATCACCAGCGTCCCCGACCAGTTCGCCTTGTTCGCCGCCATCAACCGCGCGACGCCGACCCATGCCGTCATGTGCGTGTCGTGGCCGCACGCGTGCATGACACCCGTCTCGACACCCTCCGCGGTCGTCACGCGCACCTTCGACGCGCCAGGCAGCCCGGTTTGCTCGGTAACCGGCAGCCCGTCCATGTCGGCGCGAACCAAAACGACCGGCCCCGCACCGTTCTTCATCACCGCGACGATGCCGGTGCCGCCGACCTTTTCGGTCACCTCAAACCCCAGCTTGCGCGCTTCGGCCGCGAGGATACCCGCCGAGCGCACTTCCATGAAGCTGAGTTCGGGGTTGGCGTGCAGATCGTCATAGATTTTCATCAGCGACGGCATCTGCTTCTGAACCTCGCCGCCCAGCTGCTGCGCCGCCGCGGGGGCCGTCCCCGATACTGCCAGTGCTAGCGCCGCGGCGCCCGTCCACACATTTCGCATTGATACTACCCCTGTTGTCAGCTCGCCGGGACCAGTTCGATCACGTCGACCAATGATTCATACGCCGGCGCGGGCAAGACCAGCCGCCAGCGATTGTCGCCGATCCGTTCGACCATCCCCGCCATGTCGCGCATCCGGTCGCTGCCATAATTGACCGCCATCTTCTCGTCGCCGAGTTCGAGTGTTCCGAGAA
>MTKY01048660.1_pt1 | contig 16134 bp, 17 predicted proteins | sample 1042731 | NCBI WGS metagenome assembly MTKY01 (sample SAMN06212206, study PRJNA360538) | anaerobic digester metagenome | biome: Wastewater treatment plant; material: sludge; isolation source: anaerobic digester fed with sludge from wastewater treatment plant | place: Denmark: WWTP Soeholt ... | reverse complement strand
GTGTGGCGCTCGCCGGCAATGCCGCCTTTGCGGCCGCCGCCCCGCGCCGGGTGTCCGGCCAGCGCGCCATCCACGGCGACGCGCAATGGATGAGCGTCGCTGAAGCGAGTCGGCTGTTTCCGCAAAGCGGCGGCATCGTCATCGGCGAGCGTTACCGCGTCGACAAGGACTCGGTCGGCGATCGCGCGTTTCGCGCCGATGAGTTGGAGAGCTGGGGCGCGGGCGGCCACGCGCCGCTTCTCTGCTTCGACGCATCTTGGGGCTCGACCCACGGTATCGTGTTCGCCGGGTCCGGCGGCTTCAAGACCACGTCGGTGACAATCCCGACCGCGCTCAAATGGGGCGGCGGCCTGGTCGCACTCGATCCGTCCAACGAGGTCGCTCCGATGGTCATCGACCATCGCAAGCGCGCCGGCCGCACCGTCTTTGTGCTCGATCCGAAGACGCCGGAGACCGGCTTCAATGCGCTCGATTGGATTGGCCGGTTCGGCGGCACGAAGGAGGAGGATATCGCCTCGGTCGCGTCATGGATCATGACCGATATGGCGCGCACCAACTCGGTGCGCGACGACTTCTTTCGGGCTTCGGCGCTGCAACTCCTGACCGCGCTCATCGCCGACGTTTGCCTGTCAGGTCATACGGAACAGAAGGACCAGCATCTGCGCCAGGTGCGTGCGAACCTGTCGGAGCCGGAGCCCAAATTGCGGCAGCGATTGCAGGCGATCTACGACAATTCGCAATCCCGGTTCGTGAAGGAAAACGTCGCCTCCTTTGTGAACATGACACCCGAGACCTTCAGCGGCGTTTACGCGAATGCAGTCAAGGAGACGCATTGGCTCTCGTATGAGAACTATGCGGCGCTGGTGTCCGGCGGGAGCTTTTCGACCGACGAGCTGGCGGCTGGAACAATGGACGTCTTCATCAACCTCGATCTCAAGACGCTGGAGAACCATCCGGGTTTGGCGCGCCTCATCATCGGCTCGTTGATGAACGCGATCTACAACCGCGCTGGTGAGGTCGTCGGCCGCACGTTGTTTCTGTTGGACGAGGTGGCGCGCCTTGGGTTCCTGCGCGTCCTCGAGACCGCGCGTGACGCCGGACGCAAATATGGCATCACCCTCTTGATGCTGTTCCAGTCGATCGGCCAGATGCGCGAAGTCTATGGCGGCCGCGACGCCGCATCGAAGTGGTTCGAATCGGCGTCGTGGATGTCGTTCAGCGCGATCAACGATCCCGAGACGGCTGAATACATTTCGCGCCGCTGCGGCGACACGACGGTCGAGGTCAGTCAGATCAGCCGCAGCTCGCAGGCCTCCGGGTCGTCGCGGACGCGCTCGCGGCTGCTGTCGCGGCGGCCGCTGATCCTGCCGCATGAAATCACGCAGATGCGCGGTGACGAGCAGATCGTGTTCACCGCCGGCAATCCGCCGCTGCGGTGCGGACGCGCGATCTATTTCCGGCGCAAGGACATGACGGCTTGCGTCGTCAGCAACAGGTTCGCGCCTGCGAGCGGGCGACGATCAGCGTAATCGCATAGCAGGCGAATCGACGGATGCGGACGGGATCGGACGGGAGGAAAAGCGAAGGTGAGGATCGACCGACCTGACAGGGAGTGGGCGGCGTTTATTGCCGGTGCCGGCACTATGGCCGGCACGAGACGGATTGCGGTTGCGGCGCTGATCGTCGCGGGCGTTGCAACAGGGGCGCTCTATTTTCGGGGCGACAGTCCTCGCGGCGAAGCGGGTCCCGATTTGTCATCCCGGCGGGCGGCCCCGGTCACAGAGACCCTCAGCGCCACGTTCTCGATCTGCGGCGCCGGGCGGCGAGCCGATTGCGTGGTTGATGGCGATACGTTCTGGTTCCGCGGCGAGAAAATCCGGATCGCAGATATCGATGCGCCCGAATTGAGCCCACCCCGCTGCGTGCGCGAGGCGGACCTCGGCGAAGCGGCAAAGCGGCGGTTGCTGGCACTGCTCAACGCCGGTCCCTTCACCCTCGTCGCCGCCGACCGCGACCAGGATCGCTATGGCCGCAAGCTGCGCACAGTGTCGCGCGGCGGCCGCTCGATCGGCGACGTGTTGATCGCCGAGGGGCTCGCGAGGCGTTGGAATGGACCGCGCGGGAGCTGGTGCCAGTGACGAACGCACCCCCGATCTGCGTTGGTGGCTGCGCGTTGCATGCGAGAATTTCGCTATCCCAATTTAACCCGCGTTGTGGCATTTTCGGCATGATCAGAGGACGCTATGCCGAACCGGATTCCGCTGAACCCCAAGTTACCAAAGACCTTCGACGCGACGCCGAACGACGCACGAAGCAAGGCGCAGCTCGATGCGTGGTGGGATCGTCCCTACGGCATCACCTTACCGGATGGCCGCATCGAGGTCCGGTGCCTGAATGGCGGCGCGTGGGACCGCTCGACTCATCTCGGCATTGCGGATGGTTATGATGCGGCCTGCGCCTTGGCCGAAGCCAAGCAAGCGGAATGGCTGAGATTCCGCGAGCGCCCGTGCGTTCTGCTCGACGAAGGTCAGGTCCTGGTGATACGGCAGGCCCAGCGGCCAGACGAAGCGCAGCAGCAGCTCGCGGCGTTTCCCTCCGCGGAGGCCGCGACCGCCTATCTTCGTGCCAACTTCCCCAAATTGTAACCGCGATAACGGGCCTCGGCCGGCGGCGTTTTTTTGCAACACGATAGACTGAAGGGAGCGCCGAGCCGAGCACAGTGTTTTATGTGGCGAGGCAGTCGAGTTGCCGACAGAAGCCGAAGGCAGGCTCGAGCCTGCCTTCGGCAAAGCGGGAGGCGCGGACGCCTCCCGCTCGGTTCAGACGCGCGCCGCGATGAACTCGATCCCGGTCTGCTGCCGGGTCGCGTCGAGGATATCTGCAAGACCCTCCAGCTCGGAAGTTGGGACAATGGTGTAGTCTAAACCGACCCGGCAGATTTCGCCTTCGAAGACGACGTCCTCGTAGATCTGATCGGCTAGTGAGATCGGGCCACGCTCGACCCACCGCATTTCGAAAGACGTGCAGATGTGATAGATTTCATACCACTCGTCCCCGTCGGGCGTCCCCTTCTCAGCAGCAAGCCGCTGCTCCATCGCGACCTCCTCTTGGAGGTCAGCCGTGACGTTATCGAGCTTTCCGACAAGCACGTCGTGAACCCTGCGCGCAAAATCGGTCTTGCAAGCTTCGCGGTTCGCGAGAACTTCGCCGCGGATCGCTGCGACGGTCGAGATGAGATCGAGTGCATTGAATGTGGTCATGACAAGTGTCTCCTTTCGTCTTCTGACGAAAGGCGTCCACGCTGTGGGCCTGAGCAGGTCAAGGATCGTGGAGCGACCGCCAGCGGCGGCGAGCGGGGGAACCGATTTTCTGACGACGCCCCTCTTTGGGCGGCGGCGGAAAATTGGGGGGACCGTTCGTCCTGGAGGCGCGACGGCCTGGCGTACAATCGGACGTCAGAAGAAGAGCCCCGCGCCCATCAGGGCGCGTCCGTGTCCGGCGACCAGCCGATCCTGAGTCCTCCTCGAGACGCAGTGAGAGCAATTTTGTGCGAACGGTCGAGCGCCGCGAGAGGATCGTCACCGAAGGCGGAGACCGCGCACGCGGGCTCAGTGAGCGAAGCGAATAGAGCCGTCCGCCGATAGGCGGCTCGCCCAAATTCTTACGTCGAACCGTGCCGCGATCACGAGGACGAACTAGCCGCCCAATATGGCTTCAATCTTACGATTGGAAGGCGGCATCCGGAGAAGAAGCATCCATCGTGCCCCCGCCGCCAGCGGCACCTGCCGGTCGATCCGGCTGATGCCGCTTCCGGGCGAGGGAAGGACGAGAGGCGACCCGGTCGCCTCTCGTCCTATTTTCACAGCATCTCGACGCCGTCGAACAACGGCCGCTCATAAGGCGGGGCGGCGTCTGACGCATCATAGACGATGCGGCAGGCGGAGAAACGCACGCCAGTCTCGGCCGCGATCTCATCGATTATCCGGCGCAACCCACAGAGCTCAGCATCGCTCACATCGTCCAGAACCGGACTGCCGTCGTATGGACGCCAGCGCCGAGCGTGTATGTCGAGAATCTCACGCGTTGCCCAATCAATGATGAGGTCGTCCAGAAGCGGAATCCGCCCATCGGCCAGCCAGCGGTGCGCAAATTCCTCTGCGATCCAATAAATTTGCTCGGCAGCGTGCTGGTAGCGTTCGGAGGTTTCATCCAGCAGCAGGTCACGCTCGGCGGACAGGCCCTCGCGCATCAGCGAGATCAGGTCGCCGAGCTTCGCGATGAGCCGATCGTGCGCGGTGCGAGCGAGACCGCTGTCGCATCCAAGCCGGTTGGCGAGGACCCTCACCTTGAAGCCGGAGAAACTGGCGAGCAGTGAGAGGTGGTCGATATCAGACATGATGTGCTCCTTTCGTTTTCTGACGAAAGGGGCGCCGCGCCGTAGCCGCGAGGGGTCAAGGATCGCGGAGCGACCGCCAGCGGCGGCGAGCGGGGGAGCCGATTTTATGACGCCGCCCACTTGGGCGGCGGCTGAAAATTGGGGGCACCGCGAAGTCCTTGACGCCACAGTGGCGGGTGTAAAATAGAAAGTCAGAGAGAGAGAAAGAGGCAGGGCACAATGCCCGCCGCGGGGTCGCGAGAGGATCGTCACCGGAGGCGGAGACCGCGCATGCGGGCTCCGTGAGCGAAGCGAATAGAGCCGTCCGCCGATAGGCGGCTCGCCCAAATCCCTTCATCACTTTTGAAGCAAGTCGGACCTGTCATGGATCAGAATTTCGAATCAATCATGGCTGCTCGATTCGATAAACCAATTGGACGATGTATCTGAACGAAGCCAAACTCCCGTTCATGTCGAATATGGATGCCAAGCCGTTCTATCTCCGCCGCATCAATCCGTCATTAAACATGCGGCGGTTCTACCTCCTGTCGATCCAGCCGACGCTGTTCGGCGGTGCCTCGCTCGTTCGGAATTGGGGTCGGATCGGCGCAAACGGACAGTCGCTGATCGAGACCTTTGACCAGCCCGACCAGGCAGATGGCGCGCTACACCGCCTTATGCAACGCAAGCGCCGGCGCGGCTATGTCGATAGCTGACGCGACGCGGCCGCGTCCGACTATCTTTGTGGGACCGGTCGGATTCCGTCCCGCCCGGCTTCTATCCTTTCAGGAGATATCGAGTTCGTCGGCGAGACCCAACACCTTCAGCCGCTCGACGTCTTCAAGCGGCACGATTTCATAGTCAGCGCAGCCATCAGCCCGGGCTGCGCGATGCGCGCAGCTTTTGCGCGCGTGCTGACCTACCGCGCGTTTGACGCCTTGCACGTGATCGGTCTTCTTTCCGCAAACGCGGAAAGGCCCCGCCGTGCGGCGGGGCCTTCTTTGCGCGACCGTTTAGTCGCGGTTGGGGCGAGACCAGATGACCGGGTAGCCTTCCTCGCCTTCCACCTCGACCATCGTCGCGTAGATGGGGTTCGGGAAGCTCGGGTCGTCGAACTTGAGCGAGACGTAGTCCCGACCCTGTTCGGACTTCTTCTTCCACCCGGCGCCGAATTCGATGGCGCCTGCGAAGACCCGGAAGTCGGGGGCCTTTTCGGAGGTGCGCTCGGCCGGGACGAGCTTCGCCTTGATGGTGCCGAGGGCGAGCGTCTTGATGGTGCCGACGAAGCCGTTGCCGTTCGCGGTGAAGTTGCCGATGGTAGCCATGTTCGTGTCCTCTTCTGTTTCTCGGGCCGCGACCATCGCGACCTCGATGGCTGTCGTTGACCGGAGGCGATCGGACCGCACCCGAAGGGCCGCAACGCAGTGGAGGACGGCCAGGGCGAGGCTTTCTTGTCTCGCGAGGAATGGGCGCGAAGCGCCCAGGGGAAGAAAGCTGAGAACGGCCGTTGCGGTCTTGAGATCGAGGCGGAGCGCAGCGCCGCCGGCCTTCGGTTAGACAAGCCAAGTCGAGGGCGCAGTGGGCGCGTCAGGCCGAACGATGAGGACAGAACAGCGATCGGCTGTCACACCGCGTGGCGACAGCGTCGGACACCGCGATGCACGCAGCTTCGATGCACCGGCAAACGTCGTCCCTGCCTGGCCACCACACGGGAGCGTCCCGACGGAGGATCGGGAGCCAACCAGCGATCGCCGGGGGAAGACAGGCCACAGGCGAGACGGCACCGATCTCGATCAAGTTGACGGCTCCCCTGCGGCGGACCTCTCCGCAACAGGTCCGGGCGGAAGCGATGGGAGGCAGCCTCCTCCCGGTCGCCTGCAAAGACGTGGCGCGAACGCGCAAAGAAGGCCCCGCCGCGCGGCGGGGCCTTCTGACTCACGAGAACGGAGAACGATCATGACTGCGCGTCATGTATGCGGTGATAAGATGCAGCGCGAACGCTCGGGGAATCGCGGCGATCGATTACCGTGGGTGCTCGCGGCCATATCGTGCAACGCGCCGGCCCGGTCACGAGCCGTGTAGGCTCATGTGAGAGGACTGTGTTCTGTCTTCCGCAACGGATGGAGCGAGACATATCACGCCGCCTCCCTCTCGCCGGCCGCCGCAGGTTGCAAATCGTGCAGATAGGCGACTGCCCGCTGCACATGTGCGGCCGCGGAGAAGATAAACCGCTTCTCATTCGACAGCACTTCGAGCCAGGATGCGAGATAACTCGCGTGATCCGGGCGCGGCTCGAGCTCTGGGACAATGCCTAGATCGGCGCTGAGGAAACACGCCCCAAGGTCTGCAATTAATTCCTCGCGCGCGCGATCGCTGCGATCCTTGTGGTAACGGCTGAGATCCCTGTTCAAACGCTGCGGCGCGCCGGTCCAGTGAACACATTCATGTCCAAGGGTGGCGTAGTAGGCAGGCGCGTCACGGAAGCTCTCGAACGGCGGCATTTGCACCGTATCCAGCGACGGCGCGTAATACGCTTTGGCGCCGCCGTGCCGAATGACAGCGCCTGTGTTCGCAAAGAACACATCCGCGTGGGCGATGCGTTCGACGGTGTCCTGCTTTATCTCGGCGACCGGCGCATAATAGTGATCGGGCAGCCCGTCGATCTGATCGACGCAGAACACCGTGTAGGCTTTGAGAAACGGAATATCCTTCTCGATCTCATCGCCGTGCGCATCGGTTTCGGTCTTGGTGAAGCGACTAGCATAAACCACGAGGCTGCCGCTTTCGCCCTTGCGGACATGCGCGCCAAGCTCGAGGGCCTGCTTGAACGTCATCCAGATCGGCGAGCGGAAGCCTCTGGCGACGGCCTCTGACCAAAGCAGGATGACGTTGATGCCGCTGTAGGGTTGCCCGGTGTGGCGCAGCGGCCGCGTGATCCGGCCCGCCATGTTGGAGGCGCCCCAAGGCTTCACCCAGGGGCGAACGCCGCGTTCGAGATCGGCGACGATGCGATCGGTGATACGCGCGTAGATGTCGGCGCGTGATTTCCCTTCATTTCTACTCATTTTCAGACCTCCGTTTCGGAGACCGCGCCCATCGCGGCCGTCACGGAGGTCCGTCGCCGGGGAACATAGGGGGACGGCGCACCCCTAGGCCGGAACGAAGTGGAGGGCGGCGAAGCCGCTGCGCCGGACGCCGACCCTGGCAGGACCGACGCCGGGACGGCCTGCATGGGCGCCCCGGCTTTCATCACCTGTCTTCTTCTTAGGTATCCTGAGCTGGAAGCGTGGCCGCTACGTTGTCGGCCGTGAGACGCCGAACCGTCACGAAATAGCGCGGTCCGATCGCTTGCGATTCGGCTCATCACGCAAGAACATTTTTTGCGGTGCGGACAGCGCGGTGCGTTCCTTCTTCGTGCGAACCACAGCCGCAACAGATAGCCTTGAGACGCTCCTCCGCGATTCGGAGGAGCCATCGATGTCTATCAAGGCGAAGAGCTATGGCGGGAGCGGCACAACGTTTGGTGTTGGCGGAGATAGAACAGCATCGCACGATGCCGCATAACATCGAAGCTGAACAGGCGCTCCTCGGAGCAATCCTGATTAACAATGCCGCATTCTACAATGTTTCTGACTTCTTGAAGCCGGATCATTTCTTCGAACCGCTTCATACGAGTATTTTCGAGATTGCAAGCGGGTTGATCGGTGCGAATAAAATCGCAACGCCAATCACGATAAAGACGTTTCTGCCTGCCAATCTCGACATCGGCGGTTTGTCGGCATCGCAATATTTAGCGCGCCTCGCCGCAGAAGCGACCACGGTTATCAACGCGGGCGATTACGGACGCACGATCTACGACCTCGCGTTACGGCGCGAGCTCATCAACATCGCCGACGACATGCGCAATGCCGCGTTTGATGCGTCGGTCGATGCCGCGCCGACGGACCAGATCGAAAGAGCAGAGCAGCGCCTCTATGAAGCTGCCGAAACCGGTCGTTTCGGCGGCGGCTTCGAAACCTTCGATTCGGCACTCTCCTTTGCCATCGACCGGGCCGCGCAGGCCTATCAGAGCGACGGCAAGCTGTCGGGCTTGCCGACCGGACTCAATGACCTTGACGTTAAAATGGGCGGATTGCAGCGATCCGATCTCATCATCCTTGCCGGGCGGCCGGGCATGGGCAAGACATCGCTTGCGACCAATATCGCCTTCAACGTCGCGCGATCGTATGAGGAAGTCATCGATAACAGTGGCGCACGGAAGACGGCAGCCGGCGGGATCGTCGCATTCTTCTCGCTGGAGATGTCCTCCGAGCAACTCGCGACACGCGTTATCTCCGAGCAAGCGGAGGTGTCGTCATCGAGCATTCGCCGCGGCGCCATCGATGCAGGCGAGTTCGAACGGCTTGTCGACCGTCGTCGCCATATGGGCCGTGTCCCGCTCTACATCGACCAGACCGGCGCGCTGACCATCGGACAGTTGGCGGCGCGCGCGCGGCGATTGAAGCGCCAGCGTGGGCTCGATCTCATCGTCGTCGACTATATTCAATTGATGCAAAGTAACACACGTCGCGTCGCGCAAAATCGCGTGCAGGAAGTTACCGAGATCACGACCGGCCTGAAGGCGTTGGCCAAGGAGCTTAACGTTCCCATTGTCGCGCTGTCGCAGCTTTCCCGTCAGGTCGAGAACAGGGATGAGAAGCGACCGCAACTATCGGACCTGCGGGAATCAGGCTCTATCGAGCAGGATGCGGACGTTGTTCTGTTCGTGTTTCGTGAAGAATATTACTTGAAGAATCAAGAGCCGAGGCATGGCACCCCGGAGCATTTGAATTGGGAGAATGATCTTGCAGCCGCGCACGGCAAAGCGGAGATCATTATCAGCAAGCAGCGGCACGGCCCCACAGGCGCCGTCATGCTGTCGTTCCAGGGTGAGTTCACACGCTTTGCCGATCTGGCGCAGGATAGGACCTAAGCCGTTCGCGTAATTGAGGGTGAGCAACATGACAAAGGCCGCTCTTTCGGAGTGGCCTTTGTCGTAGTGGCGTCGAAAGATGGTCGGCGGGGCCGAAGCCCCGCCGATGGCGTCAGCCAAACGCCGCCATCTGAAGTTCGGCGGCCTTGCGGCTGACGGTCTCGCCGGGTTGATCAACCTGGCGCTCGAACGGCTTCCAGCTCTCGCCGACGATGTGCTCGTAAGCGGCCACGGCGCCCTCGGCCGCCATGCGGAGCGCATGAGCCTGAAGCGCGACCTCGGCAGCGAACTCGCGCTTGCGCTGGGCAGCGGAGTCGAAACCGACGGGACCGTCGAGGTCCGCGTCACGCGCATCGTTGGCGAGTCTCGCCGTAGCCTCGCGCGCTTCCGTGACAGCCCGACTGTAGAACTGGCCGGCGCCGTGCGCGGAGCCGACGTATGATCCGACGATGCGCTGGAGGTGGATCTGCATGGCGCGTTCGCTGAGGCCCTCGTTGAGCGCGTCAGCGGTTTCGACGATCAGCCGCTGGTGCAGATCGCGGATGCCGTCGCTGTCGAGGACGGCGAGGCCGAAGCTCTCCGCGATTCGGGTGGCTTGTGCCGTGTCCGGGCAAGCGAGCCGGATCATTTCGAGCGTGGTGGCGCGGCGGAGCGGGATGACGCGGGCGCTGGTGCGGGGTGCGCGGGCGGTCTTGGTCATTATCAGTCCTTTCCTGGTTTCGCCGTCGGTTCGATCCGGCCCCTGCCGGACTTCCCTTCGGGTGCGGTCGCCCGGCGCCGTCGGACTGAGGGCCGCTTCAAGGTCCGGGGTCCGCCAGGCGAGCGAGGCCCGGTTGCGGACAAGCGGGGCGAAAGCCCTGCGCGGGCCGCGGCCGGGCCTTGCCGAGATCGGCGGATCTCCGGTCGCTTGCGACTTGGCCTTGAAGCGGACCGCCGGCGGCGCAGACCGCAGCAAACCCGAGGGGAAGTCCGACAGGGTGCGGGCCGGGTTGGCGATTCCGGGAAAGGCGCGACCTGGCCGCGCGTTCCCCACATCCGGCGTACTGCTGCCTCCGGCGGGCAGCGCTCCCCATGATCACGCCGTTGCCGACGCGGCGCCCGCATCGCGACGATCTTCTCCCGGAAGATGGCGGCACACCGAGAAATCTGCGCGGCGTCGCCCCGCCGGTTAGCGCTCGACACGGGCCCCGATGACGCCGATGCCGTCACCGCCACGCAGCGCGGTCACGGCGGCATCCTGGCGGGCGAGCTGGCGCATCAACACGTCGATGTCCGGCAGCCGCGCCAGCGTGAGGTCGGCGAGATGGGCCTGAAAGGCGCGTTCGTCGGCGGTCGTCCAGGTGCTAGCCCTGCGCCGGCGATGCCGCCGCTTCGCTCGGGCGGTGATCGTCATGCGCTCGGCGCGTGCGGCGATCTGCCGTTCGATCACACGGAGGTGGCGCTGAGTGCAGCGCCGCGCGGCTTCCATGCGGGCGAGCAACGCAGGAATGTCAGCGTGGCGCGTCATGATCGTCGCCTCCCGCGCCAAGCTGGAAACGCCGGATCGCCGAGTTCGTCATCGCTCGCGATCGCGAGCGATGGTCTTTTTCGAGCGTGGCGTCTTGAGCCGCCGGCGCACGGATCGATAGGAGAACGGCGTGTCTCCACGCGCCGGGACCCGAGAAATGCCTCCTGAGCCGCGGATGCCAGACGACGAGAACGGGCATCGGACCGTCCTCATCGGCGGCTGCGCGCCAGCCGAACGCTGTTGCAATGAGGTGCCACGGCATAGTCACCTCCATCCAGCGAAGTTCGAACGGCCACCATAAAGGCGATGGCGCTCTTCATCGATGACGAAGCCGAAGCGGCCGACGTGATATTCGTCGGCTGGCACTAGAAAGCGGCGCTCCTCTGTGCCTGGACCGCGTTTGGCGCCGAGCGTGGCGACCACCTCGACAAATCCTTTTTCATGGTCGGACGTGATCGCGGCGACGACGATCCAGTCTGTGGCATGGTCCCGTTCGAAGGCGCGGCGATCCTTCACATGAGATTCGCCCGACAACAGCGTGCGGCCATGAATCGCCTCCCAAGCGTCCGGATACCAATCGCGGATGGTGCGGTCGGCGTGACGGCGTTCGTAGTCCGTGAACAGATCGGGAAACGCCTGAGCGACGGCGGCCCAGGCCGAATCCTCCTCGTACCAGCCCCCTTTTGCCCGCAACGCAGGATGAACCTTCGCGTTGCGGACGGCATCGAGATGGAAACCGCCGTGGCCGGCTGTCGAATGACAGACGATGCCGTCGGCGTAGATGGTCGCACCCTGCGAGGCGCCCCACGGCGTGTTCGCCGTGGAGTGGATTTCGCGACGGCCGAGCGCGGCACGCTGGCGGAGATGCTCGGCGCTTTCCTGCACGCGCGCACGGAACGCGGCCTCGTCGGCCACATCGCCGCCACGACTATAGAAATCACTGCGTGTCCATTCTTCGATCGGGCTGTTCAAAAGCCAGGCCGACGCAAAGGTGTGACTTCCGGTGACGCTTGGTAACATCGCGTAGGCATAGTCGCCGACCTTGGCGGCGAGCAAACCATCGTGGGTCCGGGCAAACGAAACCCCCGGCACGGCGGGGGTGGAGTTGCTAGGCTGATCGGCGTTGCGATGCGCGCTCATGCCGCCCTCCCTTCGCTCGACGCGGCGGCAGGATCGTCATCGACGACCTCATCGAGGACCGCATCGGGATAACCGTGGCTCTTGAGCCAGGTTTCGGCGTCGGCGCGATCGGACGCGAGATAAACGAGTTCGCCATCCTCTCCCGCCCGACTGAGCACGCGGACGGCGCCTGTGGCCGGCTTTTCGGTCACGACGAAGGTGAGTCCGTTGCCGATCGAAAACGATCGATAGATGCGAAGGACAATGACCTCCCTGCTACCGTGATCGCCCATATGCAGCGTGAACTCCGCGGCCGCCGTCGTGTTGCCAATGAGCTGTCTCGGCCGCTTGCGAACCAGACGGCCACTGCCGTTGCGGTCCTCCCAGGCGGCGAGCTTCTTCTTAAAGCGCGCGGGCGGGCGCGGCGTGCCGTCGGAGAATGTGACGATCGCACCGAGCGGCGCGTGGTCGAAGATCGATTGTGCGGACATCGTGTCCTCCTGTTGATGAGTGTGAAAACGAAACCGCCGCCGGCTGGACCGGCGGCGGGGATCAACTGAAATTGCGAGACCTGCTATTCGGCAGCTTCGGCGTAACCGCCGTGCTCGTCGTCGCCGGCGTCGATGTCATCGACTGCCGGATCGTCGTCTTCATCGGCTGGCGCGTTGTCATCCACCCATTCCGCGACGACGTCTGCCGGAGGTGCGAACAGCGCAGCCGGATAGACGAAGCGACCGTCGGCATAATGCGCAACGAGCGCGGCGCGCGTATCCTTGACCCGCTGACGTGGCAGCACGGGCGTTCCCGTGAGCGAGGCTTCCAGCGCGCCGCGCGAGAGGCAGGAGAGGAATTCCTCCGTTGCAAGATTCGGAAGGAACTCGTCAGCACCGATTGCCGCACCGGCGACGCGTGCGACGACACCGCTGTTGGAGCGGTTCTCGCGACACGACAACACGTCGATCAGCACCTCGCGCGCGACCTGCTGCAAGGTCTCGTCGTCGTAGGCGAGCTTGCCGTCTTCACCGATCAACCGTCGGGCTTGCTGCGCTCGCACGCCGTATTGGGAGTTTCGTCCCGAGGCGACCGACACGTTTCCGCCGGCCAGGGCGAGCACGAGCAGCGCGGTCAAAGTATTTTCCTCGATCGGAGCGCGTGCGAGCGCCTCGTGCAAGGCGTCTGTGCGCAAGTCGCCGATCATGTCCATACCGCGGCGGGTCACATCCGGCCGAGGCGCCGGCGCCGTATTGTCCGAGTCCGAAGCGTCCGAAGTCTTGTCCTTCGGCTTGTTCTTCTTCGCCAGCGGCATCCGATAAGCGACCGACTGCACCGAACCGTTGCGGGAATCGAGATACCATCCCGTATAATCGCTCTTGTTCGGCTTGCCATAGACGCGCTCGGCCTTCGGCGGCAACTTCGGCTCGCCCCAGGTCGAGACCTCAAGGATGAAACCTCGCTTCGGCAGATTCGCGCTCATCCATTCCTGTTGGGCGCCGAGGAACGCCTCGACGTCATTGGTGTAGCGGCTGTCCTCGTCGGCAGACGCGAACAGGTCCTCCTGCCATACGATGCCGTAAGCCTGTGCGAGATCGTCGCCGAAACTCGCATGACGTGCGTGCATGCGATCCTTGGTGAGCGCGCGCGCCACCTCACTCCAGGAAACCTGCGGATCGGTCTTGCGCGGTTTGTGTTTCTTCCAGACCTGTGCCTGCTCGTCCTGCGTGGCCGCCGCGATCGTTCGCAGATGCTGCTCGCTCGGCATGTCGCCTTTGGCGATATGGTCGAGCATCGCCGGCAGGATATTCGCAAGCAGGCGAAGCTTACGGATCTGCCGCACCGACTGGCCGAGCGCGACGCCGATCGATTCCTCGGTCCAGGCGAGCGCGACCAGACGTTCGATCCGGCGCCAGAGGTCCACGGGATTGAGCGCCTCGCGGGCCACGTTCTCGATCAGACTGCGCAGCGCATCCTTTTCCTCGTCGGGGTCTGCGACCAGAACCTCGATCTCATCGAGCTTCGCGGCGATGGCCTGCGCGACACGGCGATGGCCGATCTCGATGGTGAAGCCGTTGCCGCGACCACGCTGCGCGGTGACGATCGGAGGCTGGATGATGCCGACCGCCCTGATCGTGGCAAGAAGCAGGGCGTCGCTCTGTGGCGAGGACTTCGTGCGCCGCGTCGGGTCGGGATTGTCGTTGAGCGCGCGCGGATCGACCTTTATGAGTTTCATCGGATATTCTCCATTGCAGGGGTTGCGGACCACGCGGGTTCGGGCGGTCCTTTTCCGTCTCCTTCCGGAGACCCCTGCCGGCCCGCAGACCGGGAGCGGCCGGCGCAACCGCGGGCGAGCATCCCTGCCCGGTCGCCCAAGCGGGGCTCTTGAGCCCTGCGCGGGGCGCCGTGGCCGGGATCGCGCAGGCGGCGGTTGAGACTGCGCCGCCGGCCCGAACGGTCTGCGAGAGACCCTCTCCATCTCTTTTCCTCCCCCTTGTATTCCACATCTTCTGACGCTATATTGCGTCAGAATATGAGGTTTATGGGAAAGGAGGCCGCTCATGGGCCTGGCTCAATATGCCGACGATGGATTTTTCGCCCCGAGCAAGATCGCTCATGCGCTGCGCACCACGAGCGAGGAGGTCGCCCGCACGGCGGGGCTCGGCCGGGATGCCGTGCAGCGCAAGGAACGGGTACGGTCCGACCGCACCCAGCGGCGGTTGCGCGAGATGGTCGAGGTGATCAACAAGCTTGAGCCGCGGTTCGGCTCGGCGCTGATGGCCTATGCATGGTATCGGTCCGAGCCCTTGCCGGGCTTTTCGGGACAGACCGCGATGCAGCTCGTGCGCAGCGGACGTGCCGAGGACGTTCTCGACTATATCGACGCGGTCGACGCGGGCGTCCACGCCTGATGGCGTATCACGGGCCGCTCTTTCGTGCGCTGAATCCCGTCTATGCGCGAAGTCCGCTCTCCGGTGAGGGCGCCGCACTCCATGGCGGACGCTTCAATTTGAAGGGAACGCCGGCGCTCTACGCATCGCTGTCGGTGATGACGGCGTTGCGCGAAGCCAACCAGGCCGGTTCGCTCCAGCCGACGACGCTCGTCTCCTACACAGCCGAAATCGAGCGCGTATTCGATACCCGCGACGATGCCGCGTTGGCAGCACATGGGATTGATGCCGCGACGCTGGCGGACCCGACATGGCGCGATCAGATGAGGACGGCCGGCGAGGCGACGACGCAGGCGTTCGCCCGTCGGCTTGTTGAGGCGGGCTTTGACGCCATGCTGGTGCGCAGTTTCGCATCTGGTGCAGCGCCGGACGACCTGAACCTCGTCCTGTGGCGTTGGAGCGATAAGGCTCCGGCGCGCCTCGTCTTGATCGACGACGAAAACCGCCTGTCACGTTAGCAGGTCAGGCGGCGATCCGGTTTCCGGGATTCTCGCTATCATTGGCAAGGTCAGCCTCGATCGCGCAAAGTTGCCGCCGCTTGTCGGCCAATTCGCCGGCGAATGCGAAATCGCCGCCCTCACGCGACTGATAGGCCGAGAGACGCCGGCGCGCATCGGCGAGATGCTGGCGACAACGTTCCAGCGCGTCCTCGAAATCGCTGATTGCGTGTTCGAGGCGTGAGACCGCTCCAAGCGGAGTGAGGGTCACGGCCAAATAGACGTCGTCATCCATGCCGGTTCGTATCAACGCTGTTTTGTAGTCGTATCTGTCGTCGCCGATACGCCAGCCACGATATTTGAGGTCGAAACCGCCGATGGATGCGACAATGACGTCGCCGTCGTGTCGGAGCTGCACGAGTGTCAGGATTTCCTTCAGCAAAGCGCGGCCAGCCTCCTTACGCTCTATATACTGCTTGCCCTTCACGCTCATCGCGAAGGCGTCGCCCGCAGTCGGAATGAGACGCGCGATATCCTGACCGATCTCTGCGATGCGCCGGGTGGTGAACTCGATGTCACGCTCGGCGTCAAGCATTTGGCGGCGCACCGCGTGCTGATCGTCGATATGAGCAGCGCGGAGACGTTCAAGCCGCGCGATGTCGGCTTCCAGCCCTGCCTTCTGCATCAGGCGCTGATCGCCGGATGCGATCGCTTTTGCCATGGCGAACTGGTTCGCCTGGCTCCCGCCGATGTCCTCAAGTCGTCGGATCGACGTATCGCCC
>MTKY01081054.1_pt1 | contig 16144 bp, 14 predicted proteins | sample 1042731 | NCBI WGS metagenome assembly MTKY01 (sample SAMN06212206, study PRJNA360538) | anaerobic digester metagenome | biome: Wastewater treatment plant; material: sludge; isolation source: anaerobic digester fed with sludge from wastewater treatment plant | place: Denmark: WWTP Soeholt ... | reverse complement strand
CCACACCGTCTGCCGCGTGTCCAGGCCGGCGAACAGGGGTGCGTCCGTGGCGAGGATGTCGATCTCGGCGGGGCCGTATTCGCGCGCGACACCCGGAACAACTTGCCCGCCGAGTGTATGTGCCAGCAGATGCATCCCGTAGCAGATGCCGAGCACGGGCACATCGATGCGGGTGACGTAGTCCGGCAGGGTCGGTGCACCCTCGCCATAAACACTGTTTGGGCCGCCGGAAAGGATCAGGCCAACCGGACGGCGGGCCATCACCTGCGCTTCCGGCGCGTTCCAGGGCAGAATTTCGGCGTAGACCTGCTGTTCCCGGACACGCCGGGCGGTGAGTTGCGTGTGCTGCGAACCGTAATCCAGAATGACGATGGTTTCTTGTGCGGTCACGGGGTTCTCCTTCGAAAATGGCAAATGGCAAATGGCAAATGGCAAAAAATTCATTGACAGATTTTCGTGCTTGCATGGAGTGCGCCAGCACCGGCGTCTCCTCAGAAAATAGCCTCAACGGATCGAACGGATTCAACGGAAAAATATCCGTTAAATTCCGTTGAATCCGTTGAGGAAATCCTTTTCATCCTCGTTGGTGTGGAATCCCACATAGAGACTCCTTAGAAAATAAACCACGGAATACACAGAATACACGGAAAATCTTATTTTCGTCCTCGTTGGTGTGGAGTTCCACATGGAAACTCCTCAGAAAATAGCCTCAACGGATCGAACGGATTCAACGGAAAAATATCCGTTGAATTCCGTTGAATCCGTTGAGGAAATCCTTTTCATCCTCGTTGGTGTGGAATCCCACATGGGAACTCCTCAATAAACCACGAATCTACACTAATTTTTATTTCGTGAAAATTCGTGTAGATTCGTGCTGAAATTATTCCTCGTCGGCGAAGATGATGCTGCCGTCGTCGTGCATTTCGTCGATGATGACTATGGACTCGATGGGAACACCCAGGGGACTCAATAGTTCACGCCCCCCTTCGAATGATTTTTCAACGAGTGTACCAATGCCGACCAACGTAGCTCCGGCATCTTCGATGATGCGGACCATCGCCGCAATCGTCTGCCCGGTGGCGAGGAAGTCGTCGATGATGAGCACGCGATCTCCAGGAGAGATGAATTCCGGGGATACCATCAGCGAAACCTGCCCGCCTTTGGTGTGCGACGGCGCAAACTCCACGAACACCGGCTCCTGCATCGTCACCGGCTTGTGCTTGCGAGCGTAGACCAGGGGTAGGCCCAACGCATACGCCGCCGCCATCGCGGGGACGATACCCGACACCTCGGCGGTAAGCACGCGCGTGGGATGCGCGTCCCCAAAACGGCGAGCGAACTCGGCGCCCACCTCCAACATCAATGTCGCATCTACCTGATGATTGATCACACTGTCGATCTTGAGAATACCGCGGCCCAAGTTTTTCCCCTCGCGCAGGATACGCTCTTTCAACCTTTCCATGCCTTTCACCTCATCCTTCGATCTGGTTTGTGGGAGATACGATCTTATGGCGGGTATTCTATCGCTAAACCCCGGCTTTGCAATCGATGGCCAAGCTTCCCGGAAGGTTGTACTCGTCTAAATGCGAGAGCTTTGGAGAGAAGGGCAACCTGAACCGTTACGTCCCCATCTTCCGCCGTTACGCCGTCCCGGTGCGCTACAACTTCCGCAAAGAGGATATGACCTGGATTCCTTACAAGCCCCAGGCGAAGATGCTGGCGCTGGATCACATCTACCCGGAGGGCATCCACATCCCGGATTACTTCATCGACAAGAACATCATCCACCTGCCGACGGTCAAGACACACATGTACACGACGACACCGGCGCGATGAAGAACGCTTTCGGCGGTTTGCTGAGCAAATACCGGCACTACACCCACACGTGGATTCACGAAACGCTCATGGACCTGCTGGCGATCCAGAAGGAAATCCACCCCGGCATCCTCGCGGTGATGGACGGCACGACCGCCGGAGATGGAGCCGGGCCGCGCATGATCCGGCCCGTCGAGAAGAACGTCATCCTGGCCTCGGCAGATCAAGTCGCCATCGACGCCGTCGCCGCCAAGCTGATGGGGTTCGACCCGCTCAGCATCAAATACATCCGCCTGGCGCACGAACACGGCCTGGGTGTGGGCGATCCGCGCGACATCGAGCTGATGGGCGATGACGTTGCCGGGGAGAGTTGGGGCTTCAAAGTAGGCTACAACTCTCACAGTTTCCTGGCGTGGCTGGCGTGGTACGGCCCAACGCGGGTGCTGCAAAAACTGGTGCTGTGCACGCCACTGGTCATCATCCCTACCCTCATCGGCGAAATCGAACAGGACTATCTCTATTGGCCGTCGAAATACAAACGCATCGCCGCGCAATGGCGCGAGAGCACGGGGTGGGGGCAGTTGTTCCGGCGCTATCAACAGCCATAGGACCTATCCGAAAATTCTCTTCTTTAACGCTTGCGGTGGATCATAATCCGCCGTTGCTGCGCTAGCGCGCGCAAGCAAGTGCTTGCAGAATTCTCGGATAGACTCATAGTCTGCTGCGCAATAGCGAATTTGATCTGTGCTTTGCCTCTATTGACATTGCCATTTTTCTATGGTAATTTGGAAGATAACGACCTCATTCACCTGTTCCAACAAACGTACTTGCAGGTAAAGCATATCTCAGAAAGAGATGGTGTTTGAGGGAGGTGCAGTCAGTGGCAGAGACTAGGTCAAGCGTCCCCGGCCTGAGGGCCGACCCCCCAATCTGTATTGGCCGGGAAAGGGAGTTGGCCCAGGTGTGGGAGCAACTCGGAATAGCGCTGCGTTCGCACGTGCGCTCCGTGGCGGTGACCGGTGACCCCGGCATCGGCAAGACGCGCCTGCTGACCGAAGTGGCCGCGCGCGCCTCTCATGCCGGAGTGAAGGTGCTGTATGGCGGCGCTTCCGAAGCCGCCGGAATGCCCCCCTACTTGCCTTTTTTGGAAGCCCTCGGCCATTACATCCGTACTGCCCCCACCGAAGCGCTCCACGAACAGGTGGGCGCCGATGCGACCATCCTGACCAGCCTCTTCCCAGAACTCGGTGTGCGACTGGAAACCTTGCCCACTACCTACACTCTACCCGCCGATCAAGCGCGCCTGCGTTTGTACCAGGCCGTCAGCGCCTTTCTGGCGACGATTGCCGCAGACGATGGTCTCGTGCTGGTCTTCGACGACCTCCAGTGGGCCGACAGCAGCAGCCTCGACCTGATCGCGCACGTGGCCCGGCAGCAGCCGACGGCGCGCTTGTTGTTCCTGATCGCGTGCCGCGCGGGCGATATCGCACTCGATCCTGCTCTGGAACGCGCGTTAGCCGAACTCAACCATCTGCGAGTGTTGGCCACCCTTGCGTTAGCGCCTCTGGCCGAGGAGAAGATCGCTGCGCTGGCGGCTGTGTACCTCGGTGGGCCGATCGAGCCGGCGACGAGCCGGTTGCTCCACACGCACAGTGAAGGTAACCCCTTCTTTGCTGAGGAATTGCTGCGCGCCTGGGTGGAGGATGGCGCACTCGTCCCACCAGGCAGCGCCCGTACTTGCTGGACGCTGACCTTGCCTCTGCGCGAGACCCTGCCGGCGAGCATCGCCAGCGCCATCCGTCTGCGATTGATTCGCCTTGCGCCGGAGGTGGTGGATCAACTGCGGGTGGCCTCGGTCATTGGCGGGGCCTTCGATGTCGATCTGCTGGCTCAGGTGCAAAATGCCATCCCTGGTGCGCTTGAAGAACACTTGTTGGCCGCCGAACGCGCTGGATTGGTTCATGGCAACCAGGCGGGCCGGTACACCTTCAGCCACGAGAAAGTGCGCGAGTGCCTGTACAGTGAAGTGAGCAGTACCCGCCGCCAGATGCTACACGGTCAAATCGGCCTGGCGCTGGAGGCCAACGGCAGTGCGAAGGACACGCGGCGACTGGCCGACCTCGCCTTCCATTTCTCCAACAGCCGCGACAGTGAGCGCGGCGTCCACTATTTGCAGCGTGCTGCTGAAGAAGCCCTGCGTATCTATGCGCCACAGCAGGCGCTCGCGCATCTGCAAACGGCGTTGACGCTGCTGAAACGCGACGATCCACAGTGCGGCGACCCGCGTCGGGGTGCGCTTCTGTTGGCGCTTGGAGAAGCAGCATTGATGGCCGCCGACGAAAGTGCTGCCGAGGAAGCCTTTATCGAAGCACAAACCTGTTTCGTGCATCAGGGGGACTGCGTCTCCGCTGCGCGCGCACAATATGGGTGTGGGATCGCCCATTGGCGCCTGGACGAGGCCGAAGCCGCGCGTCGGACGCTCGAAACTGCGTTAGCCTTGCTCGATACTGCACCTCACCCCGAACCGGCTGCCGTGCAAGTCCTCGTCGCGCTGGCAAATCTACTCGGTGTAGTGCTAGGTCACCAGGACGAGGCGATCCGTTATGGTAGACAAGCTTTGGAGATCGCACAGCAGCTAGGGGACAAGTTTTTGCAAGCCAGCGCCGGTCGCACAATAGGTTTCTTGTTGGTGCGCGATAACGATTTGGCCGCGGGAATCCCCTTGTTGGAGCAAGCATTGGCGCAGGCGCAGCAGGGCGACGATCCCGTGGAAGCCGCCGCCTGTTGCGCTTATCTGGCGCAGGCCTATAGCTGGTCAGCAGCGTTGGAACGCTCACGGGAAGTGAGTCTGTTGCGCGAAACGTACGCGCGGGTTTGTCCCCAGCCGCACCAGCAGAGTTACGTGTACACTTGGCTGGCCTTCCTTGACACCCTCCATGGCGCGTGGACGGAGGCAGAGAGTGACCTTGCCTTGGCGCAACCGGCTGTGGAATACGTTGCCAGTCTCGAACCCCGTGCCTTTTTCCAGCAAGTGCGGGGATTTCTGGCATTCCAACAAGGTGATTACCGGCAGGCCGAACGTGAGTTGCGCGCCGGGATCGAAGTCTTCCGCACGCAAGATCCCGGTGAATTGCTCCTTTGTCTGGGACTATTCGGGCTGGCTTTGCTGGCTACCGGCAAATACCGTGAGGCCCGCGTGTGTATGGACGAACAAGAGCGCCTCATCACTACGTTGGCAGCCGGTTCGCTGTCGGCGCTGTCGGCGCGCGGCTGTGTGGCCTTGATGGCAGTCGGAATGAACGACGCAAAGCGAGCCGCCAGCCATTATACCGACTTGTTGGCTTGCCGAGGTCAACATCACTGGTTCCTGGTGGACCGGATTTTGGGCGAGATCGCCACATTGACTGGCGCGTGGTCGGATGCCGCTGCGCATCTGGATACAGCCTTGCGCATCACTGAGCGCGAACGTCTGCTGCCTGAAAAAGGGCGCATTCTGATCGCTCAAGCCAACCTGGAACTGGCGCAGGGCCGTCCGAGCAACGTGACGCGCGCACGCCAACGGTTGACGGAGGCTATGGTACTTTTCCGTGACCTGCGCTGCAAAAGTCTGGTGCGGCAGATACGCCAACGCCTCCGTGAACTTCCCCGGGAACCGTCGACGCGGAGCAACACACCCATACCTGCTGCGCTAAGTCCACGCGAAGTCGAAGTCTTGCGTTTGGTCGCCACAGGGAAACACAATCGAGAGATCGCGCAGGCGCTCAATATCAGTGAGAGCACGGTCGCCAAACACCTCACCGCGATATTCGACAAAACCGGCTGTGAGAACCGCGCGGCTGTGACCGCGTTCGCTTTCCGCCACGGATTGACATAGCGTTATCCTTGCGAAGGTTGCACATAATACTGTCCAACACAATCATCTTGTATCCAAGCGTACCTTTCATGCCGAAATCTCCACGCAACCTTCGCAAGGCTTCTCTGCTAGACAATAGCAATTTATTGCTATAGCCCCACCTCTTACAGGATTCCAACCTCAGCAAATCGGCAAATTTGGCCGATGTATTGGCGCACATCCTATGCTATATTGGAAGTAAATGTCCGTTGGAGGGAGCTATGTACGTCATCGTATGCACCTATCGCGCCCGCGCCGGCCAAGAAGACGCCATCGTTGCCCTGCACGAAAGTTGGGAGCGCGACCAACGGGCGCGCATCACAGGCTATCTTTCTGGTGAGTTATTGCGTGTCATCCAAGATCCGTGCGCGTTCATCGATATCACTCGCTATGTAAACGCAACAGCAGCGCATGCTGCGGCAACCGACCCCGAACAGGTGGCCTGGCAGCATCGTTTGGCAAGTCTAGCGGAGAGTGATGTACTTCGGGAAGCGTGTAGTTGTGTCTGGCGATCTGAGATTGCGCCATAAGGATGTTTCTGATCTTGCGATTGGTTTTTGTCATCGTAAAAGTTTACCTTAAGGAGGACAATCCATGAGCCGAAAACTGATAGTCTATTTAACGTTTATCGGGACACTGTTGTTAGTTGTCGCCGGAGCGCAAGCCCTGGCTTCATCCGGTGTTGATAACACACAGGTTACTTTAGGCACAAGCTTCACCTACCAGGGTCAGCTCAAAAACAACGGGCAGCCGGTCACTGCCGATTGTTCGCTGGCTTTCCGCCTGTACGACGCGGCGACCGGGGGCGCGCAGGTGGGCAGTCCCATCACCCGCGCGATCCCTGTCACCGATGGACTGTTCACCGTGGCGCTCGATTTCGGCGCGAGCGCCTTCACCGGCGACGCGCGCTGGCTGGGTATCCAGGTACAGTGTATCGGCGACGCAGCGTACATCGACCTGGGCCGCCAGACCCTCACCGCTGCGCCCTACGCCCTGTATGCCCTCGGTGCGCCGTGGAGTGGACTGCGCGACGTGCCGCCGGGTTTTGCCGATGGGGTGGACGACGTGTCGGTCATCGTCAGTGGAACACAGGTATATGCAGGAGAAGGCTTGACGCAACTCGCCAATGACAATGCTGTCACCCTGAGTTTGGGCATGTCGTATCGTCTGCCACAGATGTGTGCGAACGGTCAAATCGCCGAGTGGAACGGCGCGCTGTGGGTCTGCGGGAACGACGATGTGGGTTCAGGTGGTGCATCGTGGGCGCTCACCGGCAACGCCGGCACCGATCCGACCATCAACTTTCTGGGTACGACCGACGCGGTGAACCTGACATTGGCCGTCAATGGCGCACCTGCACTACGCCTGTCGCCTGCTGTGACTAGTCCAAACCTGCTCGGCGGGTACGGCAGCAACATCATTGGACCGGGCGTCGCGGGCGCGAGCATCGGCGGCGGCGGGATGGCCGGCGCGATCAACGGCGTCTACGGCAATTATGGCGCGGTGGGTGGAGGCGTAGGCAACGCGGCCTATGGTGAACTGTCCACGATTGCCGGCGGCGATCACAACGCGGCCGGCTATGAAGCGATGGTCGGCGGCGGCGACTACAACCACGCGCAGGGCGACTATAGCGTCGTCGCCGGGGGGGACGCCAACCACGCTGCGGGAAACCACACCTTCATCGGCGGTGGGATCACCAACTACGCAGGCGGACCCTGGGCCGTCATCGGCGGGGGTGAATCCATCAGCGTGACCGGGCAGGCGGCAACGGTAGCGGGCGGCTCACACAATGTCGCCGATGGCATAGAGTCTGTGATTGGCGGCGGTTTCGGCAATAACGCCGGCGGCCAGGATGCAACGATCGGCGGTGGATGGGGCAACATGGCAAGCAATTGGCATACCACGGTCGGCGGTGGCCTGGCGAACGATGCCAGCGGAGACAAGGCCACCATCGCTGGCGGGCACAACAACGTCGCCGACGGTTTCCTGGCGACGGTGGGCGGCGGCTATTCAAACACTGTCAGCGGGTGGAACAGCTTCATTGGCGGCGGCGTCGAGAATGGAGTGGGCGGCTGGTACGCGGTCGTTGACGGGGGCTACCGCAACACTGCCAGCGGCGAACGCGCCGTCATCGGCGGCGGTTGGCAAAACTTTGCCACATACACGGCCACGACAGTGGCCGGCGGCCAGTTCAACCAGGCCACGATGGATTATGCCACGGTGGGCGGCGGGTTCGCCAACCAGGCCCCCGGCTACGCCTCTACCGTTGGGGGTGGTTACACCAACGTCGCCATCGGCGCCGGGGCGACGGTGGGCGGCGGCGTTGATAACGACGCTCCAGGTGATGTAGCTTTCGTCGGCGGCGGGGAGAACAATCTGGCCTCCGGTCACCATAGCACGATTGCCGGGGGAGACAATATCACGGTTACGGGTGATTATGCTGCAGTCGGCGGCGGTTCATACAATCTCGCCAGTGGCTATGCCACTGTTGTTGGTGGCGGAGGGGGATGGTGGGGCAACAATTTCGTACCTAACACCGCAGGTGGCAATTTTAGCGTCATCGGTGGGGGGGCAGGCAATACTGCTAGTAGCCACGCTGCCACCATCGGCGGGGGTTGGAATAACACCGCCAATGGTCAGGATTCTACTATCGGCGGCGGCTATCACAATGAAGTGAACGCAGACAGTGCTACTGTGGGTGGAGGTTGGAGTAATGCTGCCAGCAGCAATGCGGCCACCGTTCCCGGCGGTGCAGACAACACTGCCAGCGGGGACTACTCCTTCGCTGCTGGAGCACAAGCCAACGCCACCCACACCGGGTCGTTCGTCTGGTCGAGCTACGAACAGACCGATTCATGGGGCAACCAAACCTTCACCGTTCGCGCGCATGGTGGGGCGCGCTTCTACACCGCCTCCGGTACAGGCACAGGCGTGGTATTGCCCGCTAACGGCGGCTCGTGGAGTTCACTCTCTGACCGCAACGCCAAAGCGAACTTCGCCGCGGTAGATGGGCGCGACATCCTGGCGCAGTTGGTAGCAATTCCCATTCAGACCTGGAATTACAAGGCGCAAGACCCATCCATCCGTCACATCGGTCCGGTAGCACAGGACTTTTACGTCGCGTTCGGAGTAGGCGAGGACGATCACTTTATCAGCACCGTGGACGCCGACGGCGTGGCGCTGGCCGCCATCCAGGGGTTGTACCAGACCGTGCAAGAGCAGGATGCCCGGCTCGCGGCGCAACAGACAGAATTGGACGCCCTCCGGCAGCAGAACGCCGACCTGGAAACGCGGCTGGCAGCGTTGGAGGCGCAGACGACCGGCAGCGCCGCGAGCGCGCCCATTCCGTGGGCGCTGGCAGCGGGTGGACTGCTCGCGTTCGGTATGGTTGTGACACAACGCCGTCATGGAGGAGGGTCAAGATGAAGCGAAAACGTGTCTTTGTGATCCTGTTCGTATGTCTGGCTTTTGCCGGCTGGGTCACGGTACGCGCGCAATCGGGCGGGGGTTACGACCTCACGTGGAACACGGTGGACGGCGGTGGTGGTATGAGCAGCGGCGGCGCGTACTCGCTCGGTGGTACAGCCGGCCAGCCAGATGCGGGATCGCTGAACGGCGGGAGCTATACGCTTGCGGGTGGCTTTTGGCAGGGCGGTGGAAGCGCCGAACCACCTGCGTATCACATCTTCCTGCCTCTTGTTTTACGTAGCACAGGATGAAATACAGCAGAGGAGAGTCTATAAGACACTTTGCCCGTTGGCCCGCTGCGTAAGGTAGCATAGAAACTCTCACTGCTGTCAGAACTATCCACCGTTAATCCAATGATGTTTGTTGCCATTTGTAGAGCGATACGATATTCTAACTGAGGAGGTAACGATGTTTATCAAAATATGGGCAAGAATCTTTTTCTTCATGACCATCACTTCATTACTTCTGGCTGGATGTGCATCACCATCTGAGTTGCCCAAAGGACCAGATGCCGTGTGGCATGTGGTGGTCATCGGCGATTCCAGTTTGTGGGGACTGGGTGAGGCTTTTACATCCCAGATCGAAAAAGATGTCGGAGTCAAAGTTGTGCTCGAAGATTTCACCTTGGGCGCCCTGAGCGCTGGCGAAGTACTCCAGGCATTGCAAACAGGAGAAACATTGCAGAAATTACCCGCTGCGCTGAGAGATGCCGAAGTTGTGGTCATGTTTGTCAATCCAGTGGATTCGGTTGATACGGAGAAGCCATTGAATTTTGACGGATGTTTCTTTTCCAGTGCTCCGAGTTCTTGCGAACCCGCGTCTTTCCAAAAGTGGACAACTGATTTGAAAGCGATTTGGGCTGAAATTCTCAAACTGCGCAAAGGCCGGCCGACTATCCTTCGAGCCACAGATATATACAATCCTCTCGTCAGTCCTTGGAATAAACATGGAGTATTCGAAGCCTGTACCGAGTGTTGGGAAAACATGTCCGATGCGGCGCGCCTGGCTGCCGAAGCATATAACATCCCATTTCTCAGTCGCTATGATGCGTTCAACGGTGTGAATCACAACGAAGATCCCAGGGAGAAAGGGTACATACGAAACGACGGAGAACACCCCACCGACCTTGCGAACCAGTATACCGCTGAATTGCTCTCCCAGATGGGGTACGAACCGGTCTCACCGCCATAAGCTCAACCTAAGTCGGCGAATAACATGAGCGCAGAGGCTTCTGACGCCCAAACGATCAATTTTTCCACTATCTACCTCTGCTCCTCATACGGCCGGGGTGACGCTGCCGGCGAGTTCCGGCGCTCCAAAGAGGGGTCGGCGTTTGGAAATCGCCCCGGCCTCGCCGTCGTCCCTCAGTGTCTGGCGGCGCTGCCACAAGGTCCACAGCAGAATCCCCCCGGCGATAGAGAGCAATCCCCCGCCAACCCAGCCGGCGACCCGCAATCCCTGCCCCGCCCGCTCCTGTCGTCTGGCCTCCTCGATCAGGTCGCGTTCCAACTCGACGATGAATCGCTCGGTCGGCCACACCGGCGTCAACGCTACCTGGATGGAGTGTTCCAGCAGCGTTTGCTCGTGCGGGAGAATTCCTTCCCCCAGTTGAATGTACTTTTTTCTAGAAGAGACCATCGGCAAATTCCTCTCGTTCCAGTATTTCTCGTAAATCCAACAATGTGCGGTGATAGAGCGATTTGATCGCGCCCTCTGTTTTGCCCAACACTTTGCCAATCTCCTCGTTGGCCATCTTTTCGACAAATTTCAGGATCAACAATGTCTTGCGATCTTCCGGCAACTGAGCGATGAGCCGTGCTACCAGCACCCGGCGTTCTGTGCGGATGATGTGCTCGTGCGGTTCATCGTGATGCGTTGCCTGTCCTGGATGATCACCGGTCACTTCCAGCGAAACCACCGGATGCCGGCTTTGGTCCCGATACCAGTTCACCACCAGATTGTGCGCGATACAAAACAGCCATGCCTGGAACGCGCCGCCGCGATCCTTGTATTGGTGCAGGTTGCGCAACGCGCGGAAAAAAGTGCGCGAGGTCAAATCCTCGGCTTCGACCTGGCTTCCTGTGTGACGATAGAGATAGTTGTAAATTCGCTTGACGTACCGCTGATAGAGTTTACCAAATGCCTCTGCGTCGTGTTTCGCCGCCTCGATCAGCGCCCGTTCTTCCAGGACTGCCGCATCTTCCTGGGCGACCCGCGTATGTTCCTGATCGTCCACATTGACTGCGGTAAGTTGCTCGTAAGCCGAAAAGATAAGGCCATCGCCTTCATGCTCCTCTACAGGCGGCTGGATAGCGCCATCCGGCGCGCCAACCGTCACATGACGCCCCCGTTATGCATTGCCCCCTCCATAGATTGACAACCCCATCATACCGTTAAAGTTACGCTTGAAAAGCCGTAACTATTCAGCCTTGAGGTGGGACGCACTTAACTGAACCCAAAACGGCAATTTTTGCGCTTCCTACTGTCATTGCAGGCGTAAAAGTGCGTCCCACCTGAATAGTTACGAAAAGCCAACGTAACTTCTTGGGACTGGCAGTGTTATTAGTCTCAGTAGATCGAAAAGTGGCAAAGACTACAAAAGTCTCAGCATGTATTGGAACTTGCAGACCGCGTGTTCAGCGCAGGTGTTTGAGTCATCAGGCGTCCTTTGAGACTTTTGTAGTCTGGCTTCAGCTCACAGGATTTTCAAAATGGAAATAGCACAGACTTTACACACCCGCCGCGAGGCGGCACGTTTGGGCGGCGGGGAAGCGCGCGTCGCCACGCAGCACGCCAAAGGCAAACGCACAGCCCGTGAGCGGATCGCCGCGCTGCTCGACCCCGATTCGTTCAGCGAGACGGGCATGTTCGTCACCCATCGCGCCGCCGGCTTTGGCCTGGAAAACGACCACCCGGCGGGCGACGGCGTGGTGACGGGAACCGGCAAAATCGAAGGTCGCCCGGTGTGTGTCTTCGCCCAGGATTTCACCGTGCTCGGCGGCTCGGTGGGCGAGGCGCATGGGCGCAAAATCGCCCGTCTGATGGACATCGCCCTGCAAAACGGCGTCCCGCTCATCGGCCTCAACGACTCCGGCGGCGCGCGCATCCAGGAAGGCGTGGACGCGCTGGCGGCCTACGGCGAGATTTTCTACCGCAACGTCCAGGCGTCCGGCGTGATTCCGCAGCTTTCGGTGATCCTCGGCCCGTGCGCGGGCGGCGCGGTCTACTCTCCGGCGATCACGGACTTCGTCTTCATGGTCGAAGAGACGGCGCACATGTTCATCACCGGGCCGGACGTGATCCGCGCCGTGACCCGCGAAGAGGTGGACGTCGAGACGCTCGGCGGCGCGAGCCTCCACGCCTCGCGCAGCGGCGTCGCGCACTTCACCGCGCCGGACGAGGACGCCGTTTTCGCGCAAGTGCGCTGGCTGCTCACGTTTCTGCCGCCGAACAACCTCACCCCGCCGCCGGGCGTCGTCGCCAAGGACGACCCACACCGTCCCACCCCGGAACTGCGCAACGCCGTCCCCGCCGATCCGCGGCAGCCCTACGACGTCCGCGCGGTTATCGAGCCGCTGGTGGACGACGGCGAATTTCTCGAAATCCAATCCGCCTTCGCGCAGAATCTCGTCGTCGGCTTCGCGCGGCTGGATGGGCATCCGGTGGGCATCGTGGCCAACCAGCCGGTGATGCTCGCGGGTGTGCTGGACATCGATGCAGGTGACAAGGGCGCGCGCTTTATCCGTTTTTGCGACGCCTTCCATATTCCGTTGGTGACGCTGGTCGATACGCCCGGCTTCCTGCCCGGTACGGATCAAGAGCACGACGGCATCATCCGCCACGGGGCCAAGCTGATCTTCGCCTACGCCGAGGCGACCGTCCCCAAAGTGACGCTCATCCTGCGTAAAGCCTACGGCGGCGCGTACATCGTGATGGGGTCCAAGCACCTCGCTGGCGACGTGAACCTGGCCTGGCCCGCCGCCGAAATCGCCGTGATGGGGCCGGAGAGCGCGGTCAACGTCGTCTTCCGCAAAGACCTCGTCGCAGCAGCAGACCCGGAATCCTGCCGCGCCGACTTGATCCGCCGCTATCGTGAAGAGCTGGCGAACCCGTTTGTCGCCGCATCGCGCGGCTACCTGGACGACGTGATCGATCCCGCCGAAAGCCGCGCTCGCCTCATCGCTGCCCTCGACTTCCTCCGCGACAAACGTCAGCCCGCGCCAAAGCGGAAGCATGGGAATATCCCGCTGTGAGTTGAAGGTTGAAGGTTGAAGGTTACAAGCTCTTATAAGCAAACCAACTTTCAACCTGAAACCTGAAACCGAGATAAAAACAATGAAACCCCGCCCGCGTGGATTTAGCGGGCCGCCGCGCCCGTCGCAAAGACGCCATCCAAGCCGGCGACGTCGTCGCGCCGATGTCGGGTATGGTGGTCAACACGTTGGTGAAGGCGGGGGACTATGTGGAAAAGGATCAAGTGCTGGTGGTGTTGGAATCTATGAAGATGCAGATGCAATTGAAAGCGCCGTTCGCCGGGCGTGTGGCGCGGGTCGCCGCCGTCATCGGCGCGCAGGTGGAGAAGGGCGCGGTGTTGGCCCAGGTGGACGGCTAACTCTGCACAATTTGAGCTATCTTGATATTGCTACGCAACCACTCGTTGACTAAGACTTGCAAGTCAAGGTGTTTTTCTTCAGCAATTCGATTCAAATAGGCATCGACATCGGGTTCAAGGTAGATGGGAAAACTAAATACCGCATCAGGATGATAGAACTTGCCCCGTTCCCCTTTCGAAAGATCATATTCCGTTTTCATTGGTTTTCCTCTCAGGGTTTCCTCTCTCATCATAACCCATTTTCACATTTTCGACAAACCCCCGCAACTTTTTGCGAACAACGGTGTTAAACCTTACAGCCAAGAACGGGAGGATAGACTGTGGAACATGATATTGCTATGATCGGCATCGCCGGGATTTTCCCGCAGGCGCACAATGCGCAGGAATATTGGGACAATATCCTGCACAAGATCGACTGTATCACGGACGTGCCGCCGTCGCGCTGGAACGTGGACGACTACTACGATCCCGATCCCGACGCGCCCGACAAGACCTACGCCAAACGCGGCGGCTTCATCCCCGACATCGCCTTCGATCCGCTGGAATTCGGCCTGCCGCCCAACATCCTCGAAGTGACGGACGTGTCGCAACTGTTGGCGCTCGTCGTGGCGCGCGATCTGATGATCGACGCCGGGTATGCTAACGGGCGCGCCTTCGACCGCTCGCGCGTTGGCGTGATCCTGGGTGTGGCGGGCGGGCAGAAGCTTATCACCCCGCTGGCGAGCCGCCTGCAATATCCCGTGTGGCGCAAAGTCCTCTTGAGCAGCGGCATTCCGGAGGATGAGGCCGAGCACATCATCGAAAAAATCAAACTGGCCTACGTCCCCTGGAACGAAAATTCGTTTCCCGGCCTGCTCGGCAACGTCATCGCCGGGCGTGTGGCGAACCGGCTCGACCTGGGCGGGACGAATTGCACGGTGGACGCGGCCTGCGCCAGCAGCCTCAGCGCGCTCAAGATGGCGCTCAGCGAACTGGCCGAGGGCCGCGCCGATATGATGATCACCGGCGGCGTGGACACCGACAACTCGCCGTTTATGTACCTGTGCTTCAGCAAGACGCCCGCCCTTTCCCGTCGCGGCGAGAGCCGCCCCTTCGATGCCGAGGCCGACGGGATGCTGGTGGGCGAGGGCATCGGCATGGTGTTGCTCAAGCGGCTGGCGGACGCCGAACGCGACGGCGACAGAATCTACGCCGTCATCAAGGGCATCGGCGCGTCGAGCGATGGCAAATTCAAGAGTATCTATGCGCCGCGCCCGGAGGGACAGGCCGCCGCGTTACGCCGCGCCTACGCCGACGCCGGCTGCGCGCCCAATGACGTCGGTTTGATAGAGGCGCATGGCACCGGCACCCGCGCCGGCGACCCGGCGGAATTCGAGGGGTTGAGGGCCGTGTTCGAGAGCAACGGGCGTGGGCAGCACATCGCTCTCGGCAGCGTGAAATCGCAGATCGGCCACACCAAAGCCGCCGCCGGCGCCGCCAGTCTGATCAAGGCCGCGCTGGCGCTGCACCACAAGACGCTCCCGCCCACGTTGAACGTCACGCGGCCCAATCCGCAGCTTGGCCTGGAAGAGACGCCCTTCTACCTCAACATCGAAAGCCGCCCGTGGATTCGCGCCAACGGGATGCCGCGCCGGGCGGGCGTGAGCGCGTTCGGCTTCGGCGGAACGAACTTCCATGTCGTCCTTGAGGAGCACACCACCGAACATACCGGCGCGTATCGCCTGCAGCGCGTCGCGCAGCCCGTGCTGCTCCACGCAGAGACGCCGGCGCAGTTGCGCGCCGCCGTCGAGTCCGCGTTGAACGATCTAGTGGACGACGCCGACGCCGCTTACCGCGATCTCGCCGCGCGCAGCCGCGCCCCGCAGATTCCGGCGGAGGCGGCCCGGCTCGGCTTCGTCGCTGCGTCGCCCGCCGAAGCCGTCGAGATGCTACAGGCGGCCTTCGCCACGTTGCAACGCCAGCCCGACGCCGAATTCTGGGAACATCCAAAGGGCATCACGTACCGGCGGCAGGCCGTGGCCGAGGGCAAAATTGTTGCGCTATTCCCCGGTCAGGGATCGCAATATCTCAATATGGGCCGCGAACTCGCGCTCAACTTCCCGCCGCTGCGCGCAGCCCACGGGCAAATGGACGCGCTGTTCGCGCAATCCGGCATGACGCCGCTTTCGGACGTGGTCTTCCCTATCCCCGCCTTCGACGAGGCGCAAGCGAAGGCGCAGGAAGCCGCATTGCGCCGCACCGCCTACGCGCAGGCTGCTATCGGCGTGTTCAGCGCCGGGTTGTACGCCATTTTGCGACAAGCCGGATTTGCACCGGACTTCGCCGCCGGGCACAGCTTCGGCGAGCTATCGGCGTTG
>MTKY01053839.1_pt1 | contig 16144 bp, 12 predicted proteins | sample 1042731 | NCBI WGS metagenome assembly MTKY01 (sample SAMN06212206, study PRJNA360538) | anaerobic digester metagenome | biome: Wastewater treatment plant; material: sludge; isolation source: anaerobic digester fed with sludge from wastewater treatment plant | place: Denmark: WWTP Soeholt ... | reverse complement strand
CTCGAGGGCGGCCCCCTCGTCGTTGAGAACGTGACGCAGGGCGGCCAGATCCCGGTACGGGTGGAGCTCTCGGAGCGCCAGGTGCAGGTGCTGCTGGCCGGTGGCCTGCTCAACTATATCAAGCTCCAAGCAGTCGAGGAGTAAGCGATGGGCTACACAGTCACACTCATTCCGGGCGACGGCATCGGCGCCGAGGTGAGCGAGGCCATGCGGCGCGTGGTCGAAGCCACGGGGGTCGACATCACGTGGGATGTGCAGCAGGCCGGCGCGGACGTGATCTCCGAGTATGGCACGCCACTGCCCGACCACGTGGTCGAGTCGATACGCCGCAATCGTGTCGGCATCAAGGGCCCCATCACCACCCCGATCGGCACCGGTTTCCGCAGCGTCAACGTCACGCTGCGGCAAAAGCTCGATCTCTACGCCAACTTGCGCCCGGCGCGCTCGATCAAAGGGGTGGCCGCGGCGTTCAGCGACGTCGATCTCGTCATCGTGCGTGAGAATACCGAGGGGATGTATGTCGGCATCGAGCACGAGGTGATCAAGGGCGAGGCCGCCGAGGCGATCCGCATCATCACCCGTCGCGCCTCTGAGCGCATCGTGCGCTTTGCGTTCGAGTACGCCCGCGCCAACGGCCGCAGGCAGGTCACCGCTGTACACAAGGGCAACATCCTCAAGATCACCGATGGCCTCTTCCTGCGCACAGCGCAGGAGGTGGCCGCACAGTATCCCGACATCGCCTTTAACGATCGCATCGTAGACAACTGCGCCATGCAGCTCGTCCAGCGCCCTCACGAGTATGATGTCCTGGTCATGACCAACCTCTTTGGCGACATCATCAGTGATCTCTGCTCGGGCCTGGTGGGCGGCGTGGGCGTGGCCCCGGGGGCCAACATCGGCGACGGCATCGCGGTGTTCGAGCCGGTGCATGGCTCGGCGCCCAAATACACGGGGCAGAACAAGGTCAATCCGACTGCCACCATCCGTTCGGGCGCCATGATGCTGCGCTACCTCGGCGAGACCGAAGCCGCTGACCGCATCGACGCCGCTGTGGCGCAGGTCATTGGCGACGGCCGCCAGGTCACCTACGACCTCAAGGCCACGCGCGACGATCCCACAGCGGTGGGCACGCGCGAGATGGCCGAGGCCATCATCGCCGCTCTCTAGCCTTCCCGAACCCAAGAGGCGCCCGCGGTCGGGCGCCTCTCTCTATGTACCGCGGTCTCTATACTCAGTATCTTATGTTTGCTATGAGAATATACTCTGTATGCTGACTAGCTCAGTCGTCGGCACCTGGCGCCTTGGCGCCTCGCTGGCCGCTCAGGGCATAGATCGGCAGGATGGGCGTGAGCAGCAGCGCCGACATCGTTAGCCCTGCTGGCACCGACAGGGCTCTGGCCACCCAGCCCACAGCAGGCCCACCGGCCACCTGCCCAAGCGAGTCGGCCTGCCCGATCGCCGAGAACAGAGTGGCGCGTACCGACGAGTCGTCGATCTGCCGATTCAGCCACGTCACCCGCAAGAGCGCAGACACGCCGCGCAAGGCGCTGATGCCTATCGCCGCCGCAGCCGCCACCCAGAACGATCTCGTCCACGCGACGCCAGCGATGCCCAGCACGACGCCCAGGGCCATCAAACTGAGGACGTAGCTCAGGCGGCGATCGTCGCTCGAGAGGAGACGTCGCCGTGCCAGCTCCACCGCGCCGATGCCCAGCAGAGATTCGCCCATGCGGATGCCAGCGAACCAGGCTGTCGTAGGCAGCTCGGGATGGTCCGGCAAGCCGATACCCTGCAGCATATGCGGCATCCACAACCGATCATAGCCCTCTGAATAGAGCCCCAGCACCACGCCGCTCACCAGAAGCCAGACCAGCACCTGCCTGCGGCCAGCCAGACGCACGGCTCGCGCAGCGGTGTCGGCAAATTCTCGCCAGCCCGACCAGTCGGCCGCGCCCGAGGGCCGGTAGCCGCTCTCGCACATGAGCGGGAGCAGCGCGAGGGCCAGCACAACGTAACCGAGGCCGCAGACGAGGATGGGCAGGGCCAGATCGGCTGCGCCCACCCATGCGGCCAGTCCGATGCCCGCCAGACTGGCGAGCTGCGCTGCCTGACCCGCTCGCGAGAACGCCTCGGGCGCCCGGTCGGGGCCCACTTCGTCGGCGAGCCAGGCTTCTTGGGCGCCGCTGGTAAAGGTGTAGCCTATGCCCCACACCGCCTGCGCCAGTGCCACTGCCCACAGGTGGGGCACCACGGCCTGCAAGCAAAAGGCCGCTCCCGTGAGCGCATGCCCGATGACGATCGAGACCTTGCGCCCGCGCATGTCGGCCACTACACCGGTGGGCACCTCAAACAACAGGATGGTGCCTTCGAGCACAGTGCCCATCAGCACCATCTGCAGAGGATCGAGACCAACCGTCTCGACATAGTAGAGCAGGTTAGTGGTAAAGGCGAGGGAGAGCAACAGGCTGCCCCCCAGAGACAGCCCTATGTAGATGATGACGGGATCGACGTGCTGCCGCGAGCGCATCACCTCTGGCCGTCGCTACTCGGCGGTGGCGGGCTCCATGGCTGGCGCCTGCCGGCGACTCGGCACCGACAGCGCCGCACAGACCGACGAGGCGATCAAGATAGCCGGCAAGGCGCCAAGCACTGCACGCAGGCCTACGCTATCGCCGATCAGCCCCATGATCCATGCTCCGCCCGAGCCGCTCACAAAGGTAAAGCCCAGCATGAACCCGGCCACCGTAGCCATGCGCCCCGGAAAGCGCCTCTGCCCCGACACGAGATAGAGCGTGTGCGACGGCCCAAAGGCCAGGCCACTGACGACCAGCGCCACATAGCGCCACAGGCCGGGCAACACAAAGTAGCCATAGAGCGCGACGCCGGAGATGGCCAGCGATGCCACCAACACGCCGCGAAAGCCGATGCGGTCGGCCAGGTAGGAGCCCAAGACGCCGCCCAGCGCATTGAACGCCAGAAAGGCAGACAGCACCAGCCCGTAGGCGGCCGGCGAAGCGCCGAGGTCCTGTTCGTACTTGGGTACGTACGAGCTGATCGTGTTCTGTGTGAGGGCGCGTAGGGCGAGCCCGATCAGCAAAATGGCCAATGGCACATAGAACGCCGCGCCCTGCCTGGGCAGCGAGTGCTCCACGGGGGCAGGCCCATCCTCGCGGTCGGGCAGCTCGTGGGGCACCAGCCGCCTCACCACCAGCAAGGCCACGCTCACGGCGATAAAGGCGATGATCACCAACGATCGGCGCCCAAAGGTGCCGATGAGGAACCCACCCAGAGCCGAGCCGGTCAGCGAAGCGCCCAACGTGCCGCCCAGGAAAAACACCGAAGCCGCCGTCGCCCCCCAGCGCCCGCCGCCAGAAGCGGTGGCATTAGCGGTGCCCTGCGGGTGGAATGCGCCCGAGCCAAAGCCAGCTAGCGCCAACACCAGTAGCAACACCCACTTGGCAGGCGCATAGACGGCCGCCATGAACATGATCGAAGTCCAGATGATGGCGCTGACGGCCAGCACACGCCCGCCCACCTTCTCCGACAGCCGCCCGAAAAAGGGCTGCGTGATGGACGAGACGGCATTGTAAAAGAGCAGCGCCAGCCCGATGTCCGAGTTCTTGAGCGCGAGTTCGGTGCTCATCGATGCCAGCAACACCGGCGCCAGCCCAAACCAGGTATCGTGGGCGGCGTGGGCGATGCTCTCACCGACCAGGGCGGCTGTTCGTTTCTCCAAGTGTCTCCCTCGTTGCAGGTCGTCTCAGGCGGTCAGAGCAGCCAGCCAGTCGGCCAGCTCGTCGATGCCCGTGCCGACTGTGCTCGACACCGGGAAGAACGCGATCTCAGGATTGAGCGAGCGCACCAAACGCTCGAACTCGGCGACGTCAAAGGGCAAGTAAGGCAGCAGATCGGCCTTGTTGAGCGCCAGCGCATCCACGTTGGCAAAGATAGTGGGATACTTGTGCGGCTTGTCATCGCCCTCGGGCACACTCGAGATGCCCAGGCGGGTATGCTCGCCCAGCACAAAGTTCACCGGACACACCAGGTTGCCGACGTTCTCGATCAGCAGCAGGTCGATATCGTCCAGCGGCAACTGCTCCAGGGCCACGCGCACCTGCCGGGCATCCAGATGGCAGCCGCCGCCCGTGTTGATCTGGTACACGGGCAGGCCCGCTGCGCGCACCTTCTGGGCATCCACGTCCGAGGCCAGGTCTCCCTCGATGACGCCCACCCGGCATCTGCCCGCCAGCGCAGCCGACACCGCCAGGATCAGGCTCGTCTTTCCGGCGCCCGGCGCCGCGATGATATTCACGGCATGCACACCATGGTCGTCGAGCAACTGGCGGTTGGCGGCCGCCACATCGTCATTCGCCTTCATGATCCTCTCGACAACGGGGATCCTCGTCATCAGTCTTCCACCTCAATGCTCTCTACATAGAACTCGCGGCCGGCCCGCACGCGTGCCTGCGCCTGGCCGCACTGCGGACAGGTCCAGTCGGCGTCGGCAGGCTGCCACACATGTCCGCAGGCGCCGCACTCGACCTCGACGTTCACCCGTCGAAAGCAAAGCTCGGCCCCCTCGGCCACGGTCCCCTCGCTGATAAAGTCAAAGTAGAACTGCACGCTCTCGTCGATGATGGTCGAAAGCTCGCCCACCACCAGATAGACCCGGCGCACGCGGTGTGCGCCCGCCCCCGTGGCGTGGCGGCAGACGATGTCGACGACGTTCTCTGTCACGGCGTATTCGTGCATATCGGACTGATTATAGCCGCGCCCCAACCTCGGCCCAAACCCGCCGGTGAGGTCTACTCGTCCTGTCGGTCGAGTCCCTCGGGCCGTATCGCCCAGCGCAGCAGCACCAGCCCCGACACCACCACTGGCGCCAGCCAGAGCAGTGGCTCGCGCACCAGCACAAAGAAGATCACGCCGGCCATGATCGCCGTGACGCCGCCTCTGATCAGCACTTCGCGCCAGCAACGTGGATCGCGCCAGCCCTTCACCAAACACCTCCCTGCAACAGCAAGGCGCCGTGACGGGTGCCCGTCACGGCGCCCTGGCATCGCTGACTAGAGCAGATCGGCTACCCAGGCGATGTCGAGCTCGTGGAGCTTGGCGCTCGTGGGCACGCCGGTCTCGGCATCCCAGCCCATCATCTCGTAGAACAGGGTCACATGCTCGTCGAGCACTTCGGGGTCGATGGGGGCCTCATTGACCACGCCCGCCCTAAAGTGCGAGTTCATGCGCAACGGTAGCACATCGTCCTTACGGCCCAGCCCGCATAGCAGGTTGAACGCGCGCGCCATGGTGACGCCTCGCTCGCCCACCATCAGCAGCTCGTGCACGGTGGTCTCCCAACCGGTGATCGCGCGCACGACATCGACCAACTGGTCGCGCGTCCAAGGGATGAACATGCAGTGCCCCAGATGGTTGTGCACCCACTGCCAGTTGCTCACCGACTTGTAGGCGCGCACCTTGACGGGAGACAGCTCGGTCTGCGGCACCGACGTATAGATGCCCAGGCTCTGCAGCCCCTCTTCCAGCTCGGACTTGGCCAGGCCCTCATCCCAAAAGTTGTGCATGTGGTCGGCGCCGGTCGGCGAAAGCGCATAGCCCAGGCCCTGCCCGTGGCGATAGCGCGATTCGTGCATCGGGAAAGGCTGGCCCTTGACGGCCACCAGGAACGGTTCGGCCCTCGGGCCCAGTCTTCTGGCGGCCACGGCAGGGCCCTCGGCCAGCAGATCGGCCAACGCGCCTTCGCGCTCGCACAGGCGGCGGGTCATCTCGACCATCGCCGTCGCGTTGCCAAAGCGCAGATCGAGGCCGTCGGTATCCTCGAGGGTCAGCAGGCCGTTCTCAAAGCACTCCATGGCAAAGGCCACCGTCATGCCGGCGCTGATGGTGTCGAGGCTGTACGCATTGCAGAGCTCGTGCGCCTTGGAGATGGCCCGCAGGTCATCGACGCCGCACACCGATCCAAAGGAGCCCACCGTCTCATACTCGGGGCCGCCATAGATCGGATCGACGTCATACTCGTCGTCGTGCACCTCAACCACACGCTTGCAGCGGATGGGGCAGGCATAGCAGCCCTCGCGGCCCGTCAGAATCGTGTCGCGCATCGTGCTGCCGGTGATCTTTTCGGCGCCCTCGAACTGCCCATCCTGAAAGTTGCGCGTGGGCAGGGCGCCCACTTCGTTGAGATCCATCAGGCCGCCATCGGTGCCCGTGTCGTGCAGGTCAAAGGCCTTGTCCTTCCAGTTGCGCACCATCCAGCGTGACAGCTCTTTGAAGGCGCCCTCGTCGGCGACGGGCACGTCGGGCTTGCCACGCGCCGCCACTGCCTTGAGGTTCTTGGAGCCCATCACTGCGCCCGTGCCCGAACGTCCGGCGGCGTGCCGCAGATCGTTGATGACACAGGCAAAGCGCACCATCTTTTCGCCGCCCGGGCCGATCATGGCGAGCCGCACACGCCTGTCGTCGAGCTCTTCTTGCAGCGCGGTCTGGCACTGGAGCGTGGTCATACCCCACACATGCCCGGCCGGCCTGATCTCGACCTCGCCGTCATGGATCCACAGATACACCGGCTCCGCAGCTCTGCCGCTGACCACGACGGCATCATAGCCGGCCTGCTTGAGTTCGGCCCCAAAATGGCCCCCTACGTCTGCCTCGCCGTAGCCGCCGGTCAGCGGCGACTTGCACCCTACCGCGCTACGGCCAGCGCCCGCAATGGGCAAGCCGGTGACGGCGCCGGTCGCAAAGATCAGCAGGTTGTCAGGCCCCAGAGGATCGGCCTTGGGGTCCATCTCGGTCAGCAGATAGTGGGCGATGAACCCGTTGCCCCCCATGTAGCGCCGGTAGAAAGCCTCGTCCTTCTCCTCGACAGCAGTCGTGCCCTGGGTGAGATCGACTCTCAGAATCTTGCCCGCGAATCCGTAAAGCATGGTTAGCACCCCCTCATCCTTCTCCAGATACCCTAGGCGCTGGCCGCTCGTCGCACCGGACGCGTGCTTGGGCTGCCGACGGACGATGCCACCGTTATCTTCTCAGAATCGACGTCTCCTGTCAAACATTCTGCGGACTCACACCGCGCTCAGGCGAGCAGCCGTACGACGTCACCCAGCCTGTCGGCCAGGTGCACGGGTCGCCCATAGTGTGTGACCAGGGCGTCGAGGCTGACGTCGTCGAGCGTGCGCCCCTGGTCGGCATCGAACATCGCGCGCGGCAGCACAATCTGCTCGCCCGCGGCATCTGGCGTCAGTTGCGCCAGCAGGTCCTGTGCCGTGATGAGGCCCGACACTGTCACCGTCGGGCCGAAAAAGCGGTTGCCGATCGGCATGAGGCGCACGTCGATCTGCGCGGCGGCGGCCAGCTCAGCAACGAGTGGCGCCAGCACCGGCGCGATCGCCGCCCCACACACCAGCGTCAGGCTTGCCGGCCGCGACCGACGCCGCTTCACGCGACGTCGCACCCGTGACCAGTCATCCAGCAGCTCGCGCACCAGGCCCACGCCATTGTCGAGCTGCTCGGGCGCGTCATAGTAGCAGGCCGGTGGGATCGGCGCACGGGCCAGCAGATACAGCTCATCGGCCGGATAGAGCCAGGTGGTGTCGATCTCGCCAGGCAGGCGGGCCCGCATGTGCGTGACAAGGGCCAGGACGTCTCGCGCCTCATCTGCAGTCAGGGTGCGCGCCGTGCCCCGGTGGAACCGTGTCAGGCCAACGGGCACCAGAGCCAGGCTCTGCAACGTGGGCCACAGCATAGCGCAGTCAGCGATCGTCTGCTCGAGGTGAGCCCCATCGTTCAGCCCGGGGACAATCACCACCTGCCCGTGCACCTCGATGTGCAGGCTACCCAGCCGCCGCAGCTGGGCGATGATATCGGGAGCGTCGTCTTTGCCCAGACAGGCGCGTCGCACGCCCGGCTCGGTGGCGTGGATCGACACGAACAGCGGGCTCAGGCGTTGCTCGGCGATGCGCTGCCAGTCATCCTCGACCAGGTTGGTGAGCGTGACAAAGCTTGCGCTCAGGAACGAGAGGCGATAGTCGTCGTCGCGCACATACAGGGTGCGACGCATACCGCGCGGCATCTGTGCCACAAAGCAAAAGGGACAGCGGTTGTCGCACTCGCGCAGGCCGTCGAACAGCAGCGCGTCAAAGGTCAGTCCCAGCGACTCATCATAGTCGCGCTCGACCTCGAGCCGGTGCCGTGCGCCGTCGCGTTCGACGTCGAGCCAGAGGTGCTCCTCGGCGCCGTAATACCGATAGTCAATGACGTCGCGCAGCGGGTGGTCGTTGATGGCCATCAAGCGATCTCCCGGCTCCAGGCCGATCTCGGCGCCCACGCTGCCCGGCTCGACCGCGCTGATCAGCCCCCCGCAGCCCAGGGTCATCGACAACAGCCCCTTTGTGCAACGATGGCCAGCACAGCAGCCACCACCTCCTCGATCGACAGGTTGGTGCTGTCGATCACCCGGGCGTCGGCCGCGACAGACAGGGGCGAATCGGCGCGCGTGCTATCGATGCGGTCGCGGTTGGCCAGCTCGGCCGTCACCTCGTCGAGCGAGAGCTGCAGCCCACGCGCCGTGGCCTCGGCCCAGCGGCGTCGAGCGCGCTCTGGCAGCGCAGCGTCGAGATAGATCTTGACCTGCGCATCGGGCAAGACCACGGTGCCGATGTCGCGCCCGACCAGCACCACCCCGCCTCGTTCGGCGATGCGTCGCTGCTGCGACACCAACGCGGCGCGCACACCGGGGTAGGCCGACACCGGCGAGACGTTGTCATTGACAGGCGGCTGTCGTATCGCCCAGGTGATGTCGACGCCATCGGCGAGCACCGTGTACTGACGGCCGTCGTCGGGCCCCTCGCTGACGATGTCGATGCGCAGCCGCTCGGCCAGCGCCGTCACCGCCTGCTCATCGGCGATGGCCACGCCCTGCTCGAGGGCGGCCCAAGTCACAGCGCGATACATGGCGCCGGTATCGATATACAGATAGCCCAGCCGCTCGGCCACCAAAGCGCCGATGGTGCTCTTGCCAGAGGCCGCCGGCCCATCGATGGCAATGCTGACTGTCCTCATCGCTCCCTCTCGCGTCCATAGCGCACCAATGCCCTCACCTCCTCGGCCTCTAGCCAGCGCCCGGCGCCGGGCTGCAGATCGCCGAGGCGTAGCGGCCCCATGCGCACGCGCACCAGGCGCTCCACCTCCAGGCCCACCGCCTCGAACAGGCGCCGCACCAGGCGCTTGCGCCCTTCGCGCACCACCAGCCTGAACCAGACAGAGCCGCGGGGCGCCGCTCGCCCCCTGAAGCGATAGCCCGCCGGCAATGACGTCAGGCTGCCGCGGGCCACCCACTCTTCGCCGGGCAATAGCACGCCCTCGGCAAACCGCTCGCGCAGGTCCTCGGGCGCGGCGCCGCGAGCCAGGACGAGATACTCCTTGGGGTGCTCGTAGCGGGGATGCGTCAGCCGTTGCGCTGTCTGGCCATCGTTGGTGTAGAGCAACAGGCCTTCGCTGTCGGCGTCGAGCCGTCCCACCGAAAAGAGCCGTGGCGACGGCGGCACCAGGCTCTGTGCGATCTTTTCTGCGTGCGGGTCGGCGGCCGTCGTCACATAGCCCACCGGCTTGTAGAGCAAATAGTAGCGATAGGCGGTCGGTGGGCGCACCACTGTGCCATCGACCTCGACCTGGTCGCTCTCGGGATCAATGCGCGTGCCCAGCGTGTTCACCACCTCGCCGTTGACGCGCACCCGCCCTGCATCAATGAGCCCGTCGCAGGCGCGCCGCGAAGCCACGCCGCACCGCGCCAGGAATCGGTTCAGCCGCTCGCCGCCGGACGCGTCAGGGTCGGGCATACAGGGGTAGCTCGGTGAACAGCTTGCCGTTCATATACACTTCGAGCGACCCCAGTGGTTGGTCGGGGTCGGGATCGGCGGGCAGCTCCCAGAGCCGGCGCGTATAGCGCAGCGAGCCCAACTGCCAGGGGCGCACCAGGTAGGTCACCGGCTCTTTGATGGTGAACTCGTGCTCCTCGCCATCGGCATCGCGATAGCGGTTCAGCGCCGACCTGGGCAGGTCGATGACCAGCTCGACGTGGTTGGCGTAGAAATAGTCCAGCAGCGCCGCCGAGTCGGCAAAGCGATCTTGAGAGCCCAGCACGATGGTGAGCGCCTGCCCCGCAGGTCGCTCGACCCACCCCACCAGGCACTGACCCGCATCATCCGTGGTGCCCGTCTTGATGCCCACGGCACCCTCGTAGCGCGACAGCAACTCGTTGGTGCTCGTCAGGCGATAGCCGCCTTTGTCGATCTGTGTCTGGGCGACGATCTGGGCAAAGAGCGCGTTATTCATCGCGGCCCGTGACAGGATGGCCAGGTCGTAGGCGCTGCTATACTGGCCGGCGGCATCGAGGCCATGGGCATTGACAAAGCGCGAGTCGACCAAGCCCCAGGTGGCGGCCAGCGCGTTCATCTGCGCCACAAAAGCGCTCTCCGTCCCAGACAGGCTGCGGGCAATGGTCACTGCCGCAGCGTTGTCAGATGGCACCAGCAGGATGTAGAACATCTCCTCGAGGGTGAAATAGGCGCCTTCGCGCATCCCGATGGCCGTGTAGGGGTAAAAGTCGGCCTTGATCACCTGCAGTTCGGCATCGAGGGACCCAACGGCGGACTCGCCCGTCGATACCAGGCTCGCTGCCGTCATAAAGGTCATGATCTTGGTGAGCGAGGCCGGCGCGCGCCGGGCATGCTCGTCGTGGGCCAGCACGATCGCGCTGGTGGTCGGGTTCACCAGAATGTAGGCTTGGGCGCTGATCTGCGGCTGCACGGGCTCGCGGAGGCCGGCGAGGTACTCGCGAGACGCGCCCCAATGCGGCGCGTCCGAGGGGGACACGACCGACGGGCTGAACCCGCTGCCAAACAAGACGCTCACTAGAGCGATCGCCAGTAGATACGCTTTGCGTCCGGTCATCCTACCGTGGCTCGAGCATGATGCGGGGATTCTAGTCGACGGCGCGCGCTCGGTCAAGCACTCGCCATGCAGGCGAGCGATCACGTGCAAAACGCACCCTCGAAGTTGACACACCCTACCCCCCTAGAGTATACTTGTGAAAGACATCACAAGTCCGTGACCCAATCTGCTCCTGGGAGCATGAGGACAGACACATGAAGACCTATGTCATCGTCGGTGGTGTGGCCGGTGGCGCTACAACGGCCACGCGTCTGCGCAGGCGCGAGGAGAGCGCCAGGATCATCCTCATCGAGCGGGGCCCGTATGTCTCGTTCGCCAACTGCGGCCTGCCCTATCACGTCGGGGGTGTCATCGCCGAGCATGACAAGCTGGTGATCACAACGCCTGAGGAGCTCGAGCGCGAGTTCGCGCTCGACGTGCGCACTCGCCACGAGGTCACTGCGGTGCACCCGGACGATCACACGGTCGAGGTGCGAGACCTGGCCACCGGCGAGACCTACTCGCTGCGCTATGACAAACTCGTGCTATCTCCCGGTGCGTCGCCGGTGGTGCCGCCGGTGCCCGGAGCCGACCTGCCCAACGTGTTCACCCTGCGCAACATCCCCGATATGGATGCAATCCAGGCCTGTATCCGCGAACACAAGGCCGTGAGCGCCGTGGTGATCGGCGGCGGCTTTATCGGGCTCGAGATGGCCGAGAACCTGCAGCTGGCGGGCCTGCAGGTCAATGTCATCGAGATGCTGCCACAGGTCATGGCTCCACTTGACCCCGACATGGCGGCCGGCATCCACCGCGAACTGGCGCAGCGCGGCATCGGCCTGGTGCTGGGCGATGGCGTCAAGTCGATCGCAGCGCTGCCCACGGGTGGGCTCGAGGTGACCGTCTCATCTGGCGCCACCTATCGGGCCGACCTGGCCATCATGGCTGTCGGAGTCAAGCCCGAAAGCGACCTGGCCCGAGCAGCGGGGCTCTCGCTCGGCCCTCGTGGGCACATCGTCGTCAACGAGTTCATGCAGACGTCGGATCCCGACATCTACGCCGTCGGCGACGTCGTGCAGGTGCTCGATCCGGTGACGGGCCAGCCGACGGCCGTGCCCCTGGCCAGCCCCGCTAACCGTCAGGCGCGCACCGCGGCCAGCCACATCACGGGCCTGGAGCTGCCCTACAAGGGCACCTATGGCACCGCCATCGTCAAGGTGTTCGATCTGGTAGCCGCGTCGACCGGCGTCAACAGCCGGCGGCTAGAGCAGTTGGGCATTCCCTTTCATGCCAGCGTGACCCACAGCTATGACCATGCCGGCTACTATCCCGGGGCCACCATGCAGACGATCAAGCTGCTCTACGGCGCCAACGATGGCCGCCTGCTTGGCGCGCAGGTGCTCGGATACCATGCCGTCGACCGCACCATCGACACGTTGGCCACCGCCCTGATCGCCGGCATGACGGTGTTCGATCTCGAAGAGCTCGAGCTGGCCTATGCCCCGCCTTTTGGCGCCGCCAAGGACGCGGTCAACATCGCCGGCTTTGCCGCGGCCAACGAGCTACGCGGCGACACCGGCCTGGCCACGTGGGATCAGGTGGTCTCGCGCGACCCCGAGCGGGTGGGCGTGCTGGACGTGCGCACCCAGCTCGAACACGAGTTGGGCAGCATCGACGGCGCAATGTGGATCCCAGTGGAAGAGCTGCGCGACCGCCTCGATGAGCTCGACAAGAACAAAGAGTGGATCGTCTTTTGCGCCCGCGGACGTCGGGCCTATGGCGCCGACCGCATCCTGCGGCAGAACGGCTATCGCTCGCGCAACCTGACGGGCGGCTGGAACACCTACAGCCAGGCCAGCGAGCTACAATCGCACCCAATTGCCACCCACACTGCCGCCGTGCGCTCAGAGGAGGCGCCTGCACCCATGCTCGACATGAAACTGATCAAGACCGACCACAGGCTCGATGCCACCGGCCTGCAGTGCCCAGGCCCCATCATGATGCTGTACAAGCAGATGCAGGACATGACAGAGGGGCAGACGGTGCGCGTCTCAGCCACCGACCCCGGTTTCAGGCACGATGTGGGCGTGTGGGCCGACAACACCGGCAACAGCCTGCTCGCCCTGGATCAGGAGGGCGGCGTCATCACGGCCGTGTTGAGCAAGGGCGGGCCTTTGCCGCTGCGGCAGGCAGAGCCCGTCGCGGTGAGCAACCGCGCCAAAACGATGGTCGTCTTTTCGGGCAACCTGGATCATGCCATCGCTGCGTTCATCATCGCCAACGGCGCCGCCTCGATGGGCCAACACGTCACCATGTTCTTTACCTTCTGGGGACTCAACATCCTGCGCCGGCCCAAGGCGCCCCCGGTCAAAAAGAACCTCATCGAGCGCATGTTCGGGTGGATGATGCCCAAGGGCCCCGACGCCCTGCGGCTGTCGCAGCTCGACATGGGCGGTCTGGGCACGGCCATGATCAAGGGCGTGATGAAGGCCAAGAACATCGACTCGTTGCCCACCCTCATCCAGGCGGCCATCGATTCGGGCGTGCACGTCGTCGCCTGCCAGATGACCATGGAGATGATGGGCATCAAGCATGAGGAGCTGTTCGACGGCGTCACCGTGGGCGGCGTGGCTTCGATGATCGGCGCCACCGACAGGGCCAACGCTTCCTGGTTCATCTAGGTTGCGTCTGGCGGCAAACAAACAGGGCCCCTCGCGTGAGGGGCCCTGTTTCTCGTTCAAAGCCTGTGGCTAACGATACAGCCGTTGATAGAGGCGGTACTGACGGTAGACACTGGTGACATAGGCCTTGGTTTCGCTGTAGGGCAGCGTCTCGACGAACAGATCATAGTCCACGATCTCGCGGCCCTCGGTCAGCAGGTCAAGGCTGCCCGGCCCGGCGTTGTAGGCCACCAGCGCCGCGGGCCAGTCGCGCCCGCGCAAGCCAAGCCCATAGTTGAGGTACCAGGCCCCATAGCGCAGGTTGAGATAGGGGCGCCACAGCATGGCCTCATGATAGCCTTCGGGGCCGATGCTCTGGGCGATCCACTCGCCTGTCGCCGGCATCACCTGCGTCAAGCCGCGAGCGCCGGCCGAGCTGACGGCTCGCGCGTAAAAGCGGCTCTCCTGGCGGATCAACGCGCAGAATAGCAGCGGATCAAGCCCGTAACGCTCGGCATACTCGGCCACCAGCTCCTCATAGCCCAGGGGATAGGCCACGCGCCAGAGGTCGAGCGGCGGCTCGGGAGCCTGCTGCCGCTGCCCTTCACGGATCAGGTACTCGGCTGCCACACCGGCGATGTAGCGGTTCCCTGCTGTGTCACACTCTTGTGCCATGTAGCCCAACAGCGCCGGGTTGCCCTGCTCGCGCAGCGCCAGGCCATTGAGCGCTGAGACGGCATCGGCCTGCCAGCCCACGCGCCACATCCAGAGCCCATCGCGCACCTGGATGGCGAGCGAGTCGGCGACCGGTTCGGCCCAGCCGTCCAGCCACGCCGCGATCGCCTCCCAGTCGGTTGGCGCGCTGGCCGCGGGCATGGCGGCGCTCAGCCCCAGACGCAGCGAGGCGCCCGCCATCAGATCGGTGGCTCTCAGGCCCCAGTAGCCGTCGGGCGTGAGCGCCATCGCCTGTTGCCACGCTTCGCCGGCGCCGATCAGGTCGCCCGAGTCGCGCCGTGCGATGCCCAACCACACCAGTAGGCGCGCCCGAGCCGCCTCTGAGCCCGGACGCGCCTCGAGCCGCTGTAGCTCTTGCGTCCATGCGTCCAGCGCCCGTACCGCTTCGGTGTGCTGATAGTGCACCAGCCCGGCCTGCAGGCCGGCATCATCGGCCAGAGCGCTGTCGGGATACTCGGCCGCGATGCGCGCGTACAGATCGGCCGCAAGACTGGGCTGCTCGTGCTCGGCCAGATAGCGGGCAGCGAGCAACAGCGCCCGCGGGGCGTCGGGGTGATCGGCATAGCGCGAGGCAAAGAGCGTATAGACCTTGCTCGGATCACCATTATTCTGCGCGACGACCTGCGCCTTGGCGAACCAGACCTCAGCCACGCGCCGCAACGACACAGCATCAGCGGGCTGCCCGCGCTGGTTGTAGAGCGTGATGGCGCGGTCGAGCTCGGCCAGCGCCGAGCGTGGCTGGCCTCGTGAAGCCAGGATCAGCCCGCGCAGCGCATACGCGTCGGCCCGATCGGCGTCGCGCGTCTTGAGCGCAGCCTTGATGGCATCCTCTGCGGCCTCATTCTGCCCGGAATGGTGCAACACTCGCGCCTCGATCAACGGAGCCACCAGTCGAGGCTGTTCCTCCTCAGGGTCATCTCCGGCCTGCTCTCGCACGATGGCCAACGCTTGCTGTCCGGCCGCCTGTTCGGGGTACTCCACCATCGCCTGGGTCAGGATCTCGAGGGCCGGCTCGACCTCGCCGATGCTGAGTAGAGTGCGCGCTCGTTCTACCTCGACCAGCATGCGGTAGGCCGGCTGGGCAGCAAACGACTGGATCTCGTCGATGGCAGCGATGGCCAGCTCCCACTGGTTGCGCTCGCGGGCCAGCCGCGCGACCTCTTCGAGGACCTGCGCCCGGAACGTCGGGGGCAGCGCCGGCGTGTCGATCTCACGCAGCAGGCGTAAGGCCTCGCCATCGGCTCCGGCCTGAACGTTAGCCCGCGCAGCTCGCCACAGCACATACGGCCTGGCTGGCGGCTCGAGGGCCAGCAACATAGCGTACACCTTGGTGGCGGGCTGCCACTGGCCAGCCTGCTCGTAGGCAGCGGCCAACATGGCCAGCGCCTGATGCTGCATGGGTCCCGACGTTTCGGCCCATGGCAGAACGAGTTCTACGCCCTTGGCAAGGTCGCCATCGGCCAGGTGGGCGCTGGCCAGGCAGAGGTCGACCGCCTCGGCCTCGGCATCGGCGGTGCCTCGCCTGGGCAGCAGCAGAGCGGCGAGCTCCTCATGCTCGCCGCGATCGAGCAGCCGCAGCGTCTCGACGCGCAGTCGATCATTGGCGATCATCTCGGTGCAGATAGGCCAGGGCGTCGCCTCCCCGGGTGCAGCGCCCTCGACGGCCTGCGGCTCCGGCTCGGCCGTGGGCGTCAGTTCGGCCGTCGGCATGGCCGTCGCCGGGACTGCCACGGGGGCCATCGTAGGCGTGGGCGTGGGCGCCGGCGTGACGGCGGGCGTAGCTGCGGGCAGAGGCGCGCACGAGGTAA
>MTKY01051491.1_pt1 | contig 16149 bp, 13 predicted proteins | sample 1042731 | NCBI WGS metagenome assembly MTKY01 (sample SAMN06212206, study PRJNA360538) | anaerobic digester metagenome | biome: Wastewater treatment plant; material: sludge; isolation source: anaerobic digester fed with sludge from wastewater treatment plant | place: Denmark: WWTP Soeholt ... | reverse complement strand
GTGGCGGCGCAGCCCTGCCCGCTGATCCCAATCGCAGCAACCTGGTCGGGCCGCGCCCCCGCCTTCTGGACCACGCCGCGCATGACCTCGACCGCACCGCGCCACCAGTCTTCGGGGTTCTGCTCAACCCACCCCGGCTGCGGCGTGGACAACTCATAGCAGGTGGTGGCCTGCGCCACTACCTGCCCGTCCGGAGTCGCTAGCAGCGCCTTGGCGTTCGTCGTGCCGATGTCAACGCCTAAAAGAAGCTGTTCCGCTGGCATCGCCTGTCCCTGTTGATCGCAGCCCCGTCTACTCCGAGCGCAGGCGCTCCTCCGGAACGCCGTGCCGCTTGACAAGAATATCTTTCGTGCGCTGGATTTCCGCCTCAACCTGCTCCGCGCTCCAGCCACGAGCAGACCCCATGATCTGCCCGGCCTGGCGCAGTACCCCGCCAGTCACCAGCCCCAGCATAGCCAGCAGCGTGCGCCGCAAAAGCAGGTCGTCCAGGTGAGCCACTTTCTCGTGCTCAACCAGGAACAGAAGCTCGCGCTGGCTGTAATCCGGCGCATCGTCGAGCGGGGCATCTTCACCAGCAGCGATGTACTGGGCAACGACTTCGGCGCGCGTGCCATAGCGCGCGAACAAGGTCTGCAAGCGCGGCAGCGCGACTCCCGTCTGCGCCTGGGCGCGGGCCAGCCATGCGGCCTGCTCCTTCTCGCCGCGCGGGTACGCCTTGCCGCCGCCGATGGCTAGGTTCTCGGTATTGGTGCGCCGCGCCCGCCCCAGGAAGGCCAGCGCCTTGTCGGTCGCTTCTTCAGCGAAGGAGCGGAACGTCGTCCACTTGCCGCCGATCAGCGAATATACCGGGAAGGCGTGCTCCTGATCCGGCTCTAACACCTGGATGGAGTGCTCGCGAGTCACCAGGCCGGTGAACTCCTGGTCGGTGTTTGCCAGCGGGCGCACCCCGGAGAAATGGAAGACGATCTGCGAGCGGTCGAGGGCGAGTCCGGGCAGCACGTGCTCCGTGAAATGGAGGAAGTAGTCAATCTCCTCGTCCGAGCAGACGGCTTCGTCCGGGTCGTCAATGCGCAGATCGGTTGCGCCGACGATCACCTTGTCACCCAGCGGCAGCATGATGCACATCCGCCCGTCCTTGTGCTCGAAGTAGATGGCCCCACCATCGAGCGTCCGCCATAGCTCCGGATGCTCGACGATAATATGCGAGCCTTTGGTGCCGCCAATGTAGCGGGTTTTGTGCCGCAGCGTCCCGTTGACCAGATCGATCCACGCGCCGGCGGCGTTGATGACCACGCAGGGCCTCACCGCGAACGTGCTGCCCGACATCTCATCGCGCAAGGTGACCGTTTCGCGGTTCACGCCCGCCAGACTGACATAGTTGAGGGCGTGAGCCTGCTCGCTGCTGGCCTCGGCGTCCATGATCAGCTCAAGGCTGATGCGCTCGGCATAGGGCATGATGCCGTCATAATAGTAAGCCGCCCCCTTGATCGCCGGGTTGAGCGTCGGGTGCTTCTTCAGGGCCTCGGCGCGCGACAGCATACGGTGGGTCGGCGTCACCCGGAAGCCGCGCGTGAACCAGTCGTAGAAGATCATGCCCAGCTTGACGACCAGCCAGCCGCGCTCGCTGGGCTTCTTCAGCAGACGGACAAACTTGAGTGGGGCGTTCAGCATCCCGGAGAAGCGGCTGAAGATCGGGATGGTGAAGGGGAGGGGCATCACAGCATGGGGCGCGTTGACGAACAGGCGGTTGCGCTCGATCAGGGACTCGCGCACCAGGCCGAACGAGCCATGCTCCAGGTAGCGAAGGCCGCCGTGCACCAAGCGCGATGAGGCGGCGCTGGACCCGGAGGAAAAATCTGCCTTGTCCACCATCAAGACGCTGGCACCCTGCAAAGCCAGGTCGAGAAAGGTGCCGATGCCGTTGATTCCGCCGCCGATGATCAGTACGTCAACGCGCGGGTCTTGTTCATAGGTGGCGATGATTTCTTGCCGCTGCACAGTTCATAACTCCTCAAGGTAGCGAAGACCAGGGTGTTAGCCAAGCGGGATGCCCAATACACGGCTGAGCTTCATCACCGTGAAGCGGCTACGCAAGTAGTGGCCGTACTTTAGCCCCCGCGCGACTTCATCATCCGTCAGGCCGAGCGCGGCCCCGTTGGTAGGAGCGCCGGCCTGCTCCAGGTAGCTGGCGATCTGTTCTGGCGGAGGAACCTTGGCCGCGATCTGCTGGATGGCATCCCAGCGCTCGTCAATGCGCTGCTTGATCACGTCGAACTGATCCTGGGTCATGTCCAGGAATGCGGCATGAGCGCGCGCGACATCCTCAGCCACGACGCCGTAGCCCTGCCGGATCGCGGCAACTTCAGCGTCGCGGTCGGGCAGCCTGGCCGCCGCCAGGCGTTGGCGCATCTCTTCGCGGCTCAGTGCGCGAACTTTCGCATACTGCCGCGCGATGTGAATCAAGGCGAAGCCCACCTTGGCCCCGTGCAGAACCGCAGGCCGCCCTTCCTGCAACAGCAACATCTCCCAATAGTGGGACGCATGGTGCTCCGCGCCGGAGGCGGGCCGCGAATCGCCGAAATCGAGCATACACAGCCCGGAGTCGATCAGGGCTTCGATCAGGTGGCGCACGCCCTCCGGCGAACGCTGGCCGATAGCCTCGGTGTGGCTGATGCAGCGCTCAATCGCCCCCTCCGAACGCCGGAAGATGGCCGCGTCAAACGGCTCATCCCAGACGACCGATCCCAGGTGCCAGTCGGCCAGCGAGGTGATCTTGCCGATCATGTCGCCGTAGCCCGCCGCAATGAGCCGGTGCGGAGCTTCGCTCAGAGTGGTGAGGGCGGCGAAGAGGGCGATGGGAGCCTGGCTGATGACGGTGTGCTTGACCAGGTTAAGGACCAGCGGTGCGCCGATAGACGTGAACCCGTCCACCGACGGGGCTGTGGGCAGCGAGATGAACTTGCGCCCCATGCGGTGGCTGACGAAGCGCGTGATGTCCGTCAGCGTGCCAGTCCCCACCGCCAGGAACGTGCTCGGCTCCAGCGGCGCGTTGACCAGCACAGTGATCAGGTAACGCTCGTCGGCGATGACCTCGTCGCCGGTCAGGACGATGGTAGTCACCTCGCAGCCGTCAGCGCGCAGCGCGTCTGCGACGCGCGCGCCCAGGGCACGATGGGTATTGGTGTCCGAAACCAGCGTGAAACGGGTGAGCTTCTGCTCCGCGCAGTAGCGCAGCAGGTTGGCAAGCGCGTCATCGCCAACGTAGATGGGGCTGATGGTTGTCATGGTCTGTCTCTTCTTGTCTCGCTATATGTGCCAGGCGCAAGAGTCACGGGATGGAACTTGCCGGATGCGAACATGATGCCCGAAGGTGAGCGCTGTCTGCTCAGGGAGAAGCCAGAGCGACTCCGCATGATGAGCGGGATGATGGGTTGTTGGTTACTGGTCGCAGTCTCCCTTGATGAGCCAGCTTCACCACGACCCAATCACCAGGGGCCGTCGCAGGCAGTTGATCGCACGAGTCTGATCTGCCCCTTCCACCAGGGCGGGCACGCTCATTCGAGATGCCGTACCACGTTGTGCATGACATGCTTGAGCTGTTGATACGTCTCCCGGTAGCTCTCCACATAGAACTGGTAGGCTTCGTGCCGGCGCTGGTCTGGCTGGTAAGCGCCACTGACTGTGACCATGGCCTCGGCGGCCTGGCGCAGCGTAGGATAGAGACCAGCGCCCACCGCCGCCGCAACCGCCGACCCTAATAGGGACGCTTCGGCGACGCAGGTGGTGGCGATGGGATAGCCGGTCACGTCGGAATAGATCTGCATGAATAGCTCGCTGCGCGTCGCGCCGCCACAGGCGATGATCCGTGAGATCGTGACCTCGTGGCGGCGAAACGTGTCGAGAATGTCCTTCATGCCATAGGCGATGCCTTCCATCATCGCGCGGAAGACATGCGCCCGGCTGCTTTGCAGCGACAGCCCGACTACCACGCCACGCGCCAGCGAGTCGGTGTGCGGCGTGCGGTTGCCCTGAAAGTAATCGAGCACGATCAGCCCGTCCGAGCCTGGAGCGATCCGGCTGGCCTCGGCGTCGAGCAGTTGGTAGACGGAAACCCCGCGCTCCTGCGCCTCGCTCACGGCGTCTCCGGCGAAGTTGCGCTTGAACCAGTTCAGGATCGAGCCGGTCGAGACCTGCCCCCCTTCGATCAGATTCAGCCCAGGGACAATCGCCTCAGGAAAGCTGCCGAAGATGCCTGGGAAGTGCACTTCATCGCTTGTGAAGCCGGAGAGGACGTTGGAGGAGCCCATGACCACGCCCAGGTCGCCGGGCCTGACGACGCCTAGGCCCAACATGCCCACGAAGGCATCACCGCCGCTGGTGGCGACCGGTGTGCCGGGACGCAGGCCGAGCGCCTGGGCCGCCGGCGCAGATAGCTCGCCAACGATCTCGCCCACGCGCAGCACGTCCTGGGGGAACTTGCGCTCGACGCCGCCCAGACCGATGACTTCGAAGAAGTCCGGCGACCAGCCGCCGCTCGGCAGATGGTAGTACCAGCGCTGGGTGATCGTATCGAGATTGAGCGCGAAGCGACCCGTCAGCCGGTAGGCGAGCCAGTCCGTGTATTCGATGAAGTAGTCGGTCTGCTCGAACAGGTCAGGCTCGTTTTCCTTGAGCCACAGCGCCTTGGCCGGCATCCACTCGGCGCTGACGCCGGCCAGGCTGTAGCGCAGGGCCTCGTGCCCACTCTGGAAGATGCGCTCGGCCTGCTTGGTCGCGCGCACATCCATCCACAGCAGCGCACGCCGCAGGACTTCACCGCTGGCCCGCATTGGCACCAGGGTACAGGTCGTTGCGTCGGCGCTGATGCCCTGTATCTCTTCCGGCCTCACCCTGGACGCTGCGAGACAGTCGCGCACGGCACCGACCAGCGCCTCCCACCAGTCAGCAGGGTCTTGCTCGGCCCAGCCCGGCTTGGGGAAGTGCGTCGCGTAGCTCCGCATCCCGATGGCGATCTGATTCCCCTCAACGTCGAAGATGGCGGCTTTGACGGCCTCTGTTCCGCCGTCCACGCCCAGCACATACATCACGATGCTCGCCAGTCGCCCTACAGGGCCAGGCCGGTCTTGGCGTCAAACAGGTGGAGCCGCTTGGTCTGCATCTCCAGCCACACTTTGTCGCCCCGCTCGAAGTGATCGGTCGCCGGGGTGACGACAAGCACCTGCTGGTCGCCCACTGTGGCGGCCAGTTGGCCCTCTTCGCCGAGCGCCTCGAACGTGAAGACTCTGGCCTCGACTTCCACAGCACCATTACCGTTCGGGTGGTGAGCGGCCACGATGTTGATGGGACGGATGCCAATCTCAACCTGCTCGCTGCTATGGTTTCGCACCTTGTGGGCCAGCTCTGGCGGCAGTTTCACGCTAAAGCTGCCATCGGTCGCCCGCAGCATGACCTCTCCCGCCTGGCTCGACACAGTGCATGGCAGGAAGTTCATCGGCGGCTCGCCGATGAAGCCTGCCACGAACTTGTTGACCGGATCGTTGAAGATGTCGTTGAAAGCCCCAACCTGCTGCAGCACGCCCAGGTCCATCACGGCGATCCGCTCGGCCATGGCGACGGCTTCCAACTGGTCATGGGTAACCAAAACGGTCGTGCGGCCCGTCCTGGCGTGCAGGCGCTTCAGCTCGGAGCGCATGTGCGCGCGCTGGGCAGCGTCCAGGTGCGAAAGCGGCTCGTCCATGAGGAAGACATCCGGCTCGCGCACCAGGGCGCGGGCCAGCGAGACACGCTGCTTCTGCCCACCGCCTAGCTCGGCAGGCTTGCGCTCGAGGATGTCGGTGATGTCCAGCATTCGGGCGACTTCCTGCACCCGCTGGTCAATCTCACCGTGAGGCGCGCCCCGCGCTCGCAAGCAGAAGGCAATGTTGTCATAGACGCGCAACGGCGGATACAGCGCGTAGGTTTCGAAGGCCAGCGCCACATTACGCTCGTTCGGCCCCAGCTTGTTGACCACGCGGTTGCCGATGATGATCTGCCCTCGGGTGATGTCTTCCAGCCCGACAATCATGCGTAGGGTTGAGGTCTTGCCGCACCCGGACGGGCCTAGCAGCGTCAGAAACTCACCGTCACTGATGGTCAGATTCAGGTCAATGACGGCCTCAACGCCACCCCGATAGGTTTTGTAGACGTGTTCCAACCGGACTTCGGCCATGATTTTTCCCTAGTTGAACAGGATATTCCTGTGCGTTTTGGCATCGAACAACGAGAGCTGAGTATGGTCAATAGTCAGATTAACCGGCTCGTCAATGGTGAAGCTGTCCTCAATCGAGGTGATCACGTCCAGCCGGTGTGCGCCCACTGTAGCGGTCAGCGTTCCTTTCGTCCCCAGCCGCTCATAGACATAAACCGTGCCAGAACAGACATCGCTGGTCGGATTCTTGCTGTGCGCCACGCGGAGATGTTGCGGGCGGATGCCAGCGATGATCCGATCCGCATTGCTGTCCACCAGCACCCCCCGCAGCCGTTCGGGCACCTCCAGCTTGATCACACCGTCGGTGCTCAGCAGCTCCAGCGTGCCATTGGTGCGCTGCAGCGTGCACTCTAGCAGGTTGATCTGGGGATGGCCGAGCAGTTGTGCCACAAACACGTTGACCGGGTCAACGAAAAGCTCGTGCGGGCCGCCAATCTGCTGGATCGTGCCTTCTTTGAGCACAACCAGGCGGTCGGCCAGCGACATGGCTTCGAGGTAGTCGTGCGTCACATAGATGGTCGTCGCGCGAATGGCAGCTTCCAGTGCCTTGAACTCGGTGCGCATCCGGTGGCGCAGCTTGGCGTCCAGGTGCGAGATCGGCTCGTCAAGCAGCAGCACGTCTGGCTCGCGTACCATCGCCCGACCGAGCGCCACGCGCTGCTTCTGACCATTGGAGAGCATACGCGGCAGCCGGTCAAGCAGCATTTGGATGTTGAGCAGCTCAGCGACCTCTTGCACACGGCTGTCAATCTGCTGTGCAGTGAACTTGCGTCCAGGGGCTTTGAGCGGAAAGCTCAGGTTCTCGCGCACACTGTAATGCGGGTACAGCGCGTAGCTCTCGAAGGCCATGGCAACGTTGCGGTGATGCGGCTCGATCGCGTTCATCAGCTTGCCGCCGATGTAGATCGTGCCGCCGGTCGGCACTTCCACGCCCGCGATCAGCTTCAGGGTGGTCGTCTTGCCGGCACCGGAAGGGCCAAGCACCACGAGGAACTCGCCGTCTTCGACTTCGAGCGAGACATCGTTCACCGCCCGAACGCTGCCGAAATCCTTCGTGAGATGTTCCAGTACAAGTTTGGCCATGTCAGATGCCTTCCTAACCTTTCACAGCCCCGAAGCTCAGACCCCGGATCAGGTAGCGCTGGATGCTGAGCGCGACGATCATCTGCGGGAAAGACGCGATCACCGAGGCAGCGGCCATCCGGTTGAAGAACGCTTGCGCTGACGAGACATAGCCCAGTGCCGACACCGTGACGGTCTGAACCTGCGAGGCCCCCAGGATCAGCGGGAACATGAAGGTGTTCCAGGCGAACACAAAGGCCAGCAGCGAAGCTGCCGCCAGGCCAGGCCGCACCAGGGGCAGGAGAATCCGCCAGAAGATTCGCCACCAGGGATAGCCGTCCACCATGGCCGCTTGCTCGATTTCTGGAGACACATCCTCGAAGTAACTTCGCAGAACCCAAATCAACAAGGGTAAGGTGACAAGCTGTAACACCCAGATGATCCCGTAATACGTGTCATAGAGTCCCAGCTTGCGGTAGATGACCGACAGCGGGATGATGACAACAAGCTCAGGCGCAAAGCGGAATGACAGGAACGTGAAGGCCAGGTTCTCCTTGGCCTTGAAGTTGTAGCGGGCCAGCGCGTAGGCGGCGGGCACGCCGACAATCAGCGACACGATGACCGACCCGCTGCTGATGATGACGCTGTTCATGAAGTTGCGCGGGAACTCCTGCTTGGCGACAACACCTGCCGCCGCGCGCGGATCGCCAAAGAGAATGGCGTGATAGTTCTCCAGCGTGGGCTTGAACACGAACTGGGTCGTAAACAACTGGTCCGTGCTCTTCAGCGACATCAGCACCATCCAGAAGATGGGGAACAGAGCAAACAGGAAGTAGGCGACCATCAGCCCATCGGCGATGATGCGGCCCATCCGCTTGTTGATGACTTTCGTCTCCATGGCTGGTTTCCTAATTCGAATAGCCGGCGGCGCGGCGCTGCGCTTTGCCCCAATACTTTACCAGAGTCTGGCTGGTGAAGTAGATGACGAAGAACAGCGTCACCGCATAGGGCAGGCCCTGCGCCAGACGCAGATACTGGATGCTGGTGCGATAGGCCGTCAACTGGTAGGTCATCAGCGTATTGCCCGGGCCGCCCTCGGTCATCGCGAAGATGATGTCGAACATCTTCAGCGAGTCCATGAAGCGGAAGAGCACCACAATGATGATGTACGGGGTGAGCATGGGCAGCGTCAGGTTGCGGAACGTGAACCAGAACGAAGCCCCATCCACGCGTGCCGCCTCAAACGGCTCGCGCGGGAATGAGCGCAGCCCGGCCAGCAGAATCAACGCGGCGAACGGCGTGAACATCCATACATCCACCAGCACCACCGAGAACAAAGCGGTCTCTGGCACCGACGCCCATTGCAGCGACGGTAGCCCGACCGTGTTCAGCATGGGGTTGAGGATGCCAACGCTGGGCTGCATCATGAGCTTCCAGATCAGTGTGCCGATGACCGGCGCAACCATCATAGGGAAGATCAGGGTCGTTTGCAGAATCTTCGCCAGCAGGGTGTCCCGGTTCAGCAGCATGGCGATGCCCAGCCCCAGCCCCAGCTCAACGCCGGTAGCCGACAGCGCATACTTCAGGGTGATGGTCGTGCTGTTGACAAAGCCCGAGCTGTGGATCATGCGGTCGTAGTTGCGCAGTGCCACAAAGTTGTCCAGGCTCCCTGGGCGGTTGAGCGAGTAGGCCGTCAGCGAGTAATAGACGCCCATGCCAAAGGGGATGAGGATACCGACCAGAATGAGCAGTGCCGGCAGCAGAATCAGGTAGGGCCGTGCGCGGACCAAGAACGGTAACCGTGCACGAACCTCCAGTGTTTGAAGACTAGTTGCGTGCACAGACGCCAAATCTCCTGTCATCATATTCTCCAGCAAGAGTTAACGCGGGTTGAGCATCGCCTGGGTTGAACGGCTTGCGAAAGCCCCAGCATAAGCCAGGAGTGGCGGCCCTGCCCGGCAAGGCCGCCATCTCCTAGTTGCCAGGCCTTTCAGCGCTCGTGCAGTCTAGTCAAGGATACCTGCATCTTCGAGCATGTAGGTCAGGTTCTCGACCAGTTCATCCAGCCGCGCTTGGGCATCGGCCCCGGCGTAGATGTCCTGCAGCGCCCCGGCCCACTCCGTCGTCGTCTCGAAGAAGAGCGGCTGCGGCGTGAACTGAATCTTCATGTCGTTGGCGCTGACGGTTTGGAACGTCTTGTAGTAGTCGGTCTGCTCGGCCAGACGGGCCTGGAAGTCCGGGTTGTCCCAGATGGACTGGCGCACCGGGTTGACGAAGGTGTAGTCCACAGCGGCGGTGGTCAGGAAGTCCTTGCCCGTCGCCCACTGCAGGAAGTACCAGGCGGCATCCTTGTGCTTGGAGCCGGCATTCATCGCCAGCGACCAGATCCAGATGTTGGTGCGCAGGCTGCCGTCAGGCCCCAGCGGACCGGGTGCCCAGGCGATGTTGCCAAGCACGCCCTCGGGGGCCGTGCCGGGCTGGTTCTGGAAGTAGCCCAGGATGTCAGCATCGAACAGCATAGCCGCCTTGCCCGCGCCGAAGTCCGAGCCGCACTGATACCAGGTGTAGGTGGTCCAGGCTTCTGGGCCGGATTCACGGACCATCTGGGCCCACTTCTCGGTGACCTCGACCGCGCACTCGCTGTTCATCTGCGGCTTCATTTCATCATCATAGTCCACGCAGCCGTAGCTGGAGAACATGGTCATGAAGCCGGGGTGAATGGTCGCCCAGTTGAGGCTGCCGCGCACCGCGATGCCCGCCATTTCAGGATTGGCGTCCTTGAGGGCCTTGGCAGTGGTCACCAGCTCGTCCAGAGACTTGGGCACACCGAGTCCCAGCTCTTCCAGGAGGTCCTTGCGGTACATCAGCGCGTTGGCCTCAAAGCCCCACGGCAGAGCGTACTGCGAGCCTACGCCCAGGTTCTCACGACCGGGGATCAGGTTCCACATCTCCGAGTTGCGCAGGTCGGGCAGGATGTCCTCGAAGTCGTAGTCTGGATTGGTCTTGGCGGGATCGTTGATGTACGGCTCCAGCGGCTCCATCCAGCCAGCGGGCGCATACTGCCAGATCATGTAGGCGCCGGTCATGAACACGTCATACGTGCTGGCGTCGCCGGCAGAGAGGTCAATGGTGACCTTATCGAAATAGTTCTGCTCCGGGATGACATCGTACTCTGTCTGGATGCCCGTCAGCTCCGTGAACTTGTCCAGCTCGCCCACCAGAGCTTGCTGATAGGGGTGCTGGTTGAGCAGCAGACGGAGGGTGGTGCCTTCGTACTTGCGCCAGTCGAATTCGTCCTGCGCGCTCGTAACGGACATTCCCACAGGCAGGGCCAGGGCAAGCACGAGAAGGAGCGAGAGAAGTCTGCGGTTCATAGTTTTCTCCCTTAATTTGCTAAAACTGAAATGCACGGACGCGACAATTCGGATCGAGTAACTGTTGCTGTTCACCTCCCTTGTTTAGGCCAGCGCTAACAATGCAAGTCCACGAGTTCCTTGAGGCTTTCGATGACGAAATCCGGCGGAGAGGACATCTTCTGAACATCGTCGCGCTTTGAGACGCCGGTCAGGGCCACTGCGGTAAACATGCCTGCCCGTTGTCCCATCGTGATGTCGGTCTCAAGCCGGTCACCGACCAATAGCGCGCGTTCGGGCGGCACGCCCAGCCTGTGCAGCGCCACGTCAATCATGAGCTTGGACGGCTTGCCGGCCAATAGCTCGACCTTGCGCCCCGTCATGTGCTCCAGGGCGGCGATGGTGGCACCGGCGTCGGGTATGGCGCCGCCCGGCATGGGGCAGGTCTTGTCGGGATTGGTGGCGAAGAAGCGCGCCCCCCTGACCAGTGCCTGATAGGCTGTGTTCAGCTTACGGTAATCCAGCGTGCGATCAAAGGCGATCACCACCGCGTCAATGCCCTCCGGCGCGATCACCTGCATGGGGTCCTGGTCCATGAACTCCGGCACAATGGTCAGACCGTGACTGCGTAGCTCATTCAGCAGGTTGTCTTCTCCCACCACATAGAGCCGGAGATGGGGTTCGGTGTGGGCCAGGTGATAGCCCAGCACATAACCGGAGGTGATCACGTCTTCGGGGGAAGTGGGGATGCCCAACCGGGTGAGCTTGCGAGCGTAGGCGTCGCGCGGTTCAAGCGGTTTGTTGCTGACGAAGAGGGTGCGCTTGCCGTTGCACCGCAGCTCAGCGATTCCCTCTGCGGCACCGGGCAGCACGGCATCTCCCAGGTAGACCGTACCGTCCAGATCGAAGATGAAGGCATCTATGGGACATGACACAGCAGAGTTCTCTCCAAAAAAAGAACCGCACTTGTGAGCACCTAACCCAAAGCGCGAACCGGCTACGTGTGAAGTTTCGTGCACACGCTGGGTGTTTTTTCACAAGTTATCATAGGTCGCACTATTTGTCAATCGCCTCATCCCTCGCGACACCACCCATTTGGCACCTCATTCGTGGGCTGCCAGCGAGTGAAACATAGGGAAGATGGAAGAGAACGCTCCGGATTCTTCTCTTGCGCGCTCCCGCATTTTGTGCGCCTGGGGGCTGGCCCTCTGCTTCACCATGAACCGCCTCCGGTGGAGCATTGCTTGACAGTTCTTGCGAAGAATGATAGATTTTCCATAGAGATAGATGCCGGGCCAGGGTGAGCGCCGCAGAGTTTCTGTGGCCATTTTTGATCCTTCAAGGTTGTTTGTCCGGCCTGCCAAGCACGCGCGCAGGCGCACCAGACGAGATCATGACGGGAAAGTCCAAGTTGAGACTGCTGGACGGAGACTGCGTCTGATATAATTGCCACAATATTGATGGTTAGCGAAGAAATGAGCTCAGGATCGCTGTCTGGCGGTCCATTACTGGCAGGTTCCTCATGGATCAACGCGACGAGTTGCTGGCGACCGTGGCCAGCCTCTACTACCAGCTCAACATCAGTCAGAGTGACATCGCCGCCCGCCTCGACGTGTCTTCGTCAACGGTCTCCCGCCTGCTGAAGGAAGCTCACCAGAAGGGAATCGTCGAGATTCAGATTCGGGTGCCCACATCGCGCGATTTCGAGCTGGAGCAGCAGCTCATCGAGCACTTCGGGCTGAAGGACGCCTACATCCTGAAGACCTCTCCAGACCAAACCAACGAGAGCCTGCTCGGCGCCATTGGGCGTCTCGCAGCCAGTTGCATCGGGCGTGCCATCGAGGGTCTGCCGCCGGGATCGTCCATTGGCGTCGCGTGGGGGACGGGCGTCCACGCGGCGGTGAGCGCCCTGCCCGACCACTATGCGCAGAACATTGATGTCGTCCAGCTTTTGGGCGGCGTCGGGGCGCTGGCGATTGACAGCCCCGATCTGGCCCGCATGGTAGCCCAGAAGCTGGGCGGACGGCATTATGATCTACACGCCCCTGTCCTGGTTGAGCATCCGGAATCGCGCGAAGTGCTGATGCACGAGTCGGCCTGTCGCGAGGCAATCCTGCGGGCCAGGGCCGTTGATGTGGCGATCACGGGCATTGGCACGGTGCAAGACGAAGCTTCCAGCTTCTTGCGCGCGGGATTGCTGTCGCGCAGCGACTTGAGCAAGCTGCGTTCAGAGGGCATCGTCGGCGAGATGTGCGGGCGGTTCTTCGATATCGAGGGATGCTGCGACGACTTTGAGATCAACAAGCGCATCATCGGCATTGATCTGGACGATCTGCGGCACATCCCACAATCGTTCGCCATCGCACACAGTCTGTTGAAGGTGGAAGCGATCCTGGGGGCGCTGCGGGGACACTACGTGAAAGTCCTCAGCACCGATGACCGGACGGCCCGCGCTTTGCTCGCCCAGGACAGCGCTCGTTAACGGGCCCGTCCACCGCATCACCGGGCGGGGGAACGTTCTTTCTGTGAGAGGAGAGACAGCAGATGAGGATTGCCGTTGGTAGCGATGATGCAGGTGAGACGCTGTTGGGGATTATCAGTGCCTACATTCGCAAGGCCCATCCCGATGTCGAGATCGTTGATCTGAGCGCGCCTGTCAGCGACCGTGTGGAATACTACCCGGACGTAGCCGAGCGCGTGGCCGTAGCCGTAGCCAAAGAAGGATTTGATCGCGGCATTCTGATCTGTGGCACCGGCATTGGCATGGCCATCACCGCCTGCAAGGTGCCCGGCATCCGCGCCGCGCTGTGCCACGATACCTACTCCGCCGAGCGCGCCCGCAAGAGCAACAATGCCCAGGTGCTCACGATGGGCAGTCGCGTCATCGGGCCAGAGCTGGCCAAAACCATTGTCGAGACATGGCTGCAATCCGAGTACGAGGAGGGCACTCCCTCAGCGCCCAAAGTGCAGCGCATGATCGAGATTGACGAGAAGTATCAATCGGTGCGAGATTAGGACATCTCGCCAGCGATCGGAGCCTTTCAGCACCCTCTGCGGGCTGTGAGACTTGCGCCGTACAACGCGACGGCGGCGCTGCTGAGCATCTTTTCCACTGTCCGCCCCTGAACAAGAAGAGCTTCAGGGGCGGACAGGTATTAGGCGACATAGACGCAGGCGCACCCCTCAGCTTAGCCTCACCCCCCCGGCCCCCTCTCCATGTGGTGGAGAGGGGGAGTCGGGCTGCCATCAAGTCCCCTTTCACTGCGTGGGGAAGGGATACAGGGCTTCGCAAACAGCTTCTAGGGCTGCCAAGTCATCTCTGCGTCCAGCGGAAACACAGGGCGGGATATGTGCTTCCAGGGTATCAGGGACAGGTCGAGTGGGGTCAGACCGGGGCTGTACAGCATGATATGGCGCTTGGCGCCATCCTCAAGCTGAGGATGCAGGTAGCCCAGCTTAACGACGTAGAGACGGTGGGCGGTGGGGCTGATGCCCATGCTGGAGAAGTGGTGGGGGGTTGTGATGCCGATGGGCACCTCGTGGAATGTCGCCAGCACGTCCCCAATGCGCACGCAGGCCCATGCCCCTTCTGTGCTGCGGTAGGGCTGAAAGCCTCCCAGTTCCAGCACCTCGCCAAATCCCTCGACGGTAGCGGTCACCTTCATGGTCTTGTGCGGCGCGGAGACGTGCTCGGCTCCCAGCACGATCTCGATCTGCGCGCCAACGCCCGCTTCACGGCAGCGCTGGACGATCTGCGGGGCGGTGATGCCGGCAAATACGGCGTCCTTGATGCCCAGGGCCAGCGCCTCTTGCAGCACCACCGTCAGGTCGCCGGGAGCGCCGGCGGTGGTATTGTCGCCCGCATCTGAGAGATAGGCGGGGAAGACGCCACCCTCAGCCGCGCGCGCCAGCCCTTCAGCCACGCCCGCCGTCTCGATCTTGTACGTGTAGTCGTGCCGGGCGTCCCACACCTTGCGGGCCAGGTCTTCGGCGAGGCTCTGGGCCAGCGCCGGATCATCTTCGGTCGTCACCAGGGTGGACATTCCCACCCAGGGCTTGTCATTGAAGGCGAAGCCTACCATGATGATTGACTGCATGACGCCCGGCTGCTGGTCAAGCTCTGGCAGCAGCGCATACAGGCTCTTCATCGGCTCATAGGTCGTCATCGTCGCTTCGCCGATCACCAGGAGGGGGACGCGCACCAGCGCCGTCTGCGGCTTCAGGCCACGCTCGATGACATCCAGCAGCAGGTCGGCCAGCCGGTAGCCCGTCACCGGATCGTCGCGATGCGGCGCGGTGCGCAGGGCGGTGAAGACAGTCCCCGCCTGGATGATCTCCGGGGTCAGGTTGCCGTGCAGGTCGAAGGCGATGCCCAGCGGCGTGTCCGGGCCGATGGCCTGCCGCACGGCCATGATGAAGTCGCTGTCCGCCGACAGACTCAGCCCTTCAGCTTCGAGCGCGCCGTGATTAGCCAGCAGCACACCGTCAAACGGCCCCTGCGCCGCAATGGCCGCCAGCGTCTCCCGCTTGACCATCTGGTACACGTCATGCGTCAAGGGGCCGCCCGGCAGCGCCGTCGCCCACAGCAGGGGGCAAATCTCCACGTCGGCAGCTTCGCGCAGGCGAGCCGCCATTCCCCGGATCAACCACAGATTCTTCTCAAGCAGCTCTGCGCCACGATAGATCTGCATGTGCTCGTGGTCAGTGAACAGCGGTGACTGAGCGAGGTTTTCTACCGAAACACCCGCGATAGCAATACGCACGTTATCTTCTCCTTCGAGATGAGCAATGCCGCCCGCCCGCACGAGCAGGCGGCTGAACAGCGCCGTGTCCGGGCGGGCACAGGCAAAGTTACTTCACAGCGCCAGCGGTCATGCCTTGCACTACCCAGCGTTGCAGGAAGACGAAGAGCACCAGCAGCGGCAGCGTGGCGATGACATTCAGGGCCATGATCGAGCTCCAGTCGCGGCCAAACTGGGTGAAGAAGAGCGAGATGGCGATGGTCAAGGGGGCCACGTCCGGGCCGGTCGTCAGCACAACCGCGAACATGAACTCGTTCCACGCCCACAGAAAGGCAAAAGTGCCAGTCCCAATCAAGCCCGGCAGCGCCAGCGGCAGCACAACCCGCAGCAGAGCGTGCAGCCGCGTGCAGCCGTCCACCATGGCCGCTTCTTCCAGGTCAACCGGGATGCTGTCCAGATAGGACTTGAGAATCCACAGCGAGATCGGCAGCGCAAAGGCCGTATCGGCCAGGATGAGCGCCAGCCGCGTGTTGTGAATGCCCAGCGCCAGCGACATATCGAAGAACGGGATGATCAGCGAGACGCTCGGCAGCATTTGCAGCGAGAAGATGAGCGTGAGCAGCACGCGCGCGCCGGTGATCCGGAAGCGCGAGAAACCGTAGGCCGCCAGCGATCCGAGCACCACACTGACCCCGGCGGTGCTGAACGCGATCACGTAGCTGTTGATGAAATACTGGAGCTTCCC
>MTKY01051815.1_pt1 | contig 16162 bp, 17 predicted proteins | sample 1042731 | NCBI WGS metagenome assembly MTKY01 (sample SAMN06212206, study PRJNA360538) | anaerobic digester metagenome | biome: Wastewater treatment plant; material: sludge; isolation source: anaerobic digester fed with sludge from wastewater treatment plant | place: Denmark: WWTP Soeholt ... | reverse complement strand
CCGTCCGCTCATCACCGCCGCTGTGTGCGGGGCGTATGGTTAAGGGGCTCGACGCGCGGGTCCTATTTCTTGCGCTCCGCCTGCAGAGACTGCAGGAAATCGCGGTAGACGCATTCCAGGTTAGGGCAGGTAAAGCAGTCGGTGCTCAGGTAGCGGTCTCCGCGGTCCGGGAGGATCACCACGACCCTGCCCGAGTCCATCTCGTCCGCTACCTGCAGCGCGGCGTGCACCGCGGCGCCCGATGATATGCCTACGAACAGGCCCTCTATGTTGGCGAGCACGCGTACGGTGTTGAATGCGCAGCCATCCTCGACGTTCAGCTTCTCGTCCATGATCGAGGTGTCCAGGATGGGTGGGAGGAACTCCTGCAGGTTGCGCAGGCCCTGGATAAGAGAGTTCGGGTATGGCTCAACGCCCACGATACGCAGCCCGGGGTATGCTTCCCGCAACCTCTTCCCGACGCCCATGATGGTGCCCCCGGTGCCCAGGCCCGCCACCAGGGCGTCGATGCCTTCGACCTGCTCCATGATCTCGGCGCCGGTTCCCTCGTAATGGGCACGCACGTTATCGGGGTTTGCGTACTGGTTGGTGTGGTAGTACTGCGGGTCCTTCTCCATCTCCGTCGCCATGGCGATGGCGCCGTTCATGCCGTCCACACTGGGCGTCAGGACCACCTCTGCCCCGAATGCCTGCATCACCCGGCGCCTTTCGACGCTCATCGACTCGGGCATGATGATCTTGATGCGATATCCCTTGTGGGCGGCGACCATGGATAATCCGATGCCGGTATTGCCGCTCGAGGCCTCGATGATGGTCTTGTCGCGGGTCAGTTCGCCCCGTTGCTCCGCGCCTTCTATCATGTATTTCGCGATGCGGTCCTTTACCGAGGAACAGGGATTGTACCCTTCCATCTTGGCGAATATCTCCACACGGGGATTGCGCGGAGTCACCTTGGTCAATCTCACTACCGGCGTGCGGCCGATGAGGTCGAGCGCTCCGCCCGTTATCTCCATGCCGTGATGCCCACCCTTCACTGTTAAGGTCCCGGTCTCTGAAGCTCAACCATGAGCGATTATCCGAAATTATATATCAACTCACAGGTGGGGAACAGGAAGAGGCGGATGCCCGTCCCCGGGCGGCCGCAAACCTGGTATCCTTTTGCTGACCGTGAGCTCAGGGCATATGGGAACGGAAGGAGGGGCTGATAATGCTCTGCGAAGGACTGCGGCGCGTCGTCGTTATCAGCGACTGCCATTTCGGCGATGCCGGCGCACTGCTCGCCCGGAGAGGCCTGGCGGACAGGCTCATCACGGAGCTGGATCGCATCGGGGATATCGACATGCTGGTGCTGCTGGGGGACGTATGGGACCTCTGGAGCGCCGGGTTCGCAGCCGCGGCCGGCGCGGGCGCTCCCTTCTTCCGCAGCCTCGCCTCCTGGGGATCGCCCCGTGAATTCGTGCTGGTGGCCGGCAACCACGATTATCACCTCTGGACGGCATGCGAGGACAGGCGCATGCGGCGGGAGCTGGGCTGGGAGGAGGTGGAGGGATTATCCCTCGGCCTGGACGGGTCCTGCGCGAGCGGGGAGAGGGTCTGCCTGGTGGAGAGCCTGCCTTTGTGGATGCACTATCCCCTGCTCTCCATTGAGGTCGGCCGCAGGTCCCTGTTGCTGATGCACGGACATCACCTCGATTTCTTCAGCCGGTCCTTCTGGTGGGCGAAGACGGCATGGCTGGCCCGCGGTATCCTGGGGAGATCGCGGGGTATCGCGCTCTCCGATATCGATCGCCTGAACAAGCCGTTCTTCGAACTGTTGACGCAGACGGCCCGCGTGCCGGAGCTGCGCGCGTGGGAGTACCGTTTTTATGCCGTGCTGCGCTTCTTCGCGCGCCTGCTGCGCTTCCAGTCGAAGTCAGGTGGGAGCCCGCGCCGACTCACCAGCGTCGAGCAGAACAGTCGCGAGGCACGTGACCTGCTGCGCGACTTCCTGCCGGGCTTCCTGCCGGACGTCTTCGTGTTCGGGCACACCCACCGTGCCGGTTTCTCCCGCGTCGCGGTGGGGGACGCCGGGGTGCTCATGGCAAATACCGGCTGCTGGGTGGAGGGTTCAAGTGACGAGACGGCCATGACCTATCTCGTTATCGACGACGCGGTCCGCCTGCGCCGCCTCGGCGGTGATGAGATCATCTTGGACCCCGGGATCCGCGCATGACGGGTGCGTGGTTAAAGCCTGTCGCCGGGCGTGTACCCGCGCCGGCGGTTCATACCCCGAAACGGTGGGATGCCTCTTTCATGATGCGCAGGTTCTGGAAGGGGGTATCCAGGCCCAGCCCGCAGGGCGGCGCCATGATGGCGGCCCCGTTCCTCACCGCCATGAGTGTCTCCTCGAGCACCATCTCCGGCGGAAAATAATGGACCAGGGAGGCGGGCACCGTCCCGATGATCGGCTTGCGCAGTATGGCGTGGGCCTCTCCCGGGTGCACTTCCGCCTCGAAGGAGTAGGCGTCCACGTCGGTCTCCCGGCACATCCTCACCTGCTCCATGCGGCCGCCGCATACGTGCAGGATCACTTTGGCGCCCCCGAGATGAGCATACCGGCTCACCTCGTTGAAGTAGGGCAGCACGTTGTGAAAGAGGTCGAAACCCATATAGGAGCCGGACCTCGCGGCCGGCTCGTGCATCATGATGATGCCGGCGCCCTTCTCCACCATGGCCTCGGCATAGGCACAAAGGAAAGATACTATGCCCTCCAGCAAGCGGTTCAGGAACCCGGGGTCGCGCTTCACCAACTCGATCATTACGGAGGGCCGGATAAGGGAGGCCGACAGGGTGGCAGGGCCAGCCATGTTCCCGATGATAGGGGTCCCCGGGCGCATGTCGCGCAGGAGCTCGATGGAACGCAGTACCTGGGGCACCCGTCCGTGCTGGAGCAGCGAGGGAAGGGCGTTGGCGATGATGTCATCCACGGCGGCGTCAGGGAAAGCGATGATGCGCGGGAGCATAGTGCTGTCCCCGATGTCGACCTTGGCCCCCAGCACCTCCGCCTCCACGGTGAGGCATAGCGGCACGCCGACGTTGTCGAAGCCCGCCATGTCGTATGCCGCTGCGGCCAACTCGGCCATCATCACGCCGCTGTAGTGGGCGGCGGGAAGAGGGATGCCGAAACGGTCGAGGACGGTGCGGGTGACCACGTTGATGAGCCCCCCGGGACCCAGCACGGGGAAACGGGGCGTGCTCTCTCCGGCCAGGGCGGCCATCAGTATCTCGTGCCTGTTCAAGTCTTCTCTCCCGTCGTCTTCTCCGGGCCACCTGCCCGGCGGGCCTGGTCGTATACCTGTTATCGGCCTGACGCCGCGCGAGTAAAGGAGCGCTTCGTCGCATCGAGCACGTTCATCATATCAAATGGCAGCCGCCGCGCGGCGCGCATTGACACCGCATGGGATAAGATGCATAATCAGATAATTCAGAAGAGTCTGATATTAACGATTGGAGAGACCGGACCATGGGCAAAAAGGATGCCGGCTGCTGCGACGCCTCGCAGGGCGAGGCCGCCTCCAGGGTGGAGGCGGTGCTGAGCGTCGACGAGAGGGGACAGATGGTCCTGCCGAAGGACCTCAGGACTCGCGCAGGCATAAGCCCCGGCGACAAACTGGCCGTGGTAAGCCACGAGAAGGATGGGGAGATATGCTGCATATCCCTCATCAAGGCGGAGTCCCTGACCGAGATGGTCAGGGGGGTCCTGGGGCCGATGATGAAGGATATCATCGCTTAGGAGGAAACATGACGGACAATGAAGATACGGCTACGATGATCGGCGATGCCTGCGATACCTCCTGCCGGTCCGAAGCCAAACCGCGCTGAGGCCCCCCGGAGACCGCGGGGCCCGCGGACCTGGAGGGAATAGGGACGACGACGTCGCGCGTGACCGCCGCCGACCGCCTCGTCCACTTACTCGCGCGCCTCGGCGTCAGGAGGAACGAGTGGCGCGTACGGCCCGGGCTCTACCGCCTGGGCGAGGCGGGACCGGACTCCCCGGTTTTCGCAAGCGCCAATTACCGCCTGTCCTTCGATGCGCTGCGCGGTGCCCTGGAGGGCATGGACGCCTTCATCCTCGTGCTCGACACCAGGGGGATCAACGTGTGGTGCGCCGCGGGCAAGGGCACCTTCGGCACGGATGAGCTGGTGGCCAGGATCGAGAAGACCGGCCTCGCCGAGGTCGTAACGCACCGCACTGTGATCGCGCCGCAGCTCTGCGCGACCGGCGTAGCAGCGCACGAGGTGCGGAGGCGCTCGGGCTTCCGGGTGAAGTTCGGCCCGGTGCGGGCGGAGGACATCCCGAGGTTCATGGCGGGCGGCAGGGCCGCGCAGGAGATGCGGCGCGTAAGTTTCGACCTGAAGGACCGGGCGGTGCTCATCCCCGTCGAGGCCAAGACCGCCCTCCCCTTCGTGGCCGGGGCCTCGGCCGCCGCGTATGCGGCCGGCGAGCCCGTGGGAGCCGCGGGCATCGCCGCGGCGTCCCTCGCTGGTTTTGTAGCTTTCCCCCTGCTGCTGCCGTGGCTGCCGGGCGAGGATTTCAGCGCCAAGGGGTTACTGCTGGGGAGTATTGCGGGCCTGGGAGCGGCCGCCGCCGGGCTGGCACGGGATGACGGCACGTCGCTGCCGTCACGCGCAGTAAAAGCGGCGTCCTACGCCCTGGCGCTCCCCCCCATTACCGCGTTTCTGGGACTTAACTTCACGGGCTGCACTACCTTCACCTCCCCAAGTGGCGTGCGCCGGGAGATAAACAGGTACGTAAGGCCCATGGCGGGGATGGCCGGAGCCGGATTGCTCCTGAACCTGGCGCAGCGTGTGGTGCTCGGCTTGAAAGGCGGTCGTGATGGCCAGGAGTAGGACGAACACGCTTGAATACAACCCGGCACTGTGCAACCGCTGCGGTATGTGCGGCGTGGTCTGCCCCCACGGCGTGTTCGTGCCGGGAGACGACGCGGCGCGTCTCGTGGACCGCGACGCCTGTATGGAATGCGGTGCGTGCAGCCTGAACTGCGAGGCGGGCGCGATAAAGGTGGAAAGCGACGTGGGATGCGCCTCCGCCATGATCATGGCGGCTCTTACCCGCCGGGGCGCTCCCGCCCCCTGCTGCGGCTGACCGCCTCAGCCGCGCGGCTGCTGGAGACCGCGCCGCTCAACCTGGCATAATAATATTAACGGGTTCATATCGCGCAGAGGATGTTCACGCCCAGGGCGTGCCGAGAGGAGGGGACATGAGTTATTCCCACATGGGCGAGGTCTGGCAGTCATATATCCGGGCGCGCTGCGCGACCGCGGTGAGGGCCCTGGGAAAAAGGGAGTTCGACGCACGTTTCTATCCCACCCGCGAGGAGGCCGTGCGGGCGGTACTCGAGGCCGTCCCGCCTGATGCCGCGGTCGGATGCGGTGGCTCCTGGACCGTTCGCCAGATCGGGCTGCTCGAGGCCCTGCGGGAGCGCGGCGGCAGGGTGCTGGTTCACGAGCCCGACATGGAGTTCGCGGAGGCCACGCGAGTGCGCAAGGAGGCCCTCCTGTGCCCTGTTTATATCGCCGGCTCCAACGCCATAACCTTGCGCGGAGAGCTGGTCAACACCGACGGCATGGGGAACCGGGTGGCAGGCATGTCCTACGGCCCCGGCATGGTCATCGTCGTGGCCGGATACAATAAGCTTGTGCCGGATCTCGACGCCGCCTTCGAGCGCATCCGCGAGGTGGCGGCTCCAGTCAACGCCATGCGCTACGGTGCGGACGTCCCCTGCGTGGAGAAGGGCAGCTGCTACGACTGCGCCGCGCCCGCCAGCATCTGCCGCATCACCACAATCATCAGGCAGCGTCCCATGATGACCGACTACAAGGTCTTCCTCATCGGCGAGAGCCTCGGGTTCTGACCGGCCGCATCGGCCTCCTCGGGGGTGGCGGTGGGGACGAGCCCCAGCACCTCATCGGCGTATTCGCCGTAGAGGTGTTTCACCGAGAGCTCGTACTGCTGCTGCGTCAGGCCCTCCGGCACGAAATAGACCCCCTCGTCGGCGTTGGTGCCGATGAGCAGGGGCACGTCCCATTGCCCGCCGGCCTACAGGCCGTTTAGCTTCTTCACCAGCTCATAGGCATCCTGGAAGAGATTTGAACCGGGGGCGATAACCTCGCCCAGCTCGAGGTACGCAGCCGCATCCGCCGTGTAAGCGGGCCATTGCACCGGCACTCCCGATGCGTTGGGATCGCCCGACCTGGCGAAGGCGGTCCAGTACTCCATCATCGCCTCGGAGAGGGCGTAGTCCGTTTCGCTCACGCCCTCCAGCGCGACCTTGTCCAGGTTCCCGAAAACGTACATTATCTCCAGGCCGTGAAAGACGCCCAGGCCCTGGGTGCGCGGGTCCTGGGGGGAGCGGTTGAAGAGGTAGAGGTAGGCGGGAACGCCCGCTTCGTCCATGCATTCCGCGGTGAAGCGCGCGCTTGCACCGAACCCCATCTGGGTAACCAGGCTTTCCATGGAGGATTTTACCTCGATGTCCGTGACGGCGGGGAAAAGGGACTCCACCTCGACGGCGTGTTCGCCATAGAGATAATTGCCCAGCAGCTGGTACTGGTTGAGGGTTATATCGGGAAGGAAAATGGTGCCCTCGTTGGCGTTGATCCCGGTGAGAAGGGGGACGGCGTGCTGCCTGCCCGCGGCGAAGACCTCGGAGGGGTTCTCCTCAAGCAGGTAACCGTCCACGTTCGGGCTCAGGTTGATGGGGCTGAAGAACTGGTTGTCCCCTGAGGATGCGGCGATGAGGTCCTCCGGCGCCACCTCGCGCAGCGCGGCCAGCTCGTCCTCCTCTTCGTCGCAACCCAGTTTCTTCGCTATCTCCTCACCCGTCTTCTCCGCCTCCTCCAGGGTCGGGAACGGGTTTATGGGAAGGCCGAGGTCGAGCATGGGCCCGCTCTCGACGATGGCGCGGTCGAAGAGGCCCTCGGCGAGCGGGCTGGCCATGAGGTCGAGTATGCTCATCCCTCCCGCCGATTCGCCGAAGACGGTGACTTTGCCCGGGTCGCCCCCGAATGCCCCTATGTTGTCCTGCACCCATTCCAGCGCGGCCACCTGGTCCAGGAGGCCGTAGTTGCCGGAGACCCCGTTGGGCGACTCCACGGAGAGCAGGGGGTGGGCCATGAGGCCCAGCGGGCCCAGGCGGTAGTTGAAGGTCACCACGATAACGCCCTTTCCGGTCAGGTTGCGGCCGTCGTATATGGGCAGGGAGCCGGCCCCGCTGCGGAAGGCTCCGCCGTGTATCCACACCATCACCGGCAGCCTCTCGTCCGGGCTCTTGGCGGGCGTCCACACGTTGAGGTAGAGGCAGTCCTCATCCATGTCGCCTATGTCCATCATGCCCGTCCAGTCATCGTCGCTCTGCGGGCAGGCCGGGCCGAATTCTTCGCAGGCGAGGACGTCTTCCCAGGGCTCCACCGGCTGCGGCTCCCTCCAGCGCAACTCGTCCACGGGCGGGGCGGCGTAAGGTATTCCGAGATAGACCCAGATGCCGTCCTCGAGCAGGCCACTGATGGGGCCGCTTTGCAGCTGCGGCACCTCCATGGTGGTCTCGGCCGCGGTGGTCGTTCCCCCGCACCCGGCCCCGAGCAGGACCATCGCCGCCAGCATGCACAGGATAGTGATAGTGATCGAGGTCGTCGCTCTTCTGGACATGGCAGGAACCTCCCATCCATCGCCCCGTACCGGACATATTCCCATCGGCCCTAATGATAGCTCAATCCGGTGACGTGGTCCGCCGCCGCGTTCCGACGGTTGCGCTCGGCCTCGGGCGATCGGGGCCACGGCATGCCCGGCGGGACGTATGAGTTCCGGTGCTGGCGATTGGGAGTTAGCCGGAGGGTTATGCTATAATGCGCTGCGACGGTATGTCAGGCGACTTAAAGGTATTTAGGTCGGCACCCAGCCGGAGAAAGGCTGGGTTTTTCTTTTTCACTTGACGAGGAGTGACGAGATGGCCGGCGGCGGGATACTGATGATCGATAACTACGATTCCTTCACCTATAACCTCGTGCAGTTCCTGGGCAGGCTGGGGGCGGACCTGGTGGTCTTCCGCAACGATCACACCTGCCTCGAGGAGGTCGAGGACATGGGCCCGGCAGGGATCGTCATCTCGCCGGGACCCAGGGCGCCGCGTGATGCCGGGCTGTCCAAGGACATCATCCGCGAGTTCGGCCCCCGCGTGCCTGTGCTGGGGGTGTGCCTCGGACACCAGTGCATCGGCGAGGTATACGGCGGCCGAGTGGACCGCGCCCCCTACGTGATGCACGGCAAGACGTCCCTCGTGGAACACGACGGCCGCGGCGTCTTCGCGGGCCTGCCCAATCCCATGGAGGCGGCCCGCTACCATTCCCTTGCCATCCTGGAGGAAGGGTTCCCCCCCTGCCTGGAGGTGAGCGCCCGCACCGGAGACGGCTTGATCATGGGCGTGCGGCACCGTGAATTCCCGGTGGAGGGCATACAGTTCCACCCCGAGTCCTTCATGACCCCCGAGGGCCTGAAGCTGCTCGCCAATTTCCTGGAGGTGTGCTCATGACGCTTCTCGGACAGAGAGAGGGGACATCGCTGCGGCTCGGGGTCCGCGAGCTGGAAGGCGCGGAGGAGATGGAGGACATCTTCCACCGCATCGCCCACGCGCCTTACGCTTGCTTCCTGGATTCGAGCCTGGTCATGGAAAGGCTGGGGAGACACTCCTTCATCGCGTTCGACCCCCACCTCGTGCTCACCGCCCGCGGGCCCGCTTGCCGCTGGTGGAGGCGTGGAGAAGGCACGAGCGAGACGCGGGAAAATCCCTTCGGCGCCCTGCGCAGGGCGCTGGGAGAATACCGGCTGGAGGAGAAGGCCGAGGGCATGCCGCCTTTCCTCGGCGGAGGGATGGGCTATCTCGCCTACGAGCTGGGACGCCGTCTCGAGAGGCTGCCGGAGAAGGCCGTGGACGACCTGGGTATGCCCGAGCTCTGCTTCGCCTTCTACGACCGCGTGCTGGCCCACGACCACGGCAGCGGCAGGACCTGGATCGCTGCCGTGCATCCCGCGGACCCGGAAGGGGTGCTGGAGGAGGCCTCCATTCGACTCGGCGCGGAGCCGCCGCGGTACGCGTCGCCGCTCGAAGCCCGTGAGGAGCGCTTCGTATCCAATTTCAGCCGCGAGGAATACCTGCGGGCGGTGCGCAAGGTCAAGGACTACATAATCGCTGGCGACATCTACCAGGCCAACCTCTCCCAGCGCTTCCAGACCCAGCTGCGCGAGCACCCCTGGACGCTCTACCGCAGGCTGCGGCGCCTCAACGCCGCGCCCTTCGCCGCCTATTTCAACGCCGTGGACGGGCAGGTGTGCTCTTCCTCGCCGGAGCGCTTCCTCGCGGGCGAGGGCAGCCACGTGGAGACCCGGCCCATAAAGGGCACGCGCCCGCGCTCCACCGACGCGGAGGAGGACCGGCGCCTGGCGGAGGAGCTGCTGGCGAGCGCCAAGGACCGGGCCGAGCTCTCCATGATCGTGGACCTGGAGCGCAATGACCTGGGCAGGGTCTGCGAGTACGGCAGCGTGGAGGTCGAGGAGCACGCCGTCATAGAGCATTACGCCACCGTGCACCACCTCGTGTCCACCGTGGTGGGCGAGCTTCACCCCGGCCGCGACGTGGTGGACCTGCTCAAGGCCAGCTTTCCCGGCGGCTCCATCACCGGCGCGCCCAAGATACGCTCCATGGAGATCATCGACGAGCTGGAGCCCACGGCGCGCAGCGTCTATACGGGGAGCATCGGGTACCTGGGATACAACGGCAAATACGACCTGAACATCGCCATCCGCACCATCATCTGCAGGGGAGGCAACGCCTATTTCCAGGTGGGCGGGGGCATCGTGGCCGACTCCGTCCCCGAGGACGAATACCAGGAGACCCTGGACAAGGGCAAAGCCATCTTCGCCGCCCTCTCCGGCTGACGGGGTCAGCCCTTAACATTCATCATATCATTAGCATTGCTAACTGAATTTCTCACGTGAGATAGAGAATATCCCCTCCGATGGGCCCGTTCCCCCGTTTCGACGCTGGAGAGTCGAGTCCCCCGCCTCAGATATCGCGCTTCTCGAAGATATAGGCGGACGCCCACAGGAGCGCCGCGATGAGGGCTGCGGTGACCAGCAGCGACGGCAGGACCTCGCCGAATCCCGCGCCGCCCACGGCGATGGACTTGCCCGCGTCCATGAGGTAGTAAGGGCTGAAACGCTTCACGGAGGAAAAGAGCGGCGGGACCGCGGTCAGCACCAGCACGCTGAGCAGGGACAGCCCGCCGGCGGTGATGGAGCTGGACGTTACCACGCTCCAGAATACGGTCAGGGAGAGGACGAACAGGATGAACGCCGCCATGGGGACTATGGAGAGCGCCGCGCCTCCCGCCGGGAAGTATGCGAAGAGCAGGACGGTGTAGCCGTAGAACACCGCCGTTGCCAGGACGAGGGCGCCCACCAGCATGCCGCCGTTGACCAGCACCTTGGAGGCCAGGACATGGCGCCTGCGTACCGGCTTGGACAGGACCATGGGCAGCAGGCCCTGCGACCTCTCCCCGGCTATCGTGCCCATGCCCAGGAGGATGACGAGCAGCATGCCCATCTGGACGATGTAGCCGGCGTACTGCGCGGCGGCGTCGACCAGGGTGGGTTCCGCCATGATGATCTCGAACTGCTCGGTCTTGGGGATGAGGTCCGGCAGGTGCTTGGTGACCAGCGGCGCGGTGATGGCGAAGAAGAGGAAGAGGGCCAGGACCACCCACAGGCGGTAGGTTTTCACCTGTTCCCGCATGTCCTTGCGCAGCAGGGTCTTCAGGGCACTATTCATCGCCGGCGCCCTCCGTCAGTCCGAGATAGACGTCCACCAGACTTCCCCCCGATGGCTCCACCCCCACAAGCGCCAGGCCCATGGCGGACACCAGCCGCGGCAGCTCCATCTCGGCCCGCGCCATGAGCGGAGCGCGCAGCCTCACCTCCGTGTCCGTTCCGGATACGTCCCCCGCCCAGTCCTCCCGGCGCAGGGCGGCCGCGAGGCCATCGCCGCCTCCGCGCACCCGCACGGTCAGGCCGGTGCTGGAGTGCCTCTCCAGCACCTCGTCCAGCTCCCCCTGCTCGAGCAGCCTGCCCCGGCCGATCATCACCACGCGGTCGCACACGTTCTCCACGTCTTCCAGGATATGGGAGGAGAAGAAGATGGTCAGCTCGCTGCGTATGTCCGCTACCAGGGAGAGCAGCTCGTGGCGCCCGATGGGGTCCAGGCCGGAGGTGGGCTCGTCGAGGATGAGCAGCTCCGGTTCTCCCATCATCGCCTGGGCGAGGCCGAGGCGCTGTCTCTCGCCCTTGCTGAAACCGGCGATCCTGCGGTCCGCCTTGGGGGAGAGCCCGAAAAGCCCCATGACCTCCGCGGCGCGGGAGCGGGAGCGGGCGGCGTCCAGGCCCAGGATCTCTCCCGTGAACACCAGGGACTCGCGCGGGGTCATCCAGCGGTAAAAGGCGGGGGCTTCGGGCAGGTAACCCACGCGCGCCAGGTGCGCGCGGTCCGCCCGGCCGCTGGGCACTCCGAAGAGGAAAGCCTCGCCCCGCGTGGGGCGCGCCAGGCCCAGGAGCACGCGCAGGGTGGTCGTCTTGCCCGCCCCGTTGTGGCCGACGAATCCCGTCACGGTCCCTGGTTCCACGCCGAAGGTGAGGCCGTCGACCGCCGCCAGCTCGCCGAAGCTCTTGGTCAGCGAAACGCATTCAATCGCGGGAGTTGTCAATTTCCGCCTCCCGTCCCCACAGGAGATAGACAACGGGCCCCAGGATGTTGATGAAGACGATCACCAGCGCCCACAGCAGCTTACTTCCGCCCCTGACCCGTTCGCGCCGGAGCAGGTCCACGAGGGCGAATATCAGCAGCGATAGCTGGATGATCACCAGGGGAACGAGCACTACGGCCCACTGCCATGTCTCCATGGGACGACCTCCATATCCGTTTCTCGTGCACATTAGTATAACGAGCCTGGGTGGATTATAGGCCGAGTTCCTTTCTGACCAGGTCGCGGTAGGCTCCGGAGAGGCCGAGGGTGATGGGCCCGGGGCACTTCAGCCCGATCGCGTTCCCCTCCACCTCCGCTATAGGGACGATCTCCCCGGTGCTGACGGTGAAGAAGGCCTCGTCCGCTCCCAGGAGGTCGTCGAGGACGAGGAAAGCGGTATCGCATGCCTGCCCGTGCTCCTCGCACAGCTCCATCACCGCCTCGCGGGTGACGCCGGGCAGCAGCCCGCATTCCTCGTCCGGGGTCGTAATCCTGCCCCGCCGCACCAGGAAGAGGTTGGAGGAAGTCCCCTCCGTGAGGTATCCGCGTGAGTTGAGCAAGACGGCGTCGTCCGCCCCCCGGTCCTTCGCCTCCTGCCTGGCGATGAGGTTGTCGAGGTAATTAGTGCTCTTGATGTGAGAGAGTGGGGAGCCCTCGTTGGCGCGCACGGCCGAGACGATCACCCGCTTGCCGCGCTCGTACCACTCACGGGGATAGTCCTCGAAGGGCTTGACCATCATGTGTACATTGGGGGGACCGGGTCTTTCCAGGATGCGGTCGCCGTCGAAACGCCCGCCGGTGAGCGTGATGCGGATATAGGCGTCGCCGCTCACCACGTTCAGGCGGTACAGCTCCTTTGCAGCTTCCGCGACCTCCGCGGCCGCGGGCACGCCCACGATCCTCAGCTCACGGCACCCCGCCCCCAGGCGTTCGAGGTGGCGGTCCATGCGGAACGGTCTGCCGCCGTATGCCCTCACCGTCTCGAAGACGCCGTCCCCGAAGAGCACCCCGCGGTCGGCGGCGGGGATCAGGGCCTCTCTCTCGTCGATCACCTCGCCGTTCAGGTAAACCTTCATCGTTCCCTCCTCGGCCCCCGCCGTGCATTGATGGCCTGAATCTCGGGTCGTCCGCGCCCAGGATTATATTCTTGACGCGGGGGGTCGCGAGGTCAAGCTCCCGTCCGGCAATGCCGCACGTCCAGCGTCCTGTGGCATAATCAAGGAACGGCTGTTCCGGACGGCGAAAGGGGGAGAAATGGACGGCACTGCCCGCGCGGCTGCGCGGAAGACCGGCGACTACCCGGGGGTAGCGCAAGCCTTTCTCGACGTAGCGAGATCATACTCCAGCCCGCTCCTGCTCGGGCCGCCCCTGTGCGACGAACTGCTGGCCCTCATAGAGCACATGTTCTCCGAGGAGGAGGCCGAGGTGGCAAGGCACATCAAGCCCTGGATGCCCCGTACCGCCGCCTCCCTCGCCAGGGCAAGCGGCCGGCCGCTGCCCGAGGTGAAAGAGGTTCTCCACCGCCTGGCGCACGAGAAGTACGTGCTCATATCCTTCGGCGAGGGGGACGGGGAACGCTTCGTCATGTTGCCCATCCTGCCCGGGACCTTCGAGCACGTGCTGGTGTGCCGATCGCCCGACAGCGTCACTCCATGGCACAGGCGCTTTGCCGAACTCTACGAGGCGCTGTACGACACGGGATTTGCCACGCAGTATAACCGCAAGCCGGTGGGAGCCGTGCGCTATATCCCGGTGGGGGAGGCGATAAGCTCGCTGCCCATGGCGCTGCCCTCCGAGCGCCTGGACATGATCGTGGAGCGCTACGACGACTTCGCAATCGGCGTCTGCCAGTGCCGCCTGTCCAGGCAGCTGGTGGGGGAGGGGTGCGGCAAGATGCTCGAGACCTGCACGGTGATGGGCGAGTTCGCTCCCGCGCTCGTCAAGGAAGGCCGCATGCGCCAGGCGAGCCGGCGTGACGTCCTGGAGGTGAAGGCGGCGGCGGAGAAGGAGGGACTGGTCACCTGGATGATGGCCGACGACGGGACGAAATCCTTCCGCTGCTCCTGTTCCTGCTGCGGCTGCTGCTGCGGCGCGCTGAGACAGGTCACCCAGTTCAACTCGCCCGGTTTCGTCGCCCCTCCCCATTTCATGCCGCGTATCGACCTCGCGGCGTGCACCTTCTGCGGCAAGTGCGCCAGGGTATGCCCCTTGGAGGCCATGGAGGTCTGCGGGGAGGGAGAGGGGAAGATCCGCATCCACAGAGCGGAGCGCTGTATCGGATGCGGGCTCTGCGTCGTCGCCTGCGACAAGGGGGCGCTGACCATGCGGGAGGTGCCGGACTTCAGGGAACCTCCCGGCAGCTTCCTGTCATATATACTTAGGAACGGCCGCAACTACGTGGCCAACAGCTTCAAGGTATGGAGGGAACGGTGCCGCGCGTGAAAGGAGGACGCCCGCCGGGAAACCCGACCCCACACGTCCTCGATCGCGCACCCGGGAGCGGCCCGGATTGAATATCTGCCCGCGATCGTAAAAAACCTCAGTTGCAGCCCTTGCTTTGATGGTTTGAAGCGGGGAAAAGCACGATATCTCGCTTCGCGCCCATCGCGATTCCCGTGTTCCGGAAGCGCGCACCGTTGCGAAAAGGGGGTCGGCGCTAGAGGATGCCCAGCAGGACTACGGTTACTCCGCCGGCGCACAAAAACGCGGCGGCCGCCACCACCAGGACGTTGATCACCCTCATGTCGCGCAGGCCCCTCCCGCCCTCGCGGGAGAACTCCAGGAGCCTGGGGCGCATGAGGACGAGCATAACCCCCCAGATGATGCCCAAGGCACCTACTATCACCGCCTCCTGATCCATGCCCCGATCATCTCATCGCCCGGAGGGGGCGGCAAGCGGCATGCCCGCCCCATCCGCCACCGGCGCAAAAACTACTTGACAAAGTATTATAAATCTATAAAGTTATTAAACATGAATAAATAGAGAGAGGTGGTGGAGATGATCGGCAAGACCCTGGCTGGCAGGTACCAGGTGATGGAGAGGATCCGCGGGGGGGAATACCTCTCGACCTACCTGGCCGTTGACGTCGCCTGCGGGCTCGAGGTGGAGGTGGATATCCTTGCTGCCCCCGAGGAGCAGCTGCCCGTGAGCCCCGCGCGCCTGGGCGAGCTGCTCGACGCGGCCATCCTGGTAAACGGAACCCACGTCTCCTGCCTGCGCGATTGGGGAGAGGAGGCGGAGGAGGATTTCGTTTACATGGTCAGGGAAAAGTCCTGCGGCGCGTCCCTGGCGGAGGTCCTCTCGTGTACGGGAGAACTGCCCCGCCAGCAGGTGGTCGAGATAACCGCCGCCGCCGTGGAGGTGTTGACGCAGGCCTATGGCAAGGGCCTCTTCTATCTTGGGCTCAACCCGGGCCAGGTGACGTTGGACACCAGGGGCGGCTTGAAGTTCGCGCGCGTTGGATTCGGGTGGGTCATCGAGGAGATCGAGCCGGAGACGGCCGCGCGGGTCTCACCCTATCGTGCCCCGGAGACCGACGGGGGAAAGGAGGGTTCCCGCACCTCGGACGTGTATTCGCTGGCGGTCATGGTACGCGAGATGCTTCCGGAGGCGGAGGTCGGAGGCCGGCTGGCTTCCCTACTCGATATGGCAGTGGATCCGTTGCCCAAGCACCGCCCCTCCTCACCGCGCCTGCTGCTCGAGGAGCTGCGGGAGGCAGGCGTTGACGACGGCGGGACGCAGTCCCGAGAGGAAAAAAGCCCCGGGGCGCCGACGGGGAAGGCCGGAGGGCTGTCTTTCCTGCAAGACGGGCCCTTCCCCTCCCCGGTGATAACGGCAGGGCGCCACCGCAGGCGCACACTGCGCAACCTGCTGCTCGTCGTCGCGGGCGGAGCCGCCATCTGGCTTGCTTTCGCCGCGGTAGCGGGGCTCTTGGGAAGCAAGCCTTCGCGGGAGGCACAGGCCCCCGCCCCCGTCGAGGAGAAGATCGCCCTGCCCGACCTGCAGGGGTTCACCGCCCATGAGGCGGAAGAGATCCTCGCGGAACTGGGGCTGGAATGCACCTCGCGGGAGGCGCCTTCCCGCCTGTGGTCAGCAGGCAGGGTGGCTGCGCAGGAGCCGGCGGAGGGCTCGACGCTGCGTCCGGGAGATATTGTATGCCTGATCGTGAGCACGGGAAGGAGCGGTGAGCCCCTTCCGGGAGCGGAAGACATACGGGAGACAGGCGGGTCCGATCCCTCACCCTCTCCCCCGCAGTCCACCGGGGCCTTGCCGCAGCCGGCCCCCCTGCGCTCCTCGCCCGCATCCCAACCC
>MTKY01047695.1_pt1 | contig 16181 bp, 11 predicted proteins | sample 1042731 | NCBI WGS metagenome assembly MTKY01 (sample SAMN06212206, study PRJNA360538) | anaerobic digester metagenome | biome: Wastewater treatment plant; material: sludge; isolation source: anaerobic digester fed with sludge from wastewater treatment plant | place: Denmark: WWTP Soeholt ... | reverse complement strand
AGGCCCAGTTCGGCGACGGCACGACGACGAGCTCGTCGGTACCGGTCGGTGTCTCGGGGCTGACGTCGGGGGTGTCGTCGATCGCGATGGATCGTGTCGCCGAACGACGCTTCCCCTGCGTAGAGGTCCGTCAGCCCCGCGGTCGAGGCAATCGGCAGGCGCGTCGCCTCGTCCATGGCGACCAGGATCGCGCGCCCCTCGCGCGCAAGCGCCCGGCCGACCGACAGGGCGAAGCCGCCGTCGTCCTCGCCGGCGCAGGCGATCAGCGCCAGCGCATTCGATTCCCGTGCGCCGGCGGCGATGCGCTTCGCATAGCCGAGGGCATGCGTGAGCGTGCGCGAATCGACTTCTGCCCGCATCGGCCGCAGCCCGGACAGCCCCGGCGTCTCGAAGGGCACGACAGGCGAGGCGGTTTCCTCGTCGCGGCGCCTGGACTTGAGCGGCGACGGACCGGCTTCCGGCCTCGGACGCGGCCTGTCGGTCGCGAGCTGGCGGGCGACGATCGCGGCGATGGAGAAGACCATGGCGGCGATGGTCGCGAAGCCGATGATCGGCAGCTTCTTCGGGAAGGTCGGCAGTTGCGGCGCGAGCGCGCGCGACACCACGCGGGCATCGGCGGGGGTCGCCTTTGAGCTCTCGCGCGCCAGGGCTTCCTGGTATTTCGTGGTGGCGGCTTCGAGCTCTTCCTTGAGCTGACGCGCGGCGCGATCGAGTTCGCGCATCTTCACCTCGTCCGCGCCGGAGGCGCCGACGACCTTCTTCTGTGCGTCCAGCGCCAACTGAAGGTTTTCCACCCGCGCGCCGGCGATCTTGGCGTCGTTCTCGAGCGTGCGCGCGGTCTTCTCGGCGGCCGTGCGCAGTTGCTCGTCCAGATCGGCGAGCTGGGCGTTCAGTTCCTTGATGCGCGGATGACCGGGCAGCAGCGTGCGCGATTCGAGCGCGAGCTGCGCCTTGAGATTGATCCGCTGTTCGGAAACCCGGCGGATCAGGTCATTGTTGGCGACGTCCGGAATTTCGGAAACGCGCCCTGCCTTCAGCATGTCGCGGATCAGCTTCGCCTTCGCCTGCGCATCGGCCTGCGAGGTGCGCGCACGCGACAGTTCGGTGTTCACCTCGCCGAGCTGCTGCGTATTGATGGTGACATTGTTGGCGGAGGTGAGCAGTCCGGCCTCGGCCCTGAATTCCTCGGCCTTGGCGTCGGCCGCGGCGGCCCGCGTCTTGAGGTCGCCGATGAGCGAGGCGAGCGACGCCGCGGCCGCGCGCGCGATGTCGCGCTTCGCGTCCTGCTGGAAGTCGAGATAGATGTCGGCGATCGTGTTCGCGGCCTTCGCCGAAAGATCGGGATCGCGCGACTGGAATTCGATGTTGAGGACGCGCGTCTTGGTCGGCGAGAAGACCGTGAGCTTCTCGAAATAATTCTCCATCACGCGGTCTTCAGGCGACAGGGTCGTCGGATCGCGCTTCAGGCCGGCGAGCACCATCAGACGCGTCAATGCGCCGAGCCCCTTGGCCAGCGGATCGAATTCCGGATTGCCCAGCAGCCCGATCTGCTTGATCGCCCGCCGAGCCACGTCGCGCGAGGTGACGAGCTGGATCTGGCTGTTGACAGCCTCCGGATCGAGCTGCTGCCCGCCGTTGCCCGCCTCGGCATTCTTTTCGGTGCGCGGCGTGAAGCTGTCCTGGGTCTCCAGCAGCACGCGCGTCTCGGCGGTGTACCGGGGGCTGACGACGTTCACGAACGCGGTGCTCGCGACAAGCGCGACCAGCGTCGGAACGATCACCCAGTTCCTGTTGGCGACGAGGGCGCGCCCGACGCCGCCGAGATCCACTTCGGGCTCGACCGGGCTCGCCAGGGTCTGCTGTTCGGGCGACTCGACACGCATGTTCAACTCCGGACTGCTTTCGACGATCTTTGACGATTCATGGTTGAAGCGGCGTTAACCGCATCGAGTCAGCGTTTGTTAACCATGCCGGCATAAAAGCTCGGAGGCGTCCTGCAGGGATGCGAGCGATTGAAGCGGTGACCACATGCGGCGTACGGCGGCGGCCCTGAGCGTGATCCTGATGGCCTTTGCGCCGGGCTGCGCGAACCGGTCCTACCAGAGCGAAATGCTGGCGGCCTCGCCCGACACGCCTTACGCGGTCGGCTCGGGCGACAGGCTCCGGATCATCGTTTTCGGCCAGGATTCGCTGTCCAATTCCTATTCGGTGGACGCGACGGGCCATATTTCCCTGCCGCTGATCGGTCTGGTGCCGGTCAACGGCATGTCCACGGCGGCCATCCAGCGGGCGGTCGAGGAGCGCCTGCGCAACGGCTTCCTGCGCGAACCGCGCGTGTCCTGCGAGGTCGAGGCCTACCGGCCGTTCTTCATCCTCGGCGAGGTCACGACGGCCGGGCAATATCCTTACGTCAACGGCATGACCGTCAAGACCGCCGTCGCAATAGCCGGCGGCTTCTCCCCGCGCGCCGCCCAGTCCTACGCAGTCATGACGCGGGTGGTGGACGGGCGTCAGCTCAGCGGCGAGGTGGACATGGGCCAGGCGGTCCAGCCCGGCGACACCATTCAAATCCGTGAACGGTTCTTTTGAACTTTTGAACTCTACTGCCTCCGGCTGAAGCCGGAGTGCGTCTCGAAATGGCCGGGTATCCCGACGAACCTCTGAAGATCGTGCATGTTCTGCGCGCGCCGCTCGGAGGGCTTTTCCGTCATGTCGTCGATCTGACCCGCGAGCAGACGGCGCGCGGCCATCATGTCGGCCTGATCTGCGATTCCTCGACCGGCGGCCAACGCGCCGTCGACGTTCTCGAATCGCTCCGTCCGAGCCTTGATCTCGGCGTGATGCGGCTGCCGATGCGCCGCCTGCCTCATCCGTCCGACGTTTCCGCGCTCGCGCGCATCGCCGGCCGCCTGAACCGTCTGCAGCCCGATGTCGTTCACGGCCACGGCGCCAAGGGCGCTCTCTACGCGCGGGCGCCCGGATTTCTGGATTTCGGTCGCGGACCGGTGCGCGCCTACACGCCGCACGGCGGCTCGTTCAACTACAGGCCGGGTTCCGCCGCCCACCGTCTGTACATGATGGTCGAGAAGGCGCTCAGCTGGTCGACCGATCTGCTTCTGTTCGAAAGCGCGTATATCGGCCGCCGCTACGCCGCCGCGGTCGGCGAGACGAACGCGGTCGCGCGGGTGATCGTCAACGGCGTGAGCCCTGCCGAACTCCAGCCGGTCCGGCCCGCCCCGGACGCCGCGGACCTCTTCTACATAGGCGAACTGCGTTCGGCGAAGGGAATCGACACGCTGATCGACTCGCTGCCGATGATCCAGTCGCGTATCCGGCGGCGTCCGACGCTGGTTCTGGTGGGAACCGGTCCCGACCAGCAGATGCTGCAGGAACACGCGGCCACGGTCGGCTATTCCGACAATGTGAGATTCGCCGGCGCCATGCCGGCGCGCGAGGCCTTCGCGCTCGGTAGCGTCCTCGTCGTCCCCAGCCGCGCCGAATCCCTGCCCTATGTCGTGCTCGAGGCCGCGGCGGCGCAAGTGCCCATGGTCGCCACGAACGTTGGCGGCATTCCCGAGATTTTCGGACCGCTGGCCGGCCGCCTGATCGACTGCGACAACATGGAAGCGCTGGCCGACGCCGTCGCCGCCATGCTGAACCGATCCCGTGCGCAGAACCTGATCGGCGCCGCGCAGCTCGCAACCTACGTCGGCAACAAGTTCACGCTTTCCAACATGGTCGAGGGCGTGCTGTCCGGCTATCGCGAGGCAATCGCCCGCAAGCACGCCGCGCCCGTTCGCCATACGCCCGCGCGGCATCCGGCAGAATGACGGACCCCCTCATGAACTATCATACCGGCTCCGCCGCACGTGCGTTCGACCTGCCCGCATCCGGCGCAGACACATCCGTGCACGACGATCCGCATGCGGCGCAGGAAGCGTTGAGACGGGCGGCGCTCGCCGAATCCCTCGCCAACACGAAGCCGCACCCGGCCTATTCCACGGTGGTGCTGGCGGGCGTCGTCCGGCTTGTCGAACTGGCGCTTCTGACCGCCGTCGGCTTCGTCGTTCACCGCTTCTATGTCGCCGCGCCCCTGTCCTTCGAATATGCGGTCGCCATACCGGGCGTCGCCCTCGTGGCGCAAATCTGCTTTCAGGCGCTCGATCTCAACAGCATCGGCGCGTTCCGCAACCCGCTCCTGCAGAGCCTGCGAATCGTCGGCGGCTGGACTTTCGCATTCCTGGTGGCGCTCGCCGGAATCTTCTTCCTCAAGCACGACCTGATGTTTTCGCGGGTCTGGCTGTTGTCGTGGTATGCGATCGGCCTGCTCGTACTCGCGTGCGAGCGTGGCGCCGTCTCGCTTCTCGTGCGGCGGCTGACGGCTTCCGGCGCGCTGGAGCGCCGCACGGTCGTGGTCGGTGGCGGACCGGCCGCCGAGCAGGTGCTGCGCGATCTCGCCGCGCAGAAGCACACGGACGTGCGCATCTGCGGCCTGTTCGACGATCGCACCGACGATCGCTCGCCCGATGTGGTCGCCGGCTTCCCGAAGCTCGGCACCGTCGACGATCTCGTCGAATTCGCGCGCCGCACGCGCATCGACCTCATCATCTTCACGCTGCCGATCACCGCCGAGAGCCGCATCCTGCAGATGCTGCGGAAACTCTGGGTGCTGCCGATCGACATTCGCCTGGCGGCGCATACCAACAAGCTGCGATTCCGGCCGCGCTCGTACTCATGGATCGGCGCGGTTCCGGTTCTCGACGTCTTCGACAAGCCGATCGCCGACTGGGACGTCGTCGTCAAGTCGGCCTTCGATCGTGTGGTCGGCGCGATCTGCCTCCTGATTCTGTCGCCGCTGATGCTGGCGATCGCGCTGGCGGTGAAGCTCGACTCCAGGGGCCCGGTGCTGTTCCGGCAGAAGCGCCATGGCTTCAACAACGAAGAGGTCGAGATCTTCAAATTCCGGTCGATGTACGCCGACAAGCTCGACTACAACGTGGTCAAGCAGGTGACGCGCGACGATCCGCGCGTGACGCGCGTCGGCCGGTTCATCCGCAAGACCTCCCTCGACGAGCTGCCGCAGCTCTTCAACGTCGTATTCAAGGGCAACCTCTCGCTCGTCGGCCCCCGGCCGCATGCGATCTCTGCCAAGGCGGCCGAACATCCCTACGAGCAGGTCGTGGACGGCTATTTCGCGCGGCATCGCGTCAAGCCCGGCATCACCGGCTGGGCGCAGATCAACGGCTGGCGCGGCGAGACGGATACGCCCGAGAAGATCCAGAAGCGCGTCGAATGCGACCTGTTCTACATCGAGAACTGGTCCCTCCTGTTCGACGTCTACATCCTCGCCATGACGCCGTTCGCGCTCATCAAGGCCGAGAATGCCTATTGAGAAGCCGTTTCCTCGCCGGTCGCGGACAAAGCGGGCGGCGGCGCTTCTCCTTTCCACATTCGTCATGCAGACCGCGCAGGCGCAGGAGGCCCCTGCCCTTCGCCTGACCATGCAGGGACGCGCCGAAAAAGTGTTCGGCATGGCCGATCGCTGCCAGCCGGTCGATCTGCCCGACGTCAATCCGCGTGCCTATCGCGCCGCCGACGGCGCCGTCACGATGTTCGCATTGCATTTCTTCGCGCGCCGGCTGCGCGGGCCGGACCTGCTCGCCTTGAAGATCGATTGCCACGTCGCGCTCGACTCGCACGAGGACGCCGATCCCGCGAAATACGACGGCCGCCGCTACGTGACGTCGACCTGGACCACCGACGGCGCGCGCGTCGCGGCGCTTGTCCACAACGAATATCACGCCGACGTCCATCCCGGCCGCTGCCTGTTCAAGAGCGATCTCGAATGCTGGTGGAACAGCGTTCTCGCCTTCCGCTCGACCGACGGCGGCGCCAATTTCACGCCGGCCGAACCACTCGTGGTCGCGGCGGCGCCGTTCGCGCAGGATGTCGGCCAAGGCCGACATCGCGGCTTCTTCAATCCCTCGAACATGTTCGGCAAGGACGGCTACGTCTACGCCTTCGTCTCCACGACCGGCTGGTCCGGTCAGGGCGCCGGCGCGTGCCTGATCCGCACGCGCGATCCGATGGATTCGGCGAGCTGGCGCGGCTGGGACGGCCGCGATTTCAGCGTGCGCTGGCGCGACCCCTACGCCAAGGGGCGGAAGGCCGCGCAGGCGGCCTGCGCGATCGTCGAGCCGTTCGGCTATCCCGTCGGATCGGTCGTGCGGCATCGTCCGAGCGGACAGTTCGTCGGCGTCTGGGAAGCGCCGCGCGTCGAAGGCAAGTTTCCGACCGCCGGCTTGTACTACGCGACGTCACGCGACCTGATCCACTGGTCGCAGCCCGCCCTGCTTGCGGCGACTGCGGTCACGCACCAGCCGTGCGGGACCAACGACAGCAATCGCGACGGCTGGATCACCTCTTACCCCGCCATGCTGGACGACAAGGCGCAAGGCCGCAACTTCGACGATTCCGGCGACGAACCCTGGCTGTTCTATGCACGGATCAAGAACGTCGGCTGCACGCCCGCCGGCGAACGCACGCTGATGCGTCAGCGCGTCGCCATCTCGCCGGCACGGTAGGCAGGCGCGGCGACCGTCGTCGCCGGCCTGTTCGACATGATCGCGCGACGGGCGGATTCCATGCCCCAGATGGCGCCGATCATCAGGAACACGAAGCGCCAGTGGTCTATGTCGATCTGCAGCGCCTGCAGGAAGAATCCGAGCGCGGCCGGCGTCACGACCTGCGCGGGTCGCATGAACGGCGATTTTGTCAGCGCCATCCGGATGCCGAGGAAACTCGTGCTGATGACAAGGATGATGAAGCCGAAGCCGCCGACCCAGCCGGCGTCGGAAAAGGCGCCGATATAGGAATTGTGCGGTTGCAGCTGATAGTAGACAGGAAAGCGCAACGGCCCAATGCCGAACGGCCGTTCGATCAGCATGTTCAGCGACCGTCGCTGATTGCCGAAACGGCCGGTCTCGCCGCCATCGTATTCCTGGGTCACCTGCGCGCGTTGCGTGATGTTCTCGACCATGTTGCTCGACGTCAGGATGACGCCGACGCCGATCATCGCAAGGACGCCCGCCACCGACAGGCCGAACACGATGCGCCGCCGCACCTCGCGCTGCGACGTCAGCCACGTCGTCGTCAACAGGAACATCCAGCCGAGCATCATCGCGCCGAGCGAGCCGCGCGACATGGAGAAGAAGGTGCCGCCGACGAAGGCGAGGCCGAGCGCGACGAGCTTCCAGAGCGTGTGCTTGCGCGAGAGCAGCAGGGATTGCGTCAGGAACAGCACGCCCATGATGCAATAGGAGCCGAGCACGTTCGGATCCTTGAACGGACCGGCGATGCGGCCTTCGATCGGTTCGCGGTCGCCGATGCCCATGAAGTTGACGAAGGACAGGATGCCCCAGCAACCGGCGAAGACGCAGGAGAAGGCGTAGGCCTTCAGCGCGAGGCCGACGCGCGCACTCGTGTCGTGCGAGAAGATGACCGCGAACAGAACGGCGCTCGCATACAGGTAGACGGTGTAGACCGTATACATCGAAGGCGTCAGCGTCTTGTCGACCGCGCGATGCTCGATATACGGGATCAGCGACACGACCTGGGCTACGACGATCGCGAACAGGATGAAGAACAGGGCCACGGTCGTGCGCGTGACCGCGAAGCCGTTGAGCAGCGCAACCGGGATCAGCAGGAAGAAGAAGAACTCGTAGGGACTCGGCTCGATGAACGAGACGCAGGACAGCGCCAGCATCAGGACGAGCACGATCCGCAGCAGCGTCTCGGTCTGCTCGGTGCGGTGATGGACCGGATAAGCCGAAGAAGTCACGCCGTTCCAGACTCGCCCGTTGCCATCGGCGCAAACCGCCAGCCGCATACAACGCAAACAGGGTTAACAATCCGGTAAGCCGCTGGATGTCCGCGTTAGTCCCGCACTAACCGCCGCCATGCACAATGCCCGCGGAGGCGTGCATGTCCGTGTCGAAAATCTGGTCCCTGCTGGCGGATGCGCCGACGCTGTTCCGGCGGCGGATGTCCGGCGGCGCCTATCGGCCGGAGATCGACGGGCTGCGCTTTTTCGCCATCGCCATCGTCGTCGTCGGCCATGTCGCCGAGCGCGCCGTCCGCTTCTTCGTTTCCGCCCGCGAGGCGGCCGAGGGAAACGTGCTGGCCGACCTGTTCCAGCGGGCAGGCCTCGGCGTCTTCCTGTTCTTCACCATCTCGGGCTTCATCATCGCCACGCAAGCGCGCAAGGCGCGCACGTCCCCGCTGAGCGGCGCCTTCCTGAAGGCCTACTACTGGCGGCGCCTGCTGCGCATCGAACCGCCCTACATCGTGCTGCTGATCTGCACCTGGGCCGCGCTCGGCGTCACCGGCTACGCGCCGGAGGGCGCCAATCATTTCAACGCCGCGCCGCAGTCGCTAAATCTGAGCCTGCTCGGCAGCATGGCCTACATGCACGGGTTGATCTGGGGCGCCTATCCCCGCCTGTTCCCGCCGGGATGGTCGCTCGAGGTCGAAGTGCAGTTCTACCTCGTCGCGCCGCTCCTGTTCTGGATCTGGTTCCGCCTGCGCAACGATCTGGTCCGCATCGTCTTCGGCCTCGCGCTGCTGGCCGCCGGCGCGTTCGTTTCGCTGACGCTGCCGGAGAAGCTCGGCCCTGTCTTCGTCGACAAGAGCATTCTGCGCTTCTTCTCGTTCTTCTGGCTCGGCATCCTGCTCTGCGACGCGCAGGGCTGGGCGGCCCAAAAAGCCGCTGCCTTGCCCCGCGCCGTCGCGACCTGGATCGGTTGGGGCGGCCTGATCGTCTACCTGCTGATCCCCAACGCCGGCGACGACGTCCTGCCGGGCATGGCGCTGCGCGGCGCCGTCTACGCCTCGCTGGTCGCGATGTTCATCAGCGCCTGGGCGCCGCAGTCCGGCTTCCGCGCCTTCTGCGCAACGCCGTGGATCAGCCTGATCGGCGGCGCCTGCTACTCGATCTACCTCGTCCACATGCAGACGACGCAGGTGATTTCGACCATCGCCGCCAAACTCGTTCCGGGGCTCGGTCTTGCGGGCGTGTTCTTCCTGATGATCGTGCAATATGCCGCGATCACGACGGCAGGTCTTGTTTTCTACGTCGCGGTCGAGCGAGTCTTCATGTTGCCGGACTGGCACAGAGCGCTGGCGGTCCGGCTGCGGGGTCTGGTCCCCTGGCGACGGCCTCGGCCGACCGCGGCGGAATGAGCAGGCTGGCAGGCGCACCCGCTCCGTGACACGGTGGGGCGATTGAAGCTGGAACGCCCCGATGGATCTGATCGTCGCCGCCCTGGGCGCCCTCATGGGCGCAGCCGGCGTGGCTTCCGCCGCAGCCGCCGCCCACGCCAGCGCCGATCCACGTCTGGCGACCATGGCCCAGATGCTGATGACCCATGCGGCCGCCATCATCGGGTTGGTGGCGCTGTCTCGCAGCTCAGCATCCCAGTCCCTGCTCTGGGCGGCCTGCCTCATGGCGCTCGGGGTCGCGCTGTTCTGCGGCGATCTGGCCGCGCGTCACTGGCTGGGAGGACGCGTTTTCCCGTTCGCCGCACCGATCGGCGGCTCGATCACGATCCTGGCATGGGGGCTGGCGGCGTGCGCCGCAGTGTGGACGCTTTTCCGTCGCTGACGCCTTTTAATCCTGAGCTTTCCCTGTCGCACTGCAGCAACAATAAGGGATAGCAAGCATGTCAGCCGCGTTGTATGCCAAACTGCCGCAAAATCCGCGGCTGGGTGGAAAAATGAAACTCGTCCGTGTTCTGAAATTGATCGGCGGCTCGTCCCTGGCCGCGACGCTGGCTGCCGCAGCGATGGCGCAGGCCCCGCAACCAAACGCGCCGCCAAGGCCAGCCCTCAGCGTGACCACCGTCCAGGTCCAGCAATCGTCGTTGCCCTTTCAGATCGAAGCCATCGGCTCGGTCCAGCCGATCGCCAGCGTCCAGCTGCGGACGCGGGTCGATGCTCAGGTCGAGCGCGTCGCCGTGACCGACGGCGCGACGGTCAAGCAAGGCGACCTGCTGGTCAAACTCGATTCCCGACAGGTCGCTGCACAGCTCAAGCAGGCGGAGGCGCAGCTTGCGCGCGATCATGCCGCGCTCGAACAAAATTTGCGCGATGTCGCGCGTTTCTCCGAACTCGTGGAAAAGAAAGCGACCCCGCAGGTCAATCTCGACAACGCCAAGACGGCGACTCTGGCCACGCGCGCGGCGATCGCCGGCGACGAGGCCGCGATCGAGAACCTCAAGGTGCAGCTCACGTACTACACGCTCACCGCGCCGATTTCCGGCAAGGTGGGAACGTTCACGCTCAAGGCCGGCAACATGGCCCGCGCCAACGACAATACGGCCGCAGGCGTGCTCGTGACGCTCAACCAGATCGCGCCGATCTACGTCGCGTTTTCCGTTCCACAGCGGTATCTGCCCGACCTGCGCGATGCGGTGCGCGGCGCAGGCGCGGCGGCGCAGGCCAAGCCGCAGGGCCTCAACAAGTGGATCGACGGCAAGGTGGCCGTCCTGGACAATGCCATCGACGCCGCGACCGGCATGCTGGTCGCGCGCGCGCAGTTTCCGAATGCCGACGAGGCCTTGTGGCCCGGCCAGCTTTGCGACCTGCGGATCCAGATCCGGGTCGACGAAAATCTGGTCACGGTCCCGCGTGAAGCCGTGCAGGTCGGACAGAAGGGCAATTACGTCTTCGTCGCCGACAATGGCGTCGCCAGAATGCGCGCCGTCAGGAACGGGCGCGAGCAATCCGGTCGTGTCGTCATCGAGGACGGGCTGAAGCCCGGCGAGACCGTGGTGGTCGACGGCGCCAATCTGCTCAAGGACGGCGCGCCGATCGCCGTCCGGCCGCCCGACGCCAAGCCCGACGCCAAGCCGAGCGCCTCCTGATGTCCCTGCCCGAACTGTGCATCCGCCGACCGGTGATGACGACATTGCTGATGATGTCGTTCGTCATCTTCGGTCTGTTCGGCTACCGGCAACTCCCCGTCGCCGCCCTGCCCCGCGTCGATTTTCCGACCATTCAGGTCAACGTGAACTTCCCCGGCGCGAGCCCGGACACGATGGCCGCCTCCGTCGCTGCGCCGCTCGAACGCCAGTTCGCAACCATCCCGTCGATCACGACGATGACGTCGCAGTCCGGTCGCGGCTTTGCGTCGATCGTCCTGCAGTTCGACCTCGATCGCAACATCGACGGCGCCGCGCTCGACGTCCAGTCGGCCATCTCCGCGGCCATGCGCAAGCTGCCGCAGAACCTGCCGACGCCACCGACCTTCCGCAAGGTGAATCCGGCCGACATCGCGGTCATGTTCATCGCGCTGAAGTCGAGCGAGCTGCCGCTCTACGTCACCAACGATTTCGCCGAGCAGAATTTCGCGCAGCAGATTTCGCAGATTCCCGGCGTCGCGCAGGTCCTGATCTTCGGCCAGCAGAAGTTCGCCGTGCGCGTGCAGGTCGACCCCGAAAAGGCGGCCGCCCGCAATCTGACGCTCGACGAAGTCGCCAAGCAGATCGCGGCGGCGAATTCCAATGCGCCGGTGGGCGTGCAGCTCGGCAAGCGGCAGAACGTCACGATCGAGGCCTCCGGGCAGATCGCGCAAGCCGAGAACTACAAGTCGCTGGTCGTCGCCTGGCGCAACGGCGCCCCGGTGCGGCTCGACGAGATCGCCACCGTCCGCAACAGCGTCGACAACGATCAGGTCGCCGCCTGGTTCGGCGACGAGCGCGCCGTCATCCTCGCGGTCTACCGCCAGTCCGACGCCAATACCGTCGATGTCGTCGATCAGGTGCGCGCACGCCTGCCGGGCTATCAGGCGCAGCTGCCGGCTTCGGTGTCCGTGTCCGTCATCAACGATCGGTCGATCTCGATCCGCGAATCCATTCACGACGTCCAGGAGACGCTCGGCATCGCCATCGCGCTGGTCGTGCTCGTCATCTTCCTGTTCCTGAAGACGCTGTCCGCGACCGTCATTCCGACGCTGGCCCTGCCGGTGTCGATCGTCGGCACCTTCGCCTTCATGTATCTGTTCGGCTATTCGATCGACAACATTTCGCTGCTCGCGATCACGTTGTCCGTAGGCTTCGTCGTCGACGACGCGATCGTCATGCTCGAAAACATCGTGCGCCACATCGAAGAGGGCATGAAGCCGTTCGAGGCGGCGCTGAAGGGGGCGCGCGAGATCGGCTTCACCATTCTGTCGATCACCTTCTCGCTGGTCGCCGTCTTCATTCCCGTGCTGTTCATGGGCGGCGTCGTCGGGCGCGTGTTCCGCGAATTTGCGGTCACGATTTCGGTCGCCATCCTTGTGTCGGGTTTCGTGTCGCTCACGCTCACGCCCATGCTCTGCGCCCGAATTCTCAAGCCGATCGATCATCACAAGAAGCCCGGCGCTTTCTCTCGCGGAGTCGACTGGGTTCTCGACGGCATCGCCAATTTCTACCGCGTGACGCTCAACGTCGTGCTGCGCTGGAAATTCGCGACCCTGCTGGTGACGATCGGGAGCTTCGTGGTCAGCGGCTACCTCTATGTCACCGTGCCCAAGGGCTTCTTCCCGATCGAGGACACCGGCTTCCTGATCGGTTCGACCGAAGCCGCGCCGGACATTTCCATCGAGGCGATGTCCGAGTTGCAGCTGAAGATGATCAATCTCGTCCGGAGCGATCCCGCGGTCGCGTATGCCAGCTCGGCCATCGGATTCGGGTCGATCCTCAATCAAGGCCGCATCTTCGTCGCGATGAAGCCGAAGAAGGAACGCGGCGACCAGATGGCGATCATCGGCCGCCTCCGCAGGGCCGCCAGCGCCGTGCCGGGCATCACGGTTTCCTTCGTTCCCGTTCAGAACTTCAATCTGAACGCCGGCCGCGTCACCCGCTCGAACTACCAGTACACGCTGCAATCCCCCAATCTCGAACAGCTCTACGCCAGCGCCGACCGCATGATGTCGCGCATGACCGATTTATCCGGCCTGCGCGACGTCACGACCGATCTGCAGATCCGCAATCCGCAATCCTTCGTCGACATCGATCGCGAGAAGGCCGCCGCCTACGGCATCAGCGCCGACCAGATCCGGCTGGCTCTCTACAATGCCTTCGGCGCCTATCAGGCTTCCACCATCTACACGCAGGCGACCGACTATCAGGTGATCGTCGAGGCGGGTCGCGAGTTCCAGGGCGACCCGAACCAACTCGCGCGGCTCTACATACGGCCGGCCAATCCCGCGGCTGGCACCGGCGCCCTCCCCGGCGCAACGGCGCCGACCCAGGCCGCACTCATCCCGCTCGACCAGGTCGCGACGGTCCGGCGCAGCGTCGGCCCGCTGACGATCAATCGCCAGGCGCAGCAGCCGGCCGTGACCCTGTCCTTCAACCTCGCTCCGGACGTGTCGATCGGCCAGGCGGTCGAGGCGATCCAGCGGCTGGAGCGCGAGATCGGGATGCCCGCCGCGGTCGCCACGAGCTTCTCGGGCACGGCCCAGATGTTCCAGGAATCGCTGAAGGGTCAGGGTCCGCTGCTGCTCGCGGCCGTCCTGACCATCTACATCCTGCTCGGCGTGCTCTACGAGAGCTTCATCCACCCGATCACGATCCTGTCCGGCCTGCCTTCGGCCGGGCTCGGCGCGCTGATTTTCCTACGATTGTTCGGCATGGACCTGTCGGTCGTGGCGATCATCGGCATCCTTCTGCTCATCGGCATCGTCAAGAAGAATGCGATCATGATGATCGACTTCGCGCTGGTCCGACGACGCGAGGGCGCCGATGCCGAGACGGCGATCCGCGAGGCGGCCGTGATCCGTTTCCGGCCGATCATGATGACGACGCTCGCAGCCGCGCTCGGCGCGGTGCCGATCGCGGTCGGCGCCGGCGCCGGCGCCGAACTGCGGCAGCCGCTGGGCATCGCGATCGTCGGCGGTCTCGCCGTCTCGCAGGTCCTGACCCTCTACATCACGCCGGTCGTCTATTACTACATGGACTTCATCGACCAATGGCTTGCCAAGGGCCGGCGCAAGACCGAGGACGTACTGGAGACGCCCCGGCCAGCCGCCGAGGCTGCCGAATAACGCCAAATTCTGGCGTGCCGCGACGCAGCAATATCTTGGCGGCGCGGCCGATGGTCCTGTAAAAGACCCTCGGACGCTTCGGCGCAATGCGAGGGATTTGACGGATGCAGAAGGTATATCCGGACGCGAAAAGCGCGCTGGCCGGCCTGTTGAAGGACGGCATGACGATCATGTGCGGCGGCTTCGGCCTGTGCGGCATACCCGAGGTGCTGATCGAAGCCCTCAAGGAAACCGGCGCGAAGAACCTCACCGTCGTCTCCAACAACGCAGGCGTCGACGGCGTCGGCCTCGGCCTCCTGCTCGAGACGCGCCAGATCAGCAAGATGATCTCGTCCTACGTCGGAGAGAACAAGATTTTCGCCAAGCAATATCTGGCCGGCGAACTCGAACTCGAATTCAACCCGCAGGGCACTCTGGCCGAGCGCATCCGCGCCGGCGGCGCCGGAATTCCCGCCTTCTTCACCAAGACGGGCGTCGGCACGCTGATCGCCGAGGGCAAGGAAGTCCGCGCCTTCGACGGCGAGGACTACGTGATGGAGCGCGGCCTCGTCGCCGATATCTCGCTCGTCCACGCATGGAAGGGCGATACCGAAGGCAATCTCGTCTACCGGAAGACCGCCCGCAACTTCAATCCGATGATGGCGACCGCCGGGAAGGTGACGATCGTCGAGGTCGAGCATCTCGTCGAGCCGGGGCAGCTCGAGCCCGACTCGATCGCCACCCCCGGCGTCTTCGTCCAGCGCATCGTCCATGTGCCGAATTCGAAGAAGCACATCGAACAGCGCACCACCCGCAAGCGCGAAGCGGCCTGAGGAGATCCGGACAATGGCATGGACCCGCGATGAAATGGCCGCCCGCGCCGCGAAGGAATTGCGCGACGGCTTCTACGTGAACCTCGGCATCGGCATTCCCACGCTCGTGTCGAACTACATCCCGAAGGGCATGAAGGTCTCGCTGCAGAGCGAGAACGGCATGCTCGGCATGGGGCCCTTCCCCTACGAGGGCGAGGAAGACCCCGACCTCATCAACGCCGGCAAGCAGACCATCACCGAACTGCCGACGACGAGCTATTTCTCGTCGGCCGACTCGTTCGCCATGATCCGCGGCGGCCACATCGACCTGTCGATCCTGGGCGCCATGCAGGTGGCCGAGAACGGCGATCTCGCCAACTGGATGATCCCCGGCAAGATGGTCAAGGGCATGGGCGGCGCGATGGACCTCGTCGCCGGCGTCAAGCGCGTCGTGATCGTCATGGATCACGTCGCCAAGGCCAAGGACGGCACGATCGAGAAGAAGCTGCTGCGCCGCTGCAACCTGCCGCTGACCGGCGCCCGCGTCGTCGACATGGTCATCACCGATCTCGGCGTGTTCACGATCGACAAGCACGGTCTCGGCGACATGAAGCTGGTCGAAACCGCCCCGGGCGTGACGCTCGACGAGGTCCGGGCGAACACGGAAGCCCACTTCGAAGCCGCTCTGGCCAAGGCTGCGTAGGCGCCGCGCGTCACGATTTCGCCGCGCTTGTCGACCATCTGAGGCCGCAGCCCTGCTGCGGCCTTGTTTTTGCGAGCCCCCATGTCGTCCAGCAATCCCCGGACCGAACCGACGCCGGCCGACGCTGCCGGCGCTCGCGCCGACATCCCCGGGTTTTGCCGTCGTTACCTCTGGGTCGAGAATCGCCGCAGCCGCGCCGTCCGTATCGCCGCGCTTGCGGCAGGCGCGCTCGGCCTGATTGCAGCGGTTGCGCCGTGGACCGTTTCCCGCGGAGCGCTGCGCGAAGCGATCGCCTCTCAACTGCGCTCGTCGATGGGGCTCTATGTCTTCACCAACGGCGCATCCACCATTTCCATTCTTCCGCGCCCGAGCATCAGCTTCGAGCGGATCGCCTTCGTCGATCCGCTCGGCGCGCTTTCGATCGAGGCGGACCAACTCGTCGGGCACCTTCGCTGGCTGCCGCTTCTGGCCGGCAGGCTCGAACTCGACCGGCTCGAACTGTACCGCCCGCGCCTGAACGTCGACATCGACGGTCGTCCCATGACATCGGCGGGCGCCGCCGTGCGCGCCGCCGACGCCAGGCCCGCGACGCCCGAGG
>MTKY01050809.1_pt1 | contig 16183 bp, 12 predicted proteins | sample 1042731 | NCBI WGS metagenome assembly MTKY01 (sample SAMN06212206, study PRJNA360538) | anaerobic digester metagenome | biome: Wastewater treatment plant; material: sludge; isolation source: anaerobic digester fed with sludge from wastewater treatment plant | place: Denmark: WWTP Soeholt ... | reverse complement strand
CATCGCGGGCTCGGCCGGCGCGCGGCGCGGGCGCAGGCCGTCGAGGCGCTCGCAGCCGTTGACATTCCGGACCCGGCGCGCCGCGCGGTGCAATATCCGCACGAATTGTCCGGCGGCATGCGCCAGCGTGTGATGATCGCCATGGCGATCGCCTGCGAACCGCGTCTGCTGATCGCTGACGAACCGACGACCGCGCTCGACGTGACGGTTCAGGCGCAGGTGTTCGAGCTATTGCGCGACTTGCGCCGCCGGATCGGCGTCGCGATCGTGCTCATTACCCACGACATGGGCGCGGTCGCGGAAATGGCGGACCGCGTGGTGGTCATGTATGCCGGTCGCGTTGTCGAGTCTGGATCGACCGCCGATGTCGTGAACAGGCCGCGCCACCCCTATACGCGCGGCCTGATCGGGTGCATCCCCGATCTCGACGCGGACCCCAGGGTCGAACTGACTGAAATCCCGGGCGCGGTTCCGTCGCTGGCCGACATCGGCCCGGGGTGCGCCTTCGCCGACCGCTGTGCGCTCGCCGATTCTGTCTGCCGTTCGACCTTGCCGCCCTTCTCGTCGGCTGCGCCTGGCGATGGCGTCGCTTGCTGGAAGGTCGTCGCATGAGCGGGAGCGACTTCCTCGCAGTGAGCGACTTGCGCGTCGAATTCCGCATGCGACGCACGAGCATGTTCGCAGAGCGCCGCGTGCTGAAGGCGGTCGACGGGGTGTCCTTCGCCGCGCCAAGAGGCGCTTCGGTCGGAATCGTCGGAGAATCGGGTTCGGGAAAGTCGACGACCGCCGCCGCCATTCTGCGGCTCGTCGATATCGCGTCGGGTCGCGTCGTCATGGACGGCGAAGAAATCTCGACGCTGCAAGGCGAAGCGTTGCGCAAGTTCCGCAGGCGTATGCAGATCGTTTTCCAGGACCCGTATTCGTCGCTCAATCCGCGCGCGCGCGTAGGCGATCTCATCCGGGACCCGCTCGACATTCTGGATGTGGGAACAGAGCGGGAGCGCGACGCCCGAGTGTCGGAACTGCTCGACAACGTCGGTTTGCGTCCCGAAGCGCGTCACGCGTTTCCCCACCAGTTTTCCGGCGGGCAACGGCAGCGCATCGGCATCGCGCGGGCGCTGGCGACCCATCCGGAACTGGTCGTATGCGACGAACCGGTCTCCGCGCTCGACGTCGCCGTCCAGGCGCAGATCCTCAACCTGTTGAAGCGCCTCCAACGTGATCGCGGCCTGACCTATGTCTTCATCAGTCACGACCTGGGCGTCGTTCGCTACATGTGCGACCAGGTGGTGGTGATGTACCTCGGCGCGGTGGTCGAACAGGGACCGGCGGCCGAGCTGTTCGCTCATCCGGCCCATCCCTACACGCGCGCGCTGATCGCCGCGCGACCTTCAATTCACGCGTTGGGGAGAAGTGTGGACAAGCCTATGCTGGTCAGGGGGGAAGCCGGCGACGCAGCTCGCGCAGGCGGGGATTACACGGGTTGCCGGTACGCAGCGCGGTGCCCGCTGGCCGACCGAAAGTGCCAGGAACAGCAACCGGGGCTGAGCGAGATTGCCCCAGGACGCCGCGCAGCCTGCTTCAAGACGTAACGGGCTGGAGCCGGCGTTTGCGTCGTGCGACCTCAGTCGGGGCGGGTCCCAGCGCACGGCTGCCGGCGCGTCGGACGGCGCCGCCTCCAACCGGAGTGGCCCAACATGCGAGGCCGATTGTCGTGTCCAGCAGCACATGAGCGATTGCGGCCAGATTCAGCACGCGACATTCCAAATCAGGCACGCGACGCGCGTTTGAGCGGTGCACAAAATGGAAGCAAGAACGCGAGCGGCGGCGCCGATCCGGCGGCTTTGGGGGCATATTCAACGCCGTCCATACCCGTCATCCAACGCGTGCAAGTAGCCAGATGTCAGATTTCGACTGAGGCGAAGGGGAGGAAAAAATGACCGGGAACGCCGTCAAGACGCCATTGGAGATGTTCTACCGCTGGGAGCGGGAGACCCCCGACCAGGTGTGGTTGCGCCAGCCGCAATCCCTGCAGTGGACCGACTACACCTGGGCGCAGGTGTCCGATCAAGTCCGCCGCATCGCGACCTATCTGCGGGACCAGAATTACCCTGCTGGTTCGAGCATCGGCATCTGGTCGGCCAACAGCAAGGACTGGCCGATCGTCGATCTGGCGATCATGCTCGCTGGCCACGCGAGCGTTCCGCTCTATCCCGGCCAGGACGTCGAGACCGCGCGCTACATCATCGATCACAGCGGCATGAAGCTCGTCTTTCTCGGCGCATTCGATATTGCGGCGTCGGCGGATCAGGTCATCCCGCCCGCCGTGCGGCGGGTCGCCATGCTGGGCTGCGCAGCATCCGCGGAGACGAGCCTCGCCGACATCGCGAAGAGCTGCGCGCCGTACTCCGAGTCGCCGCTACCCGATCCCGAAGCGACTTTCACGATGCTCTACACATCGGGCACGACCGGAAATGCAAAGGGCGTGATGCACGCCCAAGCGACTCCCGGCCATGTCGTGCCGGATCTCGTGGAATTGTTCCGGCTCGGCGGCGGCGGCAAGAACATGTTCTCGTTCCTGCCGATGTCGCACGCAGCCGAGCGCATCGCGGTCGAAATGGTCGCGCTCTACGCGAACGCGACGATCTCGTTCTCTGAAGGCCTGGCTACATTCGGCGAGGAATTGCGGTCGGTTCAGCCGGACTTTTTCTTCGCGGTGCCGCGCCTCTGGATCAAGTTCAAGGAAAGCATCGACGCCAAGATCCCGCCGGCGGCGCAGGCGGGTCTGACGGCGGAGCAAAAGGCGCAGTTGCGGTTCATGCTGGGATTGTCGAAAGCCGCATTCGTGCTCACCGGATCCGCGCCGTGCCCCCGCGATGTCCAGCAATGGTTCATCGATCTCGGCATCTGGCTGCGCGACGGATACGGCATGACCGAGAACTTCATCCACGGCTCGGCGTGGGGGTCACCCGAAAAGCCCATCCCCGGCTGCGTCGGCCAACCGATGAACAAGTCGATCGAACTCAAGATCGGCGACGAAAACGAGATCATGTTCAAGAGCAAGGGGCTGATGAAGGGCTATTATCGCGAGCCCGCCAAGACCGCCGAAGTTCTCGTCGATGGCTGGTACCGCACCGGCGACACCGGCAGGATCGACGAAAATGGCAACCTTTGGGTCACCGGCCGGCTGAGCGAAGTCTTCAAGACGTCGAAAGGCAAGTTCATCAAGCCGACTGCGCTCGAAGACCGCTTCGGCGCTTCGGCGCTGCTGTCGCAGTTCTGCGTTCTGGGGCATGGCTTCGACCAGCCCGTCCTGCTCGTCACTCTCTCGGAGAGCGGCAAGAAGCTGGAGCGAACGGAGGCGAATGATCGCCTTGCGTCCCTGCTCGAGGAGGTCAATGCGCAATTGCCGGGCTTCGAGCGGGTGGGTCATATTTTCGTCGCCAGCAACGAATGGCAGATTGGCGCGGGATTGCTGACGCCGACGATGAAGCTGAAACGCAAGTCGATCGAAGGGCACTATCGCCCATGGATCGAGAAGAATCTCGGTGGGGCGTCCGTCGTCTTCGAATGAGACTTCGGAACGCGAGAGACTTGCGATTGCAACAAGCGAGATCGCTGGCGTCGTCGAGCTGGCGCTGCTCACGCGAGACGATCGGGCGCACGTTTGCGCGCCCGACGCGCAGCTGAACGGGTGAGCCCTCCCTGGGCGACTATCGAGCCGTCGCCGCGAACAATGGCAGAATGACGAGAAGCGCCCCGGCGACGGCAAGTCCGTTGATCGTCACGCCCGCATAGCGCCAGAAGTCCGACGGCCATAGGGAGGGGTCGGCGCGAAACGCGTTCGCTATCGCCTGCAGCGCGAGGCCTCCCGCCGCAAGCGCGAGCACGATGAACACGACCGGCGCGAGGCTGAACGCGAGGAGCATCAAGAGACCAGCCACGACGAGGACCATCGCAACCTGGACGGATGCGACCGGGCCGGGCGCGCGACGACCTCTCGCAATGAGCGCGACCCCGACAGCGTTCCACGCCGCAGACATCGCGCACCAGATCAGGAGCAGGCTCAACGCCGCCATTGTCGAACTTCCAGCCGCTTCCACAGGTCGATCACGCCGCGCGCTTGGGATTCGCGGGATACGGGCCAAGCAGCAGGAACAGGATCGCCGGGACGATCTGCAACGCCGCCAGCGCGTACAACGGGACCGAGGCCCCGCCATAGGCTTCGGTCGCCTTGGCGAAGGCGACCGGGCCGATCGCCGCGCCGAGCACATAGGCGGACAGGAACCAGCCGAAGATTTTCGAAACCGACTGCTTCCCGAAATAGCGGCCGGCCAGATAGGGCATGAGGTCGCTCTCGCCGCCGACGGACGCGCCGCCTATCAGCGCCGCGACTGCGATGAATGCGAAATTCGTTCCGACGCCATACGCCGCGAAATAGATTGCGGACAACGCCAGCGCGAGCAGCCCGACGCTTGCGGCGCTGAACTTGTCCAGGAGGTAGCCAAAGCCGACGCGCCCAAACAGGACCGCGACGCCGGTGATCGCCTGGATCGTCGCGACCTGCGGCAGTGTCAGCCCCGCCGATTTCGTCAGGATGAACGCGACATTGGTCGTCAACGCGTAGAACGACATTCCCATGATCGCGAAGGCGACGGCGAGCTTCCAGAACGTCCCGGTGCGGACAATTTCGCCGACCGTCGGTCCCTCGGCCACGACTGGCGCTGCATGGTCGGCAACGTCGCCGTCGGGATGCAAGCCCAGGGGATGCGGATCGTCCTTCACGAGAAACGCAACCAACGGCAGGCAGATGACGACCTCGAGGGCCGCGAGCGCGAAAATTGCTGTTTGCCAGCCGGAGATGGTGACGAGCTTCTGGAACGCCAGCGGCATGACGAAGGCGCCGACAGCCTGGCAGCCGGCGGCGACGCCGAGCGCGAGGCCGCGCTTGCGATCGAACCAGTGCGTGATGGCGCGCGCATAGGAGACGACATTCGTGCCGGCGCTGACCAGCCCGATCAAGACGAAGCCCGCGTAGAACTGCCACTGCGCCGAGGATATCTGCGTGAGAGCGACGAGCGACAGCGCAAACAGCGTGATGCTGGCCATCGCCACTTTCCGCGAACCGAACCGGTCGAGGAACCAGCCGACGATCGGATACGTCAGCATCTGCAGTAGCAGGAAGATGCTTGCGCCCTTGGCCAGATCGGTCTGCGACCATCCGAATTGCGAGCCGATCGCGACGGCGAGCAGCGCAAACGATGAACCGATGAAGACCGCGGAACCGAATGCGATGCCGCATCCCGATCCGATCACGACCTTCCAACCCGGGAACATGCCCTGAGCGCTCATTTCTGCCCTCCCATGCGGATCGCGGCTCTTTCGCTCTCGACGCGCGCGCCGGTGGGGCCGCGTTGACCCGACCGTCAGAATCCATGTTTCGCAATTACTCATGTGCCGTTTTGGGCGCAGGACGTGCGGTTTTGCGCCCGAATTCGCGTAACTCACATATTGCGAACAGGCCTGCGTCTCTCGGCGATCATCGCATTCCGACCCGGGCAAGGTTCGTCGCCGATCCTGACCCACCGCGCGGTTACGACAATCTGAAAGTCGGTAGACGGCAGTATGGCGCGCACAACAGAGGCGAGACGTTGCGAGTGACCGTGATGGGTCAATGCCGGGCGGCGAACGCTCTTGAAGTCTAGTTCTTAGTAGGTCGAGGTTTGCGAGCAGAGGGCGCAGGCGCCATCCACATTCCACCAATCTTCAATAGCCTTGCCACGAATGGCTCGAAGTCTTCCGCGCTCACGCCGCTGGATTTTTTGGCTTTCAGCATTGTGAATGTGTTTGCGGCGTTATCCGCGAACTCCTTTGCCCAACGCATCGGTTTGGAGAGTTGTCCGCGGCGGGCGATGCCGAACCGAATCTTCTGCCAGCCCTGATAGGTCTGTTTCAGCAACTCGCGTTTCGTCAGAAGATCGTAGCGGTACTCGATGTACCAACGATCGTCCGCGCTCATTCTCATGCGCTTGGGCAAAGTCGTGTTGAGTAGCTCGCTCAGAATGTCAGCCGCGCTCGGACCATCCAGGGGATCCCCCGAGGGCGGCCCTGGCCAACAGCGCCGATCGAGTGCCGCCTGCAGGATCAACTGGTCGCGCAGACGCATGGTCTCCAGCTTTGAGTCCAGCTCCGCCTGGTTTGTCGGGCCTGCAATGACGACGTGTTTGCCCGGTTCAATGATGATGTCGTCCGGGTGAGGCAGGATCAACGGCTCTGGTTCGCCCTTTGCCTTAGCCTCCGCAATGCGCCTTCGCTTCGTTTCGACGCTTTGTTTCCAATACTCGTGCTCGCGCGCGATTTCCGCAGCTTCGATCAGTTCGGCGCGATCGATGCGATTGAGCGACCAATTCGCAGCATAGGCGTTGCCCTTCAGACCGGCCACGTAAAGCGCTTTCGTCAAGGCTTGCTTGATCGGGATCTTGGAGCTCTCGTCATTCTCCCGTGCAATCAAAAGCCGTTCGGCCTCCAGGAGCGTCATTTCATGCAGTGAGCCCGCAATCTTTGGCGGCGATGGGGAGTGTTCTTTCCGTGGGCGTCCGCGCGGATTGCCCGAACTCCCTTTTTGAAAGCGACCTGTAGGAGCTCGTTGCGGATAATCCTTGCCTTCAACCATGTGCGTCCAGATCACGCTTTTCTGGTTCTTGCGGAGCATTGTCTCGTCTCCTAGGCGACCTTGCGCGCAGAGGCGCGCTTGCGGGCGTCCGGAATGGGCTCTGCAAGCGGCTCGACCGGGGGCAGGGCGCGTCGCTCGATCTCGACGTCCTCGAAGGCCCGGCCGTCCGAGGCCAGGGCGGCTTTCTCGCCTGTGAGGCGCTGCCAGCGCTCGATCGTGACGTCGCAATAGCCGGGCTCGAACTCGATCAACCGGGCAGAGCGTCCGCATGTCTCTGCCGCGATCAGCGTCGATCCAGACCCGCCGAACATGTCGAGGACGAGATCGCCGCGGTGCGAGCAGTCCCTGATCGCATCGGCCACGAGCGCCACCGGCTTGACGGTGGGATGCATGGCCCGTTCCTCGGCGCGTCTGGAAGTCATGCTGCTGATGCCCGCGTAGTCCCAGACATTGGTGCGGTGTCGTCCGGTCTCGCCCAGCCCAAAATTGTTGACGTGGGCTCCGGTCCCGACCTTGAACACGAACACCAGCTCATGTTTGGACCGATAGAACGAGCCCATGCCGCCGTTGCTCTTGTTCCAGACGCAGAGGTTCTTGAGTTCGGAGAATACGCGCGCGCCCGCTTCCAGAAGCTCGCGCATGTGACGCCAGTCCATGCAGACGAAGGCGATGGCGCCGTCCCGGCAGGCCGCAGCGCCGTTGCCGAGGGTGGCGGTCAGGAAGGCGACGAATTGCTCGGCGCTCATCTCGCCGGAGGCCATGGCGAACTCGCGATGACGAACAGAGCCCAGACCACACACGTTGCCGTCGATCGCGACATTGTAGGGCGGATCGGTGAAGACCAGGTCGGCTCGGTCGTTCTGAAGCAGCAGATCGAGGTCGGGCCGGGAGCGCGCGTCGCCGCAAAGCAATTTGTGGCGACCCAGCGTCCACAGATCGCCGGCGCGCGTCACTGGATCGGCGGGCGGCTCCGGAACGCGATCGGCGGGGTCGGGGCGTTCAGGCTTGCGGTTGCGCGCAAAATCCAGCGTCAGATCGATCTCGGCGGGCGCGAACCCCGTCAGTTCGACCTTGAAGTCGATGTCGATCAGAGCCTGCAGCTCGATCGCCAGGACCTCGGCGTCCCAGCCCGCGTTGGCCGCGAGCTTGTTGTCTGCCAGCACATAGGCGCGCCGTTCGGCCGCCGATAGATGCGACAGGCGGAGTGTAGGCACGCTGGTCCAGCCGAGTTCCTTTGCTGCGCGGACGCGACCATGGCCGGCGATGATCTCGCCGTCGTCGCTGACGAGGACCGGGTTGGTGAACCCGAACCGGCGGATGCTCTCGGCGATCTGGCGGACCTGCTTGCGAGAATGGGTCCTGGCGTTGCCGGGGTAGGGGCGCAGGTCGGCAATCAGGCGTGACTCTATTCGTGGCGTCGCCCGTGTCATGGGACGCTCCCAAAGGTCTGGTGGAAGATGCAGCGCGGCACGCGAAATACTTGCGCCGATGCGATGAGTGCGCACCCAAAACGTCGCGCTGTCAAATTTCAGACGCGAATTCGGTTGCAAACAACCCGTGCGCAACCCGATTGCTTTCAAACGCGCTTTAAAGGCGTTTCAAAAGCGGTTTTAGAGAATTCGATTTTTGAAATCCGCAAAATTTCGCGCGCGAGACGAAGCGACATTCGGCGATTCCAGCGAAGTGATTCGGGGTCACGACACGCCCGGACGCAGCTCGATTTCGCCGGCGAGCGAAAATGCAATCCAGAGCCGAACCGCGACAATGATGTCCCGCGCTGCGGCGCTGTGATCCCGGATATGCGAAACCAGATCCCGCTTTGCGCTCCCCGCGTCCCGGCAATCGCCGGCGCGATCCCGGTTGGCGGCAATCGTATCCCGCATGACGACAATGCGATCCCGGATAACGACAATGATTTGCCTGTTATCGCCGCGTGGCGAGCTATTACGCCCCTGTTTCGGGCAGCGAATTCCCTGCTGGAGCTCGCAGGGAAACGGTCCGCAAGTATCGGAAAGATCCTCGGTGTTCCGGCGATTAGTGCGGCGTGTGGCGTGAAATTTCCGGAAATTCCCGCAGACTTCCCTGTTAGCAGGGAGTGAAAAGACCAGACCGGTTCTCACCAGACTGCGTCGTCAGCCACCCATTTCCCTGATCCGCAGACTTTGCGCGACGGCCCCCGAGGCCCGCATTCCGCGGGGCTTTGCGGGAGCCGGAAATCGCAGACCGGCGAATTTGCGTCTTGTCGGGGCAAATTCTCGCCCGGTCTGCAATCCCGACTTTCCAAAATCCAAATTCGTCCGGCGACTGATTTCGCAGACCCGGTTCGATTTGTCCGAGACCGGTTCGAAGGGCCCACAGAATAGAAAAGCCCGGCACGGCGGCCGGGCTCTGGAGGTGGGAGGTCAACGCCAGTGTGCGCAAACTAGCGTGCCCGGCTTGCGCCAGGCTGAGGCCGTGGTCGACGCAACCGACGCGCCTACTCCATCGTCGCGCGACCGCTCGACCACGAACCCGCGCTTGCGTAGTCCGGTCAGCGCAGCGCGGGTCGTGTGCGGCAACCAGCCGGGCGCTTCGACCAGCTCATCGAGCGTCGTCCCGGCCTTCGCCGACAGTATCCCGATCTCCAGCCCCTGCTTGGAGCCTTCGCGAGGGGTGAGCGCAGCGGGCTGCGCCACATCCTTGTTCTTGAGAGCCGCCTTCTTCTGTCGCTTTGCCGAAGGAACGTTGCCCTTGCCAGGCGGCGGCCACGAAGGTCGGCTCCAGCCTGGTCGCGCGAAAGTTGATACGCGAGCCAAAGGCCAAGCCCGGCATGCCGGTTTGGCGGGAGGATGCGGATAGGCGCGCCGCCTTCGACAACACGATCAGCTGCGTATCGGTAAGCTTCGGCATGGTCTCATCTCCGTGCTTCGACAGCTCCCGCCGCCACCAGCACGACCCCGCCATGGCTCTTGGCCGGCGCGGCAGGCGCGCCTCATGGTCGGCGCGCCCAAGCACTACCGCTCTGTTCGCAGCACAAGTCCGGTCGAAATCTGTGGGACTTCGTGTATGCAGCATTGGCGTTGGACCGGATTGCGTGTGATGAAGTAAGGGAAGTACACAATTGTCCAGCGTGTTTTCGACCAAAGACTCTTTGATGAAGAACGATGAGACAGCACTACGCTCATTCCGGACAGAGTGTCGACAAGAGTGACTGGCAGATCCTGTCCGACCACCTGAAGGGCGTCGGCGAACTTGCTGCGGAAATGGCGCAGCCGCTCGGTTTGCGAAATGCCGCGCGGCTAGTCGGGTTGCTGCACGATCTCGGCAAGTACGCGGCGGCGTTTCAGAAGCGTCTGGAAGGCGGCCCTGTGGTCGACCACTCGACGGCCGGCGCCAGCGTTCTGTTGAAACGCGCGCCGCGGGCGTCGTCGCTGCTCGCCGAACTCGGCGTCTACGCCATCCTCGGCCACCATGCTGGGCTGCCGAACCGGCGCGACGACACGTCCGCCAACGTGGACAGTCGTCTCGGCTCGTTCAACGGCCTGCCGGACGAGCCATGGATGTCCGAACTGAGACTTGAGCCGTCGGATTTTGAACTGGGAGGCGTTCCGTGCAAGCGCGGTCCAGACAGCGCGTTTGCACTGTCTGTCGTCGGGCGCATTCTCTTCTCTTGCCTCGTCGATGCAGACTTCAGGGAGACCGAGGCCTTCTACACGCATTTGTCGAGCGTGCGGGTCGATCGGCAATGGCCTGCGCTTCAATCGATTCTACCTGAATTGCAGGCGCGGTTCGATGCGCACATGCGCGACATGCCGCGCGACGGAAGTCTGAACGAGTTGCGACAGGAAATCTTCTCGCATGTCGTCGCCCAGGCCGAGCAGAATCCGGGCGCGTACACGCTCACAGTGCCGACGGGAGGCGGAAAGACGCTGGCCTCGCTCGGCTTCGCGCTGGCGCACGCGCGCACTCACGGATTGCGCCGCATCATCTATGCGATTCCGTATACATCCATAATTGACCAAACCGTCGAGATCTTCAGGAGCGTGCTCGGCGACGGCCATGTGCTGGCGCATCATTCCGCCATTGAGGACGAGCGCCCTGCTGACCACGGACCAGCGGACCGCGCGGGAAAGATGCGTCTGGCCATGGAAGACTGGGCCGCGCCGGTCGTCGTGACGACGAACGTGCAGTTGTTCGAGAGTCTGTTTGCAGCGCGACCGTCGCGCGCCCGGAAACTGCACAATATCGCAGGCAGCGTGATCATCCTCGACGAGGCGCAGGCTTTACCCCGCCACCTGCTGCTCCCGACGCTGCGCATGCTCGAGCAATTGTGCGAGACGTGGGGTTGCTCGATTGTCCTGTGCACGGCGACGCAACCCGCGTTCGACCAGCGCAAGCTTCCGGGCGGGCTGAAGCTCGAAGGCAAGGAGCTGGCGCCAGATCCGAAGAGACTGGCGCGCCGGTTGAAGCGGGCGACCATCTGCGATGCGGGCGAGCTCGACGACAGAGCGCTTGTGGCTGCGCTCGCCGCTCACGAGCAGGCGCTGGTCATCGTCAACAATCGCAGGCACGCCTTGGCGCTGTTCCACGCCGCGGAAGCCGCGCAACTGGAGGGCGCGATACATCTGACGACGCGGCAGTGCGCCGCGCACCGGCGCGAAATCCTCGACCGGATTCGCGCGCGGTTGAAGATACAGGCGCCCTGCCGGGTGATCGCGACGAGTCTCGTCGAGGCCGGCGTCGATATCGACTTTCCGCGCCTGTGGCGCGCGAGGGCGGGGCTCGACCAGATCGTGCAGGCCGCGGGCCGTTGCAACCGGGAGGGCAAGCGCCCCGTCGCCGACAGCATCGTCACCGTCTTCACGGCGCCCGACTATCCGCCGCCGCGCGAAATCGTCCGGCTGGTCGAAGACATGGACCGGATGCGGCCGCACGACGATCTCTTGTCGTTGGAGGCAATCGAGAATTATTTCGAGGAAGTCTACTGGCGCATGGGCGATCGCCTGGACGCCAGGGGCATCTGCAAGCACTTTTCGGTCTCGATCCTGTCGGGGACCGATTTCGCCTATCGCACGGTCGCAGAAAAATTCAGGATGATCGAGAGCGGTATGGCGCCGATCATTGTTCCCATCGACGACATTGCTCACGCCGTCGTGGACAAACTCGCCATAGAACAGATTTCATCTGGCGCTATTGCACGCGACCTGCAAGCCTATATCGTGCAGGTTCCGCCCGACGCGCGGACTCTGCTTTTGAAGAACGGCCATGTCGCGTTCGCCAATCCGGATTTGCGCGGCGACCAGTTCGCCGTGCTTCGAAATTTGCATCTGTACAAGCCGGGTATCGGTCTCCTCTGGGAGGAGAGCGCGTATCTGGCGGAAGGCGACTATCTGATTTGAGAAACGCTCGGGACCGGGAAACGGTCCCGAGCGCCATTTTCGAGGGCACTCCCTTGTCCTACGGCATTCGCATCAAGGTTTCCGGGGCCTACGCCTGCTTCACACGGCCGGAGCTCAAGACGGAGCGGCTCTCCTACGACGTCATGACGCCGTCGGCGGCGCGCGGCGTGCTCGAGGCGATCCACTGGAAGCCGGCGATACGTTGGGTGGTCGACGCCATCCACGTGCTCGCGCCCGTCCGCTTCACGTCGATCCGTCGCAACGAGGTCGGCGGCAAGGCGCCGGCCGGCAAGATCGCGACCGCGATGAAGCGCGGCGCGATCGAGGGATTGGGCGCCGAGGTCGATGCCGATCGCCAGCAGCGCGCGGCGACCGTACTTGTGAAGCCGGCCTATGTGATCGAGGCGCATTTCGAGATGACCGCGCGGGCCGGCGCCGACGACAGCATCGGCAAGCATCTCGACATGTTCAACCGCCGCGCCGCGCGCGGCCAGTGCTTCCACCAGCCTTGCCTCGGCACGCGCGAGTTCGTCGCGGCGTTCGAATGGATTGCGCCGGACGCGCCGCTGCCCGAGCCGACCGAGCGAACCGCGTCGCAAGGGTTTGGCGCGCCGCGCGACCTGGGTCTCGTCCTCTGGGACATCGATCACGGCGCGGCCGGCCGCCCGTCGATGTTCTTCGACGCACGCCTCGAAGACGGCGTGATGCGCGTGCCGCAACCGGGGTCGCCGGAGATCCGCCGATGAGCATCCTCGCCTCGCTCGCGCGCGCCTACGACCGGCTGGAGAACATGCCGCCCTACGGCTATTCGACGGAGAAAGTCGGCTTCGTCATCTCCCTGCGGGACGACGGGACGGTTGCGACGATCGCGGATCTTCGAGACGGGGACGGCAAGAAGCGGCAGCCGCGCCTCATGCCGGTCCCGCAGGCCGTCAAGCGCACCGTCGGGATCGAATCCAACGTACTTTGGGACAAGACATCCTACGCGCTCGGCGTGACCGCCGGCGAGGGCAAGCGGACGCTGGCGGAACATGCTGACTTCCTGAAACGGCACGCAGAACTTCTGGCGGATATCGAGGACGAAGGGCTGCAAGCCCTGCTGGCGTTTCTGAAACTATGGCGCCCCGAGCACTATGCGACATCAGGCTGGCCGAACGACCTGCTGGACCAGAACGTCGTGTTTTCGCTCGAAAAGGAAAGGCTGAGCGGCAAATTCCTGCACGACCGGCCGGCTGCGCGCGCGCTGGTCGCGCGACTGTCGGGCCAGGATGCGGCAGACGGCAGGATCTGCCTCGTCACCGGCGAGCGCGGCGCCGTCGCGCGTCTCCATCCGTCGATCAAGGGAGTGTGGGGCGCCCAGTCGTCCGGGGCGGCGCTGGTGTCGTTCAATCTGGAAGCGTTCAACTCCTACGGGCACGAGCAGGGCGACAATGCGCAGGTCGGCCAGATCGCCGCCTTCAAGTACACCTCCGCCCTCAACCGTCTCCTCGACAGGAGCAGCGGACATCGGCTGCAGATCGGCGACGCCTCCACCGTGTTTTGGGCGGATTCCGGCGATGCAGTAGCTGCGGCGATGGCCGAGCGTCTGTTTCAGGAGATGATCGATCCGCGTGCGCTGTCCGACGAAGAGCAGGACGCGATCGCGCGCGAGACGCGGCTGGAGGAAGCTGCGGAAGATCGCACGGCGACGGCCAGAATTCGCGACGCCCTGTCCCGCATGCGACGGGGCGAACGTCTGGACGCGATCGAACCGGCGCTGGCGCAGGGCGTGCGGTTTCAAGTGCTCGGGCTCGCGCCCAATGCTGCGCGGCTGTCCGTCCGCTTCTATTTCGAGGACGAGTTCGGCGTGCTGGCCGACAATTACCGCGCCTACCTGCAGGACATGGCGCTGGAGCCGTGGCCCGAACGTGCGCCGCCTCCCTCGATCCGTCGGTGCGAGCGCCGCACGGCGCCGGCCATGCGCGACAGGAACGGGCGCGTGACGTTCGATGCTGACGCGGTCTCGCCGCTGCTTGCCGGCGAGCTGCTGCGCGCCGTGCTGACCGGCGCGCGTTTCCCGTCCGCGCTCCTGTCGCTGCTGCTCATGCGCGTCCGCAGCGACCAGTATATCGACGCCATCCGCATTGCGCTCGTCAAGGCTGCGATCGTCCGACGCATGCGGCTCGAACGCCGTCTGCCGCGCAATGCGGACGGAACGGAACAGGAGGATTATCTGATGCGATCCGACCCCGACGACCCTAATCCCGCGCGGCGGCTCGGACGCCTGTTCGCGGTGATCGAACGGGCGCAGCGCGCCGCGCTCGGCGATGCCGTCAACGCCACCGTAGCGGACAAGTTTCTCGCGGCGGCGTCGGCGACGCCGGGGCGCGTGGTGCCCAATCTGATCCGCAATGCGCGCGATCATCACATCAAGAGGCTGCGCAACGGCCATTCCGACGCGGACTGGATCAAGGACGCCGACCATGCGCGCCGCGTGGCCGGCGCGCTCGATCGGGATATCGGCCGTCTGGTGGCGCAGTTCGACGATGGATTTCCGCTGCAGTTCGCCGCCGAGGAACAGGGGTTGTTCCTGATCGGCTACTACCAGGAACGCTGGGGCAAGGCCGGCGCCGCATCCGACGCCGAACCCGATCCGATTTCGACCGACGAGGAGTGAGAGCCGTGACCGCCGAAGCCATTGCGCCCATCAATAATCGCTACGAATTCATCTACCTGTTCGATATCGTCAACGGCAATCCCAACGGCGATCCCGATTCCGGCAACATGCCGCGTCAGGATATCGACAGCCAGAAGGGGCTCGTCACCGACGTCGCGCTGAAGCGCAAGATCAGGAATTATGTAGACCTCGCGAAGGGAGGCAAGCCGCCGCACGCCATCTACATGCGGGAGAAGGCGATCCTGAACAACGAACACAAGAGGGCCTACGAGGCCGTCGGCGTGAAGCCGGAGCCGAAGAAGCTTCCGAAGGAGGAGGCCAAGGCCCGCGAAATCACTAGGTGGATGTGCGCGAATTTCTACGATGTCCGTACGTTCGGCGCGGTCATGACGACCGAGATCAACGCCGGGCAGGTGCGCGGCCCCGTGCAGCTCGGTTTTGCCGAGTCGATCGATCCCATCGCCCCGCAGGAGGTGACGATCACGCGCTCCTCGGTCACCAACGAACGCGACGCGGACAAGGAGCGCACGATGGGGCGCAAATACATCGTGCCCTACGGCCTGTATCGCTGCCACGGTTTCATATCGGCCAATCTCGCGGGCGCCGGCGATGCGACGAAGGGGACCGGATTCGGGCAAGCGGATCTCGACCTGCTGTTCGAGGCGCTCGTCAACATGTTCGAGCACGACCGATCGGCCGCGCGGATGGAAATGAACGCGCAGAAGCTGTTCGTGTTCAAGCACGAGTCGCACATGGGCAACGCTCCGGCGCAGAGACTGTTCGAACGCGTGGACATCCAGCGGAACGATGGCGTCAAGCTGCCGCGGCGTTTCTCCGACTATCGCGTGACCGTCGACCGGACGAATCTGCCGCCGGGCGTGGAGATCATTGAGAAGCTCTGAATGACCGACGCGCCGCAGATCGCTGCTGCACTTGCGGAAATGGGCGAGCCCATCCCGATCTCGGCGGTGCAACACGCCATCTATTGTCTGCGGCAGGCGGCGCTCATCCATATCGAGCGCCTGTGGGAGGAGAACCGGTTCACCGCCGAGGGGCGCGTGCTGCACCAGCACGCCGATGCCCCGGGCAAGCGCAATCTGCGCGGCGTCCGGCGCGTGTCGGCATTGCCGATCGCGTCCGCGCGCCTCGGGATTTCCGGGATAGCCGATCTGGTCGAGTTCATCCCGGAGCCGGGCGGGGAGCGCCCGTTCCCGGTCGAATTCAAGCGCGGACGGACCAAACTGCATCGCGCAGACGAGGCGCAGCTCTGCGCCCAGGCGCTCTGTCTCGAGGAGATGACCGGACGGCCCGTGCCGGAAGGCGCGTTGTTCTACGCCGAGACGAAGCGCCGGCTGGTCGTGCCGATCGACGCCGAACTGCGTCGCCTGACCGAGGCGGCGATCGCGGAACTTGCCGTCGTCTTCCGCACCGGCGCCACGCCGCCGCCGACGCCGGAGACGGCGCGCTGCCGCGCCT
>MTKY01003238.1_pt1 | contig 16196 bp, 12 predicted proteins | sample 1042731 | NCBI WGS metagenome assembly MTKY01 (sample SAMN06212206, study PRJNA360538) | anaerobic digester metagenome | biome: Wastewater treatment plant; material: sludge; isolation source: anaerobic digester fed with sludge from wastewater treatment plant | place: Denmark: WWTP Soeholt ... | reverse complement strand
GATGCGCGCCAGATGGTCCGCTCCCCGGAAGCTCTCGGCGTAAATCTTGTACACATCCTCCGTGCCCGAAGGCCGCGCCGCGAACCACCCGTTTTCCGCGATCACCTTCAACCCACCGATGGGCGCATCATTGCCCGGCGCGCGCGTCAGTTTGGCCCAGATAGGCTCCCCGGCCAACGTCTGCGCCGTCACCTGCTCCGGCGCGAAATCCTGCAACACCGCTTTCTGCGCAGCGCTCGCGGGCGCGTCGATGCGCGCGTACACCGGGCTGCCGAATTGCGCCTCCAACACGCGGTAGTGCTCGCCGGGGTCCTTGCCGGTGACGGCAGTGATCTCGGCGGCCAGCAGGTCGAGGATGAAGCCGTCCTTGTCGGTGCTCCAGACCGCGCCATCCCGCCGCAAGAATGACGCCCCCGCACTTTCCTCCCCGCCGAAACCAAACGTCCCCGTGAGCAGACCATCGACGAACCACTTGAAGCCCACCGGCGTCTCCACCAACCGGCGGCCCAGATGCGCTGCCACCCGGTCGATCATCGCGCTGGAGACCAGCGTCTTGCCCACCGCCGCGTCGGCGCGCCAGCCGGGACGGTGCTGGAAGAGATAGTGGATCGCCACGGCCAGGTAGTGGTTGGGATTGAGCAGCCCGGCGCTGCGGGTGACGATGCCGTGGCGGTCGAAGTCCGTGTCGTTGCCAAAAGCGACGTCGAAGCGCTCCTTGAGCTGAATCAGCCCGGCCATCGCGTAGGGCGACGAGCAATCCATGCGAATCTTGCCATCCCAATCCAGGCGCATAAAGGCGAACGTCGGATCGACAGCGGGATTGACGATCTCCAAATCCAGGCTATACCGCTCCGCAATCGGTTCCCAAAAAGCGACGCCCGCCCCGCCCATCGGGTCGACGCCGATTTTCAACCCGGCCCGGGCGATGGCTTCCATATCCACCACAGACTGTAAATCGTTCACATACGGCGTGATGTAATCGTAGGCATGTGTGGTCTCCGCCTGGAGCGCCCGCGCGAAAGATATCCGCCGCACGTCGCGCAGCCCCTCCGCCATAATGACGTTGGCGCGCTCCTGAATTTGTTTCGTGAGTACCGTATCCGCAGGGCCGCCGGAAGGCGGATTGTACTTGAAGCCGCCATCTTCCGGCGGATTGTGCGACGGCGTGATGACGACGCCGTCAGCCAGGTCTGTCGTGCGCCCCTGGTTGTGCGTCAGAATCGCGTGGGAGATCACGGGCGTAGGCGTGTAGCCCAACCCCTCCTGGTAGAAGACATCCACACCGTTGGCAGCGAACACCTCGATAGCCGTCGCCAGCGCGGGTTCGGAGAGCGCGTGCGTGTCCATCCCGAGGTACAGCGGCCCGCTCACGCCCCGCGCCGCCCGCAACTCGCAAATCGCCTGGGACGTCGCCAGAATATGCGCCTCGTTGAAGCTGCACGCCAGCGACGATCCGCGATGCCCGGACGTGCCAAACGCGACGCGCTGCGCCGCCTCATTCACATCCGGCTGATACACATAATACGCCGTCACCAAACGCGGGATGTTGACCAACATCTCACGCGGCGCTGGCTTCCCGGCCAAAGGGTGAATCGACATAAGAGCACCTCCTAATGAATGGCAAATGGCGAATGGCGAATGGCGAAGAGATTATTTTTGATAGTTTTGCATTTTGGCCTCGATAATACCAACCTTTGCTCTCCCGGGCTGACCCCAACGCGATTTTAATAAAATATGTTCTATCTTTGCCATAACCACGTCCATAGCCTTCTTCAATGTTGGCAGAGATAGAACCTGCGCTGCGAATGAGCTGTTGTGCGATAGGTTTTCCTGGTGGATGGTTGAGCAGATATTCACAATCTACCCAATACAGGTCGAACAGGAATAATGCTTTCCGATACCCAAAAAATCTCCACAGATCTTCACCTGTGATAGCCTGCGGCACATTCTTCATCCACGTTTCATAATTCTGTGCATCATCCACCCGAAATCATCTCCCATCTGCCATTTTACAGGTACATCGCGTCCATATACACCGTCGTAAAGCCTGGGTGGACAGTGAGTTCGACGTAGCGGACGCGCTCGATGATCTGCGCGGCCAGGCGGCGCTGCTCCGCCGAGACCAGCATCTGCCGCGCACCGGTCCCGGCAGCGTTGCCCACCTGTTTGAACCGTTCAAGCGGCAGGGATGGGAACATCCCGATGTGAATCGCGCTCTCCAAGTCGAGGTACGTGCCGAACGCGCCAGCGACAATGAACGTGTCGATGTCTTGCGCCGTCAACCCGGCTTCCAGTAACAACACCTCTACACCCGCGCGGATCGCGCCCTTCGCCAACTGAATCTCGTTGACATCCCGGCGGGTGACGAGCAGATCGTGGCCGTTGCCGGTCTCCGCCGCGGGCTCGAGCAGGAACGCGCCGCCGCCGTCCCAGGAAATGATGCGCGGGTGATCCGGTTGAAAGCGCCCGGTGCGCTGGACGATCCCGGCGGCGCGCAGTTCCGCCACCGCGTCGAGGATGCCGGAGCCGCACAATCCCACCGGCGGTTTGCCGCCGATGGTTTGCAGGCGCACGCCGTCGTCGCGGATTTGCACGTACTCCACCGCGCCGGGCGCAGCGCGCATCCCTGCGTGGATGTGCGCGCCTTCGAAGGCCGGGCCGGAGGCGCACGAGCAACTGAACAGTTGCCCGCCCACCGCCAGGCTGATCTCCGTGTTCGTGCCGATGTCGAGGGCGACCGTCGGCTTTTGCGCGCGCCATGCATCCGTCGCCAGCAGCATCGCGACGTGATCCGCGCCGACGTATCCGGCGATGTTTGGCGGCAGGTACACCTTTGCGCCGGAAGCCAGCTTCAGCCCCAGGTGACACGCGCAGATATCCAGCGGCTCGGTGACGGCGGCGATGTAGGGCGACTCGCCCAACTGCCGCACCGGCAGCCCGGCGAAGAAATGGTGAATGGCCGTGTTGCCCACCACCACCGCTTCGACGATCTGCGCGTGGATCACACCGGCCTCGCGGCAAAGTTGGTCGATCAGGTCGTTGAGGCTCTCGATCAGTCGCGCCTGCAGCAGATGACGCCCATCGGAATGCCGGTTGGCATAGGCGATGCGGCTGACCACGTCCTCGCCGTAGGCGATCTGCGGATTCATCAACCCCGCCTTGGCCAACGTGTGGCCGCTCGCCAGGTCGAGCAGGTAGGCCGCCATCTTCGTCGTGCCAACGTCCACCGCCAGGCCGAGCAACGCCTGCTCCGGGTGCAACACGCCAACGGCTTCGCCGCGATGGTTATGGCGTCGCAGCGCCAGGCGCACGGACCAATCCTGTTCGCGCAGCTTCGCGGAAAGGTCACGCAGCACCGGCTGGTCGAAGAAGGGACGCGGGATAGCCTGCTCCGCGAGCGCGTCGGTCAGGCGGACGGTGTCGGAGCGCAAATCGTGCAAGTTCGCCGGGACAAGTGTAACGTCCACGGGCTGCACCACGGGATCGACGGCGACCTCGCTTTCCTGGCCCTCGACCTGCAAACGCTGCGGCGTGCTCAACGAGGCCGGGGGAATATCGATTTTCACATCGCTGAGTGGACGGGCCTGGCAGGCCAGCCGGTGACCCGCCGCCAGTTCCAGTGCGCTGAACGTGCGCAGCTCGACCGGGGTGGGCGGCGTCAGCTCGCCGTCCACCCGCCGCACGCGACACTTGCCGCACGCGCCCGCACCGCCACACACAGCGACGATTTCCACACCCGCGCGCCGCGCCGCATCCAGCAGCGTCATTCCCGGTTCGACGAGCGCCCGGCGTCCAACGGGTTCCAAATCTACTTTGTGTTGAATTTCGACATGGCGTCCTGAAAGATGCTGTTGATTTTCCACGCGCAAACCCCGTCCAATCGTTATTCTATCACTAAAGGGTAACACTTATTTTAGTAGCGTCAACCCGCCGCCGGATACAGGTTCAGGTGTTGGGAAGCGTGGAGAGCGCCGCTGGATCAGAATCCAGCGCAAGCTGTCACACATTCTTAACCTACCAGACACACGCCCTTAACCATAATCAGCATAGAGTGGGGAACTCTGGCGGCAGGCGCTGCGTCCTAATAGCATAAGCGCGTAACAGCGCATGGTTTATTTAGTTTCAGTGTTAAGGAGGGAAGCGAAGATGTTTACGAAACGAGTGCGTTCGATCGCTTTGCTATTGGCGTTGTTGGTGCTGGCTGCGCCCGTGGCGGCGCAAGGGCCAGGCCCACAACATTCCGACCCGACGTGGCAAGCGTCCTACTGGAACAATGTGGAGCTTGCGGGTACGCCGGTGTTACAGCGCGCGGAGGCCAATATCGACTACGACTGGGTGAATGGCTCGCCCGCGCCCGGCGTCGTCAACACGGACAATTTCTCCGTGCGGTGGACGCGCTACATCGATGTGACGCCCGGTACCTACGTATTTACCGCTACGGCGGATGACGGCATCCAGGTGTGGGTGGATGACGGACTGCTCATCGATCAGTGGTACGAACGTCCGGCGACGACATACACCGCCGAGAAGTATCTCAGCGCGGGACACCATCTCATCAAGGTAGAGTACTTCGAAAAGGGCGGTCTCGCCGTCGCCAAACTACAGTGGCAGCTCAAAGGGCCGCAACCGGATCCGCAATGGCGCGGCGAATACTTCAACAACACCACGCTCGGTGGAACGCCCGCACTGGTGCGCAACGATGCCGCGATCAACTTCGACTGGGGGACCGGCGCGCCTGCGCCCGGTGTGAACGCGGATCGCTTCTCAGTGCGCTGGACGACGACGCGCACCTTTACCGCCGCGATGTACCGCTTCACGCTCACTGTGGATGACGGCGCGCGGCTATGGGTAAACGGTCACCTGCTCGTGGATGCCTGGATCGACCAAGCGCCGCGCACCTACACCGGCGACCTCTATCTGCCGGCCGAGCCGGCGACCATCGAATTGCAATACTACGAAAACGCCGGCGGCGCAGTGGCGAAGCTCTCGTGGAGTGGTGGGACGACGCCTCCACCGCCCGCCCCACCGCCTTCTGGGACCGTGATCGTGGACGATCGGGATGCTGGCTTCGTCAAGGGCGGCCCGGCTGCCGGGTGGCGCTACGAAAACGAGGGCTATAACAATACGCTCACGTGGACGACGAACAACTACAACGCCAACTCGAACTACAACTGGGGGCGCTGGTATCCGAAGCTGGCGGCCCGGAAGTACGAGGTCTTCGTCTACATCCCGGATCGCTTCACCACCAGCGGGCAGGCGCGTTACTGGATCAACCACGCCGATGGCTATACGCTGCGCATCGTGGATCAATCGGCCTACAGCAACCAGTGGGTGTCTCTGGGCACCTATCGCTTTCGGGGCACCGGCGAGGACTACGTCTCCCTGGCCGACGTGACCTTCGAGACCACCCGCTCCCGGCTCGTCGCCTGGGACGCGGTGAAGTGGGAGCCGCGCTAAGTCAGGCATCGCGCGCCCGCTCTGTGTAGAGCGGGCGCGTTTTTTCGCTGGCTATTGCCTTCAACAGAAAAAGTTGCTATAATATATATCATATAAAGGTCTTTATATTCTTTGTTACATAACCTGAGGAGAACGACGATGAAACGGCTTTATCTCTTACTCTGTATGATCCTCGTGATCAACCTTTTCGCAAGCGTCACCCCGACGTTGGCTGCCGAGACACGCTACACCGTCCAACCGGGTGACACGCTGTACAGCATCTCACGGCGCTACAACGTCAGCGTGAGCGCGCTGGCGTCAGCCAACGGACTGACGATGAATTCGTGGTTGTACACAGGGCAGCATTTGGTGATCCCCGGCGTGGCAGCGACGCCCGCTCAGGCGCCTGCCCAGGCTCCGGCGGCAGCGCCGGCAACCGGCAACGTCTACACCGTCAAAGCAGGCGACACCTTGCTAACCATCGCTGCACGGTATGGCCTGCGGGTAAGCCAACTGGCATCGGCCAATGGGTTAGCCTGGAACGCTTGGGTCTACGCCGGGCAGCGGTTGACCATTCCTGGAGCGGCAGCGTCACCCGCCCCGGCTGCCGAAACCCCTCCGGCAGAGACACCCCCCACAACGCCCGGCGGCGTCTACGTCGTGCAGGTGGGAGACAACCTCTTCCGCATTGGACTGCGGCACGGCGTCAGCGTGCCCGCGCTCAAAGCCGCCAACGGGTTGTATTCCGACATCGTTTACGTGGGCCAAAAATTGAAAATCCCCACCCCCGGCAGCGCGCCGGTCGCGCAGCCCGTCGCCGCACCTGCGCCAGGCCACGGCGCGTCCGGCGAGAAGTGGATCGATGTGAACCTCTCGACGCAGACGATCACCGCTTATCAGGGCCAGACGGCGGTGTACTGGGCGCTGGCTTCGACAGGATTGTGGGGGACGCCCACAGTCGTCGGGACGTACTACGTTTACGCCAAATACGTCTCCGCGCCGATGTCCGGTCCGGGATACTATCTGCCAAATGTGCCGCACATTATGTACTTCTACAAAGGCTACAGCGTCCACGGCGCGTACTGGCACAACAACTTCGGCACGCCGATGAGTCACGGCTGTGTCAATCTCTCATTGCCGGATGCGGAGTGGTTCTACAACTGGGCGCCGATGGGGACGAAGGTGGTGACGCACTACTAGAAACCGCGGGTGATCCAGGTTCTCATAAAGCCAAAGCGCGCCGTGGTGATTTTACGATCACACCGGCGCGCTTTTCGAACCTTCGCAAGGGGTACTGACTTGCGACTTCAGGCTTTCAGCGGCGTGTAGGGCAACCCAAACGCCTCAGCCACAGCCTGGTAGGTCACTTTGTCCTGGTAGGTGTTGACGTCCAGAGCCAGTGCCTTGTCGGCGGCGACGGCGGCTGCAAAACCCTGATCGGCCAGTTTGACGATGTATGGCAGCGTGGCATTGGAAAGGCCGTTGATACTCGGGCCTGGCACTACCCCCGGCATATTGGCTACACAGTAGTACAAAACACCATCAACACTGTGTGGCCGTGCTCATTGAGTTGGTGCACGCCACCCGGCGTCATAGAAACGCGATATTCATTGTCCTTGATTTCTTTCCGAATGATGTATGACGCATACAATCTCAACCTGCAACGTTATTGTATGCTCGATGCCAATTCCTGATAAATCCAAGCTGAAGGCTCCCCGACATTCACACTGCCTCATACATCGCCCGCGTGTAGGCCAAACGGCGCGCAGCGGCAGCCGTGTCCAACTGGGGGAATTGGTGTTCCACCAGATCAAGCGTTTCGTGGAGCAGGCGGGTGGTACCCTGCACAGCGTCATCGTAAGGTGACCGGAATGCTTGCCGGAAGCGCAGCTCTGCGTCCACCGGCTTGATCGACATCGTCGCCAAAACCTGGTACATCCACTTGTACGTGGGGAAGTAGAGGCGGTTGAGCGCCAGCAACACCAGGAACATCGCCTCCTGCTGCCGGCTGATGGCGGAATAAAACACGGTGGGATTGTCGCGGTAGGCCACGACGGCCAGTTGTGCAGCGTCGAACGCCGCGATGTGCTGCTGGATGTTCTTCAGGGCCAATGCATCCGGATACTGCGCGGCCTGCTGCTTCCATTGCCGGATGATCGCCCCGCCGTAAAGCGGGATGCAGGCGCGGATGGTGTCCATAAAGTTGCTGTCGCCGAAATCCGTGCTGTAGTCCTCGAGGACTGTCTTGAACACGGCCTCTTCCGCGGCGACCGTGTTATGCCATAGATCGACCTGGAACCCGTCGATCAGCAGTTGATCTTCTAGCGCCGGGCCGTCGTAGCCGTGCAGGAACTCGCCGCGCAGCGCCGCGACGAGAGCCAGGCGCATCTCGTCCGGGGGTAATTCATCCCAAAAGATAGGGAGTTCCAGATCGGAGTAGGCGTCGGCGTAGCCGCGCGCTACCGAGCCGCCGACCACAATCGCCTGCACGCCGGGGAATGTACGAATCCGCTCGCCCAGTTGCCAGGCAATGTCCAAACGCCATTGGACGTGGGGATTCGAGAGAATTGTCATCGTTCAACCTGCCTTATGGAGATATTGCCTGATCGATTGCCCGCAAGAGTGATGGGTCGCCGGGAGTATCCTGTCCCAGTTCCCAGATCATCACGCCGCCCAACTGCTGCGACAACGCATAGCGCGTTTTCTGCTGGATGGTCGCAATGCCATTGAAGTAGATGCCGCCGGCCTCGTCCACGTCCAGCGCGGGATGGTAGCGCGCGACGATCTCCGCGTAGGTGAAAGCATTGTCCCAGTGGTCGAGGCTCCGCCCATAAAACGGCACGCCGAGCAGCAGCTTTTCGGGCGGCGCGCCGCGCTCCAAAAACGCCTGGATGTCACCGGCAGCCTGCTCGAGCGTCGAATGGCGACCTTCGTGATCGTAGGCCATCACGTGGATGCGATCCACGACGGCATAAAGCTCGTCGCCCAAATCCTGCCACGCTGCCAGCGCCACACTCACCCGCAGGTGATGCGGGGCAAACGCCTGGTGGACCTCTCCGAGCAGCGCCACGTAACCCGCGCGCTCCGCGGCATTGTCGGGGAATTCCCAATCGAAATCCACACCATCCAGCCCATTTTCGAGACAGTAGGTGGTGATCGCCTGCACGGCCCGCGCCCGTAGCGCCGGATCGGTGGCGACCGCGGCGAAGTTTTGCGAGCGCTCCCACCCGCCGACGGCGACGAAGATGCGCGTCCCGTAGACTGCGCTCATCTCGCGCAGGGCGGCGGGAGTTTGCACACGTAACCTGTCGGTATCCAGTTTCCCGGAAGGGCGCAGGCTGGCGGAAAAGTAGACGATGTCGGTGACGTAGCGCCCCCACGCCGGATCGAGCGTGCGATAGTCGGGCAGGTAGCCGACGACGGCGAACTCGCGCACGGGTGGGGCGGAAGTATGCATCGACAATGGTAGCGTCGCAGAAGGCAGCGGGGGAGCCGGCAATGTGGCGGTGAGTGTCGCCGCTTTGGGCTGCGGGGTAGGGGCAGGGTGGGGTGTCTCAACTACAGAAGAAGAAGATGTGCAGGCCGGCAGCAGCACTGCGCACAGCGCCAGGCTGAATCCCCAATACGGGTACACCCGCCTCACTTTAGACCTCCACCACCGGCATAAACATCCGCAGTCCGTCCTTCTCATCCACCACGTAGGCCACGGGCGGATACCCCAATGCCACGCGCACCAGCCACATGTCACCAATGGCGCTGCCCACGTTGAGCGCGACGCTAAAGATGACGATTAGCAAGAGCCAATCCGGAAGCGGGAGCATGAGCAACATCATCCCCACCAGGCTCAATCCCACCAACGGCGCGAGCGCGATGACAATGTAGGCATTGCGCCGGAAAGCGTAGCCAGCCGCAGTCGCGTAGAACATCATCTCTTGCCACATCACGCCGTACTTCGGGTGCGCGCCGTAAGCCCGCAGCGCCAGGCCGTGCGTCAGCTCGTGCAACACGATAGTCAGGGCGATGGCGAGGAAAGCTGCTACCATCTGCAAGAGACTTAGCTCTAGGGACACGATTCCCGGATGCCACATGCGCGCCCAGGCAAAGAACAACGGCAACGCCAGGCCCATCAATGCCAGTCCAACCAGGTTCAACACTACGAGCAGTTTTTTGTGCTGGGAGAGCTTCCAGTACAATACTTCAGCATAATTTTCGGGAAGATGAATGGGAGATATGGGTTCCTGTGTCATAACGAGATTTCATACGCCGAACGGCGCCTCCTCCACAAAACAGTCCACTTCGGCTTCATAGGCCCGCACCCGCTCGCTGGCGAGATCGTAGACCCAGCCGTGCAGGCGCAACGTTCCCGTGCGCTCGGCTTCCGCGATGAACGGGTAGCTGCGCAGGTGATCAAGTTGCAGTAAGACGTTCGCCTCGATCAGCGCGTCCAGCCGTGCAGCGTCAGCAACTTCAGGTGGAACGCGCGTCTGCGCCTCCTGCGCGTACTGCAACCAGCGCCGCAATCCAGGTTCCAACGCCTCGACGTGAGCCAACGCCTGCATTCCGCCGCAACAACTATGCCCGCACAACACAATGTCGGCGACTTTGAGGTGCAGCACGGCGTACTCCAACACCGCGGCGACCGCCATCTCGCCCTGCGCCATCGCCGAATACGGCGGCACGATGTTGGCGATGTTCCGCATGGTGAAGACCGTTCCGGGGTGCGCGTCCAGGATGTGAGAAGGCAAGATACGCGAATCCGAACAGCCGATATAGAGCAGTGAAGGATGCTGTCCCTGCGCCAGTTCGGCCATCAACGTTGCTTCTGTCTGAAAGCACGCCTCGCGCACGCAGCGCGTTTGCATGACCAGGGTATCCACCAAAGTAACCTCCTCGAAAATAGCCTCAACGGATCGAACGGATTCAACGGAAAAATATCCGTTAAATTCCGTTGAATCCATTGAGAGAATCATTTTCGTGCTTGCATGGTGCGCGTTAGCGCCGGCGTCTCCTCGAAAATACTCCTACTTCGACGCTTAAGGCGGATCATAATCCGCCGTCCCCGCAACGTCGGATTGTGATCCAGCGAATCACTCGCCTTTATGCAAGTAGCAACAAAAAGGGTGCCACCGTGAGTGGTATGCCGCCCACGATGACACCGCTATTATGCTCCTATCTTCAAAGAAAACAAACGCGCACGCGCGCCCGGCACTCCCCCCCTTAGCCTCCCAGTGGGGGGAGAGCTAGAAACGCTCGGTCTCTATTAGGGTCACTTGACCCCCAGCTAGTTCAGTTCGGCAACGCTGGCTCCTGGAAATGCGGGTTGCGCGCCAGCTTTGAATTTTCAACTCATTCGAAACACACCCATTGCCTATTGACAAAACGCTGTTTTGGCGTTATCATAATAGTGATTAAGCGTTTAACCTTTTTCGTTCTTTTGTCTTCAACCTGACAAAGCGGTTTATCTTGAACCCAAAACCGAAAATCACCCTGGAAGATATTGCCGACCGGGTCGGCGTCTCCGTCGCCACGGTCTCGCAGGCGCTCTCCGGCAAGGGGCGGATGAGCGAAACGACCCGCGCGCGCATCTTGCAGGTCGTGGAAGCCCTGGCCTACCAACCCGACCAGTACGCTCAAAACCTGGCGCGCCGCAATGCTACCCAATCCGGCGGCAAGCATTTGCGCCGCGCTAAAGGGCGCAGTGTCCCGCCGCCTGGCCTGATGGCCTTCTACGATGTTCCACAGCTACTGGAGGTGCTGAATCTGGAGCTGCAACAGCGGGAAGAAGAGGGGTACGCCGTAAACGGTTGCCGGGAGCAGGTGGAGGCTTTGACCCGTCCCACCAAGCAGAAAGTGTACCGTCTGTACAACGACCTGCTGGACGTGCCAGTGCGCTCCGACTTCGCATATCAAGAACCGGAGACCCTTGCCGACATCCACCGTGCGCGTCCGGAGGGTCCGCGCGCTACGTCTACCGTCATCACCTCCGCTGCGTTGTTCGAACGTATCTATGGGGCGTGGCTGGGGCGCGTGACCGGCTGCGTGTTGGGACAGCCGTTGCAGATGGGATGGTCCAAAAACAAGATCATCCAGTATTTGCGGCTAGCGGACAGTTTTCCGCTTATGGACTACGTTCCCCGACTGCTGCCGCCGCCGGCGGGGTTTGAATTCAAACCGGGGGCTGCGGGGCATTTTCGGGGCGAGATTGACGGCGCGCCAGATAACGACGATACCGATCACACCATACTGACGCTCTATCTCCTCGAGACTTACGGTCTGGATTTTACGCGGGCCGACGTGGCGACTCTCTGGCTGACACACCTCCCTTATTTCGGGACCCATACGGCTGAGCGCGCCGTCTACCGCAACCTGGTTTGGAACATCCACCCTGATGAAGCCGCCGTTTTCGTGAATCCCCAGCGGGAGTACGGGGGCGCGCGGACACGGGCCGATGTGTATGGTTACGTTGCGCCGGGCAAACCAGAACTCGCGGCGGCGTTGGCTTACAAGGACGCGACGCTTTCGCATACGAAAAACGGCGTCTACAGTGCGATGTTGATGGCGGCGATGTTGGCCTGGACTTACGTGACGGATGACATAGAGGAGATCGTTCGCGTTGGATTGTCGGAAATTCCCGGCAACTGCCGGTTGGCGGAGGCGGTTGCCGCGGTATTGGCGGCGTATCGGGCGGGCGACGATTGGGAACTGGCTTATGAACAGCTTTTGCTGAACTACGGCGCTTACTCGCCGATTCACACGCTTAACAACACGGCCTGGGTTATTTTGGCGCTGCTATATGGCGACGGGGATTTCGACCGCACGCTCGGCCTGGCCGTCGCCTGTGGGATGGACACGGGCAGCAACGCCGCCAGCGTCGGCTCGGTGATGGGCGCGCTCTATACCGCCGCGCGCATCCCGGCGCGGTGGACGGCGCCGCTCCGCGATACGCTGGGCACGGCCCTCGCGCAATTTCCAGCGACGCAGATTTCTGTGTTGGCGCGCCGCGCGGCGACGCTTGCCGAGAAGGTACTATCCGATGAAAATTCTCATTGACCACCACCGCGTTCAGGATATACCCGTTCTGGAGTTCTACAATCCAGAGGCTGTCGAAAAACTGCCGGTAGTCATCCTGCTGCACGGGTTTTCGGGGCGTAAAGAGCACTGCTTTTCGCAGGGGTATCAACTGGCGCAGCGCGGCTATTACGCCGTCTCCGTTGACCTGTACCTGCACGGAGAGGCTGCCGAGGGCGAATTTGTGCCAGCGCTCGTCACTCCGCGCTTGGATGAGGTGTTGACCCATTCGGCTGAGTCCATAGCGCAACTGGTAGCCCTATACGCCCAGAACGCTGTGGCCGACGGCAGCCGTATTGGCTTGCTGGGCATCTCGTTGGGCGGCGCGGTCGTTTACCAGTATTTGCCGCACCGCCATCCGCACGTCCGAACCGCCGTCGCGCAGGTTGCGGGCGCAACGCCATTCTGGCCGCTCACTTTCCGTAAGATAAAGCAGCACTTCCCCGAATTTGGCGTCACCGCAGCCGTGCTGGACGCGGTGGAACAACGGGCGCGGGCCGAAGTGTTTTTGGAGGGCCTGAGCGATTTTCCCTTGCTGATGCAGTATGGGCAGGCCGATCCGATCGTGCCCATTGAAGAAATTCGGCGCGTCCACCGACAGATCGAAAGCCAGTATACCCGCCCGGATTTGTTGAAACTGGACGAATACCCGAACACCGCTCATGAAACGCCGCCGCTTATGTTCGAACGCGCGTGCCAATGGTTGGAGAAGTACCTTAAATCTTGATAGGGGGTATCGATGGCTACGTTTGAAACCACAAAATTCGGAACCATTGAGCAGGACGTGACCTATTGCGAGATCGAGGGCCACAAACTTGCTATGGACGTCTACTACCCTGCTGCGGGCGGCCCCTGGCCAGGCGTGATCTTTGTCCACGGCGGCGGGTGGACCGAAGGCGACAAAGCGCCTCTGCCGGTAATTCCTACTGCGTATGGTTACCTGGTTGTCTCGATCAACTACCGTATGTATCCGGCCTACCGCTTTCCGGCGATGATCGAGGACGTGAAGTGCGCCATCCGCTTCCTGCGCGCTCACGCAGCCGGCTACAACCTCGATCCCGACCGTATCGCCGTGATCGGGCACAGCGCGGGCGGGCACCTGGCGGCGTTGGCCGGGTTGGCCGATGAGCGCGCCGGGTGGGACGTCGGCCCTTACTCTGAGCACTCTAGCCGCGTCCAGGCGGTAGTGGCGATGTCTGCTCCTACCGATCTCGCCGGTCGATTCCCCGAAATTGTAGAGGCGCTGAGGTGCAACGTTTTTGGCGTAGAACAGTTTGTCAGCGCCAGCCCTGTGACGTACACAAGGCCGGACGCGCCGCCTTTTCTGATCATCCACGGCGAAAAAGACGAGATTGTTCCGGTGGAGCAGGCCTACCGCCTCCACGAAGCGCTGCGCAAAGCGGGCGCTTCGTCCGAGCTGCTTATTTTACAGAACGCCGGGCACGGCTTCGAACCGGTGGACGGGACGCCTGTACCTTCGTTGGAGGAAGCGCTGGCGCACATGGCGGCCTTCTTGCTGCGCGGGTTGGGCGGCCTCTAATTTGCAGGTCTGCGACTTCAGAAGGAGGAATCATGAGCGAAAAGAGCAAACAGCCGTTGGCGCGAAAATCTCATCTGCCCTTGATTTTGCTTGGGGCGACGATGACCGGTTACGGTATGCTGACGGCCCTGGTGGGAAGCTGGCTTTCTAACCAGGCGATGCGCGGTTTGATCACAGCGAGCGCGTACCGCAACCGGCTGATGGCGTTCGAACAAACCACCGGCCTGATTGCCGGTCTTCTGTTCTTCGTATTCTTCGTCTGGTGTGCAGTCCAGGCTTCTGGGGGTGTGCGCGTTGCCTTCGCCATCGGCGCAGCGGCGTCTGCTGCGCCCGTGCTGCTGGGCAGAGCAGAACGCCTGTTGTTCACGGTGATCGGCCTGCCGACGATGGGCGCCGGTAGTGTGCTGGCCGGAGCTGTGACCACCCTGGTCTTTGCTCTGCCGATGATGCTTCTGTTCATCTTGTTGGCGTGCGGGCGGCGTGTGCCACGGGGAGGCCGTTGGCTGTCGTTCGCTTCGATCTTCATCGTACTGGGGACCGCCTTTTTCCCTATCTATGTGACAGTGTTGGCTTTCCTGCTCAAGCCTGGCGATCCGGCGGTCGGGCGGATGATCCAGCTCAGCTCGCAGATCATCAAGTTGCGTTTTCTTCTGCCGGGTTTAAGCCTCCTGGGCCTGGCGTTCATCAGTATGCGTTTTGCCCGCTTGTCGCTTGAGCCGGCAGAGACTGTGCTCGAGAAAGGAGAAGTGAAATGAACCCCTTGACTGGAAAGGTATACGTAAACAGATTTATCGCGGTATTGCTATTGACGATGTTGCTCTTATCCTGCGCCAGGCCGCCCAGCCCCACGCCGCCGCCAGGCGCATCGACGGATGACGCTTTTGCCAAACTGTCGCTGGTTGTGCCCGATCGCTATGATCCGCCTATCGAGATGAGTTCCGTGATGGCGGTGGACGCCACGATCAAGTTCCTGGGCGAGAACGACATCCACAACAACGTCTGGACGCGGGCTTACGAACAGTTGCTCGGCATCAAGGTCAGCTACAAATGGGTGGTTGACGGTTCGATGTATGCCCAGAAACTGGGGCTGTCGGTCAATTCCGGCGATATTCCGGATATGTTTCGGGTCAGCCCCGCGCAATTGCACTTGTTCCAAGAGGCTGGCCTGCTCGCCGATTTGACAGACGTGTATGAGGCCGTGGCTTCGCCTAAAACGCGCGACGTGCTGATGCAGGATCCGACCTCCCTCAAAGCTGGCACGATTGCTGGCCGGTTGTGGGGCATCCCGTTGACCGATGCTGCCGTCGCTTCGGCTTCGCTGTTGTGGATCCGTCAGGATTGGATGGACAAACTGGGCATCGCCGCGCCAACCAGCATGGCCGACGTGCTCGAAATTTCACGGCGTTTTATCACCGAAGACCCGGACGGAAACAATGCGCCGGACACGATTGGCTTGTGCGTGACAAAATCCGTGTGGAGCGCGTTCGCCAATCTGTCGGGCTTCTTCAACGGCTACCACGCCTATCCCGGCATCTGGTACGAGCGCAATGGCGCCCTGGTCTACGGCTCGGTCCAGCCCGAGATGCGCGACGCCTTGCTGGCCTTACAGGAGATGTACGCTCAGGGCCAGCTCGACCGTGAGTTCGGCGTCAAAGACTCCAACCAGGTCGCCGAAACCATTGCGCAGGGCAAATGCGGGATGGAATTCGGCGTCTGGTGGAATCCCTACCATCCACTGAATCAGAGCCAGGCGAACTACCCCCATGCCTTTTGGTCGGCTTTCCCTATCCCTTCCGTGGACGACGTCCCGGCCAAAAGCCAGTACAGCTCGGCCGTCGGGGCCTTCCTTGTGGTCAGAAATGGATACGAACATCCCGAAGCGCTGCTTCGTATGGTCAATTTCTGGTCAGACAACATTCTAGGGTCGCAGGATGACGAACTGCGACAGACGTTCCTGGGCGATATTGAAAATCCCGACGTGGTGCTCTACAAATATACCCCGGTAGTGCTGTGGGAGCCGAACGCGATGATCGATGGAAGCAAGAAGTTGCGCGAGGCGCTGGCGAAAAAGGACCCTTCTGGGCTGGATCTCGACACGCAATGGCGTTACCGGATCATCCAGGCCTATTTCGAGCAGGGCACTTTGGAAGCC
>MTKY01049333.1_pt1 | contig 16204 bp, 8 predicted proteins | sample 1042731 | NCBI WGS metagenome assembly MTKY01 (sample SAMN06212206, study PRJNA360538) | anaerobic digester metagenome | biome: Wastewater treatment plant; material: sludge; isolation source: anaerobic digester fed with sludge from wastewater treatment plant | place: Denmark: WWTP Soeholt ... | reverse complement strand
CGCAGTTGTCCGAAGATGATGCGAAGTAAGCCAGACCGTTGGCGGCGGTGATGTGGAAGACATCGTCGAATTTGGTCTTGTTGAACTCCAGGACGCCCTCGACGGGAACGTTCTGGGGGTCGGCCCAGGCGGGATCGGGAGCGGCCAGGGGCTTATAGACCCACTGCTCGTACAGCGGCAGTGTGACTTCCTCGGGCGATACGTGGCTGCGGGAGTTGTCGTGGCCGAAGACGGGCCAATCGTCGGCGCGGACGGGCAACGCTGCCACGAGCAGGATGACCGGCCACAGGACATAACACCGGGCGGCCGGGCTGATGGAGATGCTGCTGGACCTTTGACTGTTCATGGTTGCGCCTCCGCTGTTGCGGCTGAGCGAGTTTGCCGGGATTCTTGGCCGCGCTCCGCGGCGAGACCTTCCGCGATTCGCGCCGCAACGGACACTTATTGTGCCCTTAACGTCCCCGGCCACGGAACCCACGAAGGACTGGACGGCTGCGGGGAGAAGTGAAGAGCATGAAAACAGCGTGTTTGTTCTCGGCGGTTCTTTTGTGCGGCGCGGCACTCGGGTGCCCGTATTCCATCCGCGACGCGGGGTTCATCGTGCGGGATCCCGAACCTTTCCGGCTGGTGGTGTTCCATGACCCGGTTATGAGCATCACCAGGGGCGCCATGGAGCTGGAGGCCAAGGCCGCGCAGGAGAAGCACCTGAAACTCAGTGATGTCGTCATGGAGGTCCTCGCGACCGGCACCGCGGGTGACGAAGCCGACAGGGCGGCGCAGTTGCGCGAGGACTTGACCCAAAAGGGTGCGCGGCCTCCGAGGGCCGTTCTGATCTCCCCGGAAGGACGCGGGATGGTGGCGCACGGATCGGAAGCGCCGCTAGATCGGGCCTGGTACGAGAACCTGGCGCGACTTGCGGTGACTTCGCCGGCGCGGCAGCAGATCGCGGATCTTCTGGTGCCCTCGTGGTGCGTGCTGCTCGTGGTTCAGGGCAAGGACGCGGCGGAAAACGCGGCTGTTCTCGAAGCGGTCCAGCAGGCGGCGCAGTCCATGGTCGGTTTCAAGCCGGAGATGGGGGACACGGTAACCAAAGCTCCGCCGGTGGTCAGCGTGAAGTGGGATGACCCGCAGGAACAGGTGCTCATCTGGAGCCTGGGTCTGGCAGACCACGGCGAGAGTGCGGCCAAAGCGGCCATCCTTTTCGGGCGTGGCAGGCGGTTGGGCCCTGTCTTCTGGGGAGCGACCATCACCGCCGAGACCCTGAAGCAGGGCATGAGGCTTCTCGGACGCAACTGCACCTGTACCAGCGAGCCCGCCCAGATTCTCGGCCCCGTCATGCCGCTGAGATGGGACCGGGACCGGCAGGCCCAAGCGCGTGAAGCGCTTGGCTTCGACCCGGATGCGCCGGCGGCTTTGAGCGCCCTGTCCGGCGTGTGGGTGGATTTCCGTCAGGGCGGCGAGAAACGGACTCCGGGGGAGTACCTGCCGGACCCGGCTTCGGGGTACATTGAGTTGCCGCTGGATATGGGCGAGGGAGCGGGCGAGCCCGGCCAGGAGGGGGAAGAAGAGCGGGGCGAGACCCGTCCAGAGGCTGAGAATGTCGGCATGAGGGCGGCGATTGCCGCTACTGTTGGGCTTGCTGTGCTGGTTGCGGGCGGCAGCGCAGTTCTTATCATGCGCCGGCACGGGAGTGTATGAGGAATGTCGGTACTTGCACTGGCCTTGCGGGAGATCCGTCATCGCAGTCTTACCTTCATGCTCGGAGTGATCGCGGTTGCGGCGTCCGTGGGGTTGTTTTCGGCGATGATCACCCTCGGGCGGGCTTCGAACACCGAGACCACGCGGCTCATGCGTAACCTGGGCTTCAACCTGCTCATCCTGCCCGGAGACGCGGATGTGGGCAGTTTCTGGGCGATGGACGAAGTCGAAAGCGACATGCCAGAGGAGTACACGACGCGCCTTGCCCAGACCAAGGGCATCTCGGCGGACCACTACGTCTCCACGCTGCAGAAGAGGGTGGACTGGCAGGGCATGACCGTGCTGGTGACCGGTGTGCTCAAGGAACAGACGGCCGCCGGCGCGCGGACCAAGGCGCCGATGGGGACTGTGGTGGAGCCCGGGAAGTGCATCGTGGGGTACGCTATCTGTCGGCAGTTGGACCTCAAGGAAGGGGACGAGATTGAGCTTCTCGGGCAACGTCTCACCGTGGAGCGGTGCCTCGCGGAGGACGGCAGCGAAGAGGATGTGCGCATCTGGACCCACCTGCGGGATGCCCAGAAGATGTTCAACATGCCCGGGCGAATCAACATGATCCGGGCGCTAGGGTGCCTGTGCGCGGGTGGGTCGCTCCAGATTCTGCGGGATGAGATAGCCAGCGTGCTGCCGGATACCTACGTAACGGAACTGAGGAACCTCGTGGTCGCCCGCACCGAGACACGGAGGATGGTGGAGAAATACGTAGGGGTGATCGTGGCGGTGGTGGTGGTGGTCTGCGCGGCGTGGGTTGGGCTGCTGTCCCTGCTGAATGTGCGAGAACGGCGGCATGAGATCGGTCTCCTGAGGGCGCTGGGGTTCGGATCAGGGCCAATCGCTGGGCTGTTCATCACCCGGTCGGCGCTCATGGGGCTGATCGGAGCTCTGTCCGGGTTCGGTGTGGGGACGTGGTTGGCGCTGGAACTGGGCGGAGATATCTTCAAGATCACCTTCAAGAGCGCCGAACCTGCCTGGGACACCTTCCTGCCCCTCGTGCTGGGCGCGCCGGTATTGGCTGCACTGGCGGGACTGTTGCCCGCTGTTGTCGCCGTGACGCAGGATCCCGCCACCGTGTTGACGGAGGAGTAGAGATGATCGAGATTACGGGCCTGAGCAAGGTCTACCAGAGCAAGGGCCGCCCGGTCCGGGCGCTGGACGGCATTGATCTGACCGTCGATGACGGCGAGTTCCTTGCTGTGCGCGGGCCAAGCGGGAGCGGGAAATCCACGCTGCTGCTCACGATCGGGGGCATGGCGCGCCCCACGGAAGGCCGGGCGGTGTTGGACGGGACAGATATTTACGGGCTTTCTAGCGGGGAGAGGGCGAAGTACCGGGCGCATAACATCGGTTTCGTCTTTCAGATGTTCCATCTGGCGCCGTACCTTACGGTGCTGGAGAACGTACTGCTTCCCACGGGCCTGGTGGAGAACGGCGGACCGACCAGGGCGCGGGCTCGGGAGCTTCTCGAGCGTTTCGGGATGGCTGACCGCATCGACCACCGTCCGGGGCAACTAAGCACGGGGGAGCGGCAGCGTACGGCGATTGCCCGGGCGCTTGTGAATGACCCATGGCTGGTGCTGGCGGACGAGCCCACCGGGAACCTCGACCCGGAAACAGGAGCCGAAATCCTTGCATATCTCAAGGAGTTCAACGACGCGGGCCGCAGTGTGGTGCTGGTGACCCATGAGGCATGGGTCGAGGAGTACGCGCACCGCACGGTGCATCTGAAGGCCGGCCGTCTCGCTGAGGCGCCTATTGCCTGACGGACCGGATCTGGAGCCACCCTGTGAATAGTTCTTGACATAAGCTGATGGGATGGTTAGTCTAATATTTCCAATGACATCTTGTCCCATTCCGCGAGCGTGACAGCTAACTTCGACACCCCATTCTGTGCCTAGGATAGTTCTCTGAGGAGCCCGCGAGGCGGTGCACGAGCGCGTGTACCGACCACGGGGGCTGCTTGTCTGTTTGGTCGGCGTGACTGCGGCGCGTATGAGAATCCAGGAGGGACTGCATAAATGGCTGCATTCGAGGGTCTCATTCCCCTCCGACGCGAGCCCCACGAGGACATTATCCCGCTGCCTGATCTGATTGAGAATCAGACGACCTCCTATGACTGGTTTTGCCGGGAGGGGCTGCGGGAGCTGTTCGACAACTTCAGTCCGATTGAGGACTATACCGGGAACATCGCCCTCGACTTCCTTGGCTACCGTATCGGCGAGCCGGTGAAGACCATTGAGCAGTGCAAGGAGAACGACTCGACGTTCGAGGCGCCCCTGTACGCCAAGGTCCGCCTGGTGAACCGCGAGACCGGGGAGATCAAGGAAAGCGAAGTCTACATGGGTGAGCTGCCGCAGATGACGGATCGCGGCACTTTTCTTGTGAACGGCGCCGAGCGAGTGGTCATCAGCCAGCTCGCTCGCTCTCCCGGCGTGTATTTCCGGGACACCATCGATTCCGCCGGGCGCGTCCTGCACTCGGCCCAGATCATCCCCAACGAGGGCGCCTGGGTCGAGGTGGACACATCGCCCAACGGCATGATCAGCGTGAAGATCGGGCAGACCCGGAAGTTCCCGGTGACGACGCTGCTGCGCGCCCTTGACTGGTTCGAGGTCGGCGATGCTGGCGGCGTCCCACGCACGGGCACGGACCGCGAGATTCTGGAGTGTTTCGGCACCGAAGAGACGGTGAATGTTAAGGACCTGCTCAAGCGGCTGGCCGAGGGCGACGAGAGCGGCATGCCGGGCATCGAGACCCGGGATGTCTTCTACTCGCTGGAGCGTGTGATTGACAACGAGGGCGAAGTGGTCGTGGAGCCGTACGGCCTGATCTCGGAGAAGATGGCCCGGGACATGAGCCAGGCGAACCGCAAGGAACTCAAGGTACTGGCGGTCTCCCACCAGATCTACGTGACCCTCGAGGATGATGGCACCTTCACCGCCGAGGAGGGGCTTCTTGACGTTTACAAGAAGATTCGCCCCGGCGACCCGCCCACGGTAGAGAGCGCAGAGTCCCTGTTGCGGTCGTACTTCTTCGATGTGAAGCGCTATGATCTGTCCCGCGTGGGCCGGTATAAGATGAACAAGAAGCTGGGCAACGATGTGGATGGTTCGATCCACACGTTGACCCGCTCGGACATCATGGCGATCGTGCGCTACCTGCTTGGCCTTGCCCGGATGCAGGGGGCGGTGGACGACATCGACCACCTGCAGAACAAGCGGGTGCGCGCGGTAGGCGAACTGCTGCAGAATCAGCTCCGCACCGGCTTCCTGCGCATGGAGCGGGTCGCTCGGGAGCGCATGACCAGCCTGGAACCGGATGACATGGTTCCGCAGTTGGTCATCAACATCAAGCCGATCACCGCCGCGATCAACAGCTTCTTCGGCAGCGGCCAGCTTTCGCAGTTCATGGACCAGATCAACCCGTTGGCCGAACTGGCTCACAAGCGCCGCCTGTCGGCTCTTGGGCCCGGCGGTCTGAGCAAGCAGAGCGCGAAGCTGGAAGTTCGCGACGTGCACCATTCCTACTATGGCCGCATCTGCCCGATCGAGACCCCTGAAGGGCCGAACGTCGGTCTCATCGGGTACCTCGCCCTGCACGCGAAGCTGGACGAATACGGGTTCATCCAGACCCCGTACCGGCGTGTGAAGAAGGGTGTCGTGACGGATCAGGTTGACTACCTGACCGCGGACGAAGAGGACAAGTTCAACATCGCCACGGCTTCGGAGCGGATTGATGAGAACGGCCGTATTGTCGGCGATCTGATCACCTGTCGGCGCAGCGGCGCATTCCCGGCGGTTCCGCCCGAGGAGGTCGACTACATCGACGTCACCGCAAAGCAGATCTTCTCGGTGGCGACGTCGCTGATCCCGTTCCTCGAAAACGACGACGCGGTTCGGGCGCTTGCGGGTTCCAACATGCAGCGCCAGGCGGTGCCTTTGTACAAGACGGTGGCTCCGATCATCCGCACCGGCATGGAGGAGCTTGCCGCCCGTGACTCCGGCGCGGTTGTCACGGCTGCCAAGGACGGACGGGTCATCGAGGCGGACGCCTCGCGGGTGAAGCTGCGCTACCGCGACGGAGACGAGCAGGAGTTCCGCCTGGACAAGTTTTCGCGGACCAATATGGGCACATGCATCAACCAGCGCGCCCTGGTGCGCAAGGGCGAGGCGGTGCGGGCCGGGCAGCCGATCATCGACGGGTCCGCCACCCAGAACGGCTCGCTGGCACTGGGCAAGAACCTGCTGGTCTGCTTCCTGCCGTGGGAAGGCTACAACTACGAAGACGCGGTGCTGATCAGCGAACGGCTGGTCAAGGACGATGAACTCACATCGATCCACATCGAAAAGTACGAATGCGAGGCGCGGGATACGAAGCTCGGGCCGGAAGAGATCACCCGGGACATCCCCAACGTCGGCGACGACGCGCTTAAGGACCTGGACCAGGACGGCGTTGTGCTGATCGGCTCGGAGGTCCGGGCCGAGGATATTCTCGTGGGTAAGGTGGCCCCCAAGGGCCAGACCGAGCTAACCGCCGAGGAGAAACTGGTCATCGCGATCTTCGGCAAGAAGGCCGAGGAGATGCGGGACGTCTCGCTGCGGGTCCCCCACGGCGAGAAGGGTATCGTCATCGACACGAAGGTCTTCTCCCGCTACAAGTACCATTGCACCCGCTGCGAGGGCGAGTTCGGCTTCGGCAAGCCCCTGGAATACCCGGAGTGCGAGCGCTGCGGCGGGAAGCTGAAGAAGGCGCCGGGCGACGAACTGAAGCCGGGCGTGAACCAGATGGTCCGTGTGTTCGTGGCCCAGAAGCGGAAAATCATGGTGGGCGACAAGCTCACTGGCCGCCACGGAAACAAGGGCGTCATCTCCAAGATCCTGCCGGTGGAGGACATGCCCTACATGGCGGACGGGACGCCGGTGGACATCTGTCTGAACCCGCTGAGCGTGCCGTCTCGCATGAACATCGGACAGGTCCTGGAGACCCACCTGGGCTTCATCGCGCGGCAGTTTGGCGAGAGCTTCACCGCGCCGATCTTCGAGGGCTTCAGCGCCGAGGAGATCAAGGGCGGAATGGCCGCTGTGCGTGAAAAGATGCAGATCGAGAGCCTGCGGTCTTACTGTCTGTGCGAGCTGAACTTCCACGGCGCCATGCTCCGGTTGGATGAGGCTCCGGAGAGCACCGAAGCATTGCTCGCGGATATCCGGGCACAGCTTTCGGGCAGGCCGCGCGCGGAGCTGATGGAGGTCGCGGAGTTCCTGGCGCTGGACCTGGAGGCGTTTGAGCAGGCGAGCGAGGAGGACGCGGTCACGCAGTTGATGGAGGCGGCCTGCGGCAACGCCTGGGTGCGGGCGCAGTTCGGCAGCGACTCGGGCAAGATGGTGCTGTATGATGGCCGCACGGGCGAGCGGTTCAACCAGCCGGTGGGCATCGGCGTCATGTACATCCTGAAGCTGCACCACCTTGTCGAGGACAAGATCCATGCCCGCTCCACCGGCCCGTACAGCCTGATCACCCAGCAGCCGCTGGGGGGGAAGGCGCAGATGGGCGGCCAGCGCTTCGGAGAGATGGAAGTCTGGGCGCTGGAGGCGTACGGGGCGGCCTATTCGCTGCAGGAGGTGCTTACGGTCAAGTCGGACGATGTGCAGGGCCGCGTGAGCACCTACGAGGCGATCGTCAAGGACGAGAACATCAAGGAACCGGGCATTCCGGAGTCCTTCAAGATCCTGATGCGCGAGATGCAGAGCCTGGCTCTGGATGTGAAGGTGGAGAACCGCGAGGGCCAGCTTGTGGACCTGAAGTCGGATGGGGACGACGGGCGCTAGATGTGCCCGTGAGATGAAACGGCGGGGATGTTCCGACACAGACGCAGCAATGACGGGCCCGCTGCCGTGACGTTCGCGGGGCAGCGGAGAGACAGTCAGTCCACTCGGAGGCGATGAACTTGGCGGAAACGACCACCGATTTCGAGGCCATCACTATTGGCCTGGCGTCTCCCGACGAGATACGCTCCTGGTCTCACGGCGAAGTGAAGAAGCCGGAGACGATCAACTACCGCACCTACAAGCCCGAACGTGACGGTTTGTTCTGCGAGCGGATTTTCGGGCCGTCCCGTGACTGGGAATGCCACTGCGGGAAGTACAAGAAGGTCAAGTTCAAGGGCATCATCTGCGACCGCTGCGGGGTCGAGGTCACTCGGGCCAAGGTGCGTCGCGAGCGGATGGGCCACATTGAGCTGGCCGCCCCGGTCTGCCACAGCTGGTATCTGAAGGGCGTTCCCAGCCCTATGAGCCTGCTTCTGGACATGTCCCGGCGGCTGCTGGAGGAAGTCGTTTACTTCGCCTCCTACATCGTGACCGATGTGGATGCCGACCGTCTCCAGGCGCTGCGCGGGGACATCCGCCGTGCCGTGGATGCGGAGAAGGAAGAGATCGCCAGCAACTGCGATATGGCGATTGAGAACCTGCGTGAGCGGTATGAAGAGGGCCTGCGCCGGGCTGCTGAAGAGAGTGCGCGGGATGAGGCCTCTGACCGCGACGGTGATGGGGAAGACATCGAGGCTGACGAGGGCGACGAAGAACTGGACGCGGACTTCATGGGCGAGGACGATGAGGACGAGATTGACGAGGACGAAGGGGATTCGGACCTGGGTCTCGACTTCTTTCCCGGTTTCGCGTACTCCAGCGAACCGCTGCCGGAGATCATGAGCGAAGAGGATCTCTCCCGGCGGGTTCAGATCGAGAAGGAGTCTGCCCAGCAAAAGTCGGCGGCGCTGGAAGAGGCCCTGGAAAAGCTGTTCGAGCTGACCCCGCGGCAGCTGATCTCCGAGATGGACTACCGGCGTCTGGGCGACCTGCTCGAGGTCTGCGAGAAGCACCTGGAGGGCAATTTCGCTGACCTGTTCCGCGCCGGCCTGGGTGCCGAAGCGGTGGGCGAACTGCTGGCGGACATTGACCTGGATGAGCTTGCCCACGAACTGCGGAAGGAGATCGACGAGCGCACCGGGGCCCGGCGCGCCCGTGCGGTCAAGCGCCTGCGCATCGTGGAAGCCTTCCGCAAGTCGAAGAACCGGCCCGAGTGGATGATCTTGGAGGTTATCCCGGTGCTACCGCCCGAACTGCGCCCCATGGTGCAGCTTGACGGCGGGCGCTTCGCCACGTCGGACCTGAACGACCTGTATCGCCGGGTAATCAACCGCAATAATCGGCTGCGCAGGATCGTGGAGATCAACGCGCCGGAGTCGATCATCAACCATGAGCGGCGGCTGCTGCAGGAGGCCGTGGACGCGCTCATCGACAACAACCGCCGCAGCCGGCCTGTGACGGGCTCCAACCGGCGGCCGCTCAAGTCGCTGTCCGACATGTTGAAGGGCAAGGAAGGCCGGTTCCGCAAGAACCTGCTGGGCAAGCGGGTAGACTACTCCGGCCGCAGCGTTATCGTGGTCGGTCCCGAACTGAAGATGCATCAGTGCGGCCTGCCACGCGAGATGGCGCTGGAGCTGTTCAAGCCCTTCGTCATGCAGCGCCTGGTTGAGCAGGGCTACACGACTAACATCAAGACCGCCAAGCGCATGGTGGACAGACTGCGGAGCGAGGTGTGGGACGCGCTGGAGGAGGTCATTGAGGGCCACCCGGTACTGCTCAACCGCGCGCCGACCCTGCACCGTCTGGGCATCCAGGCCTTCGAGCCCACGCTTATCGACGGAAAGGCGATCCAGCTGCACCCGCTGTGCTGCGAGGCCTTCAACGCGGACTTCGACGGCGACCAGATGGCGGTTCACGTGCCGCTGTCGGCCCATGCGCAGGCTGAGGCGCGGCTGCTGATGCTTGCCAGCCGCAACCTGTTCAAGCCCGCGGACGGCGCGCCGATCACGGCGCCCAAGTATGACATCGTTCTGGGCTGCTACTACATGACCCAGGAGAACCCGAACGCCCGCGGCGCCGGCAAGAGCTTCGAGAGTGCTGAAGCGGTCATGAGCGCCTACGACCACGGCAAGACCGATCTGCATGCCTCGGTCAAGGTGCGCATTCCGACCATTTCGGTGCGCCTGCTGGATGAGGCAGGCAACGAGCAGGAGATAGAGGAGCAGCTTCTCACGGACCTGAAGCGGGCCATCGCGGTGAATGTGATGGACGAGCACCCGGTGCGCAACCGGGCATTCAGCTTCGCACTGACCGAGGCGATGATCGAGAACGCTCGGGAGACCGTGGGCGACGCGCGGGGTGAGAACTGGCGACAGATTGAGCCGAAAGACCTGCCTGCCAACAAGGACGCGCGGATCCAGGCGCTGCTTGAGTTCGCGGCCGGTATGGCTGCCCTGGATGGACGGTGCGCGGTGGGTGATGTGATCGAAGCCGAGGTCCACCGTGAGATCGTGGACACCACGGTTGGGCGGGTCATCTTCAACTCCTACCTACCCCTGGACATGCGCTTCCTGAACCACGACATTGCCAAGGACGAGTTGGGCAAGCTCGTGGACAAGTGCTACAACATCTACGGCCAGGCGCGCACCGCGGAACTGCTGGACACAGTGAAGGCCGCCGGCTTCAAGTACGCCACACGGTCCGGTCTGAGCATCTGCATGGACGACACCAACGTCCCGACTGAAAAGGAGCGGGTTGTCTCCAAGACGGAGCGCGAGGTCCGGCGCATCAACGAGGCGGCGTCGAAGGGGCACATCCTGCCCGACGAGCGGGAGGCCCTGGTGCTGGAACTGTGGCTGAAGGCCCGCGAGGACATCGCCGACCAGATCCTGGCCAATATCGACAGCTTCAACTCCATCTGGATGATGACCAACTCCGGCGCGCGCGCCAACCGCAGCCACATTTCGCAGATTTCGGGCATGCGCGGCCTCATGAGCGACCCGTTTGGGCGACTGATCGAGGACATGCCGGTTAAGAACAACTTCAACGACGGCTTGAACGTTTTGGAGTACTTCGTGTCCACTCACGGCGCCCGCAAGGGTCTGGCGGACACGGCTCTGCGCACTGCGGACGCGGGGTATCTCACCCGCCGCCTCGTGGACGTAGCCCAGGATGTCATGGTCCGCGCCGAGGACTGCGGCACCATGGAAGGGATCGTCGTCTACCCCTTCTACGAACACGAGATGCACTGCCCGGCATGCGGTCAGGAGGACCATCACCGCACCGGCGAGTGCCAGTACTGCCATGCGAACCTGCCGCCGGCGCGCAGCAACGACACCTTCGAAACCCTGGAGCAGCGCATCATCGGCCGGACCGCGGCGGTGGATATCATCCACCCTGAGACCAACCAAGTCATCGTCCCAGCCGGGTACGAGATCACTGAGCGTCTGGCCAGCGAGATCCAGAACTCCGGGCTCGTGGAAGTCACCCTGCGCTCGCCGCTGACCTGCGAACTGCGGCGCGGAGTGTGCGCCAAGTGTTATGGGCGCGATCTTGCCACGCGGCGGCCGGTTGAGATCGGGACGGCCATCGGGATCATCGCCGCGCAGTCGATCGGCGAGCCCGGCACGCAGTTGACGATGCGCACCTTCCACACCGGAGGCGTCGCGGGTGAGTACATTACCGGCGTTGCTGACGTGAAGAAGCGCAAGCAGCAGGCCCTGCGCAGTCTGAGCGACGACATCGACCAGGGCCTGGTGTCGCTGGACATGGTGGGTGGCGGCGGCCGGGCGAGGCGCAAGGCGATCAAGGAAATGCTCAAGGTGCTTGAGACCTCGGTTCACGGTCTCCTGCGCGTTGTTGAGCTGTTTGAGGCCCGCACACCCAAGGGGCAGGCGATCACGGCGAAGGTGGACGGCGAGGTCGCGGAGATCGACACCAAGGGTCTGCGCACCGTGGTGATCCACTCCGAGCACTCCATCGACGACCTGCGGGTGATCCGTGGTGAGCGTCTGGCGGAGGATGCAGTCGGCCCGGACGGGACGCTTCTCGCCAAGCGCGGCCAGAAGCTGCTCAAGAAGGTGCGGGCGCGCCTGCGCAAGGCCGGCGTGGAGTTCGTGAAGATCGCTACATCCCATCTGGTGCCCTACCGCGGCGAGCTGTACGTGCAGGAGGGCACCGAGGTGCGCGCCGGCGACCGTCTGACCGCCGGCCCGATGGATCCGCAGGCGATTCTCGAAATGAAGGGCGTCCAGGGCGTTCAGGACTACCTGCTTCGCGAGATCCAGGCGGTTTACAAAGCGCAGGGCGTCAGTATCAACGACAAGCACATTGAGGTCATTATCCGCCAGATGCTGCGGAAGCGGAAGATCCGCGAGCACGGCGATACCCGGTTCCTGCCGGGCGAGATCGTGGACCGGATGGACTTTGAGGACGAGAACCGCCGCGTGCGTGACCTGGGCGGCACCGAGGCAACCGCGGAGCCGATCCTCCTGGGGATCACGCAGGCGTCCCTCGCCACCGAGAGCTTCCTGTCGGCGGCGTCCTTCCAGCGCACTACGCGGGTGCTTACCGAAGCGGCGTGCGAGTACCGGCGGGACCCGTTGCTGGGTCTGAAGGAGAACGTGATCATCGGCCGTCTGATCCCGGCGGGTAGTGGCCTGCCGCGTCACCGGAACTGCAAGATTGGGTACTCCGAGGATGTGAAGGACCTGGTGCAGGCGCAGCAGCCCGTGCTCGTGGCCGAACCCAGAGATGCGCTGGATCAGCTCCTCGAGGATATCCAGGCGGCGCGCGAGGCCGGTCTTGCGGTGCTAGACGAGGACATGGAGCCGGACGAGGATGAACTGACGGGCGAGGGATACGAGGAAGACGACCTGGATGATGAAGACGACGACGATGACGACGATCTGGACGAGCCGATGGATGACGACGAATAGGTTTTGGCGCCGTGGTCGCTGCGGGGTCTGAGCCGACCTTGAGGCAAGTAGGGGCGAGGGCGTGGCCGGGTTGGGCTTTGCTGAAGAAAAAGGGGGCCGAATTCGCAAAATCGGCCCCCTTTGAGCTTGACAGCAGCGGAATGCGTGACTATACTCAATGCTCTTCGCCATGCACGACAAGCGTTGCGTCCAGGCCAAGCGCCAGGGCGGCGCGGATTGCAGCGAACTAGCGTGCTGAGAGTGCGATCTGGCAGACATCGGGGCTGTGTTTGGCCGCTTATTGCGAATGCTGTTCGCGGATCCGACTCGGTGGGCCGAAAGGGTCTGATGAGTCCGCAACGCCTCGCCGGAGGCGTGTATTGCTTCGCATGAGAGCTAGCCTGCCAAGCCCCTCAGTGCATGATGGAGGGGCTTTGCTTTTCCGGCAGAGCGCAGGACTGGCGACACAACCGATAGCGTAATTGAGGAGTGACGTGTGTGCCGACGATCAGCCAGCTGGTGCGGAAGGGTCGCAAGAAGAAAGAGCGCAAGATGAGCACCCCGGCCTTCAAGGTCGTGTGGAATGCGGAGAAGCGTAAGTCCAAGTGGGTCGAGGGCGCCCCGCAGCGTCGCGGCGTGTGCACCCGCGTCTGGGCTCAGACGCCGAAGAAGCCGAACTCCGCCATGCGCAAGTGCGCTCGCGTGCGCCTCTTCAACCGCCAGGAGGTCACGGCGTACATCCCGGGCGAGGGCCACAACCTCGCGGAGCACTCCATTGTTCTTATCCGCGGCGGGCGCGTGAAGGACCTGAACTCGGTGAAGTACCACGTGATCCGCGGCACGCTGGACGCTTCGGGTGTTGACGGCCGGAAGAAGGCCCGGTCGAAGTACGGCGCCAAGAAGTGATCGGCGCCAGACGCAGCTGAGTACTCCGGGCCCCGAGCTCGCGACGCTGGGGCCCGTTTTCGCCGCATATCGACCGAGGATATCGGAAGTTGTTGCCAAGGGAAGGTGCTTGTGCATGCCACGACGGGGAGCGGCTCCGAAGCGCGATGTAGTCCCGGATGCGGTGTTCGGCAGCCGGACCGCCCAGCAGATCATCAACAAGCTGATGAAGGGCGGCAAGAAGGTTACAGCCGAGCGCATCTTCTACGGCGCCCTGCAGGTGATTGGTGACAAGACCGGCCAGAACCCGCTGGACGTCTTGTCCCGCGCCATGAAGAACGTGACACCGATTGTTGAGGTGCGCCCGCGCCGCGTGGGTGGAGCCACTTACCAGGTACCGGTTGAGGTTTCGCCGCGCCGCCAGATGACGCTTGCAGTCCGCTGGCTCCTGCGTGCCGCAAGGGAACGCAATGAGCGGACCATGCGTGACCGCCTGGCCAACGAGATCATGGACGCCGCGAACCGCGAGGGTGCAACCATGAAGCGGCGCGAGGACATGCAGCGCATGGCCGAGGCAAACAAGGCGTACTCGCACTATCGCTGGTAGACCGCTGCTGTTGTGCTACGCACTTTGGCATAGGTATCACCTGAACGCACTACGGATTGGGGTTTGACGTGGCGAATCTGCCGCTGGAGAAAGTCAGGAACATTGGTATCGCCGCGCACATCGACGCGGGGAAGACCACCACCACCGAGCGCATCCTGTATTACACAGGGCGGGTGCACCGGATGGGTGAGGTGGACGACGGCGATGCCACGATGGATTGGATGCCGCAGGAGATGGAACGCGGCATCACGATCACCAGCGCGGCGACGACCTGCGAGTGGAAGGGTCATCGCATCAACATCATTGACACCCCCGGCCACGTGGACTTCACGGCCGAGGTAGAGCGGTCCCTGCGCGTGCTGGACGGAATGGTCATGGTAATGTGCGCGGTGGGAGGGGTCCAGCCTCAGTCCGAGACGGTATGGCGGCAGGCCAATAAGTACTCGGTGCCGCGGATTGTCTTTGTGAACAAGATGGACCGGATCGGCGCGGATTTCCACGATGTGCTGCACCAGATGCGGCAGCGTCTGGGAGCCCATGTTATCGCGGTCCAGCTCCCGATCGGTTCCGAGGAGAAGTTTGAGGGCGTCATCGATCTCATCGAGGAGCGGGCATATCGGTGGGTCGGGGAGCATGGCGAGATTGTCGAGGAGTTTGACATCCCGGCGAACATGCTCCAGAGGGTCGCCACCTTCCGCGAGCACCTGATCGTTGCACTTGCCGAGGCAGACCCGGAACTTGAAAACATGTACCTGGAAGGGGACGAGCCCACCCCGGAGCGGATGCGGCAGGCAATCCGAAAGCTTACCGTCGGTGGGAAGATGGTCCCGGTTGTGACGGGGACGGCCCTGAAGAACAAGGGCGTACAGCTTCTTCTCGACGCGATCTGCGAGTACCTGCCCTGTCCGACGGAGGCGCCCGCGATCCACGGGATACACCCAAAGAGCGAAGAACCCGTGGAGCGCCAGCCCAGCCCGGATGAGCCCTTCTGCGGGTACGTGTTCAAGGTGGTCAGCGACTCTTTCGTAGGCCAGCTTGCGTACATGCGGGTGTACAGCGGCCACGTGAACAAAGGCGACAGCGTGCTGAACTCCCGCACAGGCCGGAAGGAGCGGCTCTCCCGCCTGTTGAGGATGCACGCAAATCGCCGCGAGGATCTTGACAGAGTAGAGACGGGCGACATTGTGGCGCTGGTTGGGATGACCCAGCCGATGACGGGGGACACGCTGAGCGCCATGCACGCGCCGATAGCGCTGGAGGCCATCAGCTTCCCGGAGCCCGTAATCTCGCTGGCGATCGAGGCTAAGACGCGGGCTGATGAGGAGCGCCTGGCCGACGCGCTAAGCCGGCTTGTGGGTGAGGACCCGACTTTCGCGGTCCGGACGGATCGCGATACTGGCCAGCAGATCATCTCCGGCATGGGCGAACTGCACCTTGAGATCATTGTTGACCGGCTTCGCCGCGAGTTCGGCGTCGAGGTCAACGTGGGCAAGCAGCAAGTGGCGTACAAGGAGACCATCACGCGGGCTGCTGAGGGGGAGGCACGGTTCGTACGCCAGACCGGCGGACGCGGTCAGTTCGGTCACGTCATCCTGAAGCTCGAACCCACCGGCCCGGAGACGGAGTTCGAGTTCGTGAACGCCATCAAGGGCGGGCTGATCCCGACGGAGTTCATCCCGGCGGTGGAGGCGGGGCTGAGGGAAGCCATGGAGTGCGGGCCGCTGGCGGGGTATCCCGCGACGCGCATCAAGGCCACGCTCCTGGGCGGGTCCTTCCACGAGGTTGACTCAAGCGAACTGGCCTTCCGGGTGGCGGCGGGGATGGCGTTCCGTGAGGCGTATGTGAAAGCCCAGCCGACGCTGCTTGAGCCGATCATGCTTGCCGAGATCATCACGCCCGAGCAGTACATGGGCGATGTGGTCAACGATCTGAACTCGAAGCGGGCCGAGATCGAGCGGATGACGGTGGGCCCAGGGGACACCCAGACGATTATCGCCCGCGTGCCGCTTGCACAGATGTTCGGATACTCTACATCCTTGCGGTCTCAGTCGCAGGGACGGGCGACGTACACCATGGAGCCGCACTCTTACGAGCCGGTTCCCGACCCTGACGCGGTCCTGGGGCGCGTATAGCGCAAGGGGCGGAAGCAGTCAGGGCCGCAGAGGGTAGAACAGAGACGA